>Ga0187853_10002775_pt1 | contig 14196 bp, 14 predicted proteins | sample June2016WEW_6_10_2_FD_132417 | JGI IMG/M metagenome (GOLD analysis project Ga0187853, IMG submission 132417) | Peatland microbial communities from SPRUCE experiment site at the Marcell Experimental Forest, Minnesota, USA - June2016WEW_6_100 | ecosystem: Environmental > Terrestrial > Soil >... | reverse complement strand
GCGGAGCCTGGTCTTCCGCTCGACCCGCCGAAGCTCGCTGAGCAATTCGCGGTTCGCGTCGCGCGCTCGCGCTATCGACCTCCGCGCGTACAATCCAGTCGATGCCGTTGCGCGAAACCGACGTGGGCGCCAAACCTCCCAACCAGGAAGCGACCGACGGTGTCGGGCGAATCCGAGCTGACACGGGCCTCGAGCCGAAGTTTCATGGCAACGTCCAGTGGAAACGGCTAGAGCACCGCACTCGAAATTCGGTCATGGCCGTATCAACCGGTGATGACCCGTTCTGCACCATCTTGTTTTCTTTGAGGATTTTGGCAAGGCCGTCCACCGCACCTTGTTCTGTGTCGTGCGCTGCTACCGGATTGGGTAGCAAAATGGTAGCACAATGTTCAGTCTCTGTTCGATAATCGAATTGGATTTAGCTGGGCGATGACAACGCTGGGTTCCATGTCCGACGAGGAGCCAACAGAGGACAGTTATCCGGAACAACTCGTCGCGGAGGACGTCCTAGAGGCGGTGTGGCTACGGCTTCGTCGGCTCACCAGCCCGACGCTCTGCGGCCGAATAATTGCGGCACGCGCACCTGATCTAAAGCCCGATCTGGTGATGCAAAAGGGCCAGGAGGTCGCTTCGTCAGTTCGCAGCGCCCTTGGCTATTGGCGGAGCGAAGCGGCCTCCCTCAATGCGAGGGTCCTCACGCGCTACTACGCCCTGCTTCAAATTTCCATTGCTGAGCAAGTAGCGAGCCCAGCCTCAACCTCTGATCTTCGAGAAATCCAGAGCCACACCGAAGGCGGACACGGGCTCTGGGCAATAGAAGCGCCCGGCCAAGAGTTTCCAGCAAGCTACATGGTGGCGTGCCGCAGCCGGGGGCACTTCTACGAGTACTGCCGGTTCAAAGGCATTGACCTTACAGCATTCGCATCTAAGGCCCGACCAGACACCTGGGACGAGCTGTCCGATGACGCGCGGCGACGATTAATTTCGCTCGCCGACCTGTTTCGTCGCATTCCCGAACTTCAGCTCTTGATTGAGGAGACCTTAGGGACGCAGCCGCTATCATTTCGCGTGGGCTACGCTCATCAAAATATGGTGGAGCGCTCTAAGCGACAACAGGAGCATGTAAAAAAGACCGGCCAATTGCTTTTCGATCCGCCTGTACCTGGTCCGGATGTCGTTTCGTATATTGCGATATTTCCGCAAGGCCAAAAGCTCACCACAGAGTATCTGAATTCGTTTGGCCTTCCGATCAAAAACATTAGACCCGCTGAAGATACAACGACGAAATGGCCTTACCTTGTTGGTGACCTCACGCACCCAAAGGGAAAATATTGGTGGCAATGCATCGATACCTATAAGTCTGGCTATTGCGGGACCAGCATCATCGTTCCGTTTTTGGAAATTACCGACCCGTTCATCATTCACTTCATGACGCTATATGCCCTCAGCATCGTCGTGAGATATTTGCCGCTGTTGTGGCATGAGATTGAGGACGGAAATCTAGATCACATCCGGGCGCTGATTGAACACTACCTTGTCATTGTGGACAATGTTCTTCCACAAATTGCCATCAGACGCATTACCGGGCGGCAACTAATTGCCGTGCGACCAGGTTCGTTGCACGGCCCCGCGTAACAATCGAGATTGGAAGGTTTACGCTCGATGATCCAGCAACAAGAACTCGAACAACGGTTTCATTCGCCGGAAGGTGAGCTAATCGAGCGAAAAAGAAACGCAAACGACCTCGACGCAATAAGAGAAACAATTTCGGCGTTCGCAAATGACTTAGCCAACAGAGATAGGCCCGGCGTTATTTTTATCGGGCTCGAAAATGATGGCACGTGCGCCAATTTGCCAATTACGGATCGCTTGCTCTCAACCCTGGCTGGCCTGCGAACAGACGGAAAGTTAACGCCATTCCCCGTAATCCGAGTTGATCAGACCACGATTGATGGCTGCACGGTTGCCTTCATAGCCGTGGCCCCCACCGATAACCCTCCAATCAAAGTGGATAATATCGCGTACGTACGGGTTGGCCCAACTACGCGCCGCGCAACGCCTCCCGAGGAGCAGGTGCTTGTCGAAAAGCGGAGGTGGGGCAACCTGACTTTCGACGCCCATCCTGTTCCGGGCGCCACCATTGCTGACTTGGACACACGCCGAATTGAAGTCGAATACATGCCCGCCTTGGTGTCGCCCGATGCGTTGGCTGCTAACGATCGAACCGTTCAACAACGGCTTCTTGCACTACGGCTCCTTCGCCCTGATAACACTCCAACTACAACTGCTATCTTGATTGGTGGTACACCTGATCAGTTTTTTCCCGGCGCCTATGTTCAGGCTGTCAGAGTAGCGGGAACTGATTTAACGACAGACGTAATTGACAACCGTGAGTTCAGGGGACCGCTCCCCGATCAGTTGCGCCAGTTGGACGATTATATCACGGTGAATGTGCGGCGCGGCTTGACCGTAGGCGACGGCACTCACCAAGGGAAGTCAGATTACCCTACTGAAGCATTGCGACAGTTGGTGCGGAATGCTGTCATGCATCGAACCTATGAAGGGACCAACGCGCCTGTTCGGATTACGTGGTATTCTGACCGGGTGGAAATTTCCTCCCCTGGTGGTCCGTTTGGACAAGTGACAGCTGAGAACTTCGGATTGCCAGGCATAACTGACTATCGCAATCCCACTCTTGCAGCAATCTTAAAGGACCTTGGGTTCGTGGAGAGATTTGGTGTCGGAATAGCACTCGCGCGCAAGACGCTTGAAGCTAATGGAAATCCTCCGCCTCAGTTTACGGTCCTAGCTAATTATGTCCACGTTCTTGTAAGAGGGGCGCAATGAAAACAATTGCTTTGTTCAATAACAAGGGTGGCGTTGGAAAAACGTCTCTCGTCTACCATCTCGGGTGGATGTATGCGGAGCGTGGATTAAACGTGCTTGTTGCCGACCTTGATCCACAAGCAAACCTTACAGGCATTTCAATAAGCGAAGATACCTTAGAAGACTTGTTCGCGATGGATCCCCGCCCGACTGTTTTCACCGCGATCGCGCCTCTCAAGAGAGGAATTGGCGACCTAAACCCTGTTAAACCAATAAAACTGGGGTCGCGCATACACCTTTTGCTCGGCGACTTAGCATTATCGGAATTTGAAGATGACCTCTCGCAAAATTGGCCAAAATGTTTAGACCGAGATGAACGTGCGTTCCGCGTCACCACGGCGATCTACAGGGCGGTTCTCGCCGCCGCCGCCGATCTTGACGCTGAAGTGATCTTGATTGACGTTGGTCCTAATCTGGGCGCGCTGAATAGAACCGCAATGATTGCCGCAGATGTTGTTGTTGTCCCGGTGGCCCCAGACCTATTTTCCGTCCAGGGGCTGGAGAACGTAGGCCCACGTCTTCGCTCCTGGCGAGAGGAGTGGCAAGAGAGATTGGCGCGAGCGCCGGGCGAAATACGCGAAGACGATCTTCCTTCGGGTCTGATGAAACCCATTGGTTATGTGGTCTCGCGCCACACCGTTCGGGCAGACAGGCCCGTCAAGGCATATCAGCGCTGGATTAATCGCTTGCCACAGGTTTATTCAAAATCCGTTCTTGGGCGAGAGCTGGTAACTGATGACCCGGACCCTAATTTGTTGGCCCGCTTAAAAGACTATAGATCGCTGATGCCAATGGCTCAGGAAAAAAACAAGCCGATGTTCCTACTTAAGCCAGCTGATGGAGCCATTGGCGGTCATCAGTCTGCGGTGGTTTCCTGCTATCAAGATTTCCTTGAACTCGCTCGAAAGATTGCGTTGCGAGCGGGGCTCTCCAAGAAAATCTGACGCTGGCATGCGGCGGCCGTGAAGACGTTCGTTGTCACGCGCCCGTTCGCCTAATTCCGCTTCGCTCCTATTTCCAATCATTCCAGAGAGATATTGTCTGCGACCTGAAGCTCCGAAAGTTGGCCGGGCTCCATTTCACCGGCGAATTATCGCCGAGTAGTGGAAACATTGCGTTTGCGCACACAAGCGTGCTCTCATCGACCTCTTTCATCCACTTGAGGCAATTGAACACTGTCGCGTTGTAGCTCGTCCCGAAGGACCCATCCGGTGCATTCCACAAAAGACCTTCCAAGTAGTAGGACGGCGCCACACCGCTCTGGAGCCTTTTATTATCGATAAGCCGGTTCCTAATATTCTTGAAGACGCGGATCGTCGGCTTCAGCCACTGCTTCGTTACCTGATGTTTTGCCGTCAGTGTAATCGAGTGGAACTTGGGATAATTCTCAATCAGCGTCCCGTCCGTCGTAAGGAAGCCGACACCGACTGTGTAGTCGTCTCTTGACCCCGCGTATTTCGAGTATCTCCGGAACTCCTGGCAGATCAAGACATCCGCGCTTCGACGGTTGTCATTCGCCTTTATCTTCACGGCCTTCTTGCTGCTGGTGTCAACGTCCGCTCCAAACTTCTTCTTGAGAATTTGGATCACGTCTGCCTTGAAGGTCGCGAATGGGTAGCTAGGCACCCCGCCAGCGGCTGCGTCGTAGGCAGCCCTTTCGATTGCCGTCAATCGGGACAGGTCACGAAAATACGCCCGATCGCTGAGCATGACTATATCGACATCGCTATCCTTGCCGTAGACGTTTGTGTCGTTGCCGTATGAACCTTGCAAAAAAATCTCGATGCTTCCTGCGTAAGGAGCGTTCTTATCGTTGAGGGCATTGCGGATCGTGGCGTAAGTGTCCTTCGATTGCGTTTGCGATCCAACCTTCGACCAGGTCTCGAGTTGCGCTTCAGGAATGGACATATGGCACTCCTATGCGAGAAGTTGTTGCAATGCTGCCTCCTGCTTCGCGAACGACTCTGCGCCGCGTTGTCGGAGAATGTTCAACTTCTTCATATCGTGCTCGAATAGGTCAGTGGCCATCTCTGGTTGCTCGAATGTGTCGCTAATCCGCGCGGTCGGCACATGCTGGTATAGAATGTGCCGCAGCTGATCCATCGACTGCGTATTTATCTCCAAAGTTTTCTGGAGAAGTTGGACGCTCAGGAACTTCTGCGCCCACCTCGTGGTGCTAAACCATGACTGCTTGGGTGCAGGGTAGACACCGACCCCGACGCTCACGACCCGCAGTTGTTCAGATGGCAGCTTCAGTGCCATCACCGCATCCGCGATCGCATAGAGCGTTGGATTGTTTGCGCAGTAACCGCCGTCGATGAGTTCGATCAAGTCACCCTTATCAGTTTTGACCGTCTTCCGCTCGAAGAACGGGAAGGCCGAGCATGACGCTTGCACGGCATCGGACACCCGAACGCCGAACCCCGGCGAGAATGTGCCCATGCGGCCGTGTGCCTGGTCAATGCTGGTCTTGAAGATCATCGGTCGCTCGATCACCCATCGCGTGGTGACGATGCCGACGCCGGTCTTCATGTCGGTGAACATGGCGTTCTCGAAAACAACGTCGCCGAGCTGCTGTAGGGCCGCTGACTTCTCTGCACGGCCTCTCTTCTGCATCACCGTCGGGACATGCTTCTCGTAGAGGTCGCTTATTTCTTTGACGCTTTTGCCGAGCGCCAACAGCGCCGCGATGATCGCGCCGGTGCTGGTCCCGAAAATAAGATCGAATTGCTCATGTAGCGGGCGCTTCACCATTCCCTCGATCTCGCGCAGCACTCCGAGCGTGTAAAAGCCCTTCGCGCCGCCCCCATCGAGACTGAGGATCCGACACGGCCTTTCTGCGGAAAAATCCGCCATCGTCGTCCCCCTTATCTTGCGGGTTTCACCCCCCGTCCCGCTCCTACTAAACGATAGCACAGCGTAGTGAGGGCCGCTGCACTGCGGGATTTCGACCGATCTATTGACCGCAACGGGTCATGCGCGTCGCGTCCGATTGACACGGCGCACCCAACTCGCTTCCGCTGCACTCCGAAACCAGACCTAAGTGCGATGCCCTCAGCGGACGACCGATGCCGATCATGAGCGCCGCGCCTGCGGCGGCGGCGTCGCCGAAGCCGGGCGGTATGTCGGCCGGGTGCCGATAGCTCGCGTGCGCAGCGCCAAGCGCAGGCCGCATTTGATGCGATCATGGACGAAGCCGAAGTCGGCGCGGGCCGCGCAACGATCAACTGAAGGCGCGCGAGACGCAGAGGAGATAAGGCTTTGCCTTATTCAAAGTAGCCCACTACGCGAGCGCGCGCTATGTTGGCCCGCCGCGCTCGCGGAGCGGTGGGCGCGGGCTCTGCGGCGTTATCGCCTCCGCCACCAGCCGCAGTGGGCGGCCACGCGTGCCAGCGGGTTCAAGCGGCCAGACGACAGAGTGCCAATAACGGCGAACGTGGCGCCTGGGGCGGTGGCATCGCGGAAGCCGGGCGGTATTTTGGCCGGTCATGCATGCGCCAGTTCGTATCCGTGCTGAGCGCCGTTGTGGCCAGTTGATCAAGGAAATGCGGCAACGCAAGGAGCTGTCTACGCGCCCGTAGCAAAACGCGATGACCTTGCGGACGATGCCCCGATCACAGATTTCGAGGATAATGACGCGGACTTCGAATAACATTGCGGCGGCACCCGGCCATCGGTGCTACAATGGGGTTTTGTTTCATGGCCTCCAAAAATTCTCCATCTCGGCGTCTCAAAAAGCTCGCAGCGGAAATACCACCGGACAACACAATTCATGCCATCTTGGTCGGTCTCGAACGATTGGAAAACGGCGACTATGCCCTCGCCATGATCGGGTCGAGTTTCATCGAGAAGGCCCTGGAAGTTGCAATCCTGTCGCGGCTTATCCCGATGAACGATGCCGAGCGTGGCCAACTATTCAACTATGAAAATCGTGGCCCCCTTAGCGACCTTTCGAGTAGGATTAGGCTGGCACGAGCAATGGGCCTATTTGGTCCGCATACATTCGCTGACCTTGAGCGAATACGGAAACTAAGAAATGCCTTTGCTCATGCGCTCTCATACATCACGTTTGCAACGAGGCAGGTTGAGGATATTTGCGCCGCATTTCACGCGACCAGACGCGTGACAGGCGACGCGAGGGTTCCAGGCGCTCTATCGCGAGCTAAATACGTTCACGCGGCCAGGTTTATTGCTGGCGCGCTGAAGACCCGGATCAACGCCGAAGGAGTGGCGTATCACTCGCCGACACCGCCTGCGGACGACCGACTTCCTTAGCGGCCACCATTGCGGTCCTGCCGATTGGCAACCGTATGTAATTTGCCACTAGGGATCAGTCCTCGAACCCAGTGGCTTCAGCTCTGAACTTCAGCTGCTTCGCGTTATCCCGAACGATGCCTACCTCGGCGTCATCGAAGCCCGAAGGCGCTTCCGCAACTACTTCCAGGGTGACTTTCACCTTCGCGCCAGGTGTTCGCTGCAATTCCAAAATCACGGAGTTCAGGATCGCGTCAAATGACTTCACCGGTCTAACCATGTCGATTTCGACCGAACCATAGAAGCGGTGGGGTTCCTGTTGAAGAGCATGAACTTGTCGCAAGCTCTGTTGATGAAGACCCTTTGGTCAGCATCCGTCATGGCTTTCAAGAGAAGGGCGGCAATGCCGCAACCTGCCGAACCTGCCCCGTGTATGACGACACGCTGTTCAATGAGCGGTACCTTGGTAATGTTTATTGCCGATAAGAGTGTGCTGGTCGCGATCGCCGCGGTCCCCTGGATATCGTCATTGAAAGTGCACAGCCGGTTGCGATAGCGATCGAGCAAGCGGGTCGCGTTGTTCTTGGCGAAGTCCTCCCATTGCAGCAGAACGTGCGGCCAACGCTCGACAACCGCGCTCACGAATGTCTCGACGAAGTCATCGTATTCGGGGCCGCGCACACGCTCGTGGCGCCAGCCGACATAGAGCGGGTCGGCGAGGCATTCGGGATTGTCGGTGCCAACATCGAGCATAATTGGCAGCGTCGTCGCAGGATGAATCCCCCCGCAGGCGGTGTACAGCGCGAGCTTGCCGATCGGAATACCCATGCCGCCGGCTCCCTGGTCGCCAAGTCCCAGGATGCGTTCGCCATCCGTCACGACGATAGCTTCGACTCGATCGAAATGTGGATTGGCCAAGATTTTCTTGAGACGCTTCTTGTGCGGAAGGCTCAGAAACAGACCGCGCGGTTTGCGAAACAGACGGCTGAATGCTTGGCAAGCAGCGCCAATCGTTGGTGTGTAGACGATCGGCAGCAATTCCTCAATGTTTCTCACCAGGAGCGCGAAGAACAGCGTCTCGTTGGCATCATGCAGCGTACGCAGGAATGAATAACGCTCAAGGTCCGTCTTCAAGCTGCGAAGTACCTGGAGGCGCCGCGAGAGCTGCTCGTCGAGCACGCCGACGTTTGGCGGTAATAAGCCATGGAGATCAAACGCATCCCGCTCAGCCTCAGTGAAGGCCGTACCCTTGTTCAAGAGCGGATCAGCGAGAAGGTAGTAGCCGGAGAGCCACGTCGTGACAGTCGTAAGCTCGGCGATGGTGGGGGGATCTGATGATTGCGACAATTGAAAGTTCCCCCACGATTGAAATCGAGACTGAGATCGCCGTGCGGGGTCATGTTATCAATGAAAGTTGTACCCGCGCGCAGTAGAACGGCCCAACGCTCTTGAATGGAACGGTCGCGACGCCCAAGGCGTCGCAACCGTTTGTGGATTGCGCGTCTCAATATTTGGGCGGCACGCAGCGATGCAGGCGGTGGCCCGGTCGCGTTGTGGTAACGGGTCCCAGCTCGTATCGGACCCAGCGATGCGCTGATCCGGCTCAAGTCGTCGGACGAACGGCATCCTGGGCCACGGTCTGACCGAGTGCCCTTGCCTGCTCAACGAACGCCGGCATTTGGGTCTTCACAAAATCCGTCTGGAGTTGCGTCAATTCCTGGATGTCCTTGGCTCGCACGACCTTCTGCGCGAACTCGAATGAGGTCGCGACGTTCTTCTCGGCAAACGCCATGGCCTTTTCGCCGATGTTTTTCGTGCTCGCCTTGGCGCCGGCCGTTTGCCCTTCGACGGCAGTGACGGCCTTCTGTGCGGCTGTGATGAAATCGTCGAAGGCCTTTTTGGCCTGCTCTACGCTCTGTTCAGCAAGATTGCGCATCTCGGTCGGGATTTCGAAGTTTGCCATTGGGTTTTTAAGCATCGTCATCTCTCACGGTGGTTGTGATGGCGTTGTCGAATTGCCGGCGGCCTTTCGACAGCGGCCTGGACTGAAACTCTTGCGCTATTAGATGGGACTGGTCTGTATAAAAGTGACCAGTCCGGACCCCGTTGACAAACCGGTCAACGTTCTAAATCTCGATCTGCCGGCCGACTTCCACGAAATTCTCCGGAGGGATGTTGAACAAGTCCACTGCCCGCACCGAGTTGCGGAACATCAGCGTGAACAGGCGCAGGCTGGCGCGCACCAGCCAGCTGCGCCGTTTTGAGCAGACCACGGCGTCCCGGCCGCCGAAATAGATTGCGTCTTCGAGATCAATGGGACACCCGCGATCTTTCGCCTGCCTTAAGGCGGCGGGAATGTCAGGCACCTGGACGAAGCCGAAGTGCACGATGATGTGCCAAAACCCCTCGGCGAGCTGCGTTAGCTCGATACGCTCGCGAGACGCGACGCGTGGGATATCCTCAAATTTCACCGTCAGCGCAATCACGGTTTCGGACAGCGCTCTCATCTGTGCGACGTGCTCGATGATCAGGAACGGTATCGTCGTGGCGAGCCGCGTCAGAAAGATGGCCGTGCCGGGCACGCGCGGGACCCGGCTTTCCTTGAGGTGGCGGAAGAACTCATCCGGCATCTCCGCCAGCATCGTATGGCGCTCTCGCATGGCCTCGAAGCCGAAGTGCCACGAGACCATGACGATGAACACCAGCGTGCCGAACATGAGCAGGATCCAACCGCCCTCCCGAATCTTGAACAGATTCGACGCGAAGAACGCAAAATCGACAGCGAGAAACAGGCCGCTCGCGGCCAGCGCCGGTCCTACCGGCCAACGCCAGCGCCCGCGCATGACGTTGTAAAGCAGCGCCGTCGTCAGCAGCATGGTGGTCGAAACCGCGGTACCATAGGCGCCCGCTAGGTGATTCGAACTGCCGAAGCTGACGGTGAGCGCAACCGTCAACACCATCATCGTCCAGTTCACGAACGGCACGTAGATCTGCCCGTATTCCTCTGAGGAAGTCTGGTGGATTCGAACGCCCGGAAACCAGCCGAGCTGCATCGCCTGACGGGTCAGCGAAAACGATCCGGTGATGATCGCCTGGCTGGCGATGATCGTGGCAACGGTGGCAAGCCCCACGAGCGGATAGATCGACCATGACGGCGCCAGCCGGAAAAACGAATTGCCTTCCATGGCTGGATCGTCGAGGAAAAGCGCGACCTGCCCGGCATAGTTGAGCAGCAGTGCCGGCAGCACGATCCCGTACCAGGCGGTGCGGATCGGATTGCGGCCGATGTGGCCCATGTCGGCATACATGGCTTCGGCACCGGTCATCGCCAGAAAGACACCACCGAGCACGGCGATCCCCCTCCAGCCGTGTCCCGTCAGCAGCGCGATCCCGTACCGCGGATCAACGGCGGCGATCACCGCGGGATAGCGGAAAATGCCGGCAACGCCTAGCGCGGCGATGACCGCGAACCACAACAGCATCACCGGGCCGAACGCCTTGGCGATCTGCGCAGTGCCGCGGCTTTGAATTACGAACAGGGCGAACAGGATCGCGACCGCCATCGAGACGACATGAGGCTTGAACAAATCGGTCGCGACGTTGAGCCCTTCGAGGGCGCTCAGTACCGAGATCGCGGGCGTGATGATGCCGTCACCATAGATCAGCGCCGCTCCGAACAGTCCCATGACGATGAGAATGCGCCGGCCTTCGGACCAGTTCGCGCCGGTCATCGACATCAGTGCCAGAATACCGCCTTCGCCGTGATTGTCGGCGCGCATGACGAACAGACAATATTTGACGGAAATGGTGATGATCAGCGCCCAGAAGATCAGCGAGAGACTACCGAGCGCCGCCTCCCGGGAAAAATGTCTGCCGGTCGCCTCGACGACCGCCTGCAGCGTATAGAGCGGGCTGGTTCCGAGATCACCATAAACGATCCCGAGTGCAGCGAGGGCGGCCGCTGGTGTGGTCTTGCGAGCGACGCTGGCAAGCGCCGAATTGTCTTCGTGAACGAGGTCGGCTGGCACGATCCTGATCTCCTTGCGCCGTCAATCCAAGTGTACCCCCGCACGCCTGCTGCCGTCGCGACGCCGTACACTGCAAGAATGTTGCGCTTGCCGAATTGCTCGACCCGTCGCGGTTCTCCTCGACCGCCACAAAGAGCAGACCCTGGGCTCTCAGTGCTTCGCCAGCCGATGCCGCCGACCCCGCCGTTCATCACCCTTTTAGCAGGGCCAGGGCACTCAAAATCTTACTTCGCGAGCCCCTGGCGGATCGAAAGCAATTCGCGGCGGCGCTTTGCGCTAGTGTGAGACTCAATCAGATGCATCCGTTGAAAGTGGTCCGGAATCGCAGAAATCAGTAACTTCGACCGGAATCATCTGTTCGCATCGCACCACCACTAGTTTCAGGAAAGGCCATTTTGAGCCCAAGGCAGTCAACTCTAGCTCCGAAATAATCCGACAATTCCATCTGTCACCCGCTTGAACGGGACTGAGCTTTTGGCCTCTTCGAGCGTCCCGTTTCCTCGTTCCGAAGCATACCGGGCGCACACCAGCGGTTCCGGACATGTTGTCGCCCTGTCAATAGAGACGGCGCCACTGCCACGGGCCGAATGTCCGCGGCCTTTTGCTAGCAGGCCTTTTTATGGTTAGCTCGACCGGATTTCTGCCGATTTCCGGTCGCGGCCCAAACGATCGCAGATTATTTGACTTGCGCTGGAAGGAACAAAGAACGCTAGCGGGGAGTTGTCCATCGCGAGCTAATTCGCATTCCAATTGGAGATAGCTATGACCGAGAGTAATCAAAATCAGGGCGGACAGCAGGCCCAGCAGCCGGGCCAGAAGCCAGGTCAGGGCGGACAGCAAGGTGGTGGACAGCAGAAGCCTGATCAGCAGCAACAGCAGCCGGGGCAGAAGCCCGGACAGGGCGGCCAACAAGGCAGCCCGCAGAAGTAATGCTCATCTTCGGAGATGAGATCCCCCGGTTTCGACCGGGGGTTTTTTTGTTTTCCATTCTTGGGTTTCAAACTTCCGTCTTCAGGCGGAGACTGGCTTGAGCCGTAGCTTCATACTCTTCTCTCCAAAAAATGGTGCGCATCCATGAGGTGTGCAGGCCCTTTCTTGGAAAGAAGAGTATGTCCCACAGCACCGCCAGTCACACGGTTTTTTAGCATAGCTATCACATCGTCTGGATCACCAAGTATCGCTACGGAGAAGAAAAACTTAGGTTAGTCCTTCTCCGCAAAGCACCGCCTTGCTCTCCGTTCTTGCGACGCTGTCATCCCGGTCTTGCGACGCTGTCATCCCGGCGGCCCGAGCTAGCGCCTTGGCCTGCACCATACCCACCTGACCCACATAGGCACGGACCGTTGCGCAGTTGATGTGTGAAGATTCACTGCGGGCTGCCTGACCCGAATTGTGGTAAGCGTGATATGGCTTGGCCAACACCGGACTCGCGGCGGTGACGAAGATCAGCATGAGCAGTGCAGTTTTCATCCAGGTCTCTCTCAAAGTGCCGCATGTCCAGGTGCATTACACATACGAGGCCATTTACTGACGTGATCTAAAACCGGATCCCGTCTAGTTTCGGCGTGACCGTCGGATCGAAAGTCGGCCATTTTGCCGATCTGAGTGGGATCGAGTCTGTTCTATTTTGACCACTCTGGTGATAGTCGATGACGATGACCAATAACTATGGAACTTACGTTCAACCGAGGCGTTCTCTGTTGGAACCACGTGCCTTCAAGCCGAAGTCGCGCGTGCCTTGGTCGGAGTGCACAATGAACCTTTTTTACATCATCGGCGTCGTGGTCGTAGTAATCGTGGTCGCAGGGTTTTTGGGAGTACACCTTTGAACATGGAATTCGATACCACCAAGAGTGCCTTGTTCAACTTTTTGGATACGTGGCTTGAGCCGGCGCGTTTCTATGCGGACGTTCAGTACGTCATGGCGTTACGAATGATGCGGCTGGCATTAGGTGGGTCCCCCGCGGCAACTGAAGCTCGGCAGATGGTTTCAGAAAAAGTTTCCGCCTTTGAAGAAGCGCAAGTGGCCATCGCGACAGCCTTGGCGACTGGAAGCGGCCTCTCTGCCGCTACCGCATGGGCCTACGCGCCGTACCGGCGCGGCGTGCGCGCCAACCGCCTCAGGCTGGACTCCTAGCGACCTCGCTCGTGCCTGCGTGGCTGAGCGTCCATACCAAGCGTGTCTACGTCCTGCTCCTTGCGATTAAGGCACTCGCGGCTGCTCTTGTTTTCTTATTCAAACTTGCAGGAAGACTTAAGTGAGGAAAAAGTAGTGTCAAAGATCAAAGTTACTTTAACTGCAGTTTTTCTTATGTGTGGGGGCTTGAACGGATTGATGATAGGCGGATTGTGCCTTCTCTTCGTGATGAAGAGCGATTCGGCCCAAGCCCAAAGCTCGGCTTATTCAAAGTCCGAACAAACCGCTCCTGCCTATACGGCCCAAGAACTTGCGCTGGCACGCCGGACACTTGCCGACGGTTTGAGGAAACTTTACGAATCAAACCAGGGTGGTGGCTTCACCTGTTACGAATCAAACCAGGATGGCTTCACCTGCATGAAGCGTGCGTGAAGCAAAGAGGAAGCGATTTTGCAAAAGGATGAAGCTGCGACCTGCAATTATCGATTCCTTTCTGCTGTTCCATACTCTACTCTCATCCCTACCGACGCCTGTTCCTCGACAAAGGCCCCCGCGTCGTCCTGGAATGCTCGCTCTGACCAAGCCGTATTCATCCGACGTGCCGAACGCTCCCGAGCTTCGCTGGGAGAGAAGAAGACCGAAAATGTTCAACCAACGCGAAACTTCAAAGTGGGCGGTGCATTCTGCCGAACAGCCATCCGAGGGCGAGCGCGATCGCTACAGCCGTATAAGGCTGTTTTTCGATGGTGTTGCGCAATGCCCTCTCAAAGGAACCGGCGGTGTGGGAGGCGCTGTCGACGGCTTGGTTATAGAGATCTTGGGCGGCATCCGACAGTTCACCGGCCTGTTTCTTGGCATCTCGAGTAGCACGATTGAGATCAGCGCTGGGAG
>Ga0187853_10002772_pt1 | contig 14200 bp, 8 predicted proteins | sample June2016WEW_6_10_2_FD_132417 | JGI IMG/M metagenome (GOLD analysis project Ga0187853, IMG submission 132417) | Peatland microbial communities from SPRUCE experiment site at the Marcell Experimental Forest, Minnesota, USA - June2016WEW_6_100 | ecosystem: Environmental > Terrestrial > Soil >... | reverse complement strand
GACTGGTACGAGAGCTCCGCCGCCTGGTAGCTCAGTGACGCATTCGCGACCGACTGAGCGGCCGACTGATTCGACTGGCTGATGCTCAGCTGCGTTGAGGTCAGGTTCTGCTGCGCCGACGTCAGGGCAGCCTGATCCTTGGCGATCGCGGTCGCGTCGGGCGGAGAGGCGGCCCAGTCGGCGGACAGCTGGTCCTGAGCCGTCGTCACGGCGGCCTGGGCCTGACTCAAGCTCGTGGCATTCTTCTGAGCCGTATCGGTCTGGCTGACCTGAGCCTGCTCGTAGCTGCTGTATGACTGGCTGAGGCTGTTCTTGGCCTGGGCGAGCGTGAGTGGGTCGGCCCCGCTCTGGGCCGTGGCGAGGGTTGACTGGTCCGCGGCGAGGGTGGCCTGGGCCGAGGTCAGCGCCAGCTGGGCGGCCGTTGCGTCGGCGGTCGCGAGAACGGTGCCCTTGGTCACGCTTTGACCGACCTTCACCGCCACCGTCTGGACCGGCCAGGTCAACGACGAGCTCGAGTTGCTGCTGGAGTTGGTGCTGGAGTTGCTGATGGTCGAACCGCCGGTGCCGGACGTCGTGGCCGCGGTGCTCACGATATCGGCCGTGGCGCCGAACTCCAGCCCGTAGACCGTGCTCGCCGCGACCGTGCCGGTGGCCACCGACGTGGCACTGACCGTGCCCGTGGAGACCGTCGACGTGATGTACTGGGAGGCGGACGATCCACCGAAGGCCGGGCCGACAACCACCAGCGCGACGGCGCCGATGCCCACGACTATCAATGCGATTGCTGCCAGTCTGATTTTCATCTACCCATGCCTCTTATGTCTCGCCGGGCTGTGCCGGCCCGGACCACGCCGGATCGGGATCTCCGCGAGATGTATGCGCTGACCGCCTGAACCTGCCCTGAAAAAAATTCGGGTCCGTCGCGGCGCCGGCAGGCGGCGGTCGCACTCCAAGCCGCCCACGATCGGACCCTCCAGCGGCGCGGAGGCCAGTGCCGATCCGCGACGGGGTCTGCTTATACAGCCTGGGCGATCATGGCCTTCGCCTGGTTGATCGGGATCGCGAAGCCCAGGTCCTGGGCATCGCTCGCGCTCGCCGTGATGATCCCCACGACCGAGCCGCTGGCGTCGAGCAGCGGCCCGCCGCTGTTACCGGGGTTGATGGCGGCATCCGTCTGGATGAGCCCCGAAAGGTTCTCCTCCGTCCGCGTGGATTGGTCGCCCACGGTGATGCTGCGGTTGAGCCCCGACACGATGCCCTGGGTGACCGAGTCCGTGAAAGTGCCCAGCGGGCTGCCGATGGCGATCGCCAGCTGCCCGACCTGGATGGTGCTCGAGTCACCGAGCGTCACGGGCGTCAGGCCCGAGGCGGAGATCTTGACGAGGGCGAGGTCATGAGTGGGGTCGGTGGTCACCACCGTCGCCGGGAACTGGCGGTTGTCGTCGAGGGTGACCGTCAGCGACGACGCCCCCGTGACGACGTGATTGTTGGTGAGGATCAGGCCGCCGGCCGAGACGATGAACCCGGACCCGGCGCCGGTCGACGGCACTGAGAACGGCGTCACGCCTGAGATCCCGTTCGTCGTGATGGTCACCACCGAAGGCGTGGCCTTGGCCACGACACTGATGATCGCGTCGGTCTGGGTGATGCTGATTGCCTGCGCGGTGCCGGGCTGGGACTGGGCAGTCGTGACCGCGGCCGCGGGCCGGGAGGACAAGGAGAAGGCGACATATGTTCCGGCCGCGGAGAGTGAGCCGGACAGCAGAGCCGCGGCCACCACGATCGGCCAGACGCGGCGAACCGGGCTGACCTGCCTGGGTGGCAGGCCCTCGGATGGCGAGCCGGCGGCCACGGCGTGCGCCCAGGGCAGGTAAGGCGGCTGCAACGGGGGCGGAGGCGGCTGAGGAGCCGCGAAGTTCGGCGCGCCGTAGTTGAGCTCGGAGTGACCCGGTGCCGCGGAGCCTGAAGTGGCGTAGTTCGGCGCTGGGTGATAGAGCGGAGGCAAGCCCGGCGCGGCTCCAAGCCCTTGCTGCGGCTGGGCCGAGAAGTGGCCGCTAGGGTTAGACCACGGGGAGCTGGGTTCGCTCGGGGGAATCGGCGCAGCCGCGGCGGCTCCCTCGGCCTCGCCCACTTCGCCGGCTTCCGGGCGCCACAGGGGCGCGGGGTCGACCGGCCCAGGCGTGTTGAAGTTCATGCGCGGGTCGGACTCGGCTCCCGGCCGAGATGGATTGCCAGGTTCGTTTGCGCTCATTGGTGCGCTCCGTTGAGGCTCGGTTCGTTCTTGATCGAGCGCTACTTGTACGGGCTCTCGCTGAATCGAACCTGAACGCTCCGAACCTCGTGTCGCAGACGGGCCGGCGTCCCAGGCCGGCGACTGATCCCGGCGAGACGCGTTCGTGAGACGGTCGGCGGCGCCAGCGAACTGACTAAACGTTTAGGCCACGACAACCCGGACGAGGAGCGCCGTCACGGGACCCGGCTGCTAGCATCCGCCCGCATCGGCCCAAACAGCACCAGGGAGGCTCGCCGAATGGCCACAGTTACCTTCGAGAACATAACCAAGCGGTACGGCGATGTCGTTGCCGTGGACGACCTCAACCTCGACATCCGCGAGGCGGAGTTCATGGTCTTCGTCGGGCCGTCGGGTCGCGGCAAGACCACGTGCCTGCGCACGACCGCGGGCCTCGAGGAGGTCACGGACGGCACGCTGCGCATCGGTGAGCGGATCGTCAACGATGTCCCGCCGAAGGATCGCGACATTGCGATGGTCTTCCAGAGCTACGCGCTCTATCCGCACATGACCATCTTCGACAACCTGGCCTTCGGCCTGAAGCTGCGGCACATTCCGAAGCCCCAGATCCAGGCCCGCGTCAATGAGGCGGCCGCGATCCTCGACCTGACCCGGTACCTCGACCGAAAGCCGCGCGAACTCTCCGGAGGCCAGCGCCAGCGCGTCGCCCTGGGGCGAGCCATCGTGCGCGAGCCGGCCGTCTTCCTGATGGACGAGCCGCTCTCCAACCTCGACGCGAAGCTGCGCGTCGAGACGCGAGCCAACATCCTGCGCCTGCACCAGCGCCTCAACACGACGTTCGTGTACGTGACTCACGACCAGGTCGAGGCCATGACGATGGGCAGTCGCATCATGGTCATGAACGAGGGTCGCCTGCAGCAGGTCGGCACTCCGCAGGAGCTCTACGACCGGCCGGTTAACCGCTTCGTGGCCGGTTTCATCGGCAGTCCGGCGATGAACTTCGCCACGGTCGAGGTCGCCGGCACCGGGGACGGCGTAACGCTCCAGGGCGCGAACATCTCCGGTCCTGTGCCGCCCCAGTTCCGCGAGGCGATCGGCGCCCCAGGCCGTCAGCTGGTCATCGGCTTCCGCCCCGAAAACCTCGAACTCGGCGCGGTCAGCGGCGCCACGGCTACCGTGAACGCCAAGGCCGAAGTCGTCGAGTACCTGGGCAACGAGGAGCTGATCCACGCCTCCGGCGCGGGTCGCGACATCGTCGCTCTCATCGACTCGTCCTACCGGGTACGTCCCGGAGACATGCTCGAGCTGCGGATCCCGCTGGACCGGATCCAGCTCTTCGATCCGGACACGAACTTCTCCCTCCCCTTCGCACCGGTCAAGGCCTGATTCTCCGGTTCGGGGACCCAGCGCCCCGGCTTCCGCCGCCGCAGGAAACTGCACTTGCGTGCCGGGGCGCTGCCGATTCGGGGCGCCGTCTCGTCCGTCCACCCGGGTACAGCAACTCGACCCTATGGAGCACACCGGGCAATCGGCGAGCAGCGGGCCGAACGGGTCGCGTTGCGCAGACCGGGCGCCCGGACTGCCGTCTCGGGCTCATCTCAGCCCGGTTGGGGCCGTTCGATTGGTCCGGACGGACCGGTTTCCTGGACATTCCGCGGCCGTTCCTCCGCCGGCTGTGGCGTCGATGGGGTCGAACTGATGGGTTCTGGCGACGCCGGGACCGACTCGTAGACTCGTGTCCCTGGAATCGGTGCAATAAGCCGCGGCGTGCCGCAGCGGTAACACTGAGCCAACCCAAGCCGGTTCAGAGAGCGGCAGACTTCGCACTGCCACATTTCATCCATGGGCTTCCTCCTCCGATGGTGGAGCGTATTCCGCACTCTACGCCGCGCTGTACGTCTTGACGCACCCTTCTTCGCCGGCGGCGGCGCGCGATCGCCAACCGGTCGCCCAGCTCGCGACGAGAGGCTTCGGACGCTGCCCGTGAACGGACCCGGCGCCGGATCGGGACGCGGCCGGCCAGATGGGCGCGGGTCCCGACATGCCTCCCGTATAGTTCGGCCATGTCAGACTCGCCCGCCCGACGCCGACCCAATCGCGCACCCACGGGGCAACCCCGGCTCGATGCGCTGATCGACGAGCTGCGCGAGGCGGACATCGCGCTCGAGGAACGAATCGTAGACCGCCGGCCAGTCTACAGCGGCCGCTACATGGCGATAGAGGCGGATCGCGTCGTGCGCGCCGACGGCTCGGGATCACCGCGCGACATCGTCGTCCACCCCGGTGCCGTGGTCGTTGCCCCGCTCGAAGCCGACGGTCGCCTGCTTCTCGTCAGCCAGTACCGCCTTGCCTGTGGAGGTGCAATGCTCGAGCTGCCGGCCGGCACCCTCGACGTTCACGACGGGGAGGTCGAGGATCCGCTCGTGGCAGCGCACCGTGAACTCGAGGAGGAGACCGGGTATCGGGCCGGCTCGATGGAACGGATCGGCGGCTTCTGGAGCGCTCCCGGCTTCTCGACCGAGTACCTGACGCTCTTCTTTGCCACGGATCTGCGACCGGCCGGCAAGGATCGCCTGAGCCCGGACGAGGACGAGAACTTGAGGCTGTCCAGGGTCCACTGGCGAGACGCGGTTGCCGCGGTCGAGGCCGGCGTTATTGAAGACGCCAAGTCAGTGGCCGGCATACTCTGGCTCGCCCGGCGACTCGGATCGGAGGGCCGCTAGCCAGGGTGCGTCGCTAGGCCTGGGTTGCCTCGAGCCTGTCGAGAGCCCGCCGGTAGGTTTCGCTCGCGGGATCGAGGGCGACCGCCAGACGCAAATGCGTCCTCGCCTCCCGTGCCCGACCCAGTCGGGCGAAGCTGAGCCCCAGCGCGAAGTGGCCGTAGTGCGCGGATGGGTCGATCTCCAGCAGCGCCGTGAATGTCTCAGCCGCCCGGGCATGCTGGCCGCTGTTGAAGTACGCCCGTCCGAGCGCCTCCAGTATCGATCCCTTCCTGCGCTCGAGCCGTGCCGCTCGCTCCAGCACGACCGCGGCCTGGGCATTGTGGCGGTCGCGGAGCAAGACGGTGCCTCGTTGCAGAAGCTCGTAGGCCGACTCCTCGGGGCGATCCACGCTTCTGTCAAAGGGGTGAGCGCCTGCATCACCCGCGGCGCCGGCATCACCCGCGGCGCCGGCATCACCGGCCGGGGCGACCTGCGGACCGAGGTCGCCACCGCCACCGACATTCTCCTGGTCGTTCGTGGCGCCGTCCGAGGTGGCTGCGTCCGTAGCTGCGGCTGCGGCAGTCGTGTCGGCGTCGTCGGTGGGCGTGGTTGCGTCCGCAGCTGCGGCTGCCGCAGTCGTATCAGCGCCGTCGGTGGGCGTGGCTGCGTCGGCAGCTGCGGCTGCGGCATTTGTATCGGCGCCGTCGGTGGCTGTGGTCGCGTCGGCAGCTGCGGCCCGCCGTTTCGTCGGCGGTGGGCTTCCGCCGGTCGCGCGCCGGCTCCGCTTGGCGGGCCGGTCGCCGGCCGCGAAACCAACGGTCGGACCGGCATCGGCCGCGGCGAAGGCGCCTGCCCTTCGAATTCGACCTCGAAGCCGGCCGCCCCGGATCCAGACCAGGAGCGCAAGCAGAAGCACCCCGCCGCCCAGCAACGAAGAGAAGCCCAGGATGCGGATCTGACCGGCGGTGTCCGCGCCCTGCCAGGCCGACAGGGCCCGTCTGGCCATGGACATGGCGGTCTCCATGTCGCCTTTGGCAAAGGCGTCGCGAGCGGAAGCCAGATCCGCCTGCGGGTCCGCTCCCAGGAGGCCCACCGCCCGAGCCGCGCCTCCACTGGCGGCCTCCGCCCCCTGGGCGGCGGCGATCTCTTCCAGAGCCGCCAGCTCGTTCACAGCTTCGGCGTCTGCGTCGGCCAGGCCCAGTCGTTCGAACGCGTTCTGGAGAGTCGGCGGCGGCGTGGTCTGATCGGCCGCTGCTTTGACCGCGATCTCGTCGCGCTCGGTCACGATGCTGAGAGCCTGTTCCATCTGCGTCGTGGCCTGGTCGTACTGCCACGTATCGAGCGACCGACGAATCTCCGGCGGTAGATCCCACGGACTGGCCGCATTCTGTGCACTGGAATACGCGGCCAGGGCAGCGTCGCGCTGATCGAGGAGCGAGACCTGCGATGGGTCCATCACCCATTGCCGCCAGATTGCCGCAAACGACTTGCCCGTCGCCTGCTCCAGCAGGTCTAGCAGGCGGCGCCAATCGGTCGCGCCGCCGTTGACCGTTTCGATCCCGGCGCCGTGGAGCGGCTGGTAGGCCGCCTCGCCGGAACGCGCGGCGACCCAGACGCTGCGCAGACTGTCCTGGCCCGCCTCGGAGGCGATCTCCCCGGCCACTTCCAGGGTCGCCCCGTACAGGTAGGCGTCCGTCGTCGAGCTCGGCTCGCCCGCGGCGACCCAGTCGTTCAGTGGGACGGCAGCCTCGAGCATCCGATCGGTCAACACCGGCGCGTGGTCGACGAAGCCGAGTTTGTCGACCGCCTGCTGAGCGTAGTACGACGCGAAACCCTCCTGAACCCAGCGGTCCGTGACGAGACTGCTGTTGAACCACAGGTGGGCGGTTTCATGCAGGATGACGAACGGGTCGGCGAAGTACGAGACCTGGACCTGGCCGGTCGTCTGGTTGTAGGCCCCGCTGAAGCCGCCGATTTCCTGCGTCGAGGCTTCCTCGACGGCAAGATTCCGATCGGTCGGATCGCCAAGTCCGATCATTTCGCGCAGCACCGGGTATCCCGCCGCCAGGACGCGCTGAACCTGATCGGCCCAACCGACGTCGTCGGCCCAGTATCGGAGTGAGACGTTCAGCGACCCGAGTGTCACGGTCCGAACCCTGAAGTCGCTGGCGGGCACTGGCTCCGTGGCCGTGAACCATGCGCTCAAAGCCGTCGCGTCGTCGAGGATGCCGGACGAAAAAACGATCTCGCCGGAGCCGAAGACGGAGCGGGTCAAGCCCCCGAACTCCTCCTGGACGGTGAAAGTGGGCGGGAACAGGACCGTGACCGAGCTGCCCGGCGTGTTCGGGCTGCCGAAGGCCGAGACGGGGAACGACATCAGGGTGTTGCCGATGCGGAGGTCGCGGACGGTCGAGCCTCCGTTGTCGACGAGGTCGAACTTGACATCCACTGTGCAGCTCTGGCCCGAATAGAGGCGCTGACCCAGGGCCACGAGGACGACCACGCTCGAAGAGGTGGCCGACTCGACCGTGATGGGAAGCTGCTGGCCGTCACCGGAGGCAGCAGTGACGGCGACGGACGACGGCGGCAGGGTCAGCTGGATGGTGTCGTAGTAGTAGCGCCGCCCGCCGGCGTCCACGGTGTGCGACGTGGCGGTCACGACTGCCAGAACGTGGACTCGCGCCGCCGCCGGGTCGGCCGTCCAGGTCGAACTCGAGATGTAGCTCAAGTCGGTCTGTGCGGCTTCGACGGGGGGCGGCGTGACAGCCCCCCAGAGCGAAGCCGCAACGAGGAATGCAACGACGGAGATCAGCGAACGGCCCGCGGCCCTCGGACGCGGGCGCCAGAAGCCGGAAGCCATTTCGGTTCGACCAGTCACGATCGAGAGGCCCGGATCGGCGGCCACGACCGGCGACATCCGGCCTCGCACAGCGTCGACATCCGCCTCAGTCGCTCTTCTCCCCGGATGCCCGTCCGACGGAACTCGACCGGCCGCGCGACTCCGAACCGGACTCGGCCGCCTCGAGAACGAGGGCTTGCGGCTCTCGCCCGACCGACGGGTCGCCCACCGGGGTTCGAGCCGCGGCCCGGACCGGGCGCTGGCGGGTACGTTCTACCGTGGAGCCGCTGCGTATCACACGCGACAGGAAATCGACTGCCCGGGCGCCCTCGCCGACGAGAACGTTCCGTCCCAGCCTGACCCCCCGTGGGATGACCGCTCGCTTGCCCACGACCGTTATTCCCGTGTTGAGCCGTCCCGGCTCGCGGCGGTTGACGACGTCGAAATCGTTTCCCTCGCCGACGATGGCGCCCGGGCCGACCGCCACCTCCTTATCGAGAATGGCTCGATCGATAACCGCCCCGGAACGGATGATCGAGTCGAAGAGAACGATCGAGTCCCGCACGACGGCACCGACATCCACCACCACTCCGGGTGATAGCACCGAGTTCACGACGGAGCCGTTGATCACGCAGCCGTGGCTGATCAGGCTGCGGTGGACCTGCGCCGTGGCGCCAATCCGGGCCGGCGCCCGTTCCTCGGATCGCGTGTGGATGATCCATTCCCGGTCGTAGAGGTCGAGATCCGGCGCGTCTGAAAGCAGCGCGAGGTTCGCTTCCCAGTAGGACTGCACGGTTCCGACGTCCTGCCAGTAGCCGTCGAAACGGTGGCCGTAGACCCGAGCCCCGCCCTCGATCATGGCCGGGATCACGTCGTGGCCGAAGTCGGGTCGAGTATCGCCGAGCCACTGATGCAGGGCTCGCTTGGAGAAGACGTAGACGCCCATGCTGGCCAGGTCCGACTTTGGCTGACGCGGCTTCTCCTCCCACTCCACGATCCTGCCGGCATCGTCCAGGGCGAGGATGCCCATCCGCGACGCGTCAGCGAGCGGCACGCGGCGCACGGCGATCGTGACGTCGGCGCGGTGACGCCGGTGAGCGGCCACGAACGGCTGGTAGTCCATCTTGTAGATGTGATCACCCGCCAGAACGAGAACCGTGTCTCCTTGAGACTGCTCTACGACGTTCAGGTTCTGCAGGACCGCGTCGGCGGTGCCGCGATACCACTCGGCGACTCGGCCGCGGGCGATGTACGGCTGGAGCATGCGAACGCCACCGCTGTTTCGGTCCAGGTCCCAGGGCCGCCCCGTGCCGATGTGGTCGTTGAGGGAGCGGGGGTTGTACTGGGTCAGGACGACGACATCGTCGATGTCCGAGTTGGCGCAGTTCGAAAGGGCGAAATCGATGATCCGGTACTTGCCGCCGAACGGCACCGCCGGCTTGGCGCGCATCGACGAGAGAATGGAGAGCCTCTCCCCTTCCCCGCCGGCGAGAATCACGGCCAGAGTTCGCTTCATCGCGCGTCCTCTCGCTTCCGTCCCGGGTGCGGCCGGGCTGAGCCGATGCTAGCACCACGCCGTCGGCTCGACTCCGGGGTCGTGATCATGCCCGGCGCGGGCCGGTCGCGATGTGCTGGGACGCTTCGAGCGAGCTCGCTGGTCGGCCGTCGCGGCCGCTAGAGGAAGAGCCGCGGGTTCATGAAGACCCCGTTCACTCGCACGGCCCAGTGCAGGTGGCAGCCCGACGAATGGCCCGTGGTGTTTTCCGTCCCGACGATCTGACCGGCCGCGACGTGCGCGCCGACGTAGATGCCCGGTGGGGCCTTGGCCGTCATGTGCGCGTACCAGGTGACCATGCTCGTGGAGTGGGCGATGATGACGAGCCAGGCCCTCGGCGGCGCGTCGTACGGGTTGTATCCGACGAAGACGACCACCCCGGCCCCGGCTGCATGGACCGGCGTCAGGCACGGCGCGGCGATGTCGATTCCCAGGTGAAAGTGGGCGCAGCTGCCGACGCGCGGCTCAGACAGGACACCGGTGCAGCCAAACTGCTGAGTGATGATCCCGCCCATGGGCCATTGGAGCGTCCCGCTGTACTGCGACGGGATCTTGCCCGCGCCGCCCTGCTGTTTGACCAGGGGGTCGATCTTGGCCGCCAGGTCGTCCATGGCCTGGCCGTTCGATTCGATGGCGGCGGCGAGGGCCGTCTTGTTCTTCGCGAGCTTGGCCTCAGCCGCAACCTGCTGAGCGAGCTGGGCTTCGAGCTGAGCCTGGAGCGAGTTCAGCTGGTCCTGAGCGGCGGCCAGCTGCGCCTGCTCGTCCTCGAGCGACTTCTGTTGGGCCCCAACTTGACCCTTCAGCCCTGCGTTGGCCGTGCTTGCCATCGCGACGGTCTGATGCATTTCGGCCAGCGTCTGCTGATCGCGGGCGATTTCGTCGGCGAGTGCCTTGTCGGCCTGGGCCAGGTCGCCGTAGTACGAGACATCCGAAAGAGCCTCGGTCAGCGAGTGGGCCGTCAGGAGCTGCTCCAGCAACGGCGTCTGGTCTGTCTCGTAGGCAGCGACGAGTCGGCCGGCGAGGATCTGCTGCCGTGCATCGAGCTGGCACTGCGCGGCGTTCTGCTCGGCCGTGACCTCGGCGAGCTTCGTCTCGAGGAGTGCCTGCTCGGCGGCGAGGTCGTTGAAGCTGGTCTTGACCCCAGCCATCTCGCCCTGGAGAGCGCTTATCTGCGCCTGCGCCGTGGCAATCGACGTGCGCACGCCCGCCAGGTTCTGCTGGGTCGCGGCTATCTGGTTTCGCAACGCCGTCTGCTGGGCCGACAGACCCGCGAGTTGCGTCTGCTGGTCGGCGATCAGTTTCGCCAGGCGCTGCTGCTCGGCGATGGCATCCGATAGGGCGTCGGCTTTGACCGGCGTCGCCGAGGCCTGAAGCGCGAGGCCGGGCGCGAGCAACACGACGCCGAGGATCAGGTAGAAGAGCCGCCAGCGGGGCGGGCGACGGCGACGTGCGCGGCGGTCGTTCGAGGCAGTCATCGTGCGAGCAGGCTCCGTTTCGCACGCTCCGACTGGAGCGCGCCAGGAGGTTGAGCCCGCCGGTCTGACGCCGTCCATCGGAAGGGCACTACCTCAGGACGACTCCGGCTGGGCCCGATCATACATCGGCTGGCGATAGCCCCGTCATTGCGCGGGCCGACCACTGTGCCACAGGGGGGCCGTGCCGTGGGGCGGCCGATCCACGAGGCGGCCGCGCCGATTCAGGAGGCGGCCGCGCCGATTCAGGAGGCGGCCGGCAGAAGGATCGCCCAGACTGCCCCGGCGATCAGGAACGGTCCGAACGGCACGTAGCTGCGGAGGGTGACCCGGCGCGCAATCAGCAGGCCGAGGATGACGACACCTCCGAGCATGACACCGGCGAAGACCGCCAGGACGGTCCTGATCAGTCCCGTGAGCAGGCCCACTGCGACCAGGAACTTGACGTCGCCGCCCCCGAAGGCGCCGGCGCCGAACGGGATCGACACGATGAACATCACGCCCGGCACCAGCAAGGCTCCCAGCACGGCCGTCCAGGCCGAAGAGCGAGATACCAGCGAATCCCCTCCCCAGGCCAATGCCAGGGCGCCGAACACGATCAACGGCAGCGTCACGACGTCAGGCATCAGCCTCTGATCGAGGTCCGTGGCCATCAGCAGAACGCATGCCGCGAAGAAGCCGCAGAACACGAGCCGCTCACCGGGATCGCCGAACCGGTTCGGGACCGCCGCCATCGCCACGGCCGCAAGTGCCGCGACCAGGAGCGTTCGCCAGTCCACCTTCCGAACGACCCCGGCCTCGTGGGCCGGCCAACGAGCGGCGATGCGGTCGGCCACGGCGCCCCAGGCGAGCCCGACCAGGCCGAAGGCCGGCACGAGCGAGTCGAGCCCAGCTGGAAGTGCCGGCAAACTGGCCTACCTTCTGCGAGTGGCTGGCGCCGTGGCCCTACCTGGCCCCGGCCAGGGCCAGCTCCACGAGAGTAGCGTGGGCTACTCCGGTCGCCCCGGCCGGGGCATAGGCCGTCTTCTTTCGGAAATATGCCGTCCCGGCGATGTCGAGGTGAACCCACGGCACGGTCGCGAACTCATGAAGGAAGAGGGCGCTCTTGACCAGGCTGCCCTCGGCGGAACCCGAGTTGATGAAGTCCGCATACCAGCTGTCGAGGTCCTTGCGGTACTCCTCGACGATGGGCAGCTGCCAGTACCGCTCCCCTGCCCGCTCGCCTGCCACGGCTACGGCGTCGTACCAGGCCTGGGGCGTGCCGAAGGCGCCGGTCATCTGGTCGCCCAGGGCTCGCACCACCCCGCCGGTCAGGGTCGCGACATCGACCAGGTGCGTCGCCCCGAGCTTCTCCGCGTAGCACATCGCGTCGCCGAGGATCAGCCGGCCCTCGGCATCGGTATTGAGAATATCGACGGTCTTGCCGTTCATGGCCTTGACCACGTCGCCCGGTCTGGCCGAGTGCGGACCGGGCAGATTCTCAACGGCAGGTGCGATGGCCAGCAGCGGCGTGCCGGGCGCCAGCCGGGCGACGGTGGCGATGGCGGCGATCACGGTGCAGGCACCGGCCTTGTCCATCTTCATCTCTTCCATTCGGTCGGCCGACTTGAGGCTTATGCCGCCCGAATCGAAGCAAACGCCCTTGCCGATGACGGCCAGCCGGCGCCCCGCGGCGTCCTTCGCCCCCTCCTCTCCGGAGCGAAGGACGATCATCCGCGGCGGGTTGTCGCTGCCTCGGCCGACGGACAGGAACATGCCCATGCCGAGCTCGGCGGCTCGCTCCGTCTCGATTACGTCGACGTGGAGCCCGTGGCGCTCTGCGATCGAACGGGCTTCGCCGGCCAGGACCTCGGGCGTGACGTCGTTCGCGGTGCGGTTGGCCAGCCGCTTTGCCAGGTTCGCACCCTCGCCGATCACGATGCCGCGCTCCGCCGCCCGCTTCACGGCGGCCACGTCCGCGGCGGGCGCCACCAGGATCAGCTCGTCGAGAGCCGGCGGGATGTTATCGTAGTCCTCGCGATAGATCGTGGCCGGTTCGAACGCGCCTTCGACGACACCCCGCGCCACCAGCTCGGCCACCGTGACGGCGCCCCCGTCGATCAGATCGCCGAGGTTGCCGAGCCAGAAGGCCAGCGATCGAACACTCCGGCCTGCGAGGCGCCGCTCGACCGCGGCGCCCAGGCGCATGACGACCTGGCGAGTGATCGTCTCGGCCGCACCAACGCCGATGGCCAGGAGTCGGCCGGCTCGAAGCTCACCGGCGGGCGCAACCACTGACCAGTACCGCTCCGCCTTCAGCTCGCCAAACGCGGCCAGTGCGGCAAGCTCGCCGCCGGCGCGCCTGTCTATCTCCGCAAGAGCACCTTCGAACCTGATATCGCCGACGAACGGGACGGCCAGCACGTCTGCGGGAACGTCCCAGGGTTGATCGCTGACGACGCGCAACTGCATGACCAGATCCTCCGGCCGGCGGCTCATCGGGGCGCCGCACACCAATGACGTCGGCTTGTGCGCCGGCGTCGTGTCTATTGCCTAAGTCTATCGAGTCGCCGCGCCCTACATGGCCGCTTCGGCTGATCGTGCGTCCATGGCGGCTTCGACCCGGGTTCGGCGCCGACCCGGCGGCCGGCCGCGGTTGCGAGGTCGCGTTGCCGCTCCCCGCGGGCTCTCTCCGCACGGCTACCTGCCGACGACCGTGCCGCTGCCCAGGCCGGCGAGGGCGTTGGCCAGCGCTCCCCTGGTCGTCTCGATGGCGATGCCTGCGGACGTCATGTTGCTCGACATCTCCTGGAGGACAACCTGGAGCACGGCGTTGTCGTCGGGGAGGAGGGCCTTCGCGTCATTGACGGCGCGCAGAGCGGCCGTCACCTGGGCCGTGACCTTCCCTTTGGAGTCGACCATCGATTGCCAGAGCAGCTGCAGCGCGTCGTCCATCTGAGTGGTTCGGCTGAGCCACTGCGTGAGCGTGGAAACGTCGGTCACCCTGGCCAGCGCGGCGGCGACCGAGGTCGCGTCGGTGATCGAAGCCGCCGCGCCGTTCAGCTTGGCCAGCGCTTCGGGATAAAGACCCTGAGTCGCGAACTGGAGCGCTTCGGCTGCGAGGGCGTCGTGAGTCTGGATGTCGGTGACCACCTGGATGGCCGTCTGGCTGCCATCGACCATGGCCTGCCAGTCGTCGTGGAGAGGCGCGACCGAGGCGACCGCCGCGCAGACGTTGTGATATCGATCGACCAGGGCCGGGCTGTAGGTCTTGAGAAGACCCGCTTGCATCGTCGAACCCCAGGCCCCGCATTGAAACTCCGTGTTGAGCTGGGCAGCCCCTGAGTCGATGGAGCTCACGTCTTGCCAGCCATCGTCCCAGGCGGACTGCAGGCCCGATTG
>Ga0187853_10002765_pt1 | contig 14235 bp, 8 predicted proteins | sample June2016WEW_6_10_2_FD_132417 | JGI IMG/M metagenome (GOLD analysis project Ga0187853, IMG submission 132417) | Peatland microbial communities from SPRUCE experiment site at the Marcell Experimental Forest, Minnesota, USA - June2016WEW_6_100 | ecosystem: Environmental > Terrestrial > Soil >... | reverse complement strand
TTTTCCCGGCGCGAAGTAAAAACAGTATCCGGCGCCCAGCAGCGCCAAAAGCCCGCCCCACCAGACGCTGGCGTGCAGGTTAAACAGCACCACGGGCGTCTGCGGGGTATGGAAAAGCTCGTAGATTCCTGCTCCGAAAATGAGCGAGCCATTCACGAGCAGGGAGATGCCGATGAAAAACCAGATGGAAATCGATCCGCCAGCTTTCATTTTTCCTCACCAGAAAATAATATTCAGAGCCACGAATATGGCCCCAACCACAACCGCCCAGAACCATGGCCGGTGCAGCACGGAAACATAAGTCTCGGAAGGAATCTCGGTGGCGCCGTAGACCAAACCCTTCAGTTCGGCTTCCGGTTTCGGCTTGGTGGCGAGACTGACAGCGACGGTGACGAAGGCACAGATGAGACACGACCACAGAGCGCGGTACATGTTTTCCGCCATGTCGCGGGCGTACGGCGAAAGAGCCACATAGCGAAGCGCCGTCGGATCCATCTTCACCCAGGCCCACATACCGACCGAGGAACCTGTGCCGGCCAGCAACCCCCAGAAGCCTCCCGCGGGCGAGGCGCGTTTCCAGAGCATGCCGAGAATCACGGTAGCGAAGAGCGGGGCGATGAAGAAGCTGAACAGCGCCTGGACGTAGTCCATGATGCTTTTGAAGTGAATCACCAGATAAGCGGTGCCGATGGAAATGATCACGCCGCCCAAGGTGGACCAACGCCCCATGCCGACGTAGTGCTTGTCGGAAGAATCTTTCTTGATCAGGGCGCGATAAATGTCATAGGTCCAGACCGTGGTGAAAGCACTAACGTTGCCGGCCATGCCGGACATGAAGCCCGCAATGAGCGCGGTGATGCCGAGTCCGAGCAAGCCGGGCCCGCAATACCGCGCCAGCATGAGCGGGAGCACTTCGTTATAGCTGTGGCCGCCCGTCGCGACCGCCTGGGCTTCCGGCATCAGCTTCATCGGGAGAAGCGCGAGTCCCAATAGACCCGGAAGAATGACGATGAACGGCACGAACATCTTGAAGGCCGCGCCGATAATCGGAGCCATTTTGGCAGCGCGCAAATCCTTGGCCGCCAGAACGCGCTGCACCACAAGAAAGTCGGTGGTCCAATAGCCCGTGGAGATGACGGCCGCGAGGCCGAAGACGATGCCGGTCCAATGTATGCCCATGGGATTGTCTTTGAAATGTCCCATTGTGCTCCACATGTGCGTGTATTCCGCGGAGGCGTTGACGGCAATGCGCGCTTTCAGGCCAGTCCAGCCGCCAGCCTCCACCAGCCCAAGAATGGGAATGAGCAGCGCACCGCCCCAGATCAAAACGAACTGCAGAACTTCGTTGAAAATGGCGGAGCGCAAACCACCGAGAGATACATAGATCGCCACGGTGAGCGAAGAAACCCAGATGCTGACGTTGATGTTCCAGCCCAGAACAATCTTCAGCACCAGCGCCATCGAATACATGTTGATGCCGCTCATCAGCACGGTCATGAACGCAAAGCAGATGGAAGAGAGCGCGCGGCTGGATTCGCCATAACGCAGCTTCAGATAGCCGGGAACGGAATGCGTCTTGGAGATGTAGTAGAACGGCATCATCACCAGCCCGAGAAACAACATCGCCGGGATCGCGCCGATCCAATACCAGTGCGCGGCCAGAATGCCGTATTGATAGGACGCGCCTGCCCAGCCCATCAATTCGAGCGAACCCAGATTGGCGGAGAGGAAACTCAACCCCGCGATCCACGCGGTCATTTCCCTCCCGGCCATGAAGAAGTCTTCGCCGGTGTTGGCCCGCTCTTTCAGGTAAAACCCGATGGCGAGCACCAGCACGAAGTAAAACACAACGATCACCAAATCAACGGTGGATAGATGCACTAATCGGGGCACACCAGTGGAAGCAAATAGCAGGGTCATCCTTTTGTCCTCGCTTGACCGTAGTAGGCCCTTTCACCATGCTTCCTGAGAAAATGGCGGTCATGAAGTGTTTTGCCGATACTACCCGCATGCGGATTGATGTTCACGGTAAAGTACGCGATGCGTGCCGCAGCTTCCAGCATCCACGCGTTTTCCGATGCCTTGGCCGGGTCGGTGCCCCAAGCGAATGGTCCGTGATTTGCCACCAGAACCGCGGGCACGGCCATGGGATCTATTTTTTCGAATGCACTAATTATCGCCGCTCCCGTATTAGCTTCGTACTCACCATTGATTTCCTCATCGCTCATAGCGTTCGTCAGAGGAATCGGGCCGCGGAAATAGTCGGCATGTGTCGTGCCGAAGCAAGGAATGGGTTTGCGTGCTTGCGCCCAGGCGGTTGCGTACTCGGAATGCGTGTGGGCAACACCGCCGATTGCGGGAAAGGCTCGGTACAGCGCGGCGTGCGTAGGAAGATCGGAGGACGGACGCAAAGTGCCCTCGACGATCTTGCCTCGCAGATCCGTGACAACGAGATGCTCTGGCTTCATCTCTTCATAAGGGACACCACTAGGCTTGATTACAATCAGGCCTTCATCACGGGCAACCCCGCTGGTGTTGCCGAAGGTCGAAAGCACCAGTCCTCTTTGGACCAGTTCCAGATTCGCTTCCAATACTACTTCGCGCAGTTTTAGCAACAACATGCGCCCTCGACTGTTCCCCCTCAGGCGTTGCAGCCTTTGCGGGAAGAACTCAACTACACCAAAAAGGCTTCCCAACTCCCGCCGTCTTCCTATCTCGGGTGCACCCTACTTCCGAGTCAAAAGCCGGAAGACAGTTGTTGACCGATAAACTTGACCCGGCCTCAGTACCGTCGACGGAAAATTCGGATGATTCGGAGAATCCGGAAAATGTTGTGTTTCCAGGCAAAAGCCTGTGCGATGGCCGTAGAGCTGTCCTCCTTTGCCACGCACTTTGCCGTCCAGGAAGTTGCCACTGTAGAACTGAATACCCGGCTCGGTCGTCAACACTTCCAGCACTCGCCCACTCGTGGGTTCGAACACCTCGGCGGCAACCTGCAACCCACCTTTATTGGTCCTTTCCAGGACCCAGTTGTGGTCGTACCCCTTCCCAAACTTCAGCTGCTCGTCGCCCTGATTGATGCGCGCCCCGATGGCAGTCGCCTTCCTAAAATCAAAGGGGCCGCAGCAAACCGCCCGCAATTCTCCCGTCGGTACTAGCGTCGAATCGACCGGCGTAAACTCAAGGGCGCGGAGAAGCAACCGATGCTCCAGAATTTCCTGGCTCGCCACGCCGGACAAATTGAAATAACTATGATTTGTTAGATTGACCACCGTGTCTTTGTCCGTCGTCGCCGAATAATCGATCCGCAATTCGTTGGCTTCCGCCGGCAGCGTGTAGGTCACCTGAACCTTCAACGTGCCGGGGTAGCCCTCTTCTCCATCTTGACTCGTGTAGGTCAACTCGAGAACTTGGGCATCGGCCCGGGAACGATCCACGCCGGTCCAAATCTGTTTGTTGAAACCCCTGCTTCCGCCGTGCAGGCTGTTGGGGCCGTCATTCTTGGGCAGGTGGAACACCGTGCCATCTAGAGTGAATTGGCCGCCAGCAATGCGGTTGCCGTACCTTCCAATGGTGGCGCCGAAGAAAGACTTGTCTTGTTCGTAGCCATCAAGGCTGTCGTACCCCAGAACGATATCTGCGCTTTTGCCGTTACGATCCGGGGCTTGCAGGGAAACGAGCGCCGCACCGTAGCTGATCACTACAGCCTCGACACCCTTGGTATTGGTGAGAACGAACCGGCAAACAGCGTCTCCGCTTTTCGTCTGTCCGAAATTGGAAACTTGTATTCTGCGTTCTGCACCTTTCGCGCTGAAACCGTTTGCGAGAACGAGTAAGGCCACGAAAGCGAATGGGACCACGGGAAGTCTGTTCATGGATTATCCCCTTGAAGTCTCTGGCTGCACCCCGAACCATTCGACCAAAGTTCAGCAAACGTTTACCACGCAACTCGTCAAAATGCAAGAACCTGTCACCTGCTCTACTAAGCCCACGCCCCGTTATGATATCCTGCATCAACGAGCCAAGCTGGAATGAACTTACTTTCCTCAGGTCAACACCGAAACCATTCGGTCAGCAAGAGTTCGGGATAGCGTATACTGCTAAATGTTTAGGTGCGCTGGGGGGAAAGGAGACTCGTGGACATTCGTGACGTAGCCAGGCGGGCCAAGGTATCGACTGCAACGGTGTCGCGCACGGTTAACCACGTGCCGACCGTCGATGCGCAATTAGCAAAACGCGTTTGGAAGGCGATTGCCGAACTCGGGTATTACCCAAACCGGCAGGCGCGTGCCTTGGTCTCCGGACGGAGCCATCTTTTTGGATTGATCGTTTCCGAGATCACGAACCCTTTTTTCCCGGAGATTGTGCAAACCTTTGAAACTCTCGCTGTCGAGCAAAAATATGAAATTCTTTTGACTTCCACCATTCATGATCCCAAGCGTATGGAGCTTGCCGTTCGCAGGATGATTGAAGGACGAGTAGACGGGGTCGCAATTCTTACATTCGGAATGGAAGACGAGTTACTAGAGCACTTCCGTTTCCGGAATATGCCGCTGGTGTTCGTTGATGTTGGCCCAAAAGCTCCCCGCGTCAGCAATATCCGTGTCGACTATGCCCATGGTATCCGTCAGGCCGTACAGCATCTGGCAGCCTTGAGGCATAAGCGCATCGGTTTCGTGAGTGGTCCCCTCAAACTGAGGTCTGCGATGGCGCGAAAAGATGCGTTTGAAGGGTCGATGCGTGAGATCGGCTTGCAGGTGAATCCCGAGTTCATCATCGAGGGTGACCACAGGTTGGAAGGTGGAAAACGGGCTCTTCAGGAGCTCTGCAAACTCCGGGAACGGCCCACAGCTCTTCTTTGCTCCAATGATATGACCGCAATTGGCGTTATGAGGCAGGCCTTCGATCTGGGAATTAGTGTGCCCCAGCAATTGTCGGTTGTGGGGTTCGACGATACGCGGTTAGCGGACTTCATGATTCCCCCGTTAACCACCATCCAAATGTCACAGACGGAATTGGCAACGCTCGCCTTCAACGCTCTTCTCAAAGAAGTGAAAAGAGAAACTCCTGCTCCAAGCGGAACAGAGTACAATCTTAGAACGCACTTGATCCTGCGTAACTCGACGACCTTTCCTCCAAACAACAATCAGGTAGAATAGCCGTCGAGCTCAAGGCGCGCAGCACAAACTGCAGTTGCCCACGAAGAGTGAGCCGCTCCGATTCTCAATCACTTTGCATCTGTCAACGGGCCCATGTACTTTTGGCCCACGGCCCTTCTTGGTCACCAAGTCCTGTCGCGAGTTTTGGCTTGTTCGGCTACGGATGCGAAGGTGTGTTCGACAGAGCTCCCACCTCAATCAATTTGTGTCGGTTATGTTCAGTCTCTTTTTTCGTGGCTTCCACACGCAGGTCGGACAGGCGCTTGAGCAAATCGGGGATCTCCTTAGTGTTTCCGGTCTTCCGCAGCGTTTGGATCAGATGATACAAGGCTGTCTGATCCTTTGGATCGAGCTTCAGAATCTCCCGGCATTGGTCGATGACTGCCTGCGTTTGCCCCGCTTGCAAGTAGAGTTTGGCAAGCACGTCTCGTGCCGGGACCAGAGTCGGCTGCAAGGCCACGGCCTTCTTTGCCGATCGCAGCGCGGTTTGAAAGTTCTGGCTTCCAGGTTCCTGGCCCATTTGCGTGAGAATGTCCGCTTGAAGATACAGCAGGTACGGATCATTCGGCTTACTGGCCAGCTTGGATTGCACTGTTCGGAGAGCCCGATCCAGATCGTTGATCTGCGTCTGCTCCAAACCTTGCGCGGCGGAACCGACGCCCTGATTGGGTTCGAGTTCATTCGCTCGATCAAAGTCTTTCTCGGCCTCGTCGTACTTGGCCAGTTGTACGTAGAGGACGCCCCGCGCCACGTATAAGGGGGCGGACTTGGGTTCTGCTTGCAATCCGACGTTCACCATATCAATCCCTACTTGGAAAGACTGGTGGTCTATGGAAAGCACCGCGAAATCGAGGTACAGATCCACGTCGTGCGGGTCCATAACGATTGCCTGGCGAAGCGTGGTTACTGCCAGGAGGGCGTTCCCATCCGTTTCATAAGCGGAAGAGGCCAGTTCAAGGGTTTTGACGTCGGGACTCTGTTCCTGAAGCAGGGGAGCGAGTGTCTCCAGCGCATCCTTGGGCCGCTCGGCCGTCAGTTGAATGGCCGCCAATTGGCGGCGCACATTGCTGTCTTCTGGGTTTAGTTCTAGAGCCCTGTGGTAAATCCAGATTGCTTTCTCGGGTTGCCCCAGTCTCAGAAGGCACGCACAGTGTTCTTCCCGCATTGCAGGTTGGGCATCAAACAGGGAGCCGGTCGCGGCGAAATGTTCCACGGCCTGCGCGCAGTCGCCTCTCTTGTAGGCGAGAACGGCCAGCATGGCGTGACTTGTTGGATCGTTGGGCCGAAGCTGCAGCATGTGTTTCAAGAGCGGGACCGCATTCTGGCTGCCGGCGTCGTATTCGAGTTGCGCCGCGCCTTCGAGGGCGGGGATATACTCTGGGGAGATCTTCAAAGCTTTCTGATAAGCAAGGAGAGCCTCCTTCGGATGCCCTTTCCCGGATAGCGCCAGCGCCTGCATCGTCCACAATTTGGCGCTAAGAGGAGCTTGCTTGAGCGCTGGTTGAAGTAGTTCCAAGGCCTGATCGAAATCGCGGGCCTCCAGGGCCGAAGCGATGGCTGGCGTAGGATCTTGCGCGGTCTGAGCGAAAACCGCAGAGCAAACCGCCAGGCCGGCCCCCAGTAGACAGAATATTTTGCCAAGGTTCATAGGTGCATTATCGCGCGATGCTCCAAAATTGGAAATAGAGAAAACGATTGCTCATTGGGAAGAGCTGGCGCTACAATGCGCGGCATCGAGGGCCGAGGAAGGTCCCTGCCGGAGAAGTTGTCACGAAACAGAGGATGGCCGCCAATTCCGGGCCAGGAGTATGGGCCACAGGAAATCTGGACCACAGGAACTTGAATGGCGGGAAACAAGGTGGGCAATCCCGCGCGGTGTAATGAGTGAATTTCTGTTCCACGGGACAAACTCCTGGTTACGGCAGCCGGGTACCTGGCCTGCTATCGCCGGATAGGGGAGGAACACATTCCGAAATTGCAGAGCACGAGCCGCAATCTCAGAAACCGGATCGCGTCTCCGCTCGAAGGAAGAAGAGTCAACATGAAAGAGAATGGAAGCAAGCTGCTGCTTTTGAGCCTCGTTGCATTCGCCGTCGCGTTGCTGCTCCCGTTGGCAGCGCGTAATGACACTCAGCCTCCCCTTCGTTATCCAGAAGAGGACATCGGGGCCGATTCTCTCCCCGCGCGGAAGAAGGCCCAGCTTGAAGCCGCAAAAAACTACAGGGTTTTCCATGACTTCCAATTTACAGACCGGCTGAAAGAAAGTGGCATCACTTTCGTGCATCACGCCGTGGACGACGCTACCAAGCACATGCGGAGGGGCCATTACGACCACGGGAGCGCGGTGGCCGTGGCCGACGTAGACGGGGATGGACTTTATGACATTTATTTTGTGAACCAGGCCGGCGGCAACGAACTCTGGAAAAACCTCGGTGGCGGCAAGTTCAAGAACATCACTCAGGAAGCGGGAGTTGCATTGCCGGGCCGGATCAGCGTCGGCGCGGCGTTTGCCGACATCGATAACGACGGCAGCCAGGATCTTTTTGTGACTACCGTCCGCGGTGGGAACGTGCTCTTTAAGAATGACGGGCACGGCCACTTCCGGGATATCACTCAGGAAGCCGGGCTGGGGCTGTCGGCCCATTCTTCCGGCGCCTTCTTTTTCGATTACGACAACGATGGCTTGGTCGACCTGCTGGTCTGCAATGTGGGCCAGTATACGACCGATGAAAAGGGGCCGGACGGCGAATTCATCAGCATCTACGACTCCTTCTCCGGCCATCTTTACGAGAACCGCTACGAATACCCCGTCCTTTATAAGAACATGGGGCATCATCACTTCAAGGACGTGACGGCCGAGGTTGGATTGCACCCGCACGGATGGTGCGGTGATGCGGGTTTCGCTGATTTGAACGGGGATGGTTGGCCCGACATTTTCTTTTTGAACATGCAGGGACGCAGCCATTACTACGAGAACGTAGGGGGAAAGAAGTTTGTCGAGAAAACGGATGAGTACTTTCCTAAGACCTCATGGGGCGCGATGGGCATCAAGTTCTTCGACTATGACAACGATGGCCGCATGGATTTGTTCATCACCGATATGCACTCCGACATGAGCGACGAGCCGGGCCCGGAAAATGAAAAGCTGAAATCGAACGTTACCTGGGACGAAACCTATATTAATGGGAAAAAATAAGATTTCATTTATGGCAACGCCCTCTGTCACAACCTGGGGAACGGCAAATTTGAGGAAATCTCCGATCGCCTGGGACTGGAAACCTACTGGCCGTGGGGACCGAGTGTCGGCGATCTCAACGCGGATGGTTGGGAAGACGTTTACATTCCGTCTGGCATGAGTTACCCCTATCGCTACGGCATAAACTCCCTGCTATTGAACGACCATGGCGAGAACTTCTTGCAGTCCGAATTCGTGCTGGGAATCGAACCTCGCAAGAAGTTGTACACGCCGTGGTTCGAAATCGACTGTTCGGACCCTCGGGAAGTCAAGGAGCAGGCTGAGCTGCACAGCAGAGTCTGTGTCGGCCACACCGGAAAGTCCATCGTCATGTCGCCGCGTTCCAGCCGGTCCGCCGCCATTTTTGACCTCGACAACGATGGCGATTTGGACATCGTGGTCAATGACTTCAACTCCGAACCGCAGGTGCTGATCAGCAACCTGTCGGAACGAAAGAAAATTCATTGGCTCAAAATCGTCCTCCACGGCACGAGCTCGAACCGCAACGGGCTTGGCGCCACCGTCCGTGTTTACGCTGGTAGGCAAACGTATTTCAGGTATAACGACGGCAAGTCGGGTTATCTGGCGCAAAGTGTCCTGCCCCTGTATTTCGGCCTGCGCAACACCGCAAAGATCGATCGTGTGGAGGTCGACTGGCCTTCGCGCCGCAAACAGGTGTTGACAACGGGCCTGCAGGAGAACCAGACGCTCACAATCACGGAACCAAAATAAACGAGCGATTTTGCGATTCCGGACATGCAACCGCGCCGGCAAGGTGCGCGGCCTCTCTACCTGAGATTCGAAATTGTCAATATCAGCCGAGTGTATCTTGTTTTGTTTCAATCGATTGTCGTCTGAGAATCCAACTTTGCCGGAGCTGGAGTCTCCCACATCATCCAAAACCCAGATTTGTCATTCCGACCGGACCGGAGGGACGCGCTTTGAGCCGTCCCGGAACGGCGGAGCCCTTCTGCAATTTCGGCTTTCAGCCTCAATAATTCCACTCAATGATTCCGCTTGACACCATTTAAGAGTAGGGCGTAGGATGCGTTTCATTAACGGGTAAACGTTTGCTCATGCTTCTGCGGGTAAATGTTTACTCGCGGGGTGACTTTCAATCCGTTGGCGTGCTTGGTGCGCCGCCCAAACTGGAGGAGGGTCTGTGAAGAGAAGTTTCAGTCGTATCCTGTTTGTGCTGTTTTTAATCTGCCTCTGTGCTGGGTATTGTTCGGCTCAATACAGCAGCAACGTTCAGGGAGTTGTTACCGATTCGAGCGGAGCCGTGATTACGGACGCTTCGATTGAACTACGCAACCTAGACACAGGAATCAAACTCTCAACAACTACGAGCGGTTCCGGCAACTATAGCTTTACGAGCTTGGCGCCCGGCCGATATGTGGTCCGAGCACAGGCGAAGGGACTCCAGACGACGGAAGTAAACGTTACGCTTGGCACAGCCGAGACGCAAGGCATTAACATCACTTTGCCGGTCGCTTCCATGTCCCAAACCACCATAGTGACAGAGGTGGCCGCGCCCATCGACGTCGATGAGAGCCGGCTTCAAACCACCCTGGATGCGGATGCCACCAGGGAACTTCCGGAATTGAATCGCAACCTTTGGGATGTGCTCAGTGTCTCCCCCGGAATTGTGGGTACGGGCACGCGCGGCGCTGGAGCATCTCCGGGCGGCGGCACAGACAACTTCGGCACACAAACCCCCCAGATCAGCGCAAACGGGCGTAGCTATACCGGAAACACTGCCTTCGTTGATGGGATGAACGTCACCAGCCCTATCCAGAATGGCAACCTCATCCTGGCTCCGGTCCCGGATGCCATTCAGGAAGTATCCATGCAGGCTAACACCTGGGATGCGGAAAACGCCCTTGGCAGTTCTGTGGTTACTCAGATCACAACCAAGTCCGGCACCAACCAATTCCATGGCACGGGAAGCCTGCTGTACACGAACCAGGACCTTCAGGCGAACCCGGACTTTTTCAGCCCTGTCCGCTTTCAGCGCAAGGATGTGTCAGCCGCCGTGGGTGGGCCAATCATCAAGCACAAGCTGTTCTTCTTTGCCGATGTGGAATCATTGTGGTCTAAAACACCTACCTCCGCAAGTTTGTCGAGTTCCTCACCCACTACCACTTACTGGGAAACTTCCACCTTCGATACCTGGGCGACCCAGAACTTTCCGAATACCGTCGGCACACAGATCCTCAGCCTCTATGCGCCGTCCAAACTCTTGGTAGCGAACGGCTCCACGCTGACAGCGGCTCGGGTTTTGAAAGTGACCACCTGCCCAACAAGCGGGAATATCACAATTACCGGATCCATTACCGTCCCTTGCACCATGCCAGTCCTCCAAGGCGGGAGCTTTTCGGCGGCGAACTCCTACAATGGCTTGCAGTATAACTTCCGCGGCGATTGGTACCCCAAACCCTCGGATCGCATCTATCTGAGCTATTACAACGATTCGTTTGATCTCGCCCAGGCTGCTACTCGTGCGGCGCTGGATGCCGTGAACATCCAGCGGAATCGTTACGGTCAAATCGACTATACGCACACTTTCAATCCCAACGTGCTTGCCGAGGGTGGATTTGCATTTGCCAGCGTCGGTGGCGCGAACGGCCAAAGCAGCAATCTCAAAGTTCCCGTCGTCGGCATCAATGATGCCAGTCAGGGCTTCAACGTCGGCGGCGGTTGGGGACCTGGCGAATACCGCGGACCCAATTACAATTGGCGCGCGGTGTTGAGTTGGGTTCATGGCGCCCACACCTTCAAATTCGGGTATAACGGTGACCATGCCATTGAACACGGCGACTTCACCCCGGTCAACGTTCGGCCTAGTCTAACGTTCAACACCTTGTTCGACTTGGTCCAGGACAACGTTTACAACTATACGTTTAACGCGTACAACCCTTTGACAGGGCAGGCGGGAATGGTGGTTTTCGGCGGGCAGGAGAATCCTTTTGGCTTCTTCGCCCAGGACAACTGGAAGGTAAGATCGAACCTTTCCGTGACGATCGCCTTGCGGTGGGATGACTTTACCAATCACACGGCTTGGGGCAGCGCCGGCTTTCAGTTTTACAACATGACACTGGGCACTGGCAGCACTCTGAGCCAGCAGGTGGCGGACGCTACCGTCGGCAAAGTGAGTGGCGTATTTTCCAGCAGCCAGACCAACTACTGGAGTCCTCGCTTCGGCTTCGCTTGGGATCCCACTAAAACAGGCAAATGGAGCATCCGAGGCGGGATCGGCGTCTACCGTGACTGGGTCGCTCTGGGCCAGAGCGTGGATGAGATGCGCAACAACCCTCCAGGCCTTATCGGCGAGACTTTTCTAAGTAACGCCCCAGCCTACACTACGTATGCTCCCATCGTAGGTCCCGCGACTCCCCTCGGCAACTATTTCACCTTGTCGAGCTCGGGCAGTTATCCCTTTAGTTTTGTCTTGCCGCCAATTACCCCCGGCAGCCAGAATGCGGCTGGTGGACTCACTGGTTTAACGCCTAACGTTACGGCTCTCGCGCGGAACATGGTGCCCCCTCTCGCCGTTAACTACGTCATCGGCGTGGAACACCAGATTCCCTGGAAACTTGTGGTCGGGGCGAACTACTCTGGCTCGCGTTCCTATGACGGGTTGACAGGCACGGATGTGAATCGCTTCGCCGGCGGTTTAGCTGAGGGCACCCTTACCCGGTTGAATCCCTATTTTGGGGCCATCAACTACGTCACCAACAACAATCGCGTCACCTACAATGCCATGATCCTCTCACTTCGAGGGAATCCCAGCAGCCATTTCAATTTCCAGGCGTCCTACACGCTATCGCACGCACAGGACTTTCCCGAAGCCGGCACACGGTTTGACCAGGATATCGGCTTCGGTATTCCCGACCAGAATGCCTACTTCAGTTACTGGGGAGACGCGAATTGGGATGTGCGCCACCGTTTCTCGCTTTCGGGCGTGTATACCCTGCCCGGATTCTCCAGCGGCTTTGCCAAAGTGCTGACAGCAGGGTGGTCGTTGAGCGGCGTCATTGTGGCCCAGACGGGTACCCCATTCTGGGTTGTCAACACGAGCCCTACGGGGGATTACAATCATGACGGCAACTATTATGACATCCCCAGTAGCCCCAGTTTCGGCTGCAATGTCTCTTACAGCCGTTCGACCTACAAGGCGGGCTTGTTTACGACTTCCGATTTCCCCGTTCCTGCGGCAAACACGGAAGGAACCGAGCCGCGCAACTGTTATCGCAATCCTGGCATGTTTAACGTGGATGCCAGCGTGGCCAAGAACACTCACATCAAGTGGTTGGGCGAAGGAGGCAATCTCCAATTGCGCTTCGACTTCCTGAACGTGTTCAACCACCCCAACCTCGGGCCGGTCGACGGCAACCTGGCAGATACTGCTGCATTCGGGAAGGTAAACTCTGCGCTGGGTGCCAGGCAGATTCAACTCGTAGCCCGGATAGCTTTCTAACCTGCTGGCGGCGCCGGGAAAATCACCCCCGGGGAGCGTTCTTCCCCTCTCCCGGCGCCTCTAGTGCATCGCCCGGATCGGCGGCATCTCTCTGGATTCGGAGAGTCTAAGTCCGCCGATCTGGATTTTGGTAAGACTTCTCCCGTCTCGAGTTTTCAGAAATAAGCGATCTGAGTGGTGTGGAGTTCAGGATACCAATCGAAGCTTGCCCGTTGACTCCGACCCTTGCCTCTCCACGACGAGCTTGAAGCCCTCTCGCTCCAACATTTGCAGTATCGCGGCCATGATCCCAAGCGCCCGCACCAGACGGTCCTTTGAGACGCGAACATCCAGCCAGTCCACTTCGCGTCCTCCCCATAGCACGCCTCTATCGGTTGTTCGGGCTTCCCGGAGCGCCTGCCTGGTCTTTTCGATGAGAGGATGAGCGAGCATAGCCTTGGTCACTGGCGGCGCTTTGCTTTTTTCTATCCGTTCTATCCTCTCTAACTCTGGTGAGTCCTGGGGCAATATCGGCGCTTCTTGTTCACGGACTTGACGCAGCAGAACAGGAAGGTCCTTAACTTCGGGTAGCGGCGGTCGCGGGATGGTGTGCCCGCACTCTATCTTTGTCCAGTGTCCAGGACCGGGGAGAGGGATCTGCAGCTTTCGGCAGACCTTGCCGAGGGTAACATCAGAGACGCCGCATTCCGCCGAGAGTCTCCTTCTGCGAATAGTGCTGGCGGACTCTGATGTCTTGCCCACCAGTGTTTTTCCGAGCAGCTCAAGAGGCTTTTACGGACTTATTCCGAACTAGGTCAAGAGAGAACAGGAAGCCCCAGAGTCCTGGGAGTCTCGAGTCTGCGCAAACACGACGAAACTATTATCGCCCGGAATACAAACGGACAGAATCTGATGACGAGCGCGACCGCCGGTCTCCATCCTTGGCAAACACATGCAATGCCCAGGAGAATCGTGGGTTTTCTGAGATGATGTTTCGTCTTGAGAGGAGCGTCTCTCTCTAGAAGACACCCATTGGCTGTGCCGGAACTGGGCAGAGGCCGAGGCAGTGAGTCAAACAAATCGAGACGAGACCATTTGGAGCGTATGCCTCCGAAGCACATGCCGTAAGCATGGCCCCCCTGTGTCAGAACTGTGTCAAAACCCTATCTGTCTTGTCCATTGGGGTTAGCTTTTAAGCTAAAAGCAAATGCCCCAAGTTATTGGAAATAAACAAAAGTGCAAGGAAGCGATAGAGGATTTTCCCGCGCCCTAGGATTTTGTTGGACACCGAATTGTGATGAAAATGAATCAGAGATCACGAGGAGGTGTGTATGAGCAAGGAGAGAGAATCAGCTTCGGGAGGCCCGGAAGGAGCCCGAAGG
>Ga0187853_10002759_pt1 | contig 14247 bp, 7 predicted proteins | sample June2016WEW_6_10_2_FD_132417 | JGI IMG/M metagenome (GOLD analysis project Ga0187853, IMG submission 132417) | Peatland microbial communities from SPRUCE experiment site at the Marcell Experimental Forest, Minnesota, USA - June2016WEW_6_100 | ecosystem: Environmental > Terrestrial > Soil >... | reverse complement strand
GGACGCGGCGACCGCTCAGGTTTCGGCGGACAGCGCAGCCGTCGTCGCCGCCAAGTTCAACCTCGACAAGACCGTCATCCGCGCCCCGATCGGCGGCCGGACCGGGAGCCTGCTGGTGCACGAAGGCAATCTGGTGCATGCCGCCGGCTCGACCGCGCTGGTGACGATCACCCAGCTGCATCCGATCGACGTGCGCTTCGCGGTGCCCTCTTCCGCCCTGCCGCTCATCCAGCAATACGGCGCCCACGGCGGACTCCGCGTCGTGGCGAGCTATGCACCCACGCAATCCGCATCCGACTCGTCGGCGGACTCGGCCGGCGCGGTGCCGGCGCTCCAGACGCCGACGGCCCAAGCGCCGGGCGCCGGGCCACCCAGCGGCCGGGCGTCCACCGCAGCTGCCGCGCGTGCGGCGCATGCCCCCGCCGCCCACACCGCAGGCGCCGCCCCCGCCGACGAGACGGGGACGCTGACGTTCATCGACAACGCGGTGGACACGACGACTTCGACGGTGATGCTCAAGGCGACCTTCGCCAACCCGACGCGGACGCTGTGGCCCGGCCAGTTCGTCTCGGTGCTGTTGCGTCTCTTCACGGAGGAGCACGCGCTGGTCCTCCCGACGCAGGCGGTGCTCACCGGGCAGCAGGGGTCGTACGTCTACGTCGTGGATTCGACCGGCGCCGCGCAGCCGCGGAGCGTGACGGTCGAGCGCACCGCCGGCACCCTGGCGATCATTCAGAGCGGCCTGCGCGAGGGGGAGAAGGTCGTGGCCGAGGGGCAGTCGCGCCTGACGGCCGGCGCCAAGGTGAGCCTGCCCGCCGCGGACTCGGCGCGCGCCAAAGCGCCCGCCGGGGCCCGCCCCGCGGGCGGACGCCGCGGTGCGTGAGGGATGAGCTTCACCGCCCTGTTCATCCGGCGGCCGGTCATGACGACGCTGCTCATGATCGGCATCCTCGTGTTCGGTATCGTCGCCTACGTGGGGCTGCCGGTCAGCGACCTGCCGACGGTGGACTATCCGACGATCAACGTGAGCGCCAGCCTGTCGGGGGCGAGCCCCGAGACGATGGCGGCCACGGTGGCGACCCCGCTCGAAAAGGCGTTCTCCGCGATCGCCGGCATCGACAACATCACCTCGACCAGCACGCTCGGCTCCACGCAGATCACGCTCCAGTTCTCGCTCGACCGCAACGTGGACGCGGCCGCCCAGGACGTCAACGCGGCCATCTCGCAGACGCTGGTCCAGCTGCCGTCCAACATCATCCCTCCGTCCTATCGGAAGCAGAACCCGGCGGCCGCACCGATCCTGATGTTCGCGCTCACCTCCAGCGTGCTGTCGCTGCCTGCGCTCGACGAGTATGCCGAGACCACCATCGCGCAACGCCTCTCGATGGTCGACGGCGTGGCGCAGGTCTCGGTGTACGGCTCCGCGAAGTACGCGGTGCGGATCCAGCTCGACCCGGACAAGCTCGCGACCCGCGGCCTCAGTATCGGCCAGGTCGCGGCGGCCGTGCGTTCGGAGAACGTGCTGATCCCCACCGGCGTGCTGTATGGCCGTGACCAGACGCTCACGATCCAGGCCACGGGCCAGCTGCCCAACGCCGCCGCGTTCCGCCGGCTGGTCGTGGCGTTCCGCCACGGCGCCCCGATCCACCTCGAAGAACTCGGCAGCGTGTTCGACGACGTGCAGAACAACAAGTCGGCGGCGTGGTACAACAACGACCGTTCCATCGTGCTGGCCGTCCAGCGCCAGCCCGGCACCAACACGGTCGCGGTCGCGACGGCCGTCAAGGCCGCCATGGCGGAGATCACGCCGGATCTGCCCTCCTCGGTCAAGGTGAACGTCCGTTACGACCGGTCCGTGTCCATCGAGAGCGCCGTCCATGACGTGAAGTTCTCGCTGGTGCTGGCGCTGGCGCTGGTCGTGCTGGTGATCTTCCTGTTCCTGCGCAGCGTCGTGGCGACGTTCATCCCCAGCCTGACGCTGCCGATGTCCATCGTGGGCACCTTCTCGGTCATGGCGGCGCTCGACTTCAGCCTGGACAACCTGTCGCTGATGGCGCTGACGCTGGCGGTGGGCTTCGTGGTGGACGACGCGATCGTGATGCTCGAGAACATCTTCCGCCATCTCGAGATGGGCAAAGCGCCGCTCCAGGCCGCGCTGGATGGCGCCAAGGAAATCAGCTTCACGATCCTCTCGATGACGCTGTCGCTCGCGGCGGTGTTCATCCCCCTCGTCTTCATGGGCGGCATCATCGGGCGGCTGTTCCGGGAGTTCGCCATCACGATCGGCGCCTCGATCCTGGTGTCCGGCTTCGTGTCGCTGACCCTCACGCCCATGCTGTGCAGCCGGTTCCTCAAGGGGCAGCGGGACGTCAAGCACGGGCGCTGGTTCCTCACGACCGAGCGAGGCTACGAGCGCACGGCCGCAGCCTACGAACGGAGTCTCGGCTGGGTGATGCGGCACCGCCCGCTGACGCTGGTGTTCTCGGCGATCGTCCTGGTGCTCACGGGCGTCCTGTTCGAGGCCGTCCCGAAAGGCCTGTTCCCGAGCGACGACACCGGCCTCCTGCAGGGGACGACGGAGGCAGCGCAGGGCACCTCGTTCGACGAGATGGTGCGGTTGCAGCTGCGGGCGGCGGCGCTGCTCGCCAGGGACACCAACGTCGCGGGGTTCATGTCGTCGGCGGGCTCGGGCATGGGCAGCTCGACCAACCAGGGCTCGTTCTTCATCGCCCTCAAGCCGGCGGGCCACCGGCCGACGGCGGACCAGATGGTGGCCGAGCTGTCGCGACGCCTGTCGGGCATCCCGGGCCTCAACGTCTTCATCCAGAACCCGCCGTCCATCCGCATCGGCGGCCGCGGCTCCAAGAGCCTGTACCAGTTCACGCTCCAGGGCCCCGACGTCACGGCGCTGTTCGCCGGCTCGGTGCAGCTCCTGGCCAGGCTCCGCACGCTGCCCCAGATCACCGCGGTGACCAGCGATCTCCAGAACGCGAATCCACTGGTGACCGTGCTCATCGACCGGGCCCGGGCCACCGTGGCCGGGGTCACGCCGATGGCGATCGAGCAGGCGCTGGCCAACGCGTACAACGAGCAGCAGGCCTCGACCATCTACACCAGCACCAACGAGTACTGGGTGGTGCTGGAGCTGTTGCCGAGAGCCCAACTCGACGCCAGCGCGCTCGCCCGGCTCTGGGTCACGGGGTCGGGCGGGCGCCTCGTGCCGCTGTCGGACGTCGCCACGTTCCAGAGCGGCGTGGGCCCGGTCAGCATCAACCATTCGGGCCAACTGCCCTCGGTGACGATCTCCTTCAATCTGGCGCCCGGCGTCTCGCTCGGCACCGCCGTGACCGAGGTGAGCCGCATCGCCAACCAGACCCTGGCGGGCACGATCTCGACCGCGTTCGCGGGCACCGCCCAGGCCTTCCAGGCCTCGCAGCAGGGGCTCGGCATCCTGCTGCTCATCACGGTATTCGTGATCTACATCATCCTCGGCATCCTGTACGAGAGCTTCGTCCACCCCGTGACGATCCTCAGCGGGCTGCCGTTCGCCGCCTTCGGCGCGCTGCTGGCGCTGTGGCTCACGGGCACCGAGCTGGGCGTGTACGGGTACGTCGGTGTGATCATGCTGATCGGGATCGTCAAGAAGAACGCCATCATGATGATCGACTTCGCGGTCGAGGCCGAGCGCGCGGGGCACACGACGCCCGCGGAAGCGATCGTGCACGCGGCGCGGGTGCGGTTCCGGCCCATCATGATGACCAGCGTCTCGGCCGTCGTCGGGACGCTGCCGATCGCGATCGGTGTCGGGGCCAGCGCCGCCTCGCGCCGGCCGCTCGGCATCGCCGTCGTCGGCGGGCTGGCCTTCTCGCAGATCGTCACGCTGTACGTCACGCCCGTCTTCTACACCTACCTCGACGACCTCCAGACCTGGCTCGCCGCGCTGCCCGCGCGGTTGCCGTGGATGCGGCGCGAGGCGCCCGCGCTCGGCACCGGGGACTGAGCGATGAACTTCACCGGCCTGTTCATCCGCCGTCCGATCATGACCACCCTGGTCATGGTCGGGGTGCTGTTCTTCGGCATCGTCGCCTACCGGCAGCTGCCGGTGAGCGACCTGCCCAACGTGGACTTCCCCACCATCACCGTGACTGCGGCGCTGCCGGGCGCGAGCCCGGCGACGATGGCGGCCACCGTGGCGACGCCGCTCGAGAAGCAGTTCTCGACCATCGCCGGCATCGACAACATGACGTCCACGTCGAGCCTGGGGCAGACGCAGATCGTCATCCAGTTCTCCCTCGACCGCGACGTGGACGCGGCGGCGCAGGACGTGCAGGCCGCCATCACGCAGACGCTGCGCGGCCTGCCGCAGGGCATCACGCCGCCCTCGTACCAGAAGACCAACCCCGCCGACGCGCCGATCCTGACGCTGGCGCTCACGTCGGACGTGCTCCCGCTCTCGGCGCTCGACGAGTTCGGCGAGACCACGATCGCGCAGCGGCTCTCGATGGTCGGCGGCGTCGCGCAGGTGCTGGTGTTCGGCGCGCAGAAGTACGCCGTGCGCATCCAGCTCGATCCCTCGCAGCTGGCCTCGCGCAACCTCGCGCTCGAGGACGTGGTGACCGCCGTCAGCAGCCAGAACGTGAACCTGCCGACGGGCGTGCTGTGGGGGCCCAAGACGGCGCTCACCGTCCAGGCCACCGGGCAGCTCGGCGATGCCAGCGCCTTCAACGACCTGGTCGTGGCCTACCGGAACGGCGGGCCGGTGTATCTGCGCGAGCTGGGCCGCGTCACCGACGACGTCCAGAACAACAAGACCGCGAGCTGGTACAACGGCGCCCGGGCCATCGTGCTGGAAATCCAGCGCCAGCCGGGGACCAACACCGTCGCGGTGGCGAGCCGCATCCGGGCCGCGCTCGTGAAGGTCCAGCGCGAGATCCCGCCCACCGTCCGCGTCCAGACGCTGTTCGACCGCTCCATCAGCATCCAGGCGTCGGTGCACGACGTGACGTTCACCCTGGAGCTCACGCTGGCGCTCGTCGTGATGGTGATCTTCCTGTTCCTGCGCAACCTGTCGGCCACGGTCATCCCCAGCCTCGCCCTCCCGATGTCCATCATCGGGACGTTCTCGATCATGTACCTGCTGGGCTACAGCCTGGACAACCTCTCCCTCATGGCCCTCACGCTGGCCGTCGGGTTCGTGGTGGACGACGCGATCGTCATGCTCGAGAACATCGTGCGCCACCTCGAGATGGGGAAACCGCGGCTGCAGGCCGCGATGGACGGCGCCGCCGAGGTGGGCTTCACCATCGTCTCCATGACGCTGTCGCTGGCGGCCGTGTTCATCCCGATCCTGTTCATGGGCGGGATCATCGGCAAGCTGTTCCACGAGTTCGCGGTCACGATCGGCGTGTCCATCCTGGTGTCCGGGTTCGTGTCGCTGACGCTCACCCCCATGCTGTGCAGCCGCTTCCTGCGCTCCGACCACGGCCGGAAGCACGGCCGGCTGTACGTGGTGAGCGAGCGCGTCTACGACCGCTCGGTCGGCGCCTACACGCGCAGCCTGGCCTGGGTCATGCAGCACCGGTTCGGCGCGCTGATGTTCTCGCTGGTCACGCTGGCGGCCACGGCGTGGCTGTTCTGGGTCATCCCGAAGGGGCTCTTCCCGACCGACGACACGGGCCAGCTGCTGGCCACCACCGAGGCGGCCGAGGGCGTGTCGTTCGACGCGCTGTCGCAACGGCAGCAGGAGGTCGCCGCCCTGGTGGCGAAGGATCCCGACGTGCTCGCCGTCACCTCGGCGGTGGGGTCCACCGCCGCGGCCAACCAGGGGCTGCTCACGATCGACCTCAAGCCGATTTCCGAGCGCCGACGCAGCGCCGACCAGATCGGGCGTGCCCTCGCGGTGGCGACGCTCGCCGTGCCGGACGTCACGGTCTACGTCGAGAACCCGCCCGCGATCTCGATCGGAGGGCTGGCCTCCAAGAGCCTGTACCAGTACACGCTCCAGACCGGCGACATCACCGTGCTGGACGCCGCCGCGCGCGCGCTCGAGGCCCGGCTGCGGCAGCTGCCGATGCTGACCGACGTGACGAGCGACCTGCTGATCGCCAATCCGCAGGTGACCGTGGACATCGACCGGGAGCATGCCGGGCAGCTCGGCGTCTCGGCCACCGAGATCGAGAACACCCTGTACGACGCGTTCGGCCAGCGCCAGGTGTCCACGATCTACACGCCGACCAACGAATACTGGGTCGTGATGGAGCTGCTGCCGCAGTTCCAGCGGGACGTGGCGTCGCTGGGCTCGCTGTGGGTCCGGTCGGCCAACGGGCCCACGGTCCCGCTCAGCGCCGTCGCCGCGTTCCGCGCCGGGGTCGGGCCCGTCACGGTCAACCACGCGGGGCAGCTGCCGTCGGTCACGATCTCGTTCAACCTCGCGGCGGGCGTGTCGTTGGGCACCGCATTGAGCGCCGTGGCGGCGGCGGCGCACGAGGTGCTGCCGTCCTCCGTGTCGGCCGCCTTCTCGGGGACGGCGGAGGCGTTTCTCAGCACGCAGCAGGGCCTCGCGCTGCTGCTGGTGCTGGCGGTGTTCGTGATCTACGTGATCCTCGGGGTGTTGTACGAGAGCTTCATCCACCCGATCACCATTCTGACCGGCCTGCCGTTCGCCGCGTTCGGAGCGCTGGTGACGCTGCTGCTGTGGGGACTCGACCTGGACGTGTACGGCTTCGTGGGGATCATCATGCTCATCGGCATCGTGGAGAAGAACGCCATCATGATGATCGACTTCGCGCTCGAGGCGCAGCGCGGAGGCGGCACGACGCCGGAGAAGGCGATTCTCGAGGCGGCGCGGGTGCGGTTCCGGCCCATCATGATGACGACGATGGCGGCGCTGATGGCGGCGATCCCGATTGCGGTCGGCTGGGGGGCCGGCGCCGCGACGCGCCGGCCGCTGGGCGTGGCCGTGGTGGGCGGGCTCGCCTTCTCGCAGCTCGTGACGCTGTACGTCACTCCGGTGTTCTACACCTACCTGGACGAGCTGCAGAGCTGGTTCGGGCGGCCGCGGAAGGCGAAAGCCGGCGTCCTGGCCGCGAATCCGGTGCCGGTGGCAACCGACTGAGCCGCTGGCCCGTCTGCGGAATGGAGGACGGGTCCGCTCCCCGTGCGTCATGAGGCTGGTCATGGCGCTCTGGCGTCCGGCTTCCGCGCTGCCGCCAAGCAGGCGACGCTCGACGACCAGATTGGAGCTTTCGATGAAAATGAAGAAGACGCTGTTGCTCGTGCTCTTCGCCCTGATCCCTATACAAGCGGCAGTGGCGGCTGAGGGCGGTTCGAACCCGGCTGCTCAGGCCGCCAGAAACAAAGCCGTTGCCCGGCGAGTGTTCGAGGAGATCTTCAACCAGGGGAAGTTCCAGGTTGCGGACGAAATCTACGCACCGGACTTCGTGAATCACATGCTGCACCGGAACGTCAATCTCCAAGAAGATCAAGCCGCGGTACACGCAGAGAAGCGGGCGTTTCCCGACCTTACGATGACCGTCGACATGATGGTCGCCGAGGGCGACTTGGTCACGGTGGTGTGGACCTTCGGGGAACGCACACCGGTTCCGGATATGGTGGATTGCCTCCCACAGGTGCCAGGATCGAAGCGCGTGGCATCACCGTTTGGCGCATCGTCGACGGAAGAATCCGTGAAGAGTGGACATCGTTCGATCAACTGCGACCGTATCTCCAACTCGCCAGTCAGGTGAAGTGGAAGCTTCTTGGCCTGCTGTGTGTGGCAGGGTTTCTTGGGTGGGTGACATACAGAGCCATTCGAACGCTGTGGCGAAGACTCAGAGGAGGAAGGAATACAGCGTTGCCTGTGACGGCATCCTGAGCCCCGGGCGCAGTAACCGGCGGTTTCAGCGCCGGATCGTCAGGGAGTGTTTGCCGCCTGCTCCGCTCGTCAAGGAGTTGCCGGCTGCTTCATCCCGCTCGAGAAGAGCGTCCACGGCTGCGTCTGCATGTCGCGCAGCAGCCCTCTCATCCACCCGTACTCCGCATGCGCCGCGAGGAACGGCTCCGCCCGGAAGTCGGGCGCGCACGGATGTCCCATCGCGGCAGACAGCTCCATCCGCGATGCCATCTGAGCGTCGGTGACCTTCGCCTGCACGGTGCCGCCCGGGAAGAACTTGCCCCAGTCCCACTCGGGGATGCCGCGCGGCGAGTCGTCGGTCATCCCGCACAGCGAGCGCTCGGTCGGGCCCTGCCGCTTCTCGAACGCGTCGTAGGCATCCGCTTCCATCCGCCTGCCGATCGCGGCGTCGATCCTGCCCTTGTTCTCCGCCATGAGCTGTTCCCAGCGCGCGTGGCGCGCGTTCGGGGAGCTCGCGGGGTTGTGCACGTCGAAGTCGGTCTCGACCGCCGTGAGCTTCGGATCGACCGGGAAGTTGGAGCCGACGAAATACCCGTCCGCCGTTCGGCGCAGGCTCCATTCCTTCAGCCCCAGCTCGAACAGCGCGATCTCGCCGGTCTTGTTGTCGCCGATGAGCCAGTCGTTGGCGTAACCGCCGTTGTTCCGTTCGCGCATGATGCGCACGTAGTCGTCGATGCTGCCGCCGTACTGCAACGCCTTCCGCGCCCGGACGAACTCCGGCGTGCCGGCCGTGTCGAAACCCTGGAACCCGGTGATCGTCGTCTCGGTCACCAACAGGCCGTCCGAGTTGAGGCCGAAATCGTCGTCGCTCACGATGACGCCGGGCAGTCCGTCCATGATGATGCGGAAGCCGTGCAGCGGCTTGAGGTCGAAGATGATGTTCCACCGCTCGCCCGTGACGTAGTTGGTCCAGGCGTTGTGCCCCATCACGATGCGGCGATCGGCCGTGTAGCTGCCCGTCGCGACGAACGCGCTGCAATTGCCCGGAGCCTTGGTGGACGCCGCCCGGCCCTGCTGCTTCTCGAGCCATGGCACGTAGTAGGAAGGCAGCTCCTCGAGCGCGTTGAGGGCGACGATGTCCCAGCGATCGAGCGTCACCCCCTTCGACCGCGCCCCGGCGACGATGCCGTCCAGCTCCGCCTGGTATTCGCTGTCGATCCTGGGCCACAGGATCCGCTCGGCCGCGTCCCGGTAGAAGGCCCAATCGCGCCTGGTGGTCTCCTGCAGGAACGGCTTCACCACGCGCAGCAGGTCGGCGATCTCCGGCGCCAGCAGGGCGCCGTGCTGGAAGCCCAGGCGGTCGGGCGCGCCTTCGAGATGCACGTAGATCCAGCCGTTCTGCTCGAAACGGTACGCCCCGTCCAGCGGGTTGCCGTGCGACGCCTGGCGGCAGGCGGCGACCGCGAGGATGACCCCCGCGGCGACCAGCGTGGCAATCGTGCGTTTCATGTAGGCACCCCCCCCAAGGGCTTTCGAGCTACTCCGGCAGCGCCCGCAGCGCCTCGATCTCGCGCAGCATCCCGGCCACCATCGCCTCCACCACGACCCGCCCCTTCTCGCGGGTGGCGAGCGTGGCGTCACCCCAGACCCCACTCGGCGAGTAGGTCGTCCCCGGAACGCCCGGCCGGCGCGAGAGCGGCCCTTTGCCCTGCGGGTCGTCGTCCTTGACCGCCTTGGCCATGTCCACGCGGTCCGGATACATGTAGAGCATCATCGAGGTCTCGATCTCATCGGCGTGGGTGCCGCGCGCCTCCTGCCGCACGCTCGCCTCGGCCGCCTCTCCCACATGCAGGATGTCCGTGTAGGTGAACTGGATCCCCTCGGCGCGCAGGATGGCCGCGGCGGCCTCGAGGGGGCGCAGCGTGGAGACGCCGGTGTTCAGCACGTAGAACTTCCGCGGCCCGTAGTGCGCGAGGCTGTGCACGACGTCCACGATCAGATCGCGCGCCGTCTCGAGCCGCAGGTGCGTGGAGCCCGGGTAGTCCACGAAGGCGGGATAGAAGTTGTAGTTGATCGTCGGCGCCATGATCACGTTCGACGCGGCCAGGATGCGGCCTCGGAAGTACGTGGCGAGCCTGAAGTCGTTGTCGAGCCGCAGGTGCGGGCCGTGCTCCTTCGACTCGGCGCCGAGCGGGATCACGATCACCGCGTCGGGCGTGAGGACCTTCTCGGCCTCCATCCAGGTGAGGTCCCCGAGGACGATGCCGCGCGGCGTGGCGGACGCCGCCGCCTGGGCCCGCGCCGCCGGGGCGACCACCGCGAGGCAGAGGGCGAGGGTAACTCCGCAGCGAACGGCACGTAGTCGCATCGGACGGCTCCTGGGCGGGATGCCCGAAGATAGTGGCCCGGCTGGCCGGTCTCCCGGCGGCTCCCTCATTGGCACCGGCGGCCCTTGGACGGGCGATTGCCCGCGGCCAGAGCGGCTTGTTCGGTCATATAGGCCCCTGCGTTGCCTCTTCCGAACCCGCTGGTGCCGGGACAGAGGTAGACGTGGCTCGTAGCATCGACCCACACCTCACCCTCGTGACCCGCCGCCGGCGCAGCGTGCCTGGCCGCGCGCGCAGCACAGCTCCTGCCCTTGGCAGGTCTGAAGCTGCGACTGACGGCCGTCGCTTCGGGCATGTACTGCCCGTGCTTGCTCGTGCCATACGAGTGCGAGCCCGGGCAGTGGTACACGCCGCTCCGCGTGTTGACCCAGACGGAATCACCATGCGTCTGCGCCACCAACGGAGCGTCGGTCGCAGCCAACGAGACGGCGACAGCAGCCACCGCCAACGACGGCCACATCAGATCCGCAATTCTGCGTGACGATTTCCAGCTCATGGGGCCTCCCCGGTTGCCACGCTCGAACACCACCCCCGCCGCCGGTTCGCCGTCATTGCAGCGTGCCCAAGGGGCGGAGGCTACAGCAGCTCAAATGTGTGGACGATAGGGCATGAGCGTGAGATGGCCGCGAGGTTGAGGAAACCCGATCCGTTTCCCGTGGTATCCGCCGGCCCTTTACCGGCCGGAAGACCGGCGGCATACTAGCTGCCCAACCCTCTCCGCGAGGCCGTCACGGTGATCCGCCAGCTGCTCCCCCTTCTCGCGTCCGTCGCGTTCGCCTACGCCCCCGCCGCCCAGCGCGCTGCGACCCCGTGCACGACCGCCACTCCCGAGTGCACGGAGTGGATCACGGTCGGCGGCGGTCCGGGACGGTCCCTGGTGTACCGCAGCTTCCCGCTGGACACGCGGAACGAGGCGATCACCCGCGTCGTGATCGTGGTGCACGGCGCCGGGCGCGACGCGGACAACTACTACCGCTCCGTCATGGCCGGAGCGTTTCTGGCGGGCGCGCTCCAGACCGCGCTCGTCATCTCCCCGCAGATGGCCTCCAACGACGGCAGAGAATGCCGCGACACCCTCGCCGAGAACGAGATCAGCTGGAACTGCGATACCTGGCGATCCGGCGGCCCCTCGCTCAGTCACCCGGCCGTGACCTCGTTCGACTTCCTCGACGAGATCCTGCGCAAGGTCGCACGCCGCGACGTGTTCCCGAACCTGAGGGGAATCGTCGTGACCGGGCATTCGGCGGGCGGCCAGGTCGCGAACCGCTATGGGATGTCGAGCAAGGTCTACGATGCGCTCGGCGTTCCGGTGCAGTTCGTGGTGGCCAACCCGTCGAGCTACGCCTGGCCCACGGACGAGCGGCCCACCGGCCCGGCCGCCTGGCCTCTCCAGGCGGGAGCGCCGGGGTTCGTGCCCGCGGTGCCGGCCGACGAGCCGGCCTTCCGGTCGCTGCGAGACGGGCGCGGCTGCACGATCTATGACCAGTGGCCGTACGGGTTCAAGAACCGGACCGGGTACGTCGCCGCGCTCAGCGACTCGCAGCTGACGCAACAGCTCGTCTCGCGCCCCGTCACCTACCTCCTCGGCGAGGACGATATCCTGCCGCTCAGCGGCTTCGACGGCTCGTGCGCGGCGATGGCGCAGGGCCCCACCAGGCAGGCGCGGGGCCAGGCGTACGCGAAGTACGTGAACGAGCGGCTCGGCGGGCATCACCAGGTCGTCGTCGTCACCGGGTGCGGGCACAACGGACGCTGCATCTACACCTCGGAGCCCTGGCTCAAGATCGCGTTCCCGCGGTAGCGGGCCTGAGGGCATCGAAGGCATCGCGCCAGCTGCGTGACCGGTTGAGGCTCGGCTACGACCCAGCCTGGTCACCGGCCCCTGCAGGAGGAGCCACGGCAGATGGAACAGCAGCTTCCCCCCTTCTGGAGCGTACCCGCCGACGAGGCCTTGAGGCGGCTGCAGACGGCGGCCCCTGGGCTGTCGGCGGCCGAGGCCGTTTCCAGGATGAAGCAGTATGCGGCTCGCCGCCTGGCGCCCAAGAAGCGAACCGACGTCGCGGCCCTGCTCCTGTCGCAGTTCACCAGCCCGATCGTGCTCCTGCTCCTCGGCGCCACCGTGATCTCCCTCTTCCTTCACGACCCCACGGACGCCGTCATCATCCTCGCCATCGTGCTCGCGAGCGGCCTCCTGGGCTTCTGGCAGGAACGTGGAGCGGCGGGAGCCGTGGAAAAGCTCCTCTCGCTCGTCGAGGTCAAGACCCAGGTACTGCGCGACGGCGCCCCCCACGACGTTCCTCTGACCGATGTCGTGCCGGGCGACGTGGTCCTCCTCTCGGCCGGTGCCACCGCCCCGGGCGACTGCCTGCTCCTCGAGGCGCGGGACCTCTTCGTGGACGAGGCCACGCTCACCGGAGAGACGTTCCCGGCGGAGAAGTCGGTCGCGGTCCTGGACGCCGACACGCCACTCGCCAAGAGAACGAACACGGTCTTCATGGGGACCCACATGGTCTCCGGCACCGCAACGGCCCTGGTGGTGGCGATCGGACGGGACACCGAGTTCGGCCGGGTCTCCGAGCGCCTGAAGCTGCGCCCGCCCGAGACCGACTTCGAGCGCGGGTTGCGTCGTTTCGGCTACCTGCTCCTCGAGGTGACGCTGCTGCTGGTGATCGGCATCTTCGCCTTCAACGTCTACCTGCACCGCCCCGTTCTCGATTCCTTCCTGTTCTCAATGGCGCTGGCGGTGGGCCTGACCCCGCAGCTTCTTCCGGCCATCGTCAGCATCAACCTCGCCCATGGCGCACGCCGCATGGCCGAACGAAAGGTGATCGTCAAGCGCCTGGCCTCGATCGAGAACTTCGGCAGCATGGACGTGCTGTGCACGGACAAGACGGGCACCATCACCGAAGGGGTCGTGACCTTCCAGTCCGCCAACGACCTCGCCGGCCAGCCGAGCGACCGCGTCCTCCTCGACGCCTTCCTCAACGCCTCGTTCGAGACTGGCTTCGCGAGCCCCATCGACGCCGCTATCCGCAGCCACGGCAGCATCGACATCTCGGCGTGGAAGAAGCTGGACGAGGTCCCGTACGACTTCGTGCGCAAACGCCTCTCCATCCTCGCGGCCGGCCCCGACGGCAACCTGATGATCACCAAAGGCGCCCTCGCCCAGGTGCTCGAGGTGTGCACCGCCGCCGAGGACGCGGCGGGCGTGGCGGTGGCGATGGACGTCGCGCGGAAGCGAATCGAGGAGCAATACGTCCAGTACAGCAGCAACGGTCAGCGCACGCTTGGCATTGCCTGCAAGACGCTCGGCGCCGAAGCCAAGATCGGCAAGGAAAGTGAAGCCGGCATGACCTTTCTCGGCTTCATCCTGTTCTCCGACCCGCCCAAGCCCGGAATCGAGGCCACCATTGGCCGGCTGCGCGACCTCGGCGTGAGCCTCAAGGTCATCACGGGGGACAACGCCCTCGTGGCTGCGACCGTGGCACGGGAGATCGGGCTCGGTGGCGCTCAGGTGCTTTCCGGCCACGAAGTGAGGCAGATGAGCGACGAGGCGCTCCGTGCAAGCGTCGGCCAGGTGGACGTCTTCGCCGAGGTGGAGCCGAACCAGAAGGAGCGCATCATCCTCGCCCTGCGCAAAGCCGGGCACGTGGTCGGCTACATGGGCGACGGGATCAACGACGCCTCGGCGCTGCACGCGGCCGATGTGGGCCTCTCGGTTGACAGCGCCGTGGACGTGGCCAAGGAGGTCGCCGACATCGTGCTGCTGGAGAAGGACCTGGATGTGCTGGTCGAGGGTGTGCGTGAGGGGCGCACCACGTTCGCGAACACGCTCAAGTACGTGCTGATGGCCACCAGCGCGAACTTCGGCAACATGTTCAGCATGGCGGGCGCCTCGCTGCTGCTGCCGTTCCTGCCGCTGCTGCCCAAGCAGATCCTGCTGACCAACCTGCTCACCGACATGCCGGAAACGACCATCGCCAGCGACAGCGTGGACGCCGAGATGTT
>Ga0187853_10002739_pt1 | contig 14299 bp, 14 predicted proteins | sample June2016WEW_6_10_2_FD_132417 | JGI IMG/M metagenome (GOLD analysis project Ga0187853, IMG submission 132417) | Peatland microbial communities from SPRUCE experiment site at the Marcell Experimental Forest, Minnesota, USA - June2016WEW_6_100 | ecosystem: Environmental > Terrestrial > Soil >... | reverse complement strand
TGACGCTCCGACGCTCCACGCTCCGGACGGCAAGGCGGCTCCTGGCTGCGCTTGAGCCAGCGGTCCAGAGCCACGCAGAGCAGACCCAGGAGCACCGTCAGGCCACCCATAAGACGGAAGATGCTCGACACTCGCATCTGGTCGATCAAAACAAAACCGGAGACAAAGACGCCGGCGATGCTCCCGACCGTGCTGGCGGCAATGATAAACCCGCTCGCCCGCCCGACCTGGGCCAGGCTCCGGGTTGTCATCCGAATCATGTAGGGCGACAAGGTGGCCAGCACGACGCAGGGCATCAGAAAGATTAGCGCACTGCCCAGGACCGGATCCAGCCTCTGCCATAGCAGAGGAATAGGCTGGTCGGAGGGATGACGCTGGATAATTCCGCCGATCAGCCAGTCGGCGCTCTCCGGGATCAGGCACAGTGCCAGGCCGGCCGGCAAGAGCCCGAGAGCCAGAACTGAGGGCCGAGGCCAGCGGTCTGCCACCGCGCCGCCCAAGTAGTAGCCAGCCGCCAGCGCAATGAGCACCACCCCAATCTGGCTGACCCAGACATGAAACGAGCTGCCAAAGTACCTCGGTAAAAAGCGCGCCCCGATGATTTCCAGAACCATCATGATAAAACCGCCCATAAAGACCAGGACTGCCGCCGCTATTCTTGTCATGCCAGGAGCATAACATTCGGGGTTGACGAGGGGGAAGCGTCATCCATATTGAACTCATGGCGAGCGACTCCACGATTCTTGAGCGCGTGATCAAACCGGAGCAGGCCAGCTTGTCGCCCGAACTGGCCTGCCATGTCCTTGCCTTTGACTTCCCGCCAGCGGACCATGCGCGCTATCAGGAACTTTCAGCCAAAGCCAGTGAGGGAACCTTGAGCGAGGCCGAACGCGCCGAGCTCGAGGAGTACCTCGAGGTCAACGACTTTCTCACTGTCATAAAAGCCCAAGCGCAGGCGTCGCTGCGGCGCCGGGGTCCAGCAGCGTAAGGCTGGCATGGACAGCGTTCTTGAGCAGGAAGTTCGCCGCCGCGCAGGCGACCGTTGCGAGTATTGCCTGTTCCCACAGGCGGCTTCCACCCTCAGGCACGTCGTGGACCACGTTATCGCTCGGCAACACGGCGGGCAGACGACCCCGGATAACCTTGCCCTGTGCTGCGGCCGCTGCAATCTGTATAAAGGGCCCAACATTGCGGGCCTCGACCCGGAAACCGGCCAACTCACCCGCCTCTTTAACCCACGAGCCGACATTTGGCCGGAGCACTTCCGCTGGGACGGCCCGAGGCTGGAAGGCGTTAGCGCCGTAGGCAGAACAACGATTGCCGTTCTGGCGCTTAACAAACCGGCACGAGTCAGGGCCAGACAAGCCCTCATCCACGTCGGCGGCCTTCCTTAGCGGTCCATTTCCTGAACTATGGCTGCCCCTTGGCTGTTCGCCCGCGCTCGGCCAGGAAGGCCTCGAGGTATTTCTGGCGGAAGTCGTTGGCGGCTTGGGTGCTAGTCACCAGGGCATCCCAATCCAGGGCGGGCCTGGCCCCGGCCTTTGTGGGGGGCATCGGCTTGCCGCCAAACCGAGCCGACAATTCGTGGAAGGTCTTGCCCCAGGCCTTGGGCCTTCCATCCACAGTCAGGAGCCCCGTCAGTTCGCTGCAGTCGCCTGCCTGTGGGTGATCATAAAACCCCCAATTGAGCCAACCGGTGACGACGCCGGCGGAGGTCTCGACCACACGCCGGCAGTAGCGGGCTTGCTGTTCTTCGGTGGCCTCGGGGTGGGCGCCGCCGTCGAACTTGGGTTTGCCCCCGCCGTACCAGCCGAATTCGGCCAGCACCACCGGTTTGCCGGGCCGGGCCGCCTCGCGCACGACCGTTTCGAGGCAGGCCAGGTTGGCCAACTCGTCCGCCTGGCTGCGGTAATCATAAGCGCCGCGCGCCAGCGGGTAGAAATGGATTTCCAGGAAATCCAGGAGCTTTGCCTGCCGCTCGGGGCGAAAGGCGGCGTAGTAACGCACGCTGCCAGGGAGCAACGCCGGCACCGACCACTGAATCAACCCAACGGTCACGAGCGCCTCCGGGTCAACGGACTTGATGGCCGCCGCCTGGCGGCGCGTCCACTCGTCGGCGAGGTCTTCGCGAAATCTCTGATAATCGAGCAGCTTGGGATCTTTGAGGGCGTCTTTGGCGGGCGGCGCCGAAATGCTGCCGAGCTGCGGTTGATTGGTCGTCCCCCAGGCCGCCGCCAACTTCTCAGCCGTTCCATATCGCTCCTGCAGCCAGGCATTCCACCTGGACTTGAGCGGTGCGCTGTCCCAGCCGACTTCCGGCTCGTTCTTCAAATCATAAGCGAAGATGACCTTGCGTCCTCGATAGCGGTTGGCAAAAAGCTTCCAGAAGGACTCGAGGGCATCCAGCGTTGGCCGGTCCTCGATGGCGACCGGTTGCCAATTGGGCGGGCCTTCCCAGTGGTCGGGGCCGGTCGGATGCACATAGATGCCCGCCGCTTCGGCCAAGGCCAGGAATTGGTCGAACTTGGCCAGTCCCTCCGGCCGCAAGACCCCGGGGTCGGTATAGAAGGAATGAAAAGAAAGAAAGACCCGCGCGCAATTGACGCCCAGGTCCTTCATCCGGGCGAAATCCTTGCGCGTGGCCTCGGCATCGAACTGCTGCCAGACCTGGGGCGCCCAGCCGGTTCCGGGCCGGTAATAAGTCACGCCCAGCGGCACAAACGGAACCCCGGTTTCCGTGCTGAAACCGCGCCCGTTACTGGCGATGCGGACCTTGGGCAGGTCCGGGCTGGAGTGGGCAGGGGCGGCGCCGCTCTGACAAGGCACAACCGGAGGTCTGGCCAGGGCCACCGGCGCCTCTTCCTTCAAGGCGGGGTTGGTCAGGCGCAGGATCTCTTCGGTGGCAGTGCAGAAACGGATCGGCACGCTTGGCGAAGGCAGGGCGTTGGTGTCCCCGGGCCTGGGCTCTCCGGCGTCGGCAAGACTGGCCACTTGGCCGACCACGTTGCCCGCCTCGTCCACCACCGGGGCGCCACTGGAACCGGGCGCAAACTCCGCCGTGACATTCAGAAAGAGAATCGGCCGCGTCAGTAGTCCGTTGGTTTGGCCGAGTTCATCCAGGACTTCATTGGGCCGGCGGTTGAGGCGGGCGATCATGCCCTGGGTAAACATGAAATAATAGCCGCCGGGGTGGCTCAGGCAATAGACCCGTTCGCCGGCGCGGACATTGGTCCGCAGCGGCAGCGGTTTGAGCTGGCAGCCCTCGAGCTCCAAAAAACAGGTGTCCGACCCGGTGTCGGCAGCCACCACCGAGCGCACGGGATACACGCGCCCGGTCGCGTCCGCCGCCACGAGGTAGGCCTCAGTCACGCCTTCATCTTCGCCCGTGACCACATGACAACAGGTGCAGACGATGCCCTGGCCGACCACAAAGCCGGCGCTGCCGTTGAAGTGCCACTGGCCGCAATCGGGGCACTTGTAATAGCTGCCGACCGCAAGGGTGCTCTCGCAGAGGCGATCGCACAACTCGGGCGGTTCGAGTCTCTGCCTGGCCGGGGCAAGGGGTTTGACGGCAAAGCCCTTCGTGCGCACCTGCTTTCGCAACGAGGCCAGCGACGCGAGCTGCTGTTCCCGCAAGAGCTTGGCGCTGGCCTCCGTGATCTTGGCGGCGTATGCCTCGTCATCGATCACCACGCCCGGGGAGGCCGCCAGGGCGGCGGCGGCGAGCAATACGGCGCCGAGGACAAGGGCGGCGCAACGCCACGCCAAGCCATGAAGGCGGGCGCGGATCTGTTTGACTGAGGCCGGGGTCACGGGATTACCTGGCCCGGACATTTCACAGCCCAACCGCAACCCTCGTATTAACACCGGGGCTTCAGCCCGGTGTACACGAGCGGCGAGCTGTTTCAGCCGTTTCAACGGCTTTCCGGTCTCCCCGGCCAACCGTTGAAACGGTTGCCGCGCTTCGGAGGCCGCTTTGCACCGGGCTAAAGCCACGGTGTTAATGGGAATTTGCATTTTTCAATGTTCACTTTTTCCCCGCACCAGATGCGGCGGCGAAAGGGTCTGAGGCTCCGCCGCGTTAGCCACGCCCCAGCCGCTCGAGCAGCTTGCCGTGGATGCCGCCGAAACCGCCGTTGCTGAAAATGACCACTACTTCGCCGCCCTGGGCCCGTTTGGCCAGATGCGCCACGATCGCATCGACCTCCGCCAGGTAAACGGCCTCTTTGCCGGCGGCCTTCAAATCCGCGATCAGCTTCTCCGGGTCGAGCCGCTGGCCGGGCTCCAGCAATTCCAGGCGCGCCACCTCCGCGATGACCACGGCGTCGGCGTCATCGAAAGCGGCGGCCAGCTCGCTCTGAAAAACATTCCGCCGGGTGGTGTTGGTGCGCGGCTCGAAGACGGCCCAAAGCTTTTGGTTCGGGTAGCGGAACCGGAGGGCGCGCAAGGTTTCGCGGATGGCCGTCGGATGATGGCCGAAATCGTCAAGCACGGTGATGCCGCCGGCGATGCCCCGGACTTCCATGCGGCGACGGACACCTTTGAAGGTGTCGAAGGCGGATTGAATCTGGTGGTTCTTGAGGCCGCAATGTTTCGCGCAGGCCACCACCGCCAGGGCGTTGCGCACGTTCAATTCGCCGATCAGGTTGGTGTGGAACTTGAAGCTGGGGATTTCGAACTCCGTGGCCGTGGGCCCGTAGCGGATGTTGAAGGCCTGCACGGCGTTGCCCTCGCCCAGGCCAAAGCGTTTGACCGGACAATGGGTCGCCTGGAGCAGCGGCGCCAGGTTCCAATCGTCGCCATTGCCCAGGAGCAAACCGTTTCGGGGAACCAGGCGGATGAAATGCCCAAAGGAGGTCTGGATCGCCTCGAGGTTGGGAAAGATGTCCGCGTGATCGAATTCGAGATTGTTGATGATCGCCACCTCGGGCAGATAATGGACAAACTTGCTCCGCTTGTCGAAGAAAGCGGTGTCATATTCATCGCCCTCGATGATGAACCATTGGCTGTCGGTGAACCGGGCGCCCTGGCCCAGATTATTGGGCAGGCCCCCAATCAGGAAGCTCGGGTTGCAGCCGTTGTGCTCGAAAACCCAGGTCAGCAGCGAACTGGCGGTGGTCTTGCCGTGCGTGCCGGCGACGACCAGCGACCGCTTCCCGCGGATGAAAAACTCCTTGAGCAACTCCGGCAGAGAACAGTATTGCAGCTTGTGATCCAGCACATGCTCCGCCTCCGGGTTGCCGCGCGAGATGGCGTTTCCAATGACCACCAGGTCCGGCTTGTGCGCCAGGTTCCGCTCCGCATAGCCGGACATCACCTCGATGCGCCGCTCCGCCAGAAAGGCCGACATCGGCGGATATACGTTCTGGTCGGACCCGGTCACCTTGACCCCTTTTTCCTGCATCGCCGCTGCGGCCGAGGCCATCGCCGTGCCGCAGATGCCAACGAAATGAACCGACTGAATTCTCGAAAACATCGCCCCTATCATAAATCGCGCCGCCCCGGTGGAAAGAGAAAAGAGATTACTCCTGCGTCACCTTGAGGTCCCGCTTGCGCAGCAACTCGATCACGCCATCCTTCCCGACCAGGTGGGCGGCGCCAACAATGACGATGGCGTTGGTTTGGCCGCGAGACAATTCCTGAATTTTCGGCACCCACCGCTCATTGCGGTCGGTCACCAGACGTTTGAAAATGGCCGGGGCCTCGACGGCCATGGAATTCAACACCTTTTCCAGGCCCGCAGCGTCCCCGTTCCTCCAGGCCTTGAGAATATCGGCGAACTCCTTGCGGGTCGTCTTGATGTCCTCGAGCGTGCTCTTGACCAGCAACTCGTTCTCCTCCTTGGAGAATGAGGTAAGCAGGTTGAGTTGAAAATCAAGAGATTCCAGCGGGACGAGGGACTTGCCCTGCCCGCGGGCGAGCTTGTAATAATGCATGTCAATCCCATGTTCCGGGTCGAAACCGAGCTTCTTGCATTCGAGCTCGACCAACGCAACGGCGGCCACGGCGGGCTTAAGCTGCTCGAGCATGAACAGGGGCAGTCCAATTTCCATCGCATAGTTGGTGAAAAGGTTGTAGGTCGGCGCAGACAATTGCTCCTGAAAAGTTTGGCCCGGCGGCAACATCATCATGGCCAGGGTCTCCGGCTGCATCGCCCGCCGCTCCATCTCGCCGATGTCCGTTTCAAATGCGGCAATCGCGGCGTTGGTGAAGGCGCGCTCAATCGGGGCGGGCAGGGGGTAATCCTCCGCTTTGAACAGATGGATCGAACCGAGCAGATACACCGTGGCATGCTCGCCACTGAGTTTCCAGAGCGAATGCCGGTTGGTTGACGACCCGGGGATTTCCTGGGCGACGCCTGTCCGGGCGATGAGGGTGGCCAGCGTCAGGAGGAGCCCGCAGGCACGGATTTTGTGAGTTTTCATCAGTCTTTCCTATATCCCAGGATGCGCCTTTTGCAACCGCGTATCAACTCCTCTGCCCATTCCTTTCGTTCCGTCTTGCCAAGCGCGCCCGTTCGGGCAATTATGGGCCGCCTACGACGCCGTGCAAGAGTATTCAGCACGGTGTTGAAACAATAACAATTCTTATCGAGCAGCCATGAACAGTTCAGACCTCACTCCAACGGGCCGCACTACACGGCGTGAATTCCTCAAGACCTCCGGCACCGCGCTGGCCGGCGCCGCGCTGGCCGGCGGCGTGGCTCGGCCGGGTTACGCCGCCGAGAACAACACGATCAAGATCGCCCTGGTCGGGTGCGGGGGACGTGGCAGCGGCGCCGCCGCCCAGGCCCTGTCCACCCAGGGGCCAACCAAGCTCTGGGCCATGGCGGATGTCTTCGAGCATCGTCTCCAGAGCAGCCTGGCCGGCATCCGCCAGCAGCATGAGAAACAGGTGGAAACGCCCCCCGAGCGCCAATTCATCGGCCTGGACGGGTTCAAGAAGGCGATTGATTCGCTGGACAAAGGGGACGTGGTGTTGCTGACCACCCCGCCCGCCTTCCGGCCCATTCATTTCGAGTACGCCGTGAGCAAGGGCGTGAACGTGTTCATGGAGAAATCCTTCGCGGTCGACGCCCCGGGCATCCGCCGGGTGATGAGGACAGGTGAATTGGCCAAGGAAAAGAATCTCAAAGTGGCCGGCGGTCTCATGAGCCGCCATTACCGGCCGCTCGAGGAGGCGATCGAGCAGATCCACAACGGGCTGATCGGCGAGGTCATTACCTCCTGGGCCTACCGCATGCACGGCCCGGTCGGCTTGGGCGCCAAACAACCCGGCATGAATGAACTGGCCTACCAGATCGCCAATTACAGTTGTTTCACCTGGCTCAACGGCAGCTTCATCGAGGACTGGCTCATCCACAACATCGACGTCTGCTGCTGGGTCAAGAACGACTGGCCGGTTTCCGTTCAGGGCATGGGCGGCCGCCAGGTGCGCCAGGAAGCCGATCAACTCTTCGACCACTACGGCGCCGAGTACTCCTTCGCCGATGGCACGCGCATGTTCGCCTCGGGCCGCCATATCAACCAATGCTGGGACTTCTTCGGCGACATCATCCACGGCGCCAAAGGCTCCGGCATCCTGGGCGAAGGCCAACCCAAACCGCTCCTCTTCAAAGGCCACAAGCAGACCTCCGAAAACGTCATCTGGAAATACAAGGGGCCGGACTGGGACCATTACCAGTACGAGCACGACCTCCTCTTCGACGCCATCCGCAACGACAAGCCCTACAATGAAGCCGAGCGTTGCGCCAAGTCCTGCTTCACCGCCATCATGGGCCGCATGGCCTGCGAGTCAGGAAAGCTCATTACCTGGGACGAGGCCCTGGCCTCCGAGATCGAACTGGCCCCAGGCCTGGAGAACCTCGCGTGGGATGGGGCTGCCCCCGCCAGGTGCCGTGCCGATGGCCAGTACGACATCGCCATGCCCGGACAGACCAAGGTGATTTGAATCGAACGAAGGGTGCCCTCACGAACACCGTTCTCGGCCCTTTCAGCCAACATGGGTCTTGATTTTCGAGCCTGCTGACGGTACTTTTGGAGCATGGCTCTTACTGTTGAAATGGTCGCGGAAGAAGCGCTCCGTCTGCCGATCAGCGGACGCGCTCTGCTGGTGGAAAGGCTCCTCGCCAGTCTGGCGGGTGAAACAAACCCAGCCGTGGAGCGTGCCCACTCGGATGAAATCCGCGAGCGGCGCGCCGCCGTGCGCGCCGGCAAAGCCAGCCTCGTCGATGGCACAGAAGGACTCCGGGATGTCCGGGCCGCTCTGCGGAAATGAGGCATCGCTTCGTTGACGAGGCGTTGGCAGAGCTCATCGCGGCTGGTCGCTTTTACAACCGGCAGGTGCCGGGATTGGGCGACGCCTTTGTGGATGAAGTCGAAACCGGCTAAAGCATCTCCATCGCGACCCGGACTATTGGCAGCACCGTCGCGAGTAGAACTCCGTGCCTTCAGACCGAGGGGATTTCAACTCCGCACTTCATCCTTGATAGCGCTCCGGGTGTTCCATGAAGGCGTAGCAGAGCAGGTGGCAGACGCCCATTTGCGCATCCTCGACCCGGCCGTAATGGGTGTCGTTGATGACGATGACCTGCTCGGCAATTTCGGCCATGCGCCCCCGCTTGGCGCCGACCAGCGCAATGGTCTGCAGCCGGTTCTTCCTGGCCCATTCCAGCGCCTTCACGCAGTTGGGCGAGTTGCCGCTGACGCTCAGACCCAGAGCAACGTCGCCGGCTCGGGCGTAGTTCTGCAATTGGCCGGCGAACACGTCTTCGTATGCGTAGTCATTGGCCAAGGCGGTCATCCAGCTCACGTTATCGTTGAGAGAGAGGATCCGAAAGCGCCGGTTCAGCTTGTCCGAGGCGCCTTTGCCCAGGTCGGTCGCAAAATGAGAAGCGTTGGCGGCGCTGCCGCCGTTGCCGAAGACAAAAACCTGCCGGTCTTCCAGGAGTGCCCCTCGCAGCATCTCGATCAGTGCGGCCACTGCGCCCGGGGGGATCGAATCCAGGGCGGCCTTCTGGGCTTTGATATAATCCTCAATCCATTGCTTCATGGGCTAAGAGCATAACCCAAGGGGCAGTGAGTGTCGAGTGTCGGGTGTCGGGTGTCGGGTGTCGGGTGCAGAGGGGCGAGGGTCGGGTGTCGAGGGCACGGGGCTTTGCCCCTCGACCCTCGACTCTTTCGATGTCGGAGTGCTTATGAACCGGGGTCTAATCGGCGCCGGGCCGAGGTGCTTGGAGACCCCCAGCTTCAAAATCGGCGAAGTCGTTGGTGTGCGCGGCTTTCGCGCGCTTTCCCTGGGTGCTGGCCGGGGCTGCCTCTCGTGGCGGGGAAACCCCACCCAAAAGCAATCGTTCCACGCCCACCCGAGCGATTTACTGTTACACGAAGGACGTCTCAGTTATCGTTGACTGTTGACACGAAGGGGCCGTTGGCGTGGCTGTCATCGACAGACCCGGATCTGGCGTTACTTCGATATCGCAAGCGCGATACGATGAGATTGTGGCCGGGGCAGAGCACCCCTTTAAGGAATGCCCGAAACATGGAGCTGTCGAGCGGTTCAGGCTTGACCCTCGGCTGGCCTGTGCGACACTGGTCTCAGCTATGACGGTGCCGCACCGACGGAACTATGAATATCCCGAGAAGACGCGGGGCAGCGAGGCCGCCCGTCGTATTCGGGCCAGAGCGAACAGGCTCACGCCCGCAGAACGGGCCGAGCTCCACCGCCGGGCTATGCAACTGATCTATGGCGGCACCGGGAGCAAGGAAGCGGCTCGCGCTGGACAGTAACATCCTGATCGACCTCGCCGCCCAAGAGGATTACGCCCACACCCTCCCGGAGGAATTCCAGCAACGCGGTTACAGCCTTTGGCTGCCGCCGACCGTGGCCCATGAACTCCTGTACGCATCGGAGACCAAGTCCGACCCGGACGCGGCACCCGCGCGCTCGGCTCTTGGCCAAATGCTGGATTGGCAAATCTTCCCTATCCGCCTCTCTTCGTCGGACGTCGGAATCGCGGAGGTTTTTTCTAGGAAGCTCATCTGCTCAGGGCTCTTACCGCCTGAGGAGTTCAATGATGGCTTAATCGTGGGGGAGACGAGCTTGGCTGCCATCCCCTGCTTCTGGCCCTCGATGCGGTTCTAGATTTGTGGCACGTTCGAGCTCCTCGACCCTCGCCCCTCGACCCTCGCCTTTTGCCAGCGTCAGCGCTCCGGTAGGCACGGCATCCTCGCCCAATGCGGCCAGGACCAAGCGGGGGCCGGGCATGAAGACCTCCATGATGAATCGGGAGAGCGCGCCTGCGACCGCCGCCCGCAACGGCTCGCCGACGCGGGACAAACCGCCGCCCATCACTATGATTTGCGGGTGACACAGGTGAACCACATGCGAGAGTGCGAATGCCAGGTCGTCGGCGGTATCGCGCAGGATTTGCTGGGCCGCGGCATCGCCTTGCTCCAATGCGGCGGCCAGGTGCCTGGCTTCGCCGCCTTTGCGGCCGCCGGCCAATCGAGCCAGCACTCCATTTGGGGCCTGCCCGTTGAGCGCGCGAATGCGCGCGTCCACCGCCCACCCTGAGCACCGAGCCTCGACAATCGTTCCTTGGCGGTCCAGCCGGACATGGCCAATCTCCGACTCGCCCGGGGCCGCCCCGTGATAGATTTGGCCCTCCCTGACCAGGCCGCCGCCGACGCCGCTGCCCAGAGTGATGTAAAAGACCGGGTCGAAACCGAGGCCCGCCCCGTGGCCGGCTTCCCCCAAGGCCCCAACGTTCGCGTCGTTGTCCACGACCACCGGCAGCCCGGCCAGTTGGCGCAGCCAGGAGCCGAGGTCAAACTCCGACCACCCTTCGATCTGGTGTGAGCGGCAGATCTTGCCCGTCTTCCAATCCACCGGCCCGCCAAAGCCCACGCCAATTGCCTGGACTTGCCCAAGGCGCATCAACTCGGGCAAGGTCTGCCGAATCTGCCCGCGAATTCCCTCGGCGCCGGAGGCGGGCTCGACCTCGAGCTGCCGCCGCTGCAGAATCTTCCCCGTCTTGTCGCCCAGGACCAGTTGGAGCTTGGTGCCGCCGATTTCGATGCCAATATATGAAGACATCAGGCTCTATCCGAAATACTCCGGTTCATTTCCCGGCTTCCACTTGATGTTGCAGCCCATACTGGGTTTCTGGTTCCCCAAAACCGGCTTGCCGGCCAGCACCGCCTCCAGGGCGGCGCGCAGGTCCTTGCCGGTGACCGGGATTGTGTTGCCGGGCCGGCTGTCGTCCATTTGGCCGCGATAGACCAGGCGCTGGTTCGCATCGAACAGGAAGAAATCAGGCGTGCAGGCCGCCCGGTAAGCGCCGGCCACCCCTTGGGTCTCGTCGTAAAGATAAGGGAAAAGATACCCGGCCGCTTTTGCCTCCACCGCCATCATGGCCGGGCTGTCGGCCGGGTAATTCGCCACGTCGTTCGAGTTGATGCCGGCGATGCCCACCCCGCGCGAGAGATAGTCGCGCGCCAGTTGAGCGAGCCCGGCGCGAATGTGTTTCACGTACGGACAATGATTGCATATAAACGCCACCAGGAGCGCCGGGGCCCCTTTGAAGTCCGAGAGCGAGACGATTTTTCCGTCCGTATCCGGCAGCCGAAAGTCCGGCGCCCGGGTTCCCAAAGCAAGCATTGTGGAATTGGTTGCGGCCATAGACATATTTTCCACAGGGGCGCGCTGGATGTCCAACAGAAACCAGCAATTCTCATTTTGCCTGCCACGGGGCTGGCGTAAATCCAGTCCCGCAGGCCCCGGACACTTGCTCCAGCTCAACGCCCCCACCGCCCCACTGATGCTGCTGCCCCCGGTGCGCGCCCTCGGGCAGGGCAAGGCGGGTTGTCCAAGCGCTCTCGGCGGATTGGGCGGGTTGGCTGCAGGGGTCCGCCGGCTCGGTACACAGTACACCTGTGCGAGCCGGTGAGGCGTCAGCCGGGTTTGGCGTAAGGACCGATCTCCAAGCCCCGCAGCATGAAATCCATCAGTCCATCCCAGTTGGCAAACAGGATATATCGGGTGAGGGCGCGCACGTCGTCGAAAAAGGTTTTGCGGGTGGACAAGGCGGCGCGGATCAGCCGATATCGCTCATCGGTGAAGGACAGGAAGGTGTGATAGAGGAAGGCCAGGATGTTCATGGCGGCCAGCAGCGAGGAGAGATGCTTTTGGCCGTGTCCGAAATTGTGTTCGAGGTGGTAGCCCTTGGTCTTGAGGGTGTTGTTGTTTTCGTTTTCGATCTTCCACCGGGCCCGGCCCGAGGCGACGATAGCGGCCACGTTGTCATCGGTCAGGGTGAAGTCGGTGATGAAACCGTTGAGGTAAAGAACTTTTCCTTGGGCGTCGGTGACGGTGAGTTCACACCAGTTGACTTTGAGAGGATCCTCTCCCTCAGCCAGCGGAACCCCATTGGCGTGGCGGTAGGTGTGGTGTTCCCATTGGTTGCGGGCGTTTTTTACCCGCATTTTGAGGACGTGCAGGCCTTGGCCCGGTTGCAAGAGATTGACCCAGTCATAGAGGGTCTTGTGCGAATCGGGTTTGCACACAAAGATGAAATGCAAGTTGTAGAGGAGGCTACGGCGGCAGAAAGGCTGATGGGAATAGAGGTCGTCGCCGAGCAGGGTTACTTTGAGCGGGGCATATCGGGCCACGCTTCTCTCCAGCCAGCGTTTGCTGGCAGCGATTTCGCAGTCCTGTTTGGTGTGGCCGTCCTGGGGGGTGATGAATTCCGGACGCAAGGGGATGGCGTGGGGTTGGCCGGGAGTGACGATCACGGGGGTCACGGCGCTGTGATAGTAGGTCTTGTCCCCCGTTTTATGTTCCAGACAGGAACAGTGGGCACAGTGGATTTTGTCCGAGGAGAAGTACCATGTGCCGTCCATGGCCACCAGGATGGTGTCGTGGACGGCACGCCAACTCTCCAACTGGCCGCTCTGGCGCAGGCTCTCGAAGACCTCATCATAACAGGGATAGAGCTCTTCGGGCGGGACGGGATCCAGCGTTTGGCGGACGTGATTATCGCAAGGGATCTTCTCCAGGTGGAACAGACTCTGAGCGTTGCTCCGTCCCTTGGCTTGCCGCATGGTCTTCTGGTGCGCCAGGAAGGAAGGGCACTGGGTGAAGAAGACCGAAAAGGCACCCAGGCCAATATCCTCCATGGAGTAGGTGGTGTTGTCGCCGGTGCGCGGGTCGGGCAGCCCGCCCAGAACCCTGCGCAAGTACTGGACCTGCTCATCCCAAGTCTTGAGGGTCTTGCGGCTCACGAGGCCAGCCTCCTTTGCGCGTCGGCCCTGAGCGCCTTGAGATAGATGCTTTTAATCGCCGCTCTGGCCTGGTGGCCCTCATCATTGCGCGTGCGCCCGGTGGTCAGGCCGGCCCTGACCCATCCGGCGGCCTGATAGCAAGTCGCTTCAAAGCGCTCCTGCTCCACGAAAGTCTCTACCAGATAGATCGGATGGCCGTATTTCCGTTGCCAGTCCGCCGATAAGCGCGCCGCCACTTGCCCGAGCAGATGGCTAGCCAAGCGCGGCACCCGTACCCAGGGCAGGATCAAGAAACGGGTGTTGTTGGTCAATAGGCACAAATGGCGCCCGCGCTCTTGGCTGTTCCAGCCGATCCACCGGTCGCGGACTGCCGCCCTCCAGGCCGCCGAACCGAACAGCAGACAAGCCAACGGGCGGTCCTGCCGGTCCCGGGCCAGGTACTTCAGGTTCTCGCCGACACAATTGCGGTGCCCCAGATAATGGTAGCGCTGGAGCAGGAACCTAAACGAGGCGGCGTCGGCGCTGCCCTCGGCCAGCGGTGCCACTTGCACTGGCCTCAGGGCCTGGAGCGGGCCTTGGATGGGGCTCGGGTCATGCACCAACTCGACCACTCGGCGGTTGCGCAGACCGTTAACCGGGCCGACCTGTCTTGGAGGCAACTCAATTTGGCCTCGGGCCTGCAGCTTCAAAAGCAGGCTTCGACAGGCCATGTCCTTAAGTCGGCCAGCCTGATTGCGCCAATTCCACGCTTCACACAGATGGCGGGAAAGCCGTGTGCGATTGGAGCCGGGATGGGCTGCCAGCCAATCTCGAATCATCGCGACGTTTTCGGGGCCGATCAGCCGCCCCTGGATCACCCGTGCTCTGTTCACTTCTCAAGGGCATAGCGCAATGGGGAAGGTGAGTCCAGCAAAAAAAACGAAACAGTTTTGCCGGCGGCCTCAAAGAACCCACCCGCTGGCAAAGGCGGGTTCACCTCCGACGGCAAGCGCCCATCTCAAAATGAGAATTGCTGC
>Ga0187853_10002733_pt1 | contig 14317 bp, 7 predicted proteins | sample June2016WEW_6_10_2_FD_132417 | JGI IMG/M metagenome (GOLD analysis project Ga0187853, IMG submission 132417) | Peatland microbial communities from SPRUCE experiment site at the Marcell Experimental Forest, Minnesota, USA - June2016WEW_6_100 | ecosystem: Environmental > Terrestrial > Soil >... | reverse complement strand
TCGCTGGACTCACCGTCCCGCGCAAACCGGTGTTGCAGGTCCCTGGCAAAGTCGTCGAAGCCGCCCTCCTGGACCGCCACGCCCCCGGCCCCGTCCATTACCGCGCCCTGGACCTCAAATAACACTCCGCGCTCCGCATTGACTTGATTCCCCGCCAATCCGGGGAATAGTTCTTCCACGTACGGTGTCGCAACGAATCACAGGTCTGGAAACCGAGTACGGCTGTCTGGTTCAACCCCCGGCCGAGGCACTGGAGGTGCTCCCGCGCATCCGCGACTGGTTGTTCGAAAACCAGCGCTACGGACTCATCGACCTGCACGCGCGAGGCTGGGACGAGCCGGCTGGGAACGGCGGCTTTCTTTTCAATGGCGGCCGGGTTTACCTGGACATGGGCCACCTCGAGTACTGCACGCCCGAGTGTGTTTCCGCCCTGGATGTGGTCCGCTACGACCGGGCCGGAGACCTGCTGTTGCTCGAAGCCCTCCGCGCCTTGGGCCTCGCCAGCCGGGTCGGTTTCTTCCGCAACAACGTCGACCATTACACCGGCGCCACCTTCGGCTGCCACGAGAATTATTCCATCCAGCGCACCGTGCCGCTCACCAAAAAAAACCGGCTCTCGCTCCTGGCCTTCCTGACCTTGCGCGTCTTGTTCACCGGCGCAGGCCGTGTCGGCGCCGGCCGCCCGGACTTCGTGGTTGGCGAAGACCTTGCCGGCGCCGAGGCCGTGCCCTTCCAAATCAGTCAACGCGCCGATTTCATCGTCAACGACTGCTTCGAGTGGATCCAGCATAACCGCGCTATCATCAACCTGCGCGACGAACCCCTGGCCGACGCCCAGCGGTTCCGCCGCCTCCACCTAATCCTGGGCGATACCAACGTCCTGCCCTCCGCCCTCTTCCTGAAAATCGGCGCCACCCGCCTCGTCCTGGATCTCCTCGAGGCCGACGAACTGCCCGCCCTCGCCCTGGCCGACCCGGTCGCCGCCTTGCGGCTGCTTTCGCGCACGCCCGACCCTCCCTGGCGCGTCCCCCTGGCTGATGGCAGGACCGCCGACGCCCTGGCCTTGGCTGGGCTCTACTGCCAGAAAGCCAAGCAACTCTTCGGCGGCCGCGACGCCGAAACCGACGCCCTGCTCGCGCTCTGGACCCGCGTGCTCGAAGCCCTGGCCACGGACCCGGAATCCCTGGTCGGCCTCATCGATTGGGTCAGCAAGAGATACTTGCTGGGCCAATTCCTGGCCCGCCAGGGCCTGGATTGGGACCATCCCTGGCTCAAGTCACAGGATCTCGAGTTCCACCACATCGACCCAAACCGCAGCTTCGGGTTGGCCCTGGCACAGCCCAATGGGTTCTGGGACCCAACCGGCCTGGACCGCGCCCAGCGCGAGCCCCCGGGCAACTCCCGCGCCTGCGCCCGCAGCCGCCTCATGCGCAAAATCCAAGACCGGGCCTCCTCCTACTTTGTCGACTGGCAAGAAGTCAGCGTTCCCAACCAGAAACGCGCCCTCCTCCTCGACCCCTTTCGGCCCGGCGCCGACGGTCCAGGAAGACGAGCCGAGTGAGGCCGCCTTGGCCGCCCATCGGCTGCGGTTTATTCCAGCCAGACCGTGGGGCGCGCAACCTCCGCCCCGGGGCAGCGGGAGAATAGCCCTTGGCGGAAGGTCGGGTATTCGAAGGTGTAGCCCAGTTCGGTCTTGAGTTTGCGGTTGGAGACCCTTTTGTTGGCCAGGCCGCGTTTGCGCGATGTCCCGGGCTCTCGGCGCGCCGGCGGCGGCAATGGGCGGCCCAGCACACCCGAGAGCCATTGAAAACAGCCAAGCTGCGTCACCGGCTCGTCATCCACGGCGTTATAGATTTGGCCGGGCCGGCCCTTTTCCAGGACGGCGATGATGGCGCCGACGACGTCGTCGCGATGGATCATGTTGAGGATGCGCCCGCCGCCGCCTTGAATTCGCGCCTGACCGCTCAAGAACTGTTTGAACCAGTAGCCCCGGCCGGGGCCGTAAATGCCGGCCAGGCGCGCGATGATAGCAGGAAATCCCCTTCGCCGCACCGCCTCGAGCAGGACCTTTTCAGCCTCCACGAGCACCCGGGCCGTTGCGGCAAGCGGTTCGGTGGGAGCCGCCTCATCGACCACCGAGCCATCGTCCTGGCCATAGACTGCGGTGCTGCTGGTATAGACGAATTTGCCGGGCGGCCGGGCGGCCAGCCATTCCAGCAGGTTGCGCGTGCCTTGCACATAAATCGAGCGGTACTCTTCCGGGCCGCCGCCGGAGGAGGAAACGCAATTGACCACCCAATCATACCCTGCGGGCAACCGGGCCAGGTCCTCCGGCCTGGTAATGTCCCCGGCCAGAGGTTCGATTCCATGCGCCTCCGGCCCCGCCGCGCCCCAAGGCGCGCGCCGCAAGCCAAAGACCTCGTTTCCCAGCGCCGCCAGGGCCGCCCCAAGGGGCAGCCCCACGTAGCCGCAACCGACAATCAACACGCGCATAAGCGAAGGTTAGGCGCTAATCCCGGGAAGTAAAATCCACAGAGAAGCGGCAGTCTCATATCTCCGCGCTTGAACCGGGTGCTGAGATCGGCGACGAGTTCAAGGCGAAGATCCAGCGGGCCAAACAAGAAATCGCCGACGGGGTGTATGCTCGAGTCCAGCATTGATCACTCGGCAAGGACGCTGGTCAACCAGCCACATTCGACGCAATACCGGCGCAGTGCCTGTACCGGGTTCTACCATCTGCTAAGGGAGCTTGACTCTGTCCTCCAATGGAGCATACTCTTTTTTCGCGATTTTCATCGAAGACCACGGCTTCCAGAAGCGGCGGAAGGGCTTGTTGGACGAGGAAGGGTTGTTCGGCTTGATGGAATGGCTGGCGGTCCATCCGGCCGCCGCAGGGATCGAAAAGCTGAAGCAAAGAATAATTCAATGAAACCTCGTAAAATCCAGGAGATGATTCGTGCCAAACAACGGATCGAGAGTGGCGCTACCGCGCCAGCGGCCGTGTGGGAAGTGCGCCCCGACGGGAAGGGTGGTTTCGCGCGACAACCGGTGGACCCCAAAGCATTTCAGCGCGCCCAAAAGGCGGCGTGGAGCAAAAGCATTCCGGCTGCACGCCAGAGGCTTGGCCTTTCGCAGGCGCAGTTTGCGCGGTTGCTGGGCATCAGTGTCCGCACGCTGCATCATTGGGAGCAGGGCACGCGCCAGCCCACCGGGGCCGCGCGTGTGCTGCTGCGGGTGGCAGCCCAACACCCCGAGGTTGTTCTGGCGGCGGCGTGAAGGCGCCGTTTGCCCCTGGTTCGGGGTCAAGTTCGGACATAAGCCTTGATGGTGGCGCACTGAGCTTTGGCGCCGTGAGGGCGGATGGTGTAAGGTCCCACGGCAGCGGGGACAATGAAGGTCTCCGCATAGTGAACCGCAAAAGGCTCGAAGGCCCGGTCCGGACTCTCGACGATCGCTTCCCGGCCCTGGACCAGGTTCAGGACATTGACCCCGCCGCGCGTGTCGTGGGACGCCGGCTTGGTGAACCAGTGCCGCCGGGTCTCGATAAACTCGCGTTCATGCAAACCGGTCCGCTCTTCGCGCCAGCCGTCCCCGCAAGCAACGGGTCTGAGGGCGTTGACCAGGTTGCGTTGGGTCCATTGGGTGGTCCGCTCCCATTGTATGTTGGCCAACCCATGCTCGAGGTGGATGGGACGCGGCTTGCCGTCAAGCCCCAACCGGCCCCAATCCCACATTTTGAAAGTGAAGATGTAGGGGGTCGCGCTGATTTCCAGCACCATCGAGTTCCTGCCCGAGCAGTGGGGCGTTCCGGCTGGAATCAGGAAATGGTCGTGTTTCCGGGCCGGCCACTGGTTGGCGTATTTGCCGGTGGCAAAGGCCGCCCGGCCGCTTTGGGCCCTATGCAGGTCCTGCGCCATGGCCGCCGGCTCGATGCCCTCTTTCAACCCCAGATACACGCTGGCGTCCGGCCCCGCCTCCAGCAGATAGTAGCTCTCGTCCTGAGTATAGTGCATCCCGAAGTGTTGCTGGATGTACTCCGTGAGGGGGTGGACCTGGAACGAAAGGTTGCCGCCACCCATGGTGTCCAGAAAGTCGAAGCGGATCGGAAACTCGTCGCCAAAGCGAGCGTGAACCGCCTCGCCCAGCAGGGCGCGCGGCTGATCGAACACCAGGTCAATGGACGGAAGCTCGAGGCGCCGCTTGCCGAAACCCAGCAGCAGGCTGTTCTCCTCAGGGACGCAGTCGAAGCACCAGCCGTAATTGGTCGTCGCCTGGTCCAGGTCGCAGGCTTCCTTCATCCATTGGCCGCCCCACGGGGCCGGGTCAAACAAGGGCACGACCCGGAAGGGGCGCCTGGCGGCATCCTGCAACGCGCGCCTCACCGCCTGGCCCTCGGCCAGTATCGGTTTGCCTGCATGATGAGTGTCCAGGACAAAGTCCCACTTCGAGATGAGAGGACGCTTCCAGCGGTCGCAGACCCGCCAATCCACGAAGAATGCGCGCTTGTATTTCAACTCCGGCGCTTGCGCGCGATTGTCCGCACCCAGGTTGCCCGCCTCCTTGCTCCGATAGCGCCTTTGGGCTTCCCAGCGCGCCAAATCGGCATAGACAAGAATATCTCCCTGGGCTATCAACCGTGCCCCGCATCCCGCCACCAGGATGAGGCCTTCCCGGAGGCCGCGGATCCTCTCCTGGAACCGCCCCACCTTGGCCGAGTCGAAGAATTGTGGCAGCCTTAGACCGCAGAGAAACCCGAAAACCGGGTCGTCGCCCCCCAAAAAGGGCCCGGCCAGCGCCTCAATCCTCTGCGGTGAAAGCATTGCTTGCCTCGCATCGAGCGCCAACTCCGGCGAAAGCCGCGCCCTCAACTCTCCAAGCACTTCGGACTCCTCCACTCCCGGATAACACTCGACGACCACCGCGAGCTTCTTGCGGTTCCGCTCCGCGGTGGCCCTGCGCAGCCGCTCCGCGACGGCATCCCACCCCTCAACGCAAGCCCCCTCGGCCCCATCCACCGCGATTGCCGGCGTCTTATCGTAACTGCTCGCGCACAGGCATTTCATTGCTTGACAAAACTCCCTGGCTCTGCTAAATGCGTCGAAGGCTCCATGCAGCCCGCATCCAACATAGCCGATACGACGGCGCCGTCAGGCCAGCCGCAAAAACGCGTGCGGGTGCGGAGCAAACGTCACCATTTTTCCACATACAACCAATTTGGAATTAGCCGCAGAGACATCATCGTCAGCTCGATCGTTTTCATTGTCCTGGGCGCGGCGCTCGCGTGGGGGGTGTACAGCTTCTGCATCAAAGGCTCCGGCATCGGGTCTGATTCCGGCGCGGTGATGGTCCCGGAAGACTCTCATGAGTCGGCGCGCTTTTAGGAGCCGTCACGAAATGACCTTTCCAATCTGACTTGGTCTTTTGCCGGCGTCATATTGTAAACGTGATTTCGTGACGGCTCCTTAGTGGGCCTCAGGCTCGATGGGCGGCACTAATTTCTGGAATTCGGGGGTTTGGCGCAGGGCATTGAAACGGGCATCTTTGCGCGTTTGTTCCAGGAGGTTGAGGGCCTTGGGCTCGCGCTTCAAACGCTCGGCGCTCAAGTCGAGGGCTTTCTTGAGCGGGGCCAGCGACTCGGCGGACTTGCCGAGGTTGGCTTTGAGGGCCGCGAGGTCGAACCAGGCTTCGGGATTGGAGGGCTCGATTTTCACGAACCGCTCGAGGGTCGCCTCGAGCTTGGGCCAGTTCTGCCACTGGGCGAAGATCTTGGCAATGGTCAGGACCGCCTGGCCCTGGGCGTAGGGGCTGTTGACGATGCCCTCCAGGACCTGCACCGCTTGGCCGGTCTGCTGCATCTGGAGGTAAGTGCCGGCCAGGTCAAAGGCAGCCTGCAGGCCCGCGGGGTTGGTGCGGACCTGGTCTTCCATGGCCCGGATGTTCTTTCTGGCCTCCTCGAAATGGGCCTGGTTGGCCTTGATGCTCTTGAGATTGTCCAGCAAACCAACCACCGCGCCATTGTAGGGATCCAGCACCAGGCAAGTCTGGGCGACGAGGATGGCATCGTCGAAGCGTTGGAGTTGCAAGAGCAATTGGGCATAGCGGAACACCGCCTCAGGGCTGTAGGGACAGAAGGCAAAGGCCTGCAAGAAGGTGAAATCAGCTTCCCGGATCACGGCGTCCCGCTCGGCCTGGGTCCTGGGCTGATATTCCTGAGGAATAGTCGGATTCAGCCGCCAGGCATAGACGCCCCCGATTGAACTGCGCAGCTTCGAGAAGGCCTTCTGCCCGTCGTTGTCCCGCACGAACTTGAGGTCGCCTGTAAACCCGTTGAAGTCCCGTCTGACGTAGGTCTTCTGGATCCAGTCGGTCACCTGCTTGACCGAGGTTCCGTAATCGATGAAGTCCCCGATCATGCGCTTGGAGAATTGCTTCCAGAAAAGGTGGTCCCGGTTGAGCACGTCCTGCGACAACGACGGCAGCGGATTGCGGTTGATTTTCATGATGACCCCGAAGGGGGTCAGATAAGGATACATCCAATCCAGCGGGAAGCTTTCCTCGACAAAGAATTCATTCTTGGGATTGTGGTCGAAGATGACTTTGGTGAGCAGTCCGTTGATGGCCATGACGGCCACCTGGCCGGAAACCTGGACCTGTTCGCCAACGATCTTCACGTCTTCGCCGTTCTTGAGTTGGTTGAGGGGAATACGCCGCTGCGCATCGGCCATGTACTCCTGGAAGCACCGGCGGGAGTCGTCCGGAGAGGGGGTGTAGATTTCCCGGTCCGGATAGACTCCGCCCAGGCTCAGGGCGATTTCTTTGGGGTAGGCGGCCTCGAGCAGGAGCCGGTTGAGCCGGATGCGGGTGTGGCTCTGCGGGTTTTGCTTGATGAAATCGGTCAAGTACTCCGACAGGGCCACTTGCTTGAACCGCTCGGGCTGGTAGAGCGGGCCCACCGCCGAGAGCGCGGCAATTTCATTGCCCAGCCGTCCCTGTTTGCGCCGCAGCCGTTCCGACTTGCTGCCCTCGAGGAGGTCCTGGTCCACCGCCGCTTTTTCCTGCTGTTTTGCCGCGATCTGTTTCTTGATCTCCAGCTCCCGCTCGAGCAGCCGGTTCAGGTCCCGGGCCAGGTCGCGGCGAAGCGCCCCGTCGTTCCCCTTGCTTGAAAGCCGTTGGCGGGTCGGGGGGGACAGGTTGTCAAACAGATACTTGGAGAGCGGGTCCTGGCGGGAGGCAAGCCTCGCCTTGAAGGCCGGAAGATCGATGAAGTCTTTCTCGACGAACCGGGACGTAAAGGTCCGCCGCCGCTTTTCGACGTTGTCTCCCAGGCGGGTGAAGAACCGATCCAGGGGCCCTACGGCCCGGGCCAGGATATTGGTCTCCCATTCTGCGTCATGCAACAGGAAGCGGGCCACCTCGCTGAAGAAAGGCGGATCGATTTCCGCGCTGCGATTGAATTGCGCCCGGATGTAGTCGAGGTAAGTTCCGTCCGCCAGCGCGTTCTGGGTGATGATGTACACATCGCGGCGATCGAATTTCTGGTCCTGAATGGGCTGGCAGTTGTGCGGGGTAAAGCTCTCGCAGAAAATCATATAGGTCGGGCAGAACCGGCCCGGGTCGGTGCCCCCAAAGAGGACCGCGTCTTTGGTCATCTCCGGATAAATGGGCTTGCCATCGGGCATTTTGAAAGGCGGGGTAAACATGTCGTGCCCGAACCAGTAGCCGAACCAATGGTTGTGCTGGTCGCTGTCGAACCGGTGGGCCAGCAGCGAATACAAGGGCATCGTCGCAAACAGACCCAACGTCACCAGCAGCGGGCCCCGCTGCCGATAAACCGAAAGCGCGACGACAAAGGCGCACGCAATGCCCACCAACAGCAGGTTGGCAAAAATCGGCAGCCCGTCCTGGTTCTTGCGAAACGCCACCCCGATCCAGTGGGGCAGCTCGGAGAACCGCACCTGCCCCGCCAACCCGCAGTAATGCTTGCCCGTCGCGTCCCACAGGCAATAAATCGCCAGCACCACGGCGACGCAGCCCCCGGCCCAACCCCAGAGCCGAAACCGCCCGTAATGGGTCGCCATGAAGGCCGCCGTCACCGCCAGCCCGTAGCCGATCAGACAGGCCACGATGGTGTGCGATGAGGTGAAGAACACCCGGATGAGTTCCGCCGACGCCCGGTCCAGGGTCGGGTTCATCAGGATCATCATCAACACGCCCAGGAAGAAATACATCGCCGACAAGCCGATGATCCAGGCGCGCTCCCGCTTCTGCATCCTCAGGATAAACAGGAACGGCACCACCGCGATGAACATATACACCCAGGTGAACTCGTTGGCGATCCCCTCGATGAGCATCCCGAGCTGGCCGAAAAACCGCATCGGATCGGTCAGCACATTCGTCGGGTTGGGCTGTTCGTACTGGCCGCGCGTCAAGGCGTGCCAAAAGCCCTCGCGCGTGCGCGGATAGCCCCACTCCATCGGCGGGTTGGTCATGCCCGAAATCGGCTCGTAAAGATAAAAAGAGATGCCCAGCACCCAAAGCCCGGCCATGATCAAAACCGGCAGCCACTCGGTGCCGAGCTTCTTTGTCCGCATGGTCAGCAGGATGCAGGCGACGAGCGAGCCCATCCCCACCCCGTTGAACAAGACCAACAAGCCCTGCTTGGCCCCGATGTTATGGAAAGGATGCTGTCGGCCGCTCAGCTCGTAGGCCAGCCAATACAGCAGGTAAAGGAGGAAGTTGCCCAGAAAAACATCCCGGCCCAGGCGCGGATTGCCCGCCGCAAGCAGGACTTCAAAACCCAGCGCCGCCACGATCAAGCTCTGGTGCATCGTGTAACAAATCCCGAAAACAAAGGCCGCCCAATACGCATACCGCAACTGGTGCGGCGCATAAATCCACCGCATCAGGAACACCAGCATCAGCAGAAAAACCGGCACGCTCGCCACCGCAATACGATTGACTGCCACCGATTCCCGCCACATGAATCCGTCAAAACCGACCAGCAGCCCCGCTACCAGGCCCGAAACCATGCAAATGGCGTTCTCCCACTTGCCCGTCATGTTCCGCAGTTCTTCAATGCCCTCCATGAGCATGCTGCTGCCGCGCGACACCAGGAGCGCCATCAGCCCGCAGGCCGTCGCCCCGGCAAAGGCCTCCGCCAGTGCCACCCGCCACGCCATGTTCCCCACCGGAACCAACACCGTCCATAGCCAGCTATAGATCGTCCACACCGGGTAGCCGGGCGGATGGGGAATGCCCGCGTAAAACGAGCCCGTCACCAGCTCCCCGGAGTCCTCGAGCGTCAACTCGGGCGCCAAACTCAGATAATAAACCACCCCCACGATAGCGAACGCCAGCGCCGCTGCCAGCCAATCGATGCGCCGGAAAAGTGGCGGCACATGCGCCGGCACTGCGGGAGGCCGAGCCCCTTGGGCCGCCTTGGGCGCCGACGCGGCTGCTCCCGCCTTGGGCGCGCCCGAGGCGGCTGGCCCCGGCGCTTTGGGTGTCCCCGCCGCCGGCGTGGCCGGCTGTCCCTTCGATGCCCCAGCCCCTGCCCGCCCGGAATTCTTGCCATTTGTCATATCGCGGTTTTCTGGAATCGCAGTTTTCCTAAAATAGACACCTTACTCAATCGAATTTGTATGTGTATAGTGAAAAAGGCCGCGGTCGGTAAGGCCTCAGTGAAGGCGGGAGTGTCACGGGGGCAGACCCCTCACCCCGGCCCTCTCCCCTTCCGAAGGGGAGAGGGAGAAGCGTCGGCAGTCTCTTGAACTTCCAAGCATCTCTGGTTCCTCCAGCGGCTGCGGAGAATTCTCCCTCTCCCCTTCGGAAGGGGAGAGGGCCGGGGTGAGGGGTCGGCCGGGGACTCTGTTTCCGCCTTCACTGACCGGTTACCGCGCTCGAACCGTGCCAGGGCTGCTGTAAAGTCACGCTGGTCGGGGAAATGGCAAACCCCGCAGCCCTGAAATCCGAAGGCCGACTTCGAACTTCCGGGCTGCCCGCTTGGCTCTCCCTCTGCGGCCAGACTTTATGGTTCCGGCACCAGATACGAGGCGGTCCATTCGGGCGGGGGCGGGTTTGTCCCGGCACTGAGGCTCGCCTGCCAGTCGGCATCGGACAGACGATTGACGCCGGGGACCTCGAATTCGTAATGGCTGAGCACCGGCCCGGCATAGACCATGCTGTCCGGCCCGTTGTCCACCGCGATGAGCATCAGGTTCACGTTGCCGGTCGCTTCATGGAGCACCGCGCCCGGATCGCCTACGAAGTCATCCGGCAGGTCTGTTGCCACGTCCGCCACCATCGCGTCCCACATGTCCGAACCTTCATCTTGATCGAACTTGCCGGCGCCCAGGACATCCTGATAATACGCGCTCTTGTAGAACAGGCCCGGATACCAGCCGTTGAACTGCGGCCGATCTGAAAGGTAATTAGTCGTCATCTCTATCAGGTTCCCGAGAAAGTTGGTCTCTAGGGCCGTGAGCGGCTGCTGGGCCAGCTCCTTTTCGGCGATGCCCTGCAGCGTGGCCATTTGTGCGGCAAAGTTGCTCAGGTGAGCCACCTGGTTTGACTGCACGGTGGCCAGGTTGTAATCGACGTAGGACGGGAGCCCACCCCAACTGGGGTTCCGGCTTGGCAGGCCGACATCCCACCACCAGGGTGACAGCGGCAGCGCGGCGACATTGGTTGCGGCGAGGTTGGCCAGGGCCTGCATCCGTTGCCAGAACTCCGGGCGGGGTTCGACGAAGCCGGCGGGGTAGCCGCACCCCAGCGGGGGCGTGTAGGGCGATGCCGCGTAGAGGATGGCATCGTGGCGCAATTCAGTCCAGGACGCCATTTGGGTGTTGAGCGTTTTCATCGCCCAAGGGCGGGTGCGCATCGCTTCCGGGTACTGCGGGTCAGTCGTCGGCGCCGAGAGCGCCCGGAGGGCCGCCAGCCAGGCGGTGCAGAGGTTGTTGTTCCAAATCGAGGCGCTCTGGCCATCGATGACGTCCTGCGCCGCCGCGAGGTTTTGCTGGCAGGGGAGTCCATCGCGCCATTTCACGCCGCTGCTGTTGGTGATGCGCGCCACCAGGTTTGGCGCCACCTGGTCATTGCCCAAGACGCAGTAGGCCACGTCCAGGCAGCTTGGCCTCCGCCGTATCACTTTGCCGAGGATGACGTTGGTGCCGTCGTCCGGCTCCCAGTGGACGCGGTCGAAGAGCAGTTGCGTGAGGGCCCAGCTATCCAGGACGAATTTCTGGCCGCAGACAGTAAACGAGCAAGGCAGTTGGACCTGCGCCTGGCTCAGGGGCGACCAGAAGAAATCATTGATGATGGTCTGCACGCCGAGCTTGCCGGCCAACAACCGCGTCTGCAGGTTGGTCAGCGTCCCCAGGTCGTGCACGTCCGCGCACCAGTTGATTCCCGCGCTGGCCAGCAGACTCCCCAACGGGCCGAACGTCAGGGATTCAGTCGTTCCGAAGAAGGCGCTTGTGAACCGCTCGGTGCTCGACCAGTGGGTCCGCCCTGACTCGCCTAACGGGTCGAACGGGCCCATGAGGAGGCCATCGAGGACGATGGCAGTGCCCAGTTGGCGGATGTCGTCCTCCTGGTTGGGGTAAAAGGTGGCCAGGCGCAAGTCAATCCGGCTCAACCACATCATCGTTTGGAAGTAATGGCTCAGCCGCTCGGTATTAAGGTAATGGCCGCGAGGTTCGAATTGGGAGAAGTCGATGATCCGCGGGTGATCGGGGTCGAACAGGATGAAGGGTTGCAGGCTCAGGCTGGCGATAGCCGCCAGCGTCTGGGCGACGTGCTGGTCCACGCTGGAATTGGTGAGCGCGCTGGCCACCTGCTGGCCGGCCCAAAGACTATTGGCCACCGTGAGAAAGTAATCCGCGTCCAGAATGCTGTTGCTGAGCGGGCCCTGGCCTAACTGCTGCCAAAGGTTCGTGATCTGCTGGGACATGCCACCGATCTCACTCTCCATCAGGGTCGCCAACTCCAGCTCTTCCACCTCCTCGAGCATGTTCGCGAAGGTCCGGTGCCAGGCCTGCAGGACGGAATCCGCCGTGATGAAGACCGGGAGTTCATCGTTGAAGACGCGATAGTAGGCCTCGGCAAAGCTCGAGGTCCCCAGGCGCTCGCTCACCACGAAACCGTTCGTGGCGAAGACGGCCATTTCGTTGGTGTTCAGCCGGAAATCGTAGTGGCGCGGGTAGGGCGAATTGGTCGGGTTGGTGTTGAAGTTGGTCCAAAACAGGGCTGTGGTCGGGTCCCAGCTCAATTGCGCCAGGTACGGAGGGTTGGAGGCTCGCGCCGAAAAGGCCGCAACCGACATGAGTCCCAGGCTGTCCAACTCGGAGGCAATTCGCGCATCGTAGCCGAAAACCGCCGCGCCGCCGCTGGCGGTCAGTTGGGGCGTCGTCGTCAAGCCCGCAGCATACACCCGGTAAAACTGCGCATTGGGCTGCCGGTCCAGCAGGAGGCTGAACGTGGGGCCGGAGGGGTCGCTCAGCCCTCTAAGCGGCGGGCCGACGGGCAGCCAGTGCTTCAAATCACTGCTGGTCTGGGCCCGGTATTCGGCCAGGACCTGGCCGGCCTGCGGGTCCGGGGGCGTCGTCTGCCACGACAGCTCCAGCTTCGAGCCGGCAGGTTGGAGGGTGAGAGAAAACTGCTGGGCGTCGCAGGCTCGGTGAGGAAGGGCGCCCAGCACGCCGGAAAGGAACAAGCCAATGCATTTGCACCTCGCCTTCATGAGTAGATTGAAACGCCAACGCGGCGGTGTTGTCAAGCCTTTTTAATGAGCCGGGCGCGGGTGAAATTTCATTTTTATTTCATTTGATTTTTTATTTTTGAGCTTGAAAGTTGGACTGGAATGTGGTGAAATGGGCCTTTTAAGGTCCGTTTGGGCGCAACTCGGCGATTCGAGGCTGCTGCGGAGTCACCGTTGAAAAACTGCTTCAATCAGAGAATAATATAGGACGCCCGAGCGTCAATCCTCTGGTCCTGGTGTGGGTAGATCGTGAGCGTCTTTCGCGGCCGGCGCTTAGCGGTCCGCCTTGCTGAGATGAGCCATTGTGGCAAATTGGTTACAGGTATTTCTGAACCAAAACAGACCGGGTGAGTCTGATTATTTATGCTGAACAGGAAAGAGAACAAGCCGGCAACCGGGGCAGAGTCTGGCACTCCCCGCGCGGAGCGGGCTGCGGCTGAGGACCAGCGCCGGCATCGCCGCCGTTTCATTATTTCATCCAAGGCCCCCGGGGTCCGCCCCGACTCGAGTGGGGGGGCCTCCTCAAGTTCCCCAGGCAAGGCCCATTCGGCAATGCGTGCCAAGCCGAGCCAGGCCCAGGCTGGCGAGACTTCGTCAGCCGCCATCGATTTCAATGAGACGATCAAGACCCTGTTGCACCTGGCCCGCGAGCACGGGCACGTGACCTACGACGACATCAACGATGTCCTGCCCGATGGCGTCTCGTCCGATGACCTGGACGAGCTCTACACGAAGCTGCGGAGCCTGGACATCGACATTGTGGACCATGGCGAGGCCGAACGGACCAAGCCGTTGGAGCCCGATGAGGATGAAGACCACCGCCTCGAGGTGCTGGACGATCCGGTGCGGATGTATATGAACCAGATGGGCAAGGTGCCCTTGCTGACTCGTGAACAGGAGGTCGAGATCTGCAAGCGCATCGAAGAGGCCGAAGCGGAGATGACGCGCCTGGTCTATAGCCTGGGTTTTGCCGCCAAGGAGCATATCGCCATTGCCGAGAAGCTCCTCTCGGAACCTCCGAAGGAACGTTTCGACCGCGTGGTGGTGGACAAGAAAGTCTCCAACCGCGAGGGCCACCTCAAGGAACTGCGCAACTTGATCAAGAAGGTGCGGCAGATTGACGCGGAAGTTGACCAGCACTACGACCTCTGGCAGAGAATGGCCATCCCCAGCCGCGGCGAGAAGCTCCTTGGCGAGTTCCGGAAACGCGACCTCAAACTCCAGGAGACGTTTCCCAGGTTCTATTACAAACAAAGAGTACTGGAGGACATGATCGTGGTGGCCGGCAACGTCCATGAAAAATTCCAGTCCAGCTTGCGTCGGATTCAGGAACTGGAACTCCACCGCAAGTCCCCGGAACAGCAGGTTTTCCTGGAGGGCGAGCGGGCGAAGGTCCTGGCCCTCGAGCAGTTTGTCCGGGCGCCGCGCGAGGAGTTTTATCGCATTTTCGGCCAATTGAAGAGTGCCTCCGACCGGGCGCATCAAGCCAAGACCCACATGGCTGAGGCCAACCTGCGGCTGGTCGTCTCTGTGGCCAAGAAGTACACCAACCGCGGCCAG
>Ga0187853_10002728_pt1 | contig 14335 bp, 15 predicted proteins | sample June2016WEW_6_10_2_FD_132417 | JGI IMG/M metagenome (GOLD analysis project Ga0187853, IMG submission 132417) | Peatland microbial communities from SPRUCE experiment site at the Marcell Experimental Forest, Minnesota, USA - June2016WEW_6_100 | ecosystem: Environmental > Terrestrial > Soil >... | reverse complement strand
CCGGCGCTTTGCCTTTCTCCGGCGCTTTGCCCTTCTGCTCCGCTTTGCCCTTCTGCTCCGCTTTGCCCTTCTGCTCCGCTTTGCCCTTCTGCTCCGCTTTGCCCTTCTGCTCCGCTTTGCCCTTCTCCTGTTCTTTGCCCTTCTCCTGATCCTGAGCGTGTGCCGCCAGCGAAAGGGAGAGGGAGAGCACGCCTGTTAAAAGGAATCTCATGAGCCCGCGAATTGTCATGATTTCGATTGTTGAACTTATTGGACTTTGCTTCATAATGTCAACTGATAAAAGACTGCTTTTCTGCCACGCCGCCAGTTATTGACGCCGCCCTAGTGAGGGAGAACTGGTTCCTGATCGCGCTCATTCTGTTTGTTCTTTTGCCGGATTTTACTCGCCCCGTGGGGAGTGTCAATGCCGAACTCGCACCGACATAACCAAGTCATCACCTGAGCCGGCCCCCGTCGAACTCCTGCCCGTATGGCCTGAATCTTGCGCAACATTGCCTTCAAAGAGGCCTTCATCGCGGTCTGCCGGGCCCCAGGGGTGATCTTGAGCGCCAGAGTGCGGAGACCAGACGGTGAACAAAAAGTCTCCCCAATTGGCTATTGGCGGCCGTTTCGTTTGGCTTTGCCATGAGCAGGTTCGCAGTGGGCGCGCCTCTCATTGGCGGATCTGAACGGCAAGAGAATCAGGCATCGGGGAATCCCCGGTTCCATTTTGAGCCTTTTCCCGGATTGTCCCAAGGCATCCTCTGAGTCATACTGCGTGCGTTAATCATACGACCAGAAAAGACTGGTGCGTTCTTTACAAAAACGGATTTGAGTTTAACCCTGCCCTGTGCGTGATCAACGACTCGAGCCCTTTACACGAAGTTGAACGATCAAGAGAGATCGCGCTGCGGTCGCGGCCGACATGCCCTTAATTTTGGAAGTCGAAAGCGCCCAGCCGGTTTCACATGTCGCAATTAGGTTCAAAGAGGCAGTCCTACACGGCAATGGCGGGGTTTTTTATTTGCCAAGTCTCGCGCAGCCTGACGCCCCAATTACTCCTCAGGGAAATTGGCGCTCATGACGGCCGAAGAGCCGTAGGCCGTTCAACGCGCCAAGCGGGACTTGGCGACGACACTCCGCAACTAATGCGCCCCCGTATGGTAACAGCCGCATGCACACGAAAAAGCCGGTCGCAATCAGCACGGACCACCAGCCCAGGTTCGTGCGAGGCAGAGCAAAAACGCGCCGGGTCTTCGTCTGCTGGGTCTGGTTGGCATGCAAGCTCGGCTCTGGCGTTTGCGCCTTCCCGATTGGCGCCCACAACATCGAATTCAACCACGGCACTCAACAATGGGAGGTAAAGGACCGGAAAGGCAAGGCGCGTGGGGCTCATATAAATGCCGTTCGAGGCGGCGGCGCAGAGCCAGAGCCAGAGGCAAACGCCCCGCTATCGCCGCACCCCCGCTGCCCGGTAGAACTGCCGGACGCGCGCCATTTCCTCCTCCAGTTCCAGCACGCCGATCGACCGCGCCATTTCGCCGATCGTCATCTTGGGGTCGTTGGACCAGAAGATGCCGCAATCCTCATCCTCGTAATAGTGGAAGCCGACTTTGTCGCCGTAGGCTTGCCGGAGGGCTTCTCCGTTCCGCAGCTTCGAGCTCCACGGAAGCAGCGCGTAACTGAGGTCGAGTTCATGTGCCAGGATGCTTTGCGGCGGCTTGATCTGGGCGACAATCTTGCCCGTGGGCTCGAAGATCGAGGCGTTATGCCGCCAGGTGCTCGAGACAATGTAGCAGCGCTGGTCCCTGGCCCGGGACGCAGGTTGAGAGGTCTGCGGCGACTGCGTGGGCCAAGCGATCAGTTCGGCTCCGCGGCGTGCCAGTTCCGCCCAACCGTCCCCGAATTCCATATCATAACAGATTTGTATTCCCAGTCTGCCGAAATCGCAGTTGAACACGGGCAGTGCGTTGCCGGGAGTGGCGCCGCCCTCCATGGTTCCGCGCTCGAGCGAAACGACCAAATGAGTTTTGCGGTAGGTTCCCAGCACTTCACCTTTGCGCCCGACCAGGAGCGCCGCATTCGAGCACAATTTCTTGGCTTTCGATTCCAGCAGGTAGGTGGGAACTACGATGCAGCAACTGTGCTCGCGGGCCTTCCGCGTGAACGCCTCCTTGACTTCTCCCTCGAACGAGACCGAATGGGCCACGGCATCGTCACCGGCTTCGCCCGTGACCGCCACTTCGGGCAGGATTGCGAGATCGAGGCCGCGTCCGTAATTCTTTTTGGCCTGCGCGGCCATTTGGTCCACGATTCCCGCCAGTTGATCCAGCCGATTTCGCAGGCCAGGATACTGCCCCCAAAACGATTGCATGGCGGTGCCGACGATGACCTTTCGCGGTGGAGCATTGGACGTGGTTCTGACGCTTCCTGCACGGCTGGCGGCCAGCGCCGGAAGCGCGTCAAGAGCCGCGAAACTGCTTATCCTTGCCAGGAATGTTCTTCTATTCATCTTACAGGATCGGCACGCCCTCCTTCGCCGCCCTCTTGCCCCAGAAACTCCCGCGCCGCCCTCTGGGTCTCTGGAACAAGGGCAACGGGTCCAAGGGGGTAAGGCAATGGCGGTGGGGCTTCCGGGGATGAAGCGCCCCGGGCTGACTCGGATTCTGCGGATTTCTTGCGTCAGGCATACTGTGAAGAATATGGACCACCCGGGCTTCCTGACAACAAAAACGTTCCAAGCCCGGCCCTGATTCTTAAAGGTGCGTCCAGTCGTTGAGTTGGGAAATCTGGATGAGTGGTGATTCTGTAACTCGTTGATTATGAAGCTGGCGGAGAGAGGGGGATTCGAACCCCCGATACGGCTTTTGACCGTATAACGGTTTAGCAAACCGCCGCCTTCAGCCACTCGGCCATCTCTCCAACCCTGATTTCACGCGGCTCTCACCGCCATCATTCGATTTTAGGTGCTACCCGAAAATGCTACCCATTCGGCCCTTTTTTCTTGCCGGGTTGCACCGCCCGGCTTACCTTGGGCGTCGGCATGGCCACTCGATTCAAGCGCACGAACATACCGAATCTCGACCACGCGATAGACTACGGCACCTACTACGGGCGAGTCAAGCTTCACGGCAAGCTCATCCGGGAGCGGCTGGCCGAAACCAAGCGCGCCGCCGAGCAGAAGCTCCCGGCGTGGCTGGTGTCCAAGCGCGGCGAGAGGCGCACGAGGCGCGGGACGCTGAACAGCCTCACCGAGCGCTACCTCATCCGCCTGGCGGGCAAGGAAGCCACCGGCGACCTGGACGAGGAATCGACAAAATACAAGAAGGAGTGCCTTGCTGCCATCCGCGGGATCTGGCCCGAGTTTGGCACCGTTCACATTTCCAAGCTGGAGCGGTCCCACCTGGAGGCCTTCCGGGTGAAATACCGCACGAAGTATTCGGCCACCCGGACCAACGGCGCGATCACGGTCCTGCGGGAATTCCTGGAGCTCGCGGAGGAGGACGGCTTCATCTCACACGCCCAAAAAGAAGACCTTTTGAAGGGGTTCACCTACGTGAAGGTGGATTATGACTACAAGCGGATGACGATGGACCTGCCGGAGCCCCCGGTCGTCGTCGAACTGCGCTCGGCCGTGCGCCGGAGGTGCCAGATGCGCGGGACCCAGGGCCAATGGCTCTTCGATTTTCTGCTTTTCTCAGGCTCCCGCATCGAGGCGGCCAACGAGGTGTGGTGGGAGGACATCGACTGGAAGAAGGGCTCCTTGTATTTTCGCGACGCCAAATACGGGAATTACACCATTCCGCTGTTCCCGGAATTGCGGAAATGCCTGGAAGACCTGCGCAAGGCCACCCCGAACGCGAAGCCGGCCGACAGGGTCCTGCCGACGAAATCCTTGCAAAGCGTGCTCACCTCGGCGTGCGTGGAACTGCAGGGCCGCGGCCTGAAGTGCCCGCACCTGTCGCACCACGACCTCCGCCACCTGTTTGCGACTCGCGCCATCGAGCAGGGCGTGGACTGGGTGACGCTGGCGGCCTGGCTGGGGCATCGCGACAACGGGAGGACCGCGATGCTCATCTACGGTCACCTGCGGAAGAGCCACTCCGAGAGCGAGGCCTCCCGGATGCAGTTCCTGCCCAGCGCCCAGGCGCCGGAGAAGCCCACGCCTCCTCCGGCCGCTGATGGTGCATCTGCCGCCAATACCTGAAGAACGGACCAGGGGTATGCCCGACAAATACTCGAACTTCGAGGCCCTGGCGCGCGCCGGCGCGTCCTTGTCCCCGCAGATCCGCCATAAGATGGCGCACGCACAAGACTCGGAAGTCGGTCGTTGAAAGCGCAAACGCGAGCCGTCTGCTGCGCCGATGGTTCACGATAGGATGACCAAGACCATGCACCTCGCCCTGGCGCGCGGTCCGGATGAGAGCACGACCGGCACCGACCTGACTATTAGCACTATTCTGGCTAGCACAACCTATTTCGAGAGAAAGGAAGAGTTAATCGTCGGCATGGCCGGGACGAAGCAGATCGCCCCTCCGCAAGTCGAGCGTTCTTCCAATCCGGGCGGCCAAGCTCGCTGTTGCGGCAGTTCGCCACGACCGATGAAGTGGCGACGTTGGTGGTCTTTGTGGCCAGTCCGCTCCCGTCCGCGATCAATGGGGCCGCCCTGTGGGCCGAAGGCAGCGTGGTGCGGTCCATCTTCTGATCCGCCGCATTTCCGCCTCGCCAGATTTCGGAATGCCGCTAACTTCGGTGCGTGAAACCGGAACGCATTTCGGCTCTTGTTCTCCTCTTGTTGGGCTTGCTGTCCCGCCCTGTATTCGGCGTGCCCCCAGGAGCAATTCCCCGGGCTGATTCTCCACTTCCCATTCAGGCGTCATATCCGCCTGCGGAATCGCGCATCCTGAAGATCATCCACTCATGGCCTGACGATCCGGGGGCGCAGGATGCGTTGATTCATGTGCTTGCCCGTCAAGGCTTCGGTGGTGTGGTTTGCAATGTCTCGTTCACGGAATACCTGGAGAGCGAGGCGAGGTGGAAGGCGCTGGGCCGTGCCGTTGAAGAGGCCAGGAAAGCCGGCTTTGCTCTTTGGCTTTATGATGAGAGAGGGTATCCCTCAGGCACGGCGGGTGGGATCGTTTTGCGGAACCATCCGGAGTGGGCCGCGCGCGGTCTGCTCATTGCCGATGCCGAGGGGGAGGGCGGTTCCTTCAACCTCGAGGTGCCGCCGGGCACCGCCCTTCTCACGGCGGCCGTTCCTGTGCATGGTGGCGAGATCGACCTCCTGGAGATGACCAACCTCGCGGCACAGGTCCGGGACGGCAGATTATCGTGGCAGGCGCCCGCTGGCCGCTGGCGGGTGATGGCGATTACGGAAGGCCCGCTCTACGAAGGCACCCACGCCTCGATGAGCCTTTCCTACCACATCCCTTATCCCAACCTGTTGCAGCCCGAACCGACCGCGCGGTTCCTGGAGGTAACGCACCAGCGATACGCCGCACATCTGGGCGACGATCTCGGCCGCTGGTTCATCTCGACCTTCACCGACGAACCTTCGCTCATGAGCCTGTTCCTCCGCCCGATGCCTTACCGGGTCCTGCCATGGTCGGCCAGCCTGGCGGTGGAGTTCAGGAAACGGCGTGGCTATGCCCTCGAGGGCGTGGTCCCGGCGCTGGTTGCGGACGCCGGGCCAAGAACGCGGCGAGTGCGGCACGATTACTGGCAGACGGTTGGGGAGTTGGTCTCGGAGAATTTCTTCGGCCAGATTCAGCGGTGGTGCGCCGGGCACAACGTGCTGTCCGGCGGACATTTGCTGATGGAGGAAGACCTTGTGAACCAGGTGCCCCTTTACGGTGATTTCTTCGGCTGTTTGCGCCGGCTCAGTGCTCCGGGCATTGATTGCCTGACGAGCATCCCCGACCAGGTGCCGTGGTTTATCGCCCGGCTGGCGGGCAGCGCCGCCGATTTGGAGAATCGGGCCGTGACCATGTGCGAAACTTCCGACCACGCCCAGCGCTATCGCCCTGCGGGCGACACGCGTCCCGTCCGCAACGTGACCGAAGCAGAAATCCGCGGCACGTGCAATCGCCTGATCGTGTCGGGAATCAATACCATCAACAGCTATTACTCCTTTGCCGGCCTGACTGATGCGCAACTGCGCAGCCTGAACGAGTGGGTTGGCCGGTGCTGCTCCGCGCTCAAAGGCGGCTCCCAGGTGGCCGACCTGGCCGTGTTGTATCCGACTGAAAGCGTCTGGCCGCGATTCACTCCGGCCCGGCATTATGCGGCCGACTCGCCTTCGGCGGCGCAGGTCGAGAATCTCTTTCACGAGGTCTCGGAAGGCCTCTTTGCCGCCGGACGCGATTTCACCTACGTCGATGGCCGCGCGTTGGTTGAAGCCAAGGTGGAAGCGGGCGCCCTGGTGCATGGCGGGTTGCGCTGGCGCATCTTGGTCCTGCCCGGCGCAGACACGCTGCCCCTGGCGGCCTGGGAAAACCTCTCGCGTTTCGTCCAAAGCGGCGGTGTGCTCGTTGCAGTCGGCGCCCCTCCCGCCAACAGCGAGACCGAGTTTCCCTCGCCTCGCGTTCAAGCCCTGGCGACTGGGATATTTGGCGCTGATGTCGGCGCAAGCCGACCGCGCGCTTTGGGCAACGGCGCCGGGGGTGGGGGCATTTTTCTGCCCACCGGCTCGGCGGCGCTCCTGCCCACGATCCTCGATGCCATCCTGGAGCCGGACGTAAAAGTGAAGGCGGCCGGCAGCGGCTCTCCGCTGCGCGCTACCCATCGGCGCATTGATGGCCGGCAGATCTACTTCATGATCAACGACGGGAACCGCCCGTGGACCGGCGAGGTCGCCTTATCGGCCAGCGGGCCGGGAGAGCAGTGCGATCCGGCCACGGGCCAAGTCACTGCCTTGTCCCAAGCTGGCAAAGTCACCGTGAACCTCCCAGCCTATGGCGCCGTCTTGCTCCGCTTCCCCGCCGCCCGGCTGCCGGAGCGGTTCCCAATCCAAAACGATGCGCTGCCGGGCCTGGACTTGCGGGACTTGCCGGCGGTGCCACCCCGAGTAGGCCGCGGCGAGTTTGTTCGAGAGGAACTGGCAAAGGAAACACACAACGGCAACCGGCCCGCATGGCGCGCCAAAGCCGTCCTGACCAAAGGCAACGTGGATACTTTCTTGTTCCTGAGTTTCCCCTACACGCTGCCGCAGGACCTCCGGGGCGCCGACTGTATCGTCCTGGATACCTGGGTCCCGACGGGACAGCGGACGCCAACGCAACTCCTGGTCATCCTGCACGAGCCGAGCGGCGCAGATTACCTCGCCGGCACGGGGCGGGCGCTCGGGGCGCCGGGCCACGAGCAGACGTGCGTCTCCCTGAACCGTTTCCAGTTGGCCGGCTGGTCCAGTGACAAGAATGGCCACCTCGATCCCTCCAGCGTCGCTGAGATTCGCATCGGCTGGGGGGGCTATTTGGGCGCCGAAGGGGAACAAATCGAGTTCACACTGGCCCAGCCGCGAACCGCCAGGGCCCGATGAGATGGAGCAGAGAGGTGCGGTCTTGAGGCTCTTAACGCTTAACCTCCCGCACGGGCCAGATCGATTCGGCCGGGAGGTGCAACCACCCAGCTCCAAGATGAACGGGGCCATTGTCAGCGTGCTCGCCTGTTGCGAGGTGAGACGACGGGTGGATCAGAACGGCGGCATGTTGCGGTCGGTTGTGCTGCTTTTGACAGGGGGCTGGTGAGAATCCAGGGCGGGCGAGGCGCTGGCACTGGCCGGCCAAATGCCTGCCTCGCTGCGCACCGGGCTGAAAACTGATATGAGCAAAGCGGCCTCCGGCACTCAGGTCAACTTTGGCGGTATTGCCCAGATTCAGCGAGCGGTTGAGGAGGCCGCCGCCCGGTCTCAGGAACACGCGGTCGGCCGCGAATTCAAGAGCGTCCTCGTAAAAGACCGCCGTGGTCGCCATGCTCGCGACTCATAATCGCTTGGTCGGGGGTTCAAATCCCTCTGGGCCCACCATTCAAGGTCGCATCGGCTGGCACGGGCTAAAGTCGCTATCGGCGCCCTCAAAAAATGGTGTTCGGCAGGCATCTCGCTTTCTCACTTCTTTCTCACTTTTTGGGATTTATCAGGTCGTGTTGAGAAGTGCGGCAAACGGCTAGAACAGGCTTCAAGGGCGGCGTCGACTCTGCTTGTCCTCTGGCTGGTTCCAGGCCCGAGATCGCTCAAAGCCTGAGGCGCTGGCCCCGATGCGGCGATTACGTTCCAAACGGCGCTTTCCTTCACGCCAGGGGCAGCAACGGCACATGCCGCCCCCAAAGCACGCCTCAGGTCTGCCGCGATTGTGCTTGTGCCATGTGGAAGCTCCTGGAAGCCGCCGCTGAAAACCCAAACCTGCCTTCGGGATGGCCGCCCGCAAAAAGGAAACGGACTTGGGGGTGGTGGTCCGGCAAATACAGATCCTTGGATTGAAGGACGGCAAATTCATTCCCCATGGGCAGGTGCATGGGACTTTACAGCGTCTGCTGGCCGCAAACGCATCTTAAAGCCAACACGGCGCAAGGTGGGTTTCACAACGGTAATAATCGCGGCAAAGGTCCATGGGCCAGGGTCGGCCCCGCGCCAACGCCTGAAGGTCTAATGCCGACACACCGAGACGCACCGGGTCCACTCTTGCCTTCGAGCGGTCCCGCTGGCGACACAAAAGCTGCAGCACCCAGTCTTCCCGCTCGTCAGGGCCACTCGCTGGTGCGTGCCCAATATTTGCTCAACCAGTGCAGGTATTCCGTCGGCTTCAGCATCCGGTTCACCACTGACGCGTTCCCAAGGGACCTGTCGGGCCACAAATGGAGGCGGTTCGCGAGTGCCAGTTCTTTGGCCAGCCGCTCCACGGTTTGCAGCGCGTTCACGGCGTAATCCTGCCATCGCTCGCGGCTCGAGAAAACGTCCGTTCTGAGGGCAACGCCCAAGGAGTTGGCTTGGGCGTTGATTCGTTCCACGTTCTCGGCACGGATGTTGATCGGCTCGTGGAAGATGGTAACGGGCTCCACCTCTGCCACCGCCTGGAGCGTCGAACGCAGATCATCTTCGTCGCACTCCGGATACGTGGGGGCCACGGCCACATAGACATTCAGGCCTGCGTCACGAGCGGCTTGGAGCGCCGCGAGCCGTTGCGACGGCGCAGGCGCTTTCGGCTCATAAACCTTCGCGAGATCGTTCCGCAAAGTGGGCAGGCTCATCCCGAAAAGCAACCGCCGACCAAAGCTCTTGAACAAATCGAAATCAGCCCTGGCCAAGGGACTACGGGTCAAAATCCGAACGTTCAAGCTCGACCTGCTGCGAATCAGGTCGAGCGAGCGGCGCACCAGATGGCGCGCATGCTGCGCAAGAAGCCTCTGTTGCTCGGGATCAGGATGATGAATGACCTGATAAGGATCAGTTGTGCTACAGTAAATGACCGCCCGGTTCCCGTCGCGTTTCAATTCGGAGCGCGGCGTGAATTCAGCCGCGTGCAGCGAGGTGAGGAATTTCCGTTCGTCCCACGGGCGGAGCAGCACGTAATTACCCCATTCGGCATCCGGGTCCTTCACCCCGTATTCGGCAAGCTTCGCTCCCTGCTTTATCGTTGCCGCGCTCGGCACGTAGCAAAACCGGCAGGCGTGGGAGCAGCCGACTGCAATGTTAAACGCCCAGTTGGAGAGGCTCTTGTAAATAAAATTGTTTGTGGCAATGACGGCCGGGGAGGACCACATGCCGACCGGGGTCCTCTTGATGGCTGTGGTGCTAACAGTGCGCTGGGCAGTCAGCCGTCTCGGTGAGGCAACGTCCAGCAACTCTAATAGAGGCAAGTTCATTAGTGAAATGTCGTGAAATCATTGTCCTCAGCGCCTTCCATCGAAATTAGGCCTCCGGCTTCCCGCCTGCGCAGCGCCTCGACGTATTCGCTGCGAAGGGCCCTCCATCCGAACTCATCAACGATGCCCGCGAACAGGTCGCGATTCTGCACTCTGCTCCAGCCGCGCTCGACCCAAAGCGAGCCAACGCGGTCGTAAATCGCCTGCACCATCTCCTTTCTTTTCTGGCCAGCGATGTGCTCGTTCACGGCCATGAATTCCAGCTGGGGCTTTGCGAACATGTCGTCCTCACTGATGCCCTCGACCGACCGGTCGACCTTGGCCATGAAGTTCGCCATGTGAATGTAGCCGTCAGGAAAGTTGCAGAAGTGAACGAGAAAATACCGGTGTCCTTTAGTCTCAGGGTTACGGATCGGATACTTTAGGCTGAATCGCAGTCGTGAAACCGCCATCACCTTCCGAACGTAACCTTCGATCAGGGCTTCGCTTTCCGGCACCCCCACAATGGCTGCCGCCTCCTCGTCCGTAAGGCGATCGACGCGGCTTTTGAAGGCTCTTGCGGTCTTGCGGTGCCCCGCATCAAAACTGTCTCCGTTATTCACCGCCCAGCTCAATAGCCGTTTTACCCTCGTGTCATCATAACGCACCAGTATCTCGGTCTTACCTGGACGCGCGGCAATGGTCTGGAGCGTATCAACTTCGACGCCTTCGGTGCCGAACGGATCAATAAAGAAGAATGCGGTGTTCCCGCCAATCTCGGCCAGAATCTGGGGCAGTTTCTGCCGGAAATTCCCATGGAAATTCTTGACCCGTTTGAGCTTGACATATGGAGCAGTCGCCTTCTCCAGGTTCTTGAACGTCTCCGCGTCTTCCTCGACGTTTATGCATTGAAGGATGCCCTGCCGGCTTTTCTGCCGCGGTGAGACCGCCAGTTCTGCGGCGATCAGCGGCGAGCCCTTGCTGCCGTCGTCCAGCAGGCCTTGCCCTGCGAATCCATCCACGCAATACACCGGCTTACCGCTGAGCCCGAGCTTCCCCAGAAACAGCGAAAGATAGTGGCCCAGAATGCTGTGCTTTACCTGAGCCCATGCCTTTGGCGTCTTATGAAAATCCGACGTCATTTGATGGCCGCAACGCTATCAGCGGCAGGAACATGAGAAAAGCTCATTTCCCCTCCTGGGTCGAAGTCGTCCCCCTGACCAATTTCGGGTCCTCCCCCGAAGGCAGTTCCCACCAGTGTGCCCGCGCCTATGCTCCAACACGCGCGAATGAACGGGCCTTGGGACGGTCCCATCTGGCGAGAAGCCTCTTGGGCCAGAGAACACGCCAGATGCCGATGGCATTCGGCGTCGCCCCGGTTGGAGGGGGTTGACAATCGGCGCGCACGATATACTATCCATTTGGATAGTATATGCCGAATCCGACCGGACGTCAACAGCAGATTTTGGGGTTTATTGAGGCTGAAGCCAAAGCTGGGCGCCCTGCTCCGACGTTGCGCGAGATCGCCAAGCAGTTCGGATTTCGCGCGCACCGCGCCGCAGCGTGTCATTTGGCTGCACTCAAGAAAAAGGGACTTATCCAATCGGACCCAGGGAAGGCTCGGTCACTCAGGGTCACATCCCCTTTGCAGCGGTTTCGAACCCAAGTGGCGGACATTCCGCTTTTCGGATCTATTCCGGCCGGTCTTCCCGAGGACCGCCGGCAGGAGCCCGAAGGCTGCATCTCGGTTGACGTGGAGAGCATTGGGTTCGTCCCTAATCCGGCCACATTCGCCTTACGGGTGACTGGTGAGTCTATGATTGGGCGCCACATCCTCCCCGGAGATCTAGTCATTTTGGAACGTGGCCCTGAGCCTCACGACGGTCAAGCAGTGGCCGCCCTGCTGGACGGCGAAACTGCGTTGAAAACGTTCGTGCGCAAGGACGGAAGGGCTTACCTGAAGGCCGAAAATCCCAACTACCCCGATTTAATTCCCGCACAGGAATTGGCGGTCCAGGGCGTTCTGAGAGGGGTCATCAGAAAAGCAACGAAATGAACGGGTCCACGCCTTGGTGCGGAGCTGACGCGGGGTGCGGGATCAGGAACTGGGAAGGCGAGCTTTGATCCGTCGCTCCCGATGCCGTCATTCGCTCAGGGACAATCTCCACTCGGCGACGCCGTGAGCGTTGCGGATGAGTGCTGATGCAGGCAGCTCCTTTGGTGCGCGTGAGCGGGACAGGAGTCTCAGCCCGGCTTCCCGCGGCAGGCGGTCGGCCTTGCGCTGGTTCACTTCCTTGCTGGCCCACACCAAGTTTTCCCAGGTGTCCCGGCCACCACGGGAGCGCGGCACAACGTGGTCCGGTTGCCCTTCCCCGGCTGTTATGAAGGCATGCGCCACAAGGGCGAACCGCCTGGGTAACCAGAAACATCCACTTGGGATTGACGGCCCGGATTTCGTCACAACCGCACTCGGTGATGTCCTCCATCGGGTGGGGCCGGCTGATGCCCGCATTATTGACCAGAATCCCAATGCTGCCCAATCGGATTTCCGCCGTTTCCACGAGGCGGGAGACTTCGGTCGCCACGGAAACGTCCGCCCGGATGGCAATGGCGCGACGCCCCAGGGTTTCGATCTCCCGACAGACCTCTTGCGCCTGAGTCTCCTAGGCGCGGTGATTTACGGCAACGTCGGCTCCGGCCTTCGCCAGCGCCACCGCTGCCACCCGTCCGATGCCCCGACTGGCTCCGGTCACCAGGCCAATTTTGCCGTCCAACTCTTTGCTCATTTCGGTTTTCTCTTTCATACGCTATGAGAGCTCGCCGCTTTACACAGGTTTGTCCGCCTCTATTTCGCCCACTTCATCTCGCAACGCTACCCCTGCCGCACTGTCCCACCGCAAGGTCACACGCTTTATGGTTTTGCCGGCCTCGAACACCTGGTATCCCAAGAACGCTCCCCCCTGCGAAGCGAACTTGTGCGTCAGGCTTAGGGCAGGAAACAGAGCACTGGCTTTCTTCCAAAACCTCGGAGACGCTGGTGTCCAGGCGGTTTCAAATTTGATCTCCGCTTCTCCCTCGCCGGTTTTTACCCAGTCCCCGACGAATTCGGCGTTTCTGGAGGCCCCCCAGTTCCCCTCACACCACTCCATCCGATCAGATGCACCGTATCGAGAAACATATTCCATGCGTTTTCGAGCCTGGACCATAGCGCCAGGGTGGCGTCGCTCCAACCACTCCCTTAGCTGCTCGATGGTTTTGACATTATCCTGTATGCACCATGGGCAATCCAGGGGGCTCAAGTCTTTATATATGCCCGTGCGATACCCAAGCACGAAAAGGGCCATTTCTGTCCCTGCAATCCCGAAGTCCTGTTCGTCCAGCTCAGCTGGACACGGAAGAATCGACTCGAAGTCCATGTCGGGCAACTGTTGGATGAATCTGGACATCGCCCCGGATGCCCCGCGAATAATCAGCTTTGTATATACACGATTTGCCGTGATGTCTCCTTTCGTTAGTTATTATAATTGAACAATGTTACTCTAGAACCTGAGTTTACTTTGTCTGGCCACGAATCGACACTTCTGCCGCCCCAGATCGCCCTCTTTCTCACCTGGAACTCGTTAGGCCTGGTTTCAGTTTATCCGGTCGGAGGTGTCTAGCCCTACCCCCACAACAAATTCTTCGACCCCCAGCCCTGAATCTCTCGCGACGGTGTAAGCCACTGGTATCCAATGTGTTACGTTAAAACACCCCCGGTTCCTGCCCGACTGATTGCAGCTTATGGGGTGGAAAATGTTTCCGGCGCCGGCTCTTTCCGGATGTTAAAGTGCCGGGACCCCAGGGTGAGTTCATCTTCGACGGTGTTAGCTCGGATGCACGCCCTACACGGCTGCCTGGCTCAGGTGGACGCCCAGAGTCGTTCGACCACAGGATGGACGCGCCGCCGTCATGGGGTTGGCGGGTTGGCGGCGGAGGTCGAGCGTGCCAGATTACCGGACCCTGCTCATGAGCGGACGAAACCCAACGTCCGTTCCTCGGTCCCGTTCGGCCGCCAGGTCAAGGTCTTTGCTCCCTCTGCGTCGTCGTAGCGCTCGCATGTCAGATTATGGCCGGCCGATGCCGCCGTCCGGCTTGTGGAGGAGCCGAGGCTCACCCGGGTGCTTCAAAAACGAGCAGACCCGACGCAGGCCCGGATCACCGAGGATTTGGCCTTCTTGGGCGGGGTCGAGTGGAGTGGAGGCGCGCCCAGTTTAGGCCAACGGCTTCCGTTGTGTCTGCCCTTTCGAGCATCGTGGCAAACAACCGCCAGGCCATGCCGACGTTTCCTCCACCCCCTCTATTCATTCCGTACGGCGGGTTTTCCCCAGTACGGTTGGAAGCCAGCCTAGTCGCTCCGCGCCCTTCCGCAGCCATACCTGGCGGCGTTTGACGCGGAGCCTGCGTTCCTTTCCATTCCTGGCTCTGGGTCCAGGAGTCTCGGTTCGCGGCTGTACCCACAGGCCCTTGGCTCAGCGCGGTT
>Ga0187853_10002723_pt1 | contig 14350 bp, 16 predicted proteins | sample June2016WEW_6_10_2_FD_132417 | JGI IMG/M metagenome (GOLD analysis project Ga0187853, IMG submission 132417) | Peatland microbial communities from SPRUCE experiment site at the Marcell Experimental Forest, Minnesota, USA - June2016WEW_6_100 | ecosystem: Environmental > Terrestrial > Soil >... | reverse complement strand
TCGGGGCCGATCGGCAGCAAGAGCCGCATGAGCGACTCCTGCGCCCGCAGGTGGTAGCGGGTGAACTCGTCCAGGAAAAGCAGGACGGGTTCTCCCAGCTCACGCGCCTGGGCGAGGGCCTGGGCGATCGGACCCGGCATCCGCAGACCGGAAGGCATCATAACGCCCACCAAATCGGAGTCGGTGTACGAGTCCGAGCCGGCGTGCTCGACCAGGCGGCAGTCCAGGGACTGCGCCACACGGCGGATCGCCGAGGTTTTGCCACTGCCCGTCGGGCCTACCAATAGAGGGACGAGGCCCTGGTCGAGGATATCCTTGACCTGGCTGGCGATGGTGCTGATGGTCTCGTCGATGGCACTGGCGATCTGGTCACCGAACAGCGGCTCAGGGGCGGCTGCCGGTGTACTGGCAACTGGCTGGGGTGCATCGTCGCCCGTTTGCTGCTGGGCAACATGCGCCTCCGGCTTCATCGCCTGGAGGCTTGGCGGAACATCCGTCACCATCGCCAGGGCAAGCATGTGCTTGCAGGGACGCTTCTCTGTCCAGCCGCCGCTCTGGAACCAGTCTGCACAGGTGCAGGCCGGCGTGACGCTGGCGGTGTTGGTGGGCGGGTTGATGGCGACCTTCCACTCGACGGTGTAACTGTGAATTGTCATGCTGATAGTGGAATTCAGTTTCCCGCCGACCAGGCGCAGATGCGACCCGATCGTGGGAGCGAGGCTTTCGGCCCTTTTCTGGCGTTTTTCCTCGACGAGCAGACCGGCGTAGTTGTTCTGCGCCAGCCAGGCAAACAGGGACATTGTTGTCATGGTTTTCTCCTTGGATGACATGGTTTGGACTTTGCGTCAGGCGGATGGCCTGGCGGATTTGCCCGGACCGGAGTCGAACCGTTCGCCCGCGTCCATGCCCACGAATGAATGGAGCTACGCGAGCGGGCAGGAGAGAGAACCTACATGGTACAAGGGGGGGAGCTTTACTTCTTCTCGGCAGGGATGATCTGCCACTCGGCCGCCACTACCTCGGTGACGATCTGCTTGACTTTCACCTTCTTCAGCTCCTCTGGCAGCTTCACATCTTTGGCGATGGTGGCCAGGGACGTTTCCCGATCGGCGTTGCGGACGAAGCCCGTGACGTGCAGCTCGTCGCCTTCTTTGACACTCTGGCCACGCGTTACGGCCTCCGGAAGGATGACGTTCACGAGGTCACTTGGGCCATCGGAACGGACTGGGAAGAAGGCGGGACGGCGCATTTGCAAGCGCACTCCACGGTCGTTGCCATACGACCAGGTCTGCAGGACGGTCCCGATCAGGATGACGTGATTGACATGGTGGGTCATAGGATGCTCCTTGGGAAAAGTATGATGAACACCGAATGATTGAATTCGGGGCTGGTTGTTTGAGAGTATAATAAGTGCAAATGCTGTGTACTTCCTTATAGTCGGGGATCTGTTGGAAGTTAGTCAGCTGCTACGGGCGGTGCTGGTCGAGGTTGTGGTGTATTCGGAAAATGAGATCGAATTACATTGGATATAATTTAATTGCATGAAAGTGTCCAATAACACAATCCGATTTATTAGAGAGGACAGCTCAGATGAAACTCACTAAAGTCACTATCCACGACTTTCAATGTGTCCGTAATTCAAATCCAATAAATATTAGCCAGATCACATGTTTAGTAGGAAAGAATGAGTCTGGCAAGACAGCCCTTCTTCAAGCTATTTATCGTCTCAATCCTCTTATCGCAGCACACGATAAGTTTGATGTCACTGATGATTATCCCCGCGCAGATGTCGAAGACTACAATAAAGCAGTCGAGGCAGGTGAGATACAACCCACAATCGTCACCGAAGCACACTTAGCCTTGTCATCTGAAGAGATTAGCGCCATCGAAACCGAGTTCGGGAGAGGCGTCCTCACACATCCCGAGATGGTCTTGAAGAAGGGATATGGCAATCAGTTGATACATGAAATCAAAGTCAGAGAGCAGCCTGCAGTGCGCGCATTCCTTGCTGCCGCACAACTCCCCGCTGAACTTGAGAAGGAACTTTCAGCATATTCGGATATCTCATCACTAGCTGCGGCATGCGAGACAAACAAGGATTCCTCAGCTGCTGAGCACATTGCAAGGCTTAAATCCATTCTCACGAGGGTAACAAATGCCGGTGGTTTAGAGGAAGCAATCTATGAGACACACCTCGCCCCACGAATTCCCAAATTCCTATATTTTGACGAGTATTTCCTGATGACCGGCGCCGAGAACATAGAAGCTCTTGTTAACCGAGTCAAGAGTAAAACCCTGAGGAGATCGGATTATCCTCTTCTCGGGCTTATTGCTCTCGCGAGAATTGAGCTTGATGAGCTTCTCAACCCTCAACGGACCCAATGGTTAGTAAATAAGCTTGAAGGAGCTAGCAATCACCTCAGTAAAAAAGTCCTAAAATATTGGTCCCAGAATAAGCATGTCCTCATGCGGTTTGACGTCAGACCCGCGAGGCCAGGCGATCCAGAAGGTATGACTGCTGGTACCAACCTTTGGGCACAGATTTACGACTCCAAACGTATGGTCTCAACTGTACTTGGCAGCCGATCCCGTGGTTTCGTATGGTTTTTCTCATTCTTAGCATGGTTTGATCAGCAACAACGCGAGGGACATCCTCTTATCCTTCTCCTTGACGAGCCCGGTCTCTTCCTTCATGGGAGGGCCCAAGGGGATCTTCTTGATTATATCGAACAAGAAATACATGAAGCACATCAGGTAATTTATACTACCCACTCACCATTCATGGTTGATCCCAAAAAGTTTGATCGCGTTCGTATTGTCCAGGACAAGAGTATGGATGCAGATGTCCCCCTTCCTCCCGAAGAGGACGGCACCAAGGTCCTAACAGACGTACTTGATGCCACTGAGGACAGTCTATTCCCTCTCCAAGGCGCCTTAGGTTACGATATTTATCAGACGCTATTCATTGGTCCGAACAGCCTCATTGTGGAAGGCGTTTCCGATCTACTCTATATTCAGGCAATGTCATCGCTTTTGAGCTCGGCCGGTAAAACCCCGCTTAGTGCCCAATGGACCATAACCCCTGTTGGCGGCTCGGATAAAGTTCCAACATTTGTTGCTCTCCTTGGTGCACAACGAGGACTCAAACTGGCGACACTGCTAGACATTCAAAAAAAAGACACACAAACAGTCGAAAATTTGTACAAGCGCAAACTACTATCTAAAAAGAATGTCCTAACATATGCCGACTTCACTGGCTCGTCCGAAGCCGATGTGGAAGACATGTTTGGAGTCGACTTTTATCTCCGCCTCGTGAACGAAGAATTCCAACGTAATTTGGCTAGCCCGATATCTCCAGCGAATCTTAAGAACAAGGCACCGCGGATCCTTGTTAGGTTGGATCAGTACTTTGAAAAGGTGCCAATGGTATCTGGAGCTTCTTTCAATCACTTTAGGCCTGCAAGATACTTCGCAGAGAATCTTAGTACCCTATCCAAACATATTCCCTCTGAAGCACTAGATAGGTTTGACGCTGTGTTTACGACCCTAAACTCACTACTTTGATAGATCGTTTCCCCTCTGTGAGAGGCTCTTACAAGCCATACGGAGGATACTCTTACATGACCGTGCCAAATGGAAAATATTTCGAAGTCCGAAGGGGGGAGATGGATTAAGCGATCCTCCAATTCCAGAGACACCATCCAATGGATGAGCCCATAAATAGATCGGTGGGAGAGGGTGGTGAAAGAGGAGGCAGGTAGCCTCCTCTTTCAAATCGGGCGGATGGCCCTAGAACGCTGGTTCGACCAGGGTAGGGTCGAACTGGTAGGCAGCCGCCTCGACGATCGAGCGGATCAGGTCCGGGATGTCGTCGGAAGTGGCTGCTAGGGTATCGCGTACCGTGGCGTTGCAGGCAGCCTCGCGCTGCGTGTTGCAGGCAAAGCACACCTCCTGGCTGGCCGGATGAACGAAGCGATCTTCGCACTGGCACTCCCAGGAAAGAATCGTACGCGGTTCACCGTGACGGCCATAGAACACCAGGGCTGCCAGGGGCAGCTGGTTGGTCAAGGCGGCGAGATGGGTCAAGACCGGTCGGACCTGCACCGGTGGGCGCTTTACAGGGATCTGCAGCGCTTGAGCAGATGTACTGAGCATGGGCATACCTCCGTATATTTCATGAAAATCCAAGGCCGCGCTCTTTGAGCGAGACAAAATGACCTGAGCCCCCTATAATCAGGTGGTCGAGCAGACTGATATCCAAAAGCTTTCCAGCCTGCACCATGGCGCGTGTCACGGCCACGTCATCCGGGCTGGGTGTTGGATCCTGCGATGGGTGATTGTGGGCCACGATGATCGCGGGCGCCATGCGCTGGATGGCGGGCTTGAACACTTCCGCCACGCGCACCTGGGAGCTGTTGACGTTCCCGTGGTACACCTCGAGGATCGCCATTACCCGGTTACGGGTATCCAGGAGAATTACCTTGAGATATTCCTGGTCGAGCAGGCTCATCTCGTACTGGACCAGGGCGGCGGCATCTGCCGGAGAGTTGATCACCGGCCTTTCTTCGGACGGCTCATGCAGCTTGAGTCCCAGCGCCAGGGCGGCCTTGAGCCGCACCGCGGTCTGCTGGCCGATGCCGTGAACTGCAGCGAGTTCGGTGACGCTGGCCTTGTAGATGCGCTGGATATCCCCGCCAAAGTGGGCGAGGAGGCCTTCCGCGATTTCGATCTGCTGCGCCCCGCCGACCACTGCGGCCAGGAGTTCGGCCAGGCTGCAGGCAGCTGTGTTCACGCTGACGCGATAGGCCGGCTTGTCCCGCAGGGGCAGGGTCTTGAGTTTGGCGAGAGCATACAATTGCTTGTTAAATTGTTTGTCCATCGGGACATACCTCCGTATCCATCAGATCGTCCCGATCCGGCCCGGCAGGTTGAATGGCTGAAACCAGGATCGTCTCCCGGATAGCGTCCTCAACGAGCTCGATGATGCCGATCTCGCCGATGGCGTCGAAGATGGCGCTGGCCAGCACTTCCGGATCAAGGCCATCCAGCATGGCCGCCAGGGTGGGGCGCTCGTTCAGGAAAGTCTCCACATCCTCGGTGGAAATGGAGTAGATCTGACCGGTGATTCGCTCTTGGTCAACCAGGGCTTCCAGAAGGCGCAATTTTGCAACGCCTCCGGCCGTTTTCCTGGCGAGCATTTCCCTGGCCTGCTCCACCAGGCGACCGGCTTCGAGACGGGTGATGCGGCTGTCCTTTTCGAGCATATAATCCTGGACAGCCTGGATGGGGTCCTGGCCTTCCTTTTCAGCCCATTGGACCAATTGCGAAATCGTTTCAGTGATAGTAGCCATATGGCATACCTCCGTGTGAATTTAGAGACGGCTTTGCCGCCTCTCGGCTGCTTCATTCAGAGGCAGCCGACAAACGGCAAAGGAGGGTTTCCAAATGGAAATGGGAAATATACCAATTCGGAATGGGAAAGGTAGAGAGAGAGGCGAGTAGCCTCTCTCTCTGGCGAATGGAGAGGAGAGAACGAATAGTCCTCTTTATGGTGGCCTGGAGACCAGGCATACCTCCGTGTGTTTGAGACGGTTTTGCCGCCTCTGGTCTGCCTCTATCAGGGGCAGACGGCAAGCGGTAAGAATAGCGATACTGCAAAATGAGTAGATATCTTTTACAGTCGCGTAAAGACGATACTCCAAACCGCGCCACGATCGGGCTTCACGATTCTACAAACCGGTTCAAGATTAGGCTTACCGATACTACAACCCGCGTCAAGATCAGACTTGGCGATACTGCAAACCGCGTCAAGATTGCGCTCGACGATTCTACAAACCGCGCCATAATTGCCGTCCATGCGAAAGAAGGGGGGAAGTCCCAAATGGAAATGGGAAAGATAAGGGTGGGGTGGGTGACCCTCCCTTATGGTGTTCGGTCAGGGATTGACTGTTAGGCAATAAATCATTGACTTTGTAACATGTAAAGCTTATTATAGAAATTGAGGGATTACTCCCGAATATGGGTGAGGAAATGACTGATGATTATCTTTCACAAGGAATTGCGGCAGTTAAAGCTGGACAAAAACAGGAAGCACGTCGTTTATTAGATGTAGCGATTAAAGCCGCGCCAAATGATGAACGGACTTGGGGCTGGTTTTACAATGTTTCCTCGAATGATGAGGAGCGTTTGCGATGCGTCAAAGAAATATTACGCATTAATCCCAACAATGAAAATGCAAAGAAGAAATATGACGAATTGGTAGGCTTAAGTTTTCAATCATCCTCTGATCCTGCTGCCACAAAACTACCGCCAATTAGTGGGTCAACCAATGACACTATAAGCGTGCAAACGCTGAAATGTCCTATGTGCGGGGCGAATATCAAGCAATATGATCGAGAATGCAATTATTGTGGTTCGACTCTAATGATTGTATCGATGGAGAAAACACTTACATCCAAAATTGATATAAATATTTTGAAATCCTCTGTCTCCAAGTGGAAAGATATTTTGAAGAATGACCCTAACAATCCTGAGGCAAATTATGCTTTAGGCCTTACCTATCTACATCAAAGACTCAGGGACGCAGCTTTAGAGCATTTGCGTAAAGCGTCTTTTCTATCACCAGAGTCACCAATCATTCATTACAATTTGGCTTTGTCATTATTCAATGACGGACAAACAAAGATAAACTCAGAAGATTATGACAATAGCATCAAGGAAATTGGCTATGCATTGATATTAGACCCAAATTTTAGAGAGGCCAAAGCCTTTAAGCATTTTTTTACCGCACGAAAACTTGATGAAATTAACGTAGGAGAAGCTATCAAAGAATATGAGGCGGCGATACAAGAGTGCTCTGATATAGCCGTCTTACATAATAACTTGGGCTGGGATTATCACAAACTCAAACAGTATTCAAACGCTAGTAAATGTTATTTCAAAGCGATAGAAATTGATCCAGAATTTTCTACAGCCTACTGCAATTTATGTTTGCTCTCCTTCGATACGGGTAAATATTCAGATGGAATCCCTTATGGGAGAAAAGCCATTGAGGCTATCCGGCCAACTGAAACAAATGATAATCAAGCATTTCCATATAACAATCTTGCTCTTTGTTTATGGAAGATTGGTCAGAGAGATGAAGCAATTCATATGTTACAAAGAGCAGTTGCGATACAACCGAATAACCCCTTATTTAAAACCAATCTAAGTAATATTCAGAATCAAAGTATTACATCCTGGGGGAATGTTGGGAAATTACTCGTTATTATTTTTGTAATCATCATTATCACAATGGTAGTATTAGTGGTTTTTCAAAAGTGATTAGAATAAACCGCCCCGCTCATGGTGGTCCATGACGGGGCAGGTCAGTACAACTGACCGGGTACTTTTCGGATCCCTTTACTATTGACATTAATTAATAGGAAAGAGAGAAAAGACAATAAATAGCCAACGGAAAGACTGGTTTCTGAATGCAGAGATTTGAAATATTTATCTCTTATTGACTTATGGGCAGTTAATGCATATTATGTAATTGAGGGGTAACTCCTTATATGACAAAAACTCAAAAGTTATTGATTACTATACTTGCCCTGCTTTTTATTGCAGTATTGGTGGGAGTTGGCGTTTTGATCTGGCCCAATATAACAAATACACTTTACCCTCCGACTGTCGTGGTTATTGAAATACAGGCTACAAACACGGAAATTTATTCCCCTTCAGCATCCCCAACAGACCAATCAACCGCTACGATCCGCGTTATTAAGAAACCAACCGGAACGCCTTATTTCACACCGATACCAACGTTGACTCTGTTAAAGCTCCCAACTAAGATATCAATTTCCCCAACGATATCAATACCACCAACGGTTGCGGCTTATTCGGCTCCGGTCAAAGCGAAGCCCGATTGTTCGGCACAATATAATTATATTCAGGCAGTCCACCAATATTATCTGGATTATATAAATTACACATACAATCTGGAAATATCATCTTACCAACCATTTCTAAATCAAGCGTTGCGAGAAAATGACGCACGGACGATTATCCAGATCCAAGAAGAAGTCAACCAGATTAAAGCCCAACGCGATGCAGCCATTAAATCCGAGAATACGCGCTACGCGGCCGACAAAGCTTCTCTTAATGCACAATGTGGGTGAGACAATGACCAACGATTATCTTGCACAAGGAATAGCGGCAGTAAAGGCCGGTAAGATTCAAGAAGCACGCAAGTTGTTGGATGCAGCCATCCGGGCCGCACCTGATGACATTCGCACGTGGAGCTGGTTTTATGATGTTTGTTTGAATAACACAGAGCGGATAAAATGCCTAAAGCAAATTCTAAGAATCAACCCCAACCTTGAACAGGCAAAAAAAAGATACAATGAATTGATAGGGATGGAAATAAAACCTATAGCTTCTATTACGCCTCAACCTGGAAGAACAGCGAAAATGAAAAAATGTCCTTATTGCGCCGAAGAGATCCAGGATGAGGCCATTGTATGCCTTTTTTGTGGGCGAGAATTAAATCCACCTAAAGATGTTGTTTCACAAACACCAATTCCACAGAAAAAGAAGAATCATACTTGGCGATGGATTTTGGTTTCTGTCTCGGGATTAATTATTATTATTTGCTTAGGATTGTTTTTATCGCAGGGTGTGGCTTTAAGAAGTAATCTATTATCTTCACAAACTCAAACTATTAATGCCTTACCAAGGCATAAATTAAACGACATTTATTTGTGGACTAATCAAACAACAGGAGCGGTTTATGGATTGAACCTATATATTATTGTTGATAAATCCTTTAATGAAAGTCAAGCTAGAACTCTAATACAATACTATACTCAATACTATAACAATAAATATTCAGGTCCTCTTACTTATTTAATTGACTTTATGTGTGATGCAACTTATGCAAATCATAGTAGCGATATATATCAGCAAACCCTTGATCCTGATATGAAAGATTATTATAGTCATGTACTATATTCATATATGGCTGGTATAAACAACACCATCTTAATACCTATCGATGATTCCGCAGATTATCCGACTTTGGGAAGTGCTTGTAAATAGGTTAAGCTTCACTTAATGCACTAGAGTTATCGCCCTGCAGATGATAAGATTCTTTTTAGAGTCTGAATGCGCCATTTTTTATTTTTTTTTGAACACAGGTTGACATCCACAAATGTATTTATAGATTGGAGGAGGATATATTATGAAAAAATGTCCCTATTGTGCGGAAGAAATCCAGGATGAAGCTATTGTCTGCCGCTATTGTGGACGTGATTTGGCTCATGTAACAACGCCGGCCGAAAAACTAGCTGCGATAAAAGCATATATGTTGAAAGAAGCTATCGCTGCTTACCAATCAGAAGGTTGGATATTGCTGAATCAAACATCGGATTCAGCTCAGTTGAAAAAACCCAAAGAATTTAATGCGATTCTTTTCATTCTTGGTTTAGTATTTTTCGTAGCTTTAGGGTTACTTTATCTTATTTCCTATTTTGTTCAGAAAGAAGAAATTGTTACTCTTACAACCGATGACCAAGGTCATCTTGAGATCAATGGAGAAGTATTTATCCCCAAGACTTCAAAGAAGTAAATGGATCTATAAATTAAAGGAGGATATAACATGAAAAAATGTCCTTATTGCGCTGAAGAAATCCAAGATGAGGCCATTGTATGCCGTTTTTGTGGGCGAGAATTAAATCCACATAACCCCGTTGTTTTACAAACATCGATGCCCCAGAAAAAGAAATCGCACACACTACTATATACCTTACTTATAGCGGTTTTTTTACTAATTATTCTTTGTGTTGTCGGAGGATTAATTGGGGGTCCTGTATTGAACAATAATAACGAAAAATCAACATTAACTAGTGAAGCATTAGCATATGAGGCAAAAGACAGTTGCGAACAGTTTATCGAAAATCGAATATTGACTCCATCTACTGCTAAATTCTCAGGGGAAACGACCTATACAATTCAAGGCCAAACCGATACCTTCCGACTTACCGGTGATGTAGATGCACAGAACGGATTTGGGGCAACAATTCGCAATTATTTTTCCTGTGATGTTCAGCGTGCCGGCACCGAGAGTAACGGTAACGACAGGTGGCATCTGCTAACACTCGACCTCCATCCTTAATAACCTAATTCAATAGAGTCTGCCTTCTGACTGCCGGCATCGTAATGACAACACCCCCTGACCTTACCGGGCGGGGGATTGTATTCTGGGGGATTGTATTCTTGACATTTGTTACTTGCTGTGGTAATCAATGCACTTACCATTGAAAGCGAAACAATTTGCTACTCCGGTGAAGGAGTAGCAGGGGGAATCGGTGTGACTCGGCTCCTCCGGCTACTTTATGTTTATCTGGCGCAGTACATGCGCAGGCGTGCATCAATGATGCTTGCCTGACTTCGGCTGCGCCGGATAGCTGCCACGACAGCGCTGGTTAGGGCGGCGAAGATGGCAGCGGCAGCAATGAACATGAACATGGTGCACCTCTCTCGGGAAAAATAGGGCGGGTAGCCCTAGAGGTAGGCCGTAAAGCCAGCCTCCCTGCGAAAGAGCAGGCGGGCTGCTCTCCCGAAGAGAGGCGAGGAACGCCAGGCTTTCCTCACCCGAGGTGAGAGAGGTGCAGAGCATATTCACGATCATATGGACAGAACTTATCAAAAAACACCGACCCCCCCTGCAGGTCATCCCGCCGGGGGTCGGACCCGGAGGCCTAGCGGCCAGGCACCTCCTGGACGAGTCCAGGTTGCGCAGGATGAGGTGTCCCTGCTTTTCAGCAGGGACAGGCGTGTTGTGTGTACACGCCCTGGGTGCAGGCGGATAGCCTGCTATTCAATTGTGGTAAGGCGGCAGATCAGTTACGCCGGCTCGCCTTGGAGCTGTTCGCCTTCGGCTTCCGCCTCGGTAACGAACGGCTCGATGCTGGAAGCGGAGATGACGTAATTCTGGTGCTTGACACCATCATTACCTTCCCACTCTTCCAGGCTCAGGCAGCCTTTGACCGTGAACTTGTCACCCTTGGCGAGGTTCTGCAGCGCGGCAACCGGCCCGGCGGGTTCGGTAACATCGTCTTTGCTGAAGGCTTTGACGGTGAACCAGAGCGAGGGCAGGAATTCGCCGGACTGCCTGTCCTTGCCCTGCGAGAAAAAGGCGCGCAGCTTGCCCCAGGGTTTCCCGCTGGCGGCGTACTTCACATCGCCTTCCCCCGCAGCTTGCAGGGTGACGCTCACGAAATTCTGACGCTTGGCCTTACCATTGCTATCGTTAGTAGCCATTTTGGCATACCTCCGTATGAGATTTCCGCTTGCGCGGATTTAGGAAACGGGCGAGTAGCCCGTAGTCCACAAAGAGAAAAGGGACCCTCGGCGAATACACAGGCCGAGGGTCCGGGTTGGGAAAATTAGCCGCTACTGCGAAGCGCAGACCTCTGCCAGGGGGCAGAAGCCGCACTCCCATTTGCCCTCGTCTTCTTCGGCGAGGACCGGCGGCAGATCAGGCGAGAGCAGCACCTTTAGGCGATCCTTTAGGAACACAAGGGTCTTCGCGCAATCGTAGGGGACCGGACAGCGCATGGGCAGGGTGGGGGGCAGGTAGAGCACCTCGCCACCCGAGACCGGCGGTTCGCCGGTCGCACCCAATGCATCTGCCACCTGGCGGAGGTTCTTCTCGATCAGCAGGCCGTACAGATTGATCTGCATGACATGGGAAGAACGCGCCCGGGCGGTTTCCACGGTCCGGTAGGCAGCGGATCTTGTGATCTCGCCGCAGTTCGGACACAGGAATTTCGTGCCCGATTTTGTTACCGCAATATTGCAGCCTGAGCAGATCCAGATGGTCTTATCACGCGGAGGATTCTCCGTCACCTTGTAATCGGTGATGAAAATTCCCTCGGGGCGCAGTTCCACTAGGTCGGGCATGCCTGAAAGCGTGATTGTCCGGCCCAGGAACCTGAAGGTCCAGGATAGACGCGACTCTTTCAAGCCTCCAGAACTGCGGCTCAGATAATCGTGGATGGCGCTGCCGCGTGTCATGCGGTACATGCCGTCCGGCTTTTCGTACCAGGTGTGATCTTGCTCCAGCCGCTGCCGCCTTGGGCAGTGCAGCAGCTCGGTGACGGAAAAGCCGACCTCGGCGCCGTGTTCGGCAGCCAGCTGATTGGCCAGATCCGGGGGACGGATGCCGGAAATGATGACATCCACGACCGGGGCTGTCAGAGGACAGCCTTTATTCCTGGCGCTCTGGGCGCAGGCGAGACAATCGGCGAAAGCCACCGGAGAGCCGGTGACTTCGCAAAAGAAACCGGCCAGGCCATGCGGCGAGACCGGTTGGGTGGAAACCAGGGTAGAAGCAGGGGCGAAGATAGTCATGTCTGCCTCATCATTGCTGCAAGTCGCTCGGTGGGGCGGTGAACGCTCCATCGGAAGACTCGACCCGGTTCCAGTTGATGGCCGGGGCGCTACCCATGAAATTTTGGGCGTGCGCGTAACCATGACGGGTGATGCGCCGGCCACGCGGTGTTCGAGCGATCAGGCCCATCAGCAGCAAGGCTGGCTCGATCACGTGCTCCACCGTGGCCAGGTCCAGGCCGGCATTGGCGGCCAGCGAACGTGGCCCGACCGGGCCGCCGCGATAGGTGGTGACGAGCGTGACCAGGTACTTGCGGTCCGCATCCTCCAGACCGAGTTCGTCCAGGCCCAGGAGCGGCATGGTCGACTCGACGAGAGCCCCGTCCACGATGTCGGTACCGGCATTGATGGCGGCGTCCACGCAGCGCCGGAACAGCCGCAGGGAAACGCGCGGCGTGCCGCGGCTCCGAACGGCGATACCCTGAAGAGCATCGTCATCGGTCATGTAGCCCAGGGCATCTGCGGCGCGCAGGGCGACCGCTTTTAGCTCATCGAGCGTGTAGGGCTGAAGATAAAAGCCTTGCCCGAAGCGGGCGCGCATCGGCTCCGGCAGCAGGCCGAAGTCGGTGGTGGCGCCGACCAGGGTGAAGGGCTTGATGCCCATCGTGATGAGATGCTCACTGCCATCCGGCTTGAGGGAGATCTTGAAATCCTCCATACTTGAATAGAGCATCTCGGCCATTTCCCGCCGCATGGCGTGGCACTCGTCCAGGAACAGCACATCGCCTTCCTGGAGCATGACCAGGATCGAAGCCAGGTCGCCTGGCTTCTGGATGGACGGCGCGGCCAGCTCGTGGAAGCGGGCAGCCTGCTCGGCGGCTATTATTGCCGCCAGGGTGGTCTTGCCGAGGCCGGGTCCGCCGTAGAAGACAACGTGCTCCAGGGTGGCGGAACGTTGGTGAGCGGAGTCGAGCATCAGCCGCAGCGTCTTTTTCAAGTCGCTCTGGCCGATGAAGTCGTCCAGCGTTTTCGGGCGGAAGTTCCGCTCGTCAGAAATGGAATTACTTTGTTGGGTGGTCATAAAGACATACCTCCGTGTTTGGAATATAGAACGACCACCGTCGTTCTCAGGGGCAAAGGAGTCTGGCTCGAATGCCTGTAAGAATGGCGGTGGAGGTCAGCGGAGGTTTTATAATAGGATCGTATTACCAGATTCACTAGTCAAAATGTGGAAGTCTATAATTAATGGGACAAAGATGATGAAGACCAATAATAATATTGACCTCGTCTCACTATTGAAGTTCATAACAAATTTAAATCCATTAGCTCCTCTAATTGCTACTGTTGTCTTTGGTATTTTAAGATTTGTTATTTCGACCTCTCTAATACCTGAGGTTGGTCAACAGCCCTTTAGAGGAATTCTCTTTTGGTTATTTGTTTTCTTTTTGATTCTTTTCTTCTGGAGTCTTATAATTTGGATTCAAGCTTATAAGATTCGGAGAAAAGAAAGAAAAAAAGCCGAACAAGAGAAAAAAGAAATAGAACAAACCAGTAAACAAGCGGAACTTGAATTAAAGATTAAGAACTTGTATCAAGGATCAAAGGGCATTCTTCGTGACTTTTTGTCTGTCAATAATCAACCAAAGGAACTTTGGGTGGACGATGAGAGTGTTCAACAACTTGAGAGCAAAGGGATTATTGAAAAAGTTGGACTTGTTACAATCCATACAGCTGACTTGAAAATAAAAAACTGCGATTTACGTGATCGAATTTATGGGCTGCTGCTGAAGCATAACTTGATATCCCAACTTTTCAAGTCGTTGGATCAGGCGTTTTGCAGTTGCCTCCGGGCGACGTTTATCGAAATAGTCTCCGCCTAGATCTTGATAAGGCTCTTTCCTTTGAATAATGTGGTAAGCAATGATCAATATCGAATGTTCAACCGCGACAATGGCTTTCTTCTTTCCAATCCGTCCTG
>Ga0187853_10002715_pt1 | contig 14376 bp, 17 predicted proteins | sample June2016WEW_6_10_2_FD_132417 | JGI IMG/M metagenome (GOLD analysis project Ga0187853, IMG submission 132417) | Peatland microbial communities from SPRUCE experiment site at the Marcell Experimental Forest, Minnesota, USA - June2016WEW_6_100 | ecosystem: Environmental > Terrestrial > Soil >... | reverse complement strand
CCAGTGATGGCCCACGCTCCGATGTGTTTGACGACAGATCTGGTCACCAATGCGGTTCTTGTTGCGCCCGGGTGTCGAAGAGACACCGTTGCTCGGCCCCGAAGAACGACACGGCGGTCATAGACACAGTTCTGCTGTCCTTTCTGGCAGTACAGGTTATGGCTGCGCGCCGAGAGCGCCAACACGCAATTCCCACGATTGTCTCGAGTAGGTGCCTCCGCTATTCATCTGAACGTTTCCCCATTTCTTGCTTGCTTAACATTTTCAGTGCCGTGTTCGTCGAAGGTCACTCCAAAAGGTGATGACCCATAGCACCATTCGTTTCGGGTCGCGCCACTGCGCGTGCTCAGCTCCGAACGAGCAGTTCCCGGCAACATTTCGGTTGGCCTAGTGCCTGCGAGCCAGTCACTTGCACGAAAGTGAACGACGGGTAACCATTCGGTCACATTTCGGGATTGTTCTCAAGCAGGTTTCGCCAATTACCGATTACAGAGGGCATGCACAGTGGCTTCGCGGCGTCTGTGACCGTCGGCGCCCTCGCGACACAACGTCAGGCATTGCCGGACAGCTTGACCTGCCGGGAGGTGGATGAGTGGTTCCGGCAGGACAACGAGCGTCGCAGCGTCGTACTGGAGCGTCCGGATGGTTCGGCGAAGCTGATAAACCGCTCCGCGTTTTACCAGACACTGTTGGGCCCTATGGGTTTTGGTTGGGCCCTGTACGCAAAAGAACCGGCCTCGTCGCTTCCGGCACCTGCGGGCCTCACCGTCCAAGCCGACATGCTCGCAGTCGACGCCGCGATGCAGCTGATGGCAGAGGTGATCTCCAGCAACGACGACCTTCTCGTGATCGGCGGTCGTGCGCCGACGACAATCTCCACGTCCACCCTGCTGGCCCAGCTGGCACGAGCCCAAACCGAACAGGCGGGCCGCCTGGAGGCGTTGCTCCAGAACGTGAGCGAGGTCATCCTCGTCGTGGATGAAGCCGGAATCATCCGTTACACCAGTTCATCCGGCCGGGAGGTGGGTTGGTATCAGGCGGCTGACCAGGTGGGCCGAAGCTGTATCGACAACGTCCACATCGACGACCGGACAACGGTGCAAAGACTTCTCGTCGAGGCACGTCAGCGCCCCGGCACGACGCTCAAGAACGAAGTGCGGATGCGCGGCAGCAAGGGCGGGTACCTGCTGGTCGCCGTGGCCGTTACCGACCAGCGCTCGCACGCGGGCATAGGCGGGCTGGTGCTCACCTACCGGGACATCAGCGAGCACCATGCATTCGAACAAAAGTTGCGTCATCTCGCCTTGCACGACGGCCTGACGGGTCTGGCAAACCGTGTGCTGCTGCAGGACCGAGTCACGCATGCCTTAGCTGTCGCGAGCCGGTCTGGAGACTCGGTGGCGCTGTTGTACATCGACCTCGACGGTTTCAAGAAGGTCAACGACGGCTGGGGGCACGCCAGCGGTGACGCCGTTCTTCAAGCGATCGGCGCCACCCTCCAGGCTCAGACCCGAGCGGGGGACACCGTGGCCAGGATGGGCGGAGACGAGTTCGTGATCTTGCTCGAGCAGCTACGAACGCCCGCCGACGCGTCAGGCTTCGCCTCTCGAATCCACCAGGCGCTCGAGGAGATCGTCATCGACGGGTTGTATATCAGGATCAGTTGCAGCGTGGGCATCGCCGCGGCGGGCGAGTTCCGCAGTGGCGAACCGACGTACGCAGACTGCGGCGAGGCCGAGGAGCTCATCCGGCGGGCTGACGCAGCCATGTACCTCGCCAAGTCCGAGGGATGCAACCGAACCAGGTGGTGGGAAGAGTCAATCGAACAGGAGGCGGCAAGGCGGGACCGGCTCAGCGCTGAACTGTCCTGTGCCGCCGAACGTGATGAGCTCCGGCTGCACTACCAGCCGATCGTCAATGTCCACGATGGCACGGTCTGCGGCCTCGAGGCGTTGGTGCGCTGGCAGCACCCCACCGACGGGTTGATCCCCCCTGGCATGTTCATCCCTCTCGCCGAGCGTAACGGCGCCATCACCGCAATCACCCAGTGGGTGCTGCAACAAGCCTGCAGCGACGGTGCCAACCTTCTCTCGCAGCGCGCAGCACCGCTCAGCGTTGCCGTGAACCTCTCTGCCGTCGAGCTCGCTCGGCCGCGATTGCCCGAGGACGTCTCGCGCATCCTCTCCGCCACCGGCTTTCCCGCATCGCTGCTCGAGCTCGAGATAACCGAGACAGCCCTCATAACCAACTTCGCCTTGGCCCGCTCCTCTATCACAGGGCTGAAGGCGCTCGGCGTGACTATCGCGATCGACGACTTCGGAACCGGCTACTCATCACTGAGCTACCTCCACGAGCTGCCCGTCGACCGCGTCAAAATAGACAAGACGTTCACCGACCGCGTTACCGAAGAGACCGGTGCAAGCCTTATCCGAGGCGTCATAGACCTAGCACACTCCCTGCACCTGAGGGTCACCGCCGAAGGCATCGAGACGGCGCCCCAGGCCGAGGCACTGGCAAGGTTCCGTTGCGACCAGGGACAGGGCTTTTTCCACGCGTACCCTGTCCCGATCGACGAGCTCGACATAACGCCTGTCAGAACTTGCCGCGGACTGACGCCGGTCTCATCGGACAACCAGTTCGCGTCCCTGCAACTAGCTGCCGCTCGCAGCTTTCGTGCGCTGGCGAGAACTAATGACTCCGGATCGCTTCAGCCGGAACGACGGCGCGGTCCGGGCACGGCGCCGTTGACGCAGGTGACCCGTGGTCTTGGCTCGCGCGCGGACCGTGCGGAGCCTGCGGTTCGCCTGTTTGCAACAGAGGCATAGCGGCCACGCCAAGACCACCGTCGCGAGCGATCTCTCAGGCTCTGCCCAGCCAACACACAGTTCAGTTCCCTAGGCTGGCTGCCGGCACGACGGGACGAGTTCAAGGAGGAAGAATCGAGCCGTGCGTGACGACGTGACCATTTCCTACCGGGGAGCGAGCTACGAGATCGGGCGCGGTCCGGCCTTCTACGGGATCTGGAGCATCGGGCAAACATGGTCGCAACCACTCGAGTGGTGGCCCGACACTCCGGAAGGCTGGTACGCGGCGTGGACCCGGTTCACAACGATAGAGCGGCCGGAGACGATCGCTCCGGTTGATCAGCCTACGGCGCCAGCCGCCAAGGCCGACGAACAACTCGCGAGCGCAGGCGGACAAGCCGCAGGCGGAGGGGGGCGGGCCGTCCTACCTGCGACGCTCCTGGCGATCGGCGTCGCATGCGGGATCGCCGGGGTGTTCCCTGACTATCTGAACGGTGAGAGCCTTACCCAGCAGGCGTACCAGCTGGTACCGCACGCGATCTACTTTGCGGCCTGGAGCGCTAGCGCCCTGCTCATCTTCCTCGGTCGTGCCCGGGTGGGAGCGCTGCTCGGGATGGGAACGAGCATCGTCACTTTCGGCATGTTCTTCGCGGACGCGGGCACGGCGATCGCCGGGGGTGCGCACCTCATGGGCGCCGGCCTCGTGCTCGGGATCATCGGCTGGCTCGCTTGCTCTGCCGGCGCCACCATTGCGTTCGCCCTACGACACGAGGATGTTTCCTTCGGCCGGCCGCGCGGCTCCGACTCCCTCCCGTTCTTGGCGTTTTCCCTGGCCGCGCTGGGCACCGCGGCCGCGTTCGCCCCTTCCTGGGACAGCTACGTCCTGCAGACGTCGGCCGGAACGACACAGTCCTTCACCGCGGGCAATGTGTTCTCGAACCCGGCGCCCGTGATCGCCGGGAATGTCGCCGTGATGGTCGCGCTGGTCGCTGTCGCGGTCGTGGCCTCCCTGTGGCGACCGATACGTCACGGGAGCTTTTTGCTCGTCGGCGCCATCATCCCGATGATGGGTCAAGCGGTCTCGGGGATCATCCAGATCGGGGAGGGTACGTCTCCGGCAATGTTCGGGATCTCGTCCGCGGACGCAGCGCGGGCGGGCCTGACGATCACCTCGGGCCTCACGCTGGCGTTCTGGATCTACTGTGTCTTCCTCCTCGCACTGGTCGTTGTGACAAGCTCGGCAGTAGCCGGACCGCGCTCGCTCGAGCCTGTCACTGCTCTGTCCACCGCGACCACCCCCATCAGCAGTTACCACTCCCCCACCGTCCCCAGTACGCCACCAGGACCCTCGCCCCTCGGATCGGAGCCACCGAACGCGGGCTGATGTGTCCTGCCACGGCTACTCCCGCCTCGCCACCAGTCACGGTCACCAGGACGACGCCTCGGACCGGGATCGCTCCAGCTGAACGGCTGGCGCAGGTCCCCTCAGCCGGTCAGGGTCGATGCTCGCGAGGACGCGCCGGTCGCAGCGGTGGTGACCGCCCGAACAACAAGCACGTGGATGCAACACTGGCAACGGTGCGCGCCTTTGGGATGCTGTCAGCCGCGGTACTCGCGGTGATCGGGATCGGGGTGGGCATCGAGTCGTGTTCCCATCCCACCGGTCTGTTCGGCAGCGGGCAGGACGCGTTCGTCGTGGCGTTCCCCGGTCAGCCTTCGTTGAGGTCATAAGATCGGCCGGATTCGGGATTCGGTGGCTTCAACCCGGGGGCGTTCACCGCAATGCAGATCTCGGGCGTCGATTCGGCAAGCTCGGTGAGCGTCGCGATCTTCAGAGGGACTCACGCAGAGGCCCTCGCCGACCTGCTCAACACGGCAAAGCTATGGGCTCTACCGTGAGCTTCGACCGAGGAACGGTCTCGATGAGGTTCGTGTCGCACTTCCCGCACAAGCCTGAATTACTGCCCTGGACGATCGGCGTCGTGGACGTTCGGGGCGTCGTCGTCTTCTATGCCCTCGGCGACGTGGACACCTACGCGGCCGCCAATCTGACCCCGTCCTCATTCCGGCTCCCAGAGGCCCAGCGGGATCGCTCGGGCAAGGTGACGAGCGGGGCAGCGCACTGTAACGCCGTGCCTCGATTTGGGACTGGAGGTATGTTCGCTAGTAGTACGGCCGGAGGGGAGATCGCAGATGGACCAGAAGATCAAGGTCTTCGGCGCGAGCTGGTGCAGCGACTGCAAGCGCGCGAAGCAGTTCCTGGGCGATCAGCGGATCGCGTTCGAGTGGCATGACATCGAGCAGGAGCCTCAGGGCCTTGACATCGTGCACGAGCGCAACAACGGGAACAACGTGATCCCCACGATCGTGTTTCCGGACGGCACGAGCCTGTCCGAACCTTCCAACGAGGAGCTGGCCGACAAGATCGGTCTCGATCGCAAGGCGATGATGCACGTCTATGACGTCATCCTCGTGGGCGGGGGTCCGGCGGCGCTGACCACGAGCATCTACGCGGCACGGGAGAACCTCTCCTCCCTGATCATTGACTCGAAGAGCCTCGGTGGCCAGGCCGGAGTCACTGAGCGCCTCGACAACTATCCCGGCTTCCCCGACGGCATAGGCGGCGCGGAGCTGGCCGAGCGCATCGTCACGCAGGCTCGTCGCTACGGCGTCGAGATGATTCAGGCCTTGTCAGTCGGGAAGATCTCGCCCGACGGGGACCGGCTCGAGGTCCTCACAGGCAATGGTGACCACTATCACGCTCGTGCCGTTCTTGTCGCGACCGGTTCGAGCTACCGCCGCACCGGCGCACCTGGCGAGGACGAGCTGATCGGCGCCGGCATCCACTTCTGCGCCACTTGCGACGGACCCTTCTACAGGGGTGCCCCGGACCTGATGGTGCTGGGCGGTGGGAACAGTGGCCTCGAGGAAGGCCTCTTCCTGACGAACTTCGTCGACAAGGTGACGATCGTTGAGCACAACGACAAGCTTGCGGCCCACAAGCTCCTAGAGGACAAGGTGTTGGCGCACCCGAAAATGGAGGTCCTGCTGAACCGCAATGTGAAGGAGTTCCGGCCCAAGGATGACGGCAGCGGCAAGCTCGGTACCGTCGTATTGGAGAACCGAAAGACGGGCGAGACCGAGGAGCACCACCCTGCGGGCTGCTTCGTGTTCATCGGCCTCGATCCCAACACGGCCTTCATCAAGGACCAGGTGAACCTGGACGAGCGCGGGTTCATAGTGACCGACGCAAGCTTCATGACGTCAATGCCGGGGGTTTTCGCAGCCGGTGATGTTCGGGCCGGGTCGACCAAACAGCTCGCCTCTGCCGTGGGGGAGGGCGCGGCCGCTTCGATCCAGATCCGCCAGTACCTCGACAAACAGCTGGCCACGGCAGGAATGGCCTGACGACCACGGCCGGCGCCGGACGCTGTCGTCGGGGTATCAAGCTCGGACGCGTCCGACGAAGCCAGATGGCGCAGAGGGCAAGGATCACCACGACCCGTTGTTCATGCGCGGTCGTTTCATCGAATCGGCCCGATACACGGTGCCCGACCACTACAGTCTTCGCACCATCGACGATGGGAGCGCGAGGTGTACAGATCGGTGCTTGTGGCAACGGACGGTTCCGAGACCGCGAGCAAAGCCGTCCGGACGGCCATCGAGCTATCCAAGACGTTCGGTGCAACGCTCCACATCGCGAGCGTCTATCGCCCCGAAGTGAGCGCAAGAGCGTGGTCTGACGCGAGGGTCGCTCACGGCGAGGAAATCGACCCCGCGGGTGTCGCGGCAACGCACACGGAGTTGATGGCATCCCACGCCCGCGCAGAGGGCGTGCCGACGCGAACCCACGTAGTGACCGGTTTCGTGGCAGAACGAATCGTTTCCATCGCCAAGGAACAGCATGTGGAGTTGATCGTCGTCGGGAACAGGGGCATGCGGGGACTGAAACGCGTGCTCGGCAGCGTGCCGAACGCCGTCGCCCACTCTGCTCCGTGCGCTGTGCTCATCGTCAACACGACTTAGCGCGCGGGCCCCGACAACCGGGCGCTCGCCGAGTGCACGCAGGCCTTGCCTAACAGCCAGGCGTCAACTTCCCATCTGTCGCGTCGAAGGCAGCGCGGCTATCCCGTCGATCTCAACTAGCTGACCCCGATATCCGAGGACGGAAACGCCCAGGAGGGTGCTCGGTGGACGCTGCGGTGCCAGGCGGGTCGCGATCACGTCCCAAACACGCACGAGTGCATCGTGATCTCCTACCACGTAAACAGTCGTGCGAACGAGGTCTTGCGTGCCCGCTCCGTGCAGAGCCAGCGCGGCCTTCAAGTTCTCGAGAGCTGCGATCGCCTGGGCTGACAGATCACCTGGTCCGACTAGGTTCCCGCCCTCATCAATCGGGCAGGCACCTGCCGTGAACAGAATCGCACCCTGAGCAGCGACGGCGCCGTATGCATAGGAGACGCCGTCGAACAGTCTGTGATCTGCGGGCTCTCCTTGAACGTCCACGTGATCAGAGCTGCTCGATGCGGCGGATCCAGGGTGCCCACGACACGGTGGCGGCGGTGGTCATGGCTCCGAGCGGTTTTCCGTTCACGCTCAGCGGCCCGGAGGCCACCTCTTCCAGTATGGGAGCCTCCGACCCTCCCAGCTTGATGTGCCCGTCCTGGTAGGCGAGAACGCCGCCCGCCGCAGTGGCCACCAACGCGCCACTCTTCTCTCCGGTCAGCACCCCCGTGGCGGACACCCAGAGCACCGCGGTTCGCATCGTGCTCTTTTCGGTGCAATTGATCATCGTGGCATCCAGCGTGTCGGTGGGGTCGAACACGAACTGCCGCACCCGCCAGCGCGGCCCGGCTCGCAAAACGACCGCCCTCACAGTGCCCGTCACCTCGCTGAGCACGAATATCCGCGACGCGGGCGCCTCTCGGCTGATGGCACTCGAGTGCACGGCACGCTGAAGTGCCTCAAAGGGGATCGTCCGGACGCAGCCACGGCCACTTGCCCGACGAGCCCGAGGTGGGTCACGCGACTCCCTGCAACGGCCTATGAGCTGGGCCTTCATCCTGATCGAAGGCCCAACGCCGCTGATCTGCGACTTGCGAAGGGAACCTGGTCGCAGCAAGGGAGTTCCCTCGACCGTGTCGTCACCGGCGTGTCCTGAAGTCCGTCCCGTACCGGTCCCCACCACCTCGGGTCGCAACGTGGACCTCGCTTCGACGCGTCGCGGACCTCAGGCCGCTCGCTTTGGGTTCGAGCCTGCCATGGAATCTCTTCTCGGAGAGCACAAGACTTGTCAAGCGATGCGCTTTGAGAACTTCGTATTCGGCTGCATCCGTATTGACGGGAGGACCTACGAGCACGACGTGGTGATCGATCACGGGGTGGTCCGCAAGCGCGAGAAGAAGGCCTCGCGACCACTGCGCGCTGCATACGGTCACACGCCCCTGTCGATGGCGGAAACGATCCCCTGGGATTGCCGTCGTCTCGTAGTCGGGACCGGAATGCACGGAGCGCTCCCGATCGTCCCTGAGCTGAGCCATGAAGCCAGGAGACGTTGTGTCGAGCTCGTGGCGCTGCCTACTGCCGACGCGATCTCGCTCCTGCAGCTGAACGAACGGGATACCAACGCCGTCCTGCACTTGACCTGTTGATCATTCAGCAGGCAGGGACCATCTCACGCTCCACCGGTCACGAACGACCGCAGAGCTAAAATCTTGTTCCGAGGTGGGAGTGCCACGGAGCTTGGTGGAAGTCGCTCCTCCCGGCACGGAAAAATGTCACGGACATCCAACAACGGGCTTGTCCCGGCAGACAAGCCCGAGTTGCCCGTGAGTCGGACTTTGATCCACCGAAAAGATGGTCGCCAGTCAATCCTGAGATAGTGAGGAGGGGCTCGATGGCGCGACACGCGGACCGGTCTGACGCCAGGGTCGAGGGTGGAAGCGGGCACCGCACAATGGCTTGGGATAGCTCTACGGTGCCCACGAAGTACTGGCACCTTGTGGAAGACGGACGAATCCAGTGCGACATCTGTCCGCGTGCCTGCAAGCTTCGAGAAGGCCAGCGCGGCCTGTGTTTCCTCAGGGGTCGGTTGCAGGATCAGGTGGTTCTGACGAGCTATGGACGCTCGAGCGGGTTCTGTGTCGACCCAATAGAGAAGAAGCCGCTGAACCACTTCCTGCCTGGCAGCTCGGTGCTCTCGTTTGGAACAGCCGGCTGCAACCTCGCCTGTAGGTTCTGCCAGAACTGGGATCTCTCGAAGTCCAAAGAGGTCGACACTCTTGCATACGCGGCCTCACCGACCGACATTGTCAAAGCAGCACAGCGGTTGGGGTGCCCGAGCGTCGCGTTCACCTACAACGATCCGGTGATCTTCCACGAGTACGCGATCGACGTGGCAGAAGCGTGCCATGAGGCAGGCATCAACACTGTTGCGGTCAGCGCGGGCTATGTCTGCCCCGAGCCCAGGTCCGAGTTCTACTCTCACCTCGATGCTGCAAACATCGATCTCAAGGCGTTCAGCGAAGACTTCTACCGTCAGCTTTGCGGCGGTCATCTCGAAGCGGTCAAAGACACGTTGCGCTATGTGCATCAGGAGACATCGGTCTGGTTGGAAGTGACAACGTTGTTGATCCCGGGCCTCAACGATTCCGACGAGGAATTGGACTCACTCGTTTCTTGGGTCGCCTGCGATCTTGCGAGCGACGTCCCTCTCCACTTCACTGCCTTCCACCCGGACTACAAGCTCGCAGGCCTGCCTCCGACACCGGTGAGCACGTTGAGCCGCGCCCGCCACATCGCCTTGGCCGCCGGGTTGTCTCACGTATACACGGGCAACGTTCACGACGCCGAGGGGTCGAGCACCTACTGCGCGGGGTGCGGTCAAATGGTGGTGGAGCGCGACTGGTACACGATCAGGCGGTATCACCTTTCCGATAGCGGCCGCTGCACCAGCTGCGGGGCACAACTTGTGGGTGTGTTCGACGGCCCAGCTGGAACCTGGGGTGCTAGGCGCCTGCCCGTGCGCTTAACGCCGACCGCGTCATGAGCTCTGTCATACGTCCGCCTGCAGTCGCTGGCACCTTCTATCCGGAGGATACGGCGATCCTCACCGAAACCATGCGCCGCCTACTCAGTTCCGCTCGCTTCAGAGGGTCTGCGGGATCGGTGCCGAAAGCGATCATCGTGCCCCATGCTGGCTATGTCTACTCGGCGCCAGTTGCTGCGAGCGCCTATGCGCGGGTGGCCACGGGCAGGGGCCACGTGCAACGAGTCGTGCTGCTCGGTCCCGCGCACACCGTCGCATTGGGAGACATCGCCGCGTCAGGGGCAGATGCCTTCTCCACGCCACTGGGTGTGCTTGAGGTCGACTCCGCGTCTCGAGATGCGGTCGTCAGGGACAGACTCGTATCGGTCTCCGACTTGGCGCACCTCGCCGAGCACAGCCTCGAGGTTCAACTGCCATTCATTCAGTTCGTCCTCGGTCCGGTAAGAGTGCTGCCTCTCTTGGTCGGAACGGTGTCGACAGCCGCAGTCGCACAGTTGCTGAGCCGCGTTTGGGGTGGGCCCGAGACCCTGGTGGTCGTTAGCACCGACCTGAGCCACTACCACGACCGTGAAACCGCCCGACGTATGGACAACCGAACCGCCGCGGCGATCATCGCCCGCAACCCAAAGGGAGTGTCTCCCGCCGATGCCTGCGGGGTTTACGCGTTGCGCGGCCTGCTCAGCTTGGCAGCAAGGCGCGAGATGAAAGTCGAGCAGTTGGATCTCCGCACCTCGGCCGACACGGTAGGCGATCTCACGCGAGTGGTGGGATACGGCTCCTTCGTCTTAGCGTGATCCCGCTCACCGGGTTGGAGCACCTGATGCGTCCGTGCCGAGCGAACCGCCCGACCTGGTTCCCCATCATTACGGCCCGAGTGCGCTGGCGTGCCGGGTTGCTCCTGCGAAGCGACGCAAGAAGCAGTTGGCTTTCCAGGGGCCGCTTGAATCCCGGGAGCCGATAGGGTCTGCGGGGCCCCAGGGAGCCGAGAGGAGCCGCCTGTGTCCCTAACTGAGGAACCGCCGGTCGCGGTCATCGGACTCGGTCGGATGGGTGCAGGCATTGTTCGGAGCCTGTTACGACACGGCTATCAGGTACGCGTCTACAACCGGACAGCGGACAAGGCTGCACCGCTTGTTGCCGCGGGCGCGACCGTCGCTCGCAGCCCCGCGGGCGCGGCGGCCGGAGCGGTTGTCGTCATAAGCAGTCTCCTCGACGACGACGCGCTCCGCGGCGTCGTCTCAGCCGAGGACGGGCTGCTCGCAGGCATGGCCACCGGTGCGGTCCACGTGTCGACGTCCACGGTCTCCCCCGGCTGCTCCGACGAAATCGCCGTGCTTCACAGCTCGCACGGCCAGCAGTTCCTCGCGGCACCGGTGCTCGGTCGTCCCAACGTCGCAAATGCTGGTGAGCTGGTAAGCCTCGTAGGCGGCTCTTCCGAGGATCTGGAGCGCGCTCGGTCCTGCATCGCCGCGTACAGCGCTCGCGTCCTCCACGTCGGAGCAACACCGGGCACTGCCAACAGCCTGAAGCTCGCTTTCAATTTCTACGTGGCGTCGACCGCCGAACTGTTCGGCGAGTTCCTCGCCTTCACAGAGAAGTCCGGCGTGAACCACGAGATAGCGATGCAGATGTTGCGGGAGCTTCAGGGCCACCCGGGTGTTGCGGGCTATCTCCAACGCATCGGCGAGCGCGACTATGACGAGGTGGGATTCGAGATGGCGACCGGTCTCAAGGATCTGCAGTTGATGCTTGCCGCTGCCGCGGCAGTACAATCACCGCTTCCCTACGCTGCAATCGTTTGCGATCGGACACTGAGCGCGCTCGCAATGGGGCTAGGCGCGAAGGACTGGAGCGCCTTCGCTGAGATCGCAAGGCTGAACGCGGGGCTCCCATGACTTTCGCTCCCACGGCGGCGGTATCTGCAGAGGAAGAGGACAACGAGACATGGCTCATTCAGTAATTGTCGGGGGAAGTAGCGGCATCGGACTGCTGATCGCGCAGCGGCTCGCGGACCGTGGCGACGAGGTGGTGATCACAAGTAGAGACGCGGCTAGAGCGGATGCAGTGGCGAAGGAGATCGGTCCCGGCACGCGCGGCGTCGCCTTGGACCTAGCTCAGCCTGAGACGATCGAAGACGCCCTCACGAGCATTCGACAGGTGGACAATCTCGTGATCACCGCCATCGAGCAAGCCGTGAACAGTCTCCGCGACTACGACATCGGACAAGCGATCAGGTCGGTGACTGTCAAGCTCGTGGGATACACAGAAGTCGTCCGAGTCCTCCATCCGCGGTTCGCGACCGGGGCATCGGTTGTGCTGTTCGGTGGCCTCGCCAAGGACAGGCCCTACCCGGGTTCGACGATGGTCACAACCTTCAATGGAGGGGTGAGCGGTCTGACTAGGACCCTCGCGATCGAGATCGCCCCTCACCGCGTGAATGCCCTCCACCCAGGCGTCGTCGGGGACAGTCCGAAATGGAGAGATGTGCCCCATCACCCCCACATTCCGCGAACGCCAATAGGGCGCCTCGTGACGATGGCCGAGATCGCTGACGCCACGGAGTTCCTTCTCCGCAATGAGGGCATCAACGCTCACGACCTAGTCGTCGACGGCGGGTTGCTCGTCACGTGATGAGCGGCCATGAGCGAAGTCGCCGCAATCCCTGACCGCACTTTGCAGGTTGAGGGACCGGCGAACGCGCGTGATCTCGACGACGTGCGACGGCGGCCGGCACCCTGGCCCCAAGTCGGGTCTTCGTCCGGTCCGAGAACGTGGACTGGATACGACCACAAGGCTGGGAACAGGTATGCGCCGCGGGCGCTGGACCATCGTGGACCTCCGCCGGCCTCCGGGCAAGCAACCTTAGGGAATGCGGCGTCAGCTGGCGACCAGTGCGTCGGTGATCGGGCCGATTCCTGCGAGCCGATCCGCGAGCTCGTCGGTCAGGTGGTAGCGCTCCGCAAGAACAGCGGGAGCGGTATAGCTCACTTTCGTCTGCCCGCGGTCGTCCCAGACGAGCACTTTGAGCGGGAGATCCAGCGCGACGAGCGGCACCGATTGCATCACAGGCGTTCCCGCCTCTGGGCTGCCGAAGATCACGACCTTGGTGTCGCGCAGCTCTAGGCCCGTCCGACGCGCCTCGCCGCTGTGGTCGACGATCGCGAAAAGTGTCAGTCCGCGAGCTTCCACAAGCCGACTGAGTTTCGCTACCGTGTCATTCACAGAGCCCTTGGCGAGCTTCGTTAGGACGATCTCACCCAGGTCCTTAGCTGGAAAGTCGCTCATGGTCGTCTCCTGTCTGCATGGCACCGGACTGCAATCGTCTCGCCGCGGGAAGTTCGGTCAAAAGCAGATCCGTTCCGCTCGTGCGGGCAACACCAAACGGCGCCGAAATGAAGAACGCGCATCGACGGCGAGGGCGCGACACGCAACTGTCGCTACGGCGGCCACCCTCCGGAGGCGGCGCGGCGCCGCGCCGCTTCTTCACGCTCCTCGTGCGCGACCACGATAAGTCTCCGGATTCGTCGCGAGCGTGAAACCGCACACACCGCAGAAGGTGACGGCCACCGAGATTGTCGGCGAATCCTCAGATGATCCGCGTGCCGTCAAGACCTCCTGTCGCAGGTTCTCCTGGAGCAGTTCGTGGCAGTTCGGACAAATTGCACCTGTCGTCGCGCTGTGTTGACCCTTGGCGGCCATTCAGTCAGTTCCCCCTTTCCGGGACGACGGCGACAAGCAGTAGCACTACGCACCGCGCATCTGTCCCATCTCGAACCCTCGGGCGCCACGTCGTGGCCATCTCCTAGGTACTGACGACCTCTGAACGGTTGAGTCAATTGGGTTCGGTATTGACGATCAACAGGCTGCAGGGCGCGTGATGGGAAACCTTGTTGGGGACGCTTCCGAGCACGAAGCGGCTCATGCCACTCATGCCCCTGTTCCCGACCACGATAAGGTCGGCACCGACATCCTCGGCGACGCTGATCAGGGCATCAGCCACGTCGGCTGCGCCAGGATTGTGCACTTGGACGGAGACACCCTGGCGTTCAGCCTCGGCGACCAGCGCTGCGTTGCTGCGTTCAGCATGCTCCCGCATCTGGTCGACCTCAAGCTGCCCTCCGCTCGAATCGGCGAATCCCGCCTTGACCGCGAGATGCACTACTTGAACGGCGTGCAGCTCGGCCCCTGACATCTTTGCGAGTTCGAGGGCGTGTCTGTAGGCGACCGACGCCCGCTCGGAACCGTCTGTGCCGACGACTATCACCTTGTACACGCCAGTCGCCCCCCTTGGCGGAGACACCGCGGAAGCAGTGTCTCCGCGTACCTCGAGAATCGTCCACCGCAATCTACCGTCGACCGTGATGAGCGGCAACGCGAGGCGGCACACCGTGGCTCCGGTCAGCCGTGCGCGTCACCTCTATTGACCGGACGCGGCGAGCGGGAGGATAATCTCGCACACTGAAGTGGGGGAAGGCATCAGGGGGGTGCCGTGCAGAGGACTGGCAGGGTGGCCATCACACTCGT
>Ga0187853_10002708_pt1 | contig 14395 bp, 10 predicted proteins | sample June2016WEW_6_10_2_FD_132417 | JGI IMG/M metagenome (GOLD analysis project Ga0187853, IMG submission 132417) | Peatland microbial communities from SPRUCE experiment site at the Marcell Experimental Forest, Minnesota, USA - June2016WEW_6_100 | ecosystem: Environmental > Terrestrial > Soil >... | reverse complement strand
TGTTCCCCGCCGTTTGGGGGAATGAACTTGGCGATGGCTTGTACCTGCACCGGGTTGTTTTTCAATTGATACGCCAGTTCGTCCGCGCCACAGATGTAAAGCTGGTAGGCGGGCGCGCCGTCGAATTCCTCGCCCTTGCGCTGGATATCCAGCGGGTCGCGCGTGGAATTATAGGCGGCAAAGAATTTCTTGGTCGCCTTCCGCGCAATCATCAACTGGCGGAACTTGGTGATGATGATGGTCCAACTGAACAGCGACAGAACCAGCAGGGCGAGGACGGTGATCTTGCCTTCGGTGGTGGCATTCTGGATGGCATACACCGCCGCGTTGGCGGCGAACATTGGATGGATAAACATGGGGGTCATAAATGGTTACTTGAGGTTTGGTTTTGGGATAAATGTTTCGGTGGCAACAAAACGGTCACGCGGCCGGCCTTCTGCACTGTGGCCACTGCCTTGCCTTTTTTCTTCACGTCGTCATCGGTGGCAGTCGTGTCGTCATTTTTGGCGGGACTGGCGGAATTTTCACTGGCCATTCCCTGGCTGGCTGCATCCGCAGCCGTGCCTGCAGCCAAACTATTCTGGCCGCCGTTGACCTGGTCGTTTGAAAACAACGAAGCGTCACTCGTGTCGCCGGTGGCGTCAACGCCTTGGAGACCAATAATTTTGCTATCCCCAAGACTGGGCGCGGTGACATCGGCTTTGCCGCCCGCCACGAGATCGACATTGACTGTGTGATCGGCGGTTACATTTGAATCGCCTTGGCTAAAAATGGTTCCCGTGATGTTACCGGAAGCATCCATGGTTACCGTGCCGGCACCCAACACTCCCGATCCGGTGGCGGTTATATCCTGATTGTCGTATGTTTTCACTAGTGTACCTTCAGCCAGATTGAGGGCTGTAATGGGATTGCCGAAACCATCCGATGGTTGCAATTCATAACCCGCAAAAACATCCACCACACTATTTTCAGGATTGCCATTGAGAGTCTGCTGCAAGTCCAGAGCGGCCTTCATGTTGCCGGTAAGCGCCAGATCAAACATATTTGCCAGAGATTTATTGTTAAGCGGCAAACTAAAAAGAGTGGTCGAGTCGGGAAGTGGAGGCCCGTTCAAGAGCAGTTGCAGGATGCCACCTGCCGCGGCGTTGACCGAGCCTTTGGGAGCTTCAACCAGAATATTACCAGGCTGGGTGTACGAGACATCCATGATCCCGCTGCCCGGAATGGTTGATGACTCCGCAGTAACCGACTGGTCGGGATTAACCAGATAAGAACTGACACTCACAAACCCGGAACCGCCACTTCCCGCATTGATATTGCCATTCATGGACACCACGGTTACGGAACCGCCGGGTGTCGTGGAACTGTCGTCCGGGCGTGTGTCATAGACTCCAATCCGGGAACCATTGACATTGATGTCCCCGTTGGCGTAAACAAAGACATTGCCCAAGTCCGTCGAATAAATGCCGCGAGCAGAAGCGGTATTGACGGAAAAATCCGCCGAGCCGGCATTGATATCTCCACCGGCGTTTATGGTGATATTGCCGCCCTGCAAAGAGGCGATGGAACTGGAATACATGTCCAAATCTCCGACGAGATCGCCGGCAGTTTCTCCCTCGGAGTGGTTCCCGGTGGTGGTGATGGTGATATCAGCCCCATGATCGAACACGCCTCCGTTGCCAAACAAACTGGCGAGTGGATAATTGCCGCGAACCGTGTAAAGCCCCACGCCCTCCGATTGAATCCCGGCGGTGGTTCCCAGGTCTATGGTCCGGGCCGTAATGTTGAATTGTCCACCGCCGCCAATGGTGTAACCGTAAGTGCCGTCAGGAGGCCCCGAACCGGCAGGAAGCCCGCTATACGCGTTCTCTGCGTTATATTGAGCCAGCAGTGCTTGCGCGGTTGCGGAGGTCAGGACAGAAGCAGTAGTCGTTATTGGATTACCATTGCTGTCGAATTGGGGAACGCCATTTTGGTAAACTTGGACCGTCAAATTTTGCAGCAGATTCAGAATACTGGCAATACTCACCCCGGAGATGTTCTGATAGGTCAGGACCCCGGTATTGGGATTATAATACAAACTCGTGGTCAGTGTGGCTGCCGAAATGGAAGTGCTGCCAATTGCGTTGTTCACTGCCTCTGAAAGATAAGCCATGTCCGGGGCTTGCACGCCCGTCTGAGTCAAATCAAGGGTAACGGTGGTGAAAGCGCCCCGGTTAATGATGTCGCCGCCCACTGTCAAGCTGCCATCCGTGGCCGAATTCAAAATACTGCTATCCTCCATGTTTTTCTCGGCGGTCAGACCGACATTGATGCTGGTTACGTCGTTGGCGGACAAGTTCATGCCTTGAAACCGGCAGTTGTACATGTTGCCAACCACATTGATTTGCGCCGCCTCGGGAGCGTCCAGAAACACCAAACTCATATCCCCCGAGATGTTCAGGACGATGGGGGTCGAAGCGTCCAGGTGGACCGGCGAGGCGGCATGATCGTTTACGCCAAAATTACCACTCGCTGTGTATTGACTAAGACCGCTGTCCGAGACGATTAGATTAAAAATTTGGGGGATTCCGCCAGAAGACGCCAGGTCGCCGACGAGCGAACCGCCGTCCGTGGTGTTGATGGTGAGGCTTCCCTGCGGTGAAGGGAATAAAATCAACTGATTAAATGGGGCGGTGCTGCCGCCCACCAATTCCACGCCACCAGCCCCCGCAGTGATATTCAAGATGGATGGATAAATGAATGGCACCTGAATGCCAGAAGGCCATGGCAGCACCGAGGGAGATGCCCCCAACTGCACCAGGTTTCCCGCGTTCAAATCAACATAGTCGCCAGGCGCGTAATTAAAATAGTGGTCGTAGGAGCGTCCGCCATTGATGTCAAAGTCACCATTGGGATTGCGGACCTCCTGGAGGTAGATGTTCTGCGCCGCATCCACCGTCCAGCCACCGCTGATCAGATTCAACGCCAGTTCATTGTCCGCCGTCCCGGCGCTGCCCGTGGAACTCGAATCCAAAACATAACTTTTACCATCCGTGACGGGGTTGCCATTGGCGTCTACAGGAATGCCGTTGACCATTTTCACCCCGGCGTAGATGGCACCCGTGCCATTGGCTACGAGATAATTGCCGGTCACATTGCCGCCCGCCACGATGGTCACATTCCCGGGTTGGGGGCCATAAGCACCGGAACCCGCCGTGACGTAATCAGCATTGTTGGGTGACTCCAGATTGCCGTCGTAATAATAACCACCATTGCCGGGCAAGACACTGGTCACATTACCGCCCGCGATGAGTGTCACATTACCGCCCGCTTCGGTGCTGATGCCTCCCAAACCGTCACTCAAATTATAAGCCGCGCTGAGGGTGTTCACACTGCCGATGCTGAAATAATAACCTTGCGCGTCGGATCCAGTGTCAATGTTACCCGCCAAAGCATGGGCGCTGATGCTGCCACCCCCCGTCGTGATCACGTACCCGGAACCGACCAGAATGTTCTGGCCAGCCGTCAGATTGATGTCGCCCGCCGCCGCTTGTATTGAACCGCCAACGCCATCACCATCCAAACCGCCATTCAGGTAAATATTACCGACACCAAATTGAACCGTGTTGTTGGCATAATTATATCCGGCATCCAGCGTCACCAACCCATTGTTTCCAACGGTGATTTGTGAGCCGTCTCCAAATTGAATGTCGCCGCCCGCCTGCCATGTGATGTTGCCGGCACTGGAGTTTATGGCGCCGGAACCAATTTGAATGCCATTGCCAGCCATCAGGTTGACCGAACCGGAAGCGGTTTGAATTGATCCGCTTCCAGCCTGACCATTGCCGCCGTTCAGATAAATATTGCCGGTGCCGGTCTGAATCGTACCGGTGTTGAAATTGTTCACACCGGCCATGAGTGTCACCGACCAATTGTTCGCGTCAGAGATTGAAGCCCCATCTCCAAAAATGATGTTGCGTCCGGCCTCAAGCGTCAGTTGGCCGCTGGTCACACCACCGAAGTTCGCGCCAATGGTTCCGCTAAGGTCCCACGACGTGCCGCTGGAGAGCGTGATGTCATACATGGCCTGAAGAATGATCTGGGAAACTGCAAGATTGGCGAACGCACTGTTCACATTCAAATCCAGCGTGCTGCTGGAATTGTTCCCGGCCAATACCGTGCCACTGCCGGCACTGCCGGAGCCGGACGTGTCCAAAATGATGTAACCCGGATCCAGCAACAATTTCCCTGCCGTCCAACTCGCCTGCGCCCGAGCGTCAATGCTGGAGTTCAACGAGATGACGTTGGGTGCGCTGATTTCGACGTTGCCGCCGTTGCCGCCCTGTGAACCGCCGGTCACGGAAATCTGGCTGCCGACGTTGTCGCTGAAAGTGTTGCCGGACTTGAGCGTCACATTGCCTCCAGCGCTCCCGCCCGCCGAGTCATCGCCGTTGGCACTGATTTGGGAATTGGCGCCGAGGTTTAATTGGTCGGAAGCGACAAGTTCGATGGTGCCGTTGACATCCTTCACCGAGTTGGCCTGGATAAAACCGTCTTGGTTTACCACCTTGGCATTCATGGCAATCGTGCCCCCATCAGCGACGAGCCGGCCTTCGTTGTCCACTGAACCGCTGGGCAGCGTGACCGCCATGCTCATGCCGCGGCCATCGGGACGATCGCTCAAGAGCACGGTCTGTCCCGCTGCAAGGCCGATGGTACCGCCGGGTGCCGTGATACTGCCGTGGTTTTCAATCTGGTTGGCGATCAAAAATGCCGAACCGCCCTGGCCGACGTTGATTTGACCGTAGTTGACGATGCTAGCGAGCGGGGGCGGGCCGTTGAACTCCCAACCGGCACCGGAATTTTGCGGGGGGATGTAATTCGCGGTGGAGACGACCAGCCCGGCGGCACTCACAAACGAGTTCGGGCCGAAATAAAAACCGGAGGAATTGAGCAGCACCACGATGCCGTTGGCCTGGAGACTACCGTAAATCTGCGACGGATTCGCGTTGTTGATCTGGTTCCACACGATTGAGGTAGTGGAAGGTTCCTGAAAAATTGTGGTCTCGCCAGCGGCAATGTTGAAACTCTGCCAATTGAGGACGGTGTTCTGCGAAGTCGTGGTGATGGTGAGTTGTGAACCGCTGCTGGTGGCGGTGGCGGAACCGCCGTGTACGGTCATGCTCGTTGGATTGGCCATTGCGCTCCCGGCCATATCGAGCATTAAAACCGCGGCAACCAACCGGCGGAACATGGGGTGGCGATACAGTGTGCGCATAACAATCCTAGTTTTTAAGTTTAGGGCAATCGCGTGCGACCGTACGTTACAAATAGGTGACATGTTGTTGGTCATGGTGTTTAGAATTGGGCACCAATGCCGAAATAGACGTGAACGCCGTCGGATTCCCCGGCGTGACTGATTAAGGGCCAGGCGACCGTCAATCGCCCGTCCATGTGACTGCCGATATTGGCGGTCACAGCCCAACCCGCACCGCAAAATGATTCGTGGCTGTCACTGCCGGGCGATGGTTGGGCAAGCAAATAAATCCTGCCGTAATCCAGAAACACCGAGGCACGAACCCAGCATGGTTCGAGGTGTCCCTCGTTGCCGACCATGCCGATTTTCATGAGGGGCGTTTGTGGTTCAATGGAGAAACGCCAACCGGTGTCGCCATAGGCCTGGCCATCCTGATAGCCACGAACGCCCGCCGTACCTCCCATGGCATATTGTTCGTTGCTGATTAACGGACCATCGGCCCACTGACCGTCGGCATGAAGTTTCACCGACCAGTCTTTGTAAATCGTCTGAATGCGGTTGGCTCCGAGTTGCAGCGTAACATAATGAGGGCGGGCATTTGTCGTATAAGCAACGCTGGAAAAGGAGTGGTCATGAATCGTCTTTGTGGTTGTAACTACATTCGTTTCAGTCGTTGTTATATTCGTTGTGGTTACTTGGGTGTTTTCCTCTGAAAAAACCGGGAGAAAATTGAAATTGGCTTGGGCGTTGAAAAAGGTCGTCCCCAAGGTATCGGGCATAGAGCCGTTCCAGCCAACATTCAGAGGGAAATATTCCACCGCCGTCGGCCGAACCGACTGAAGTGTGTAAAGGACATCGCCAAATTTATATGCCGAACCATTGTTGGTCGTGCTGGTCAACGCATAAAAAATGTTAGCGTTTATGCTGTTGGCCTGATACTTTTTGTAATCTGCACCAAAAGAGAATGTGGAGGCCAGCTTGTCCAGGGCCGGCAAGGGCAGGGAGAATTTGAAACCCAGTCCCTCATTCAGAGTTACATTCTCACCGGCTGTCTGAGACCCGATGGCTTCCAGATTTGTCGAATTCCCGCTAGGAGTAGCGCCTATAATTACATTGGGTGACCCCATTTGAACGCCCGTGTCCGAGGTCGAACGACTGGCGTAGAGTGTCAGTTCCGGCCGCCCGGTTGGTGGGGGCACTTGGAACTGGTGGGTGATTTCGTTGTAACCGAAGCTGCCGGGGTTGGCGTCCACCTGTTGCTCCACCGAATTGTAACCGCCGAGCGGCAGGCGATAATATGCACTGTAATTGGCAATCAACGGATTATCGAAGGGGGTGGCATAATACGGATCGCTGTTTTTAAGCTGCTCGGGCGTGAAGTTGTATTGGATGCCGACTTGATGTTCGAGATCCCAAAGGTTGTCGTATTGGACGTTCAAATTCGCGCGCAAGTCGGGCGTGCCGGGCGTGCCCTGGTTGTTGAGTTCCAGCCGTGCGTGCAGGGGAAACTCGTCCTTGACCTTGAGCGTGAGTTCGCTGGTGTCCGGCTCCGGCCCGGGGCCGATGACGGGATAAATCTGACGGTCACGGCTGGCGTTGGCGTTGTCCAGTTCGCGCTGCAGGACTTGCGAATTGAGCAGTATATTCGTTTGCAAACTCGGCAGGGAGCGCATCACATTGTTGGAACTGTAGTAGCGGTTGCCGGTGACGTTGATGGCAGCAAGCCGGCCTTCAGTGACCTTCACTTTCACTGTGGCGTTGGTAAGTTTCTGCTGGGGCAGGCCGACGGACACGGCGACATAGCCGCGTTCGCGATACGCCTTCTGCAGTTCAACCATCGCCGCGCGGATCCCTTCAAAGCTGGTGTTGGTGCCGAAGGCGCCGTCCACGTTGGTGATGACCCGGGCCATGGCCTCCGGCGGCAGAACGGTATTGCCCGTGACCAGATATTTCTCCACGTCAAACCTCGGCCCGGCGTTCGTTGAAACCACGTGAACCCGGGTGTCGTTATCTTGGGCTTTCAACTCGGCCAGCTTCTGGAGCAGGACGGCGCGCGCCTGAGCCATCGCTTCAGGACCGGCGGGTGTCTTCGAACAGCTGATAGCTGGAGCAACGGCATTGGTGGTGGCGGTCGTGGCCAGGGCCGATTGCGGCAACGCCGGTTCCGCCGCCGGCAAGCTTGAGCCAGCTTGTGCAGGTTGTGCATGGCTGCCGGAACTGACGTAATGTTTGCCAGACAACCAAATCTGGGGAGACGCCATCGGAAAAACGTTCATCGTAACCGTGCCGTTGGTGATTTGCTGCTGCGCGATTGTGATGCTCATCGTTGGATAGCCCTGTTTCCGATATTCCAATTGCAGGTCTGAGGCCGCTTTCACTATCTCGTCCAAACTGACGTTTGTGCCGGTGTATTTGGAAAAGATGTCCGCCAGAATGTTCGTGGAAAGCGATGTGTTGCTTTTGACTGCATAAGCCTGGACGTTAAAGCGAGGATCCGCGTTGCTCTCAGCCGTGGCTGTGGCATTGATGGTTGGAAGATTAGTCTGTGCCTGCACAGGTGAAATAAAGTTCAGGGCGAACAGGACGAACAAAACCGCGGCGCGAGTAGCGGATTTCGCGAGGCCGTTCCGGGGTGCCGACGGGCAATTTTTGCGCTGGTTCTGCTGGCGCCATTCGCTGGGAGTCACGCCGAAACGCTTTTTGAACATGACATTGAACAGGCCGAGATGCCGGTAACCGCTGTCATACGCGACGCTGATGATTTTGTCGTCTGAGTTGGTAAGCAACTGCCGCGCGTGCAGCAGCCGCAATTCAATCTGCCGCGCGCGGAACGGCACACCGAACTCCTCGCGGAACAGGCGGCTGAAATGCCGTTCGCTGCAATTGAGCTGCCCGGCCAGGTCGCGCAACGAGCATTGGGACAGTTCAGCCTCCGGCATCTGGCCGACCAGTTGCCGGAAACGCTCATGCAGCCGGCCGCCCTCGGCGGATTCCATCGCCGGTGCCGGCAGCAGACCGGTGATGGCGTTCGCCCAAAGTTGCAGCAGCCCGCAACGCATGGGCAGCCCCTCCCGCTGTGTTTGCTCCGTCAGCCGCGTGAACCGTTGCCCCAGCGGCTCGCCGGCGGTGAAGATGGAAACCTGCGACGTCAGGTTGTTGGGAGTCACTTCGAGTTGATGCCATTCCGCGACCGTGAGCAGGCCGTTGAGGTACTGCGGCTGGACGCTGAAAAACTGCAATTTGAGCGGACCGAGCTGGCTGGCTCGCAACACCCCGTTGCTGCTGTTGCTCGTCAACAAGCCGTCCCCCACGGAAAGCTGGCGGGCAGCGGCACTCGGTTGCAGCCAGTAACCGACGCCCTCGGCTACCCGCACCATGAACCATTCATGATGGCGGGGAGTCCATTCGCCCGAAGGGCGCAAGGTCAGTTCCTGCAGCAGGAGATGTCGCTCAATGGTCACCGGCACAAGACTGAAGACGACTCGTGACTATTGCGTGTCAACCTTGCGACAATTTTGAAACAATACATTTCATTTATCGGACAAAAACGGTCAAAAGAGACACTTGGCGGACTTCGGACGGCTGAAGTCTTCTTTACCAATTGCCAAACAAGCCGTTTTGTTTAAATTGGATGCATGGGGAAAACAATTGTAATTCTGTGTCTTTCCTTGTTTGCTGCCGGTTGCGCATCCAACCAGACAACATCTGCCAAAGTATCTTCCAGCAACGTATTTTTTCTGGCCACGCCACCCCCGGATGGCACGCGTGTCGGATGGACTTCATTTAACGATCACCTGACCCGGCATTACGCTGACGATGCCATGGTGCATATGAGACAGGATGCGGCCGGAAGAGGCGCAAACGTGGTGGTCTTGCTGGGAGTTGATCCGCCCAACCCCACAGGCCGTTTCGGACAATTCGAAGTTTACGGTTATCTTGCCACGGTTTATGTCTGGGCAGACTTGTATTATTGCCCGGGTTTGACCAACTCTCCGGCCATGGAAATGCCGGATGATAAAACCCCGCTGGTCCAACTCGTCTCCGCCCGCTCCGCTCCATTATTCTCCACGTTGTTAACCACCACTGGCACCCGGGAGCAATTCGTCTCAACCGCCGAACAGTTGAAATAGAAGGGCGCTGGTGTCTGAACGTACACCAGCGCCGGTGGGGACCATCTCGAACCAGCAGCGGTAGGAATGCCAACTTGCGGGTTTACTAAATCACAGCCCGTTTCTTTCGTCAAAGTCGGGACGGAAACAAGCCGGTGACATTTTGGAAAACTACGAAGGCGCTACCGCCGCAAGAAAATTCTCGACCGGTTGCAACACGGCTTCGGGGGGATTTGATTCAGCGAATTTCGCTTCACGTCGGCTGACTTCAGCTTTGGAAACCTGGTGGGGCGGGCGTCCCCGCGAGCCGTCAACAATTTGAGGCCCGGCTCGCCGGGAGTCTCGCCCCACCAAAAGGCCCCAGTCACGTCATCAATTCCATTTGCCGCGGCGTGAGCAGCCACACCAGTTTCGCACAACGGCCATACAACAGGAATTCCGCCTCCAATTTGCACAAACCGCCTTTTTTGAAATCAATTTCCAGGCTGGTATTGCCGGCAGCCAGCAGTGCAATCAGTTTGCCCAGGTACGGCTCGTGGCCGACCAGCAGGACGTTCTCCGGTTCGGGACGAAACTGGTTCAATTGTTGAATCAGCAACCGGGGATTGCCGCCGGGAGTCAAATCTTCGGAGAAGACCAGTTTTTTCCGCAATTTGAAGTTCTTGGCGATGATTTAAGCGGTCTGTTTTGTCCGCAGGAACGGGCTGGAGAGAATCAGGTCAAAAGAGAGATCCAATTCAGCCATCGCTTTGGCGGTGGTGCGCAGGCGGTTTTTCCCTTTGGCGGTGAGGGGCCGCTCGGAATCCGGTTCGAAACCGGCCACTCCCGGTTCAGCGGCGATGCCGTGGCGAAGCAGGTAGAGATTCATGAGCCTTTATTTTTCGCTTTTGGGTTGGTTGCCTGAGTCCGGATGGTGGCCAGAAACGCCGTAACCTGCCGGCCGCGTTTACATAGATTTGGATCAACATCTGGCGCCAGCGCACCAACTCTTTTTCCAACCGGCGGGCCGACGCGGCGTTGACTTCTTTCTTTTGCACGAATTTGTCCAACGCCGCCAGCAATACTTCCATGTCCTGGATGTCACCCATCATGCACTGGTAAGCGCGCATGGCGCGGCGATGGTCCTCCGTGACGGCGGGCAGCAGGGGCGCCAGCGCCCCGACCATGTAACGGAAGTGTTTGAACGCAATCCGCGTGCGGTGGATGGACTTGGTGTCGTCGGCCCGCACGTGCCGGCAAAGTTGCGCGACCCGGGCAAACGCCTGGTTTATGGCGCGCTGGACAATCGCGAAAGCCCGTTCGCGGGGGATCCGTTTGTGCTGGAGCCGGATTTCCTTTTCAAATGCCGCCAGACACCGGCCCAGACGCTTCGTCTTGATATGTTTGACGGCTTTGCGTGTGGTCCGGGTGAAACGGGTCTTGCGGTCCCGCAGCCAGTCGTAAAACGCATGCGCGTCCGGAAAGGTGGCCGCCATCCGCCCCACGTAACCCAGTTGGACTTGCGTGTCGCGGAGCTGGTCGAAGGTGTCCAGGTGCCGCTTGAGTGCGCGGCGGACTTTCTTGATGTCACGTTCAGGGATGAACGCGCCGAGCAGTGCGATGGTTGAGAGGAGACGGCGGGTTTCCACCCGCACGTCATGCACCGCGTCTTCGGAGAACCGTTCCTGGCAGCGCTTCAGCCGTTTGCGATAACGCAGCCACTGCGTGTGCAATGAATCGCCAAGATGTCTCAGCACATCGGCGGTTTGGACAGGTGCAATGTCTAACTGGCTTTGTCGGTGCATAACGTGATTCATCAAATGCTTTGACTTGGAATGACTCCTCTCGTCGCTTTCAAAGAATCAAACCGCCCGCAGGGTAGGTTCACCTTTGCCGACGGAAAGTTACAATCAGGTGACAAATCTTGCCAGCGCGCAAATTCATGGCTTTTGGCCTTCGGCCCGCTTGATTCCAAATGGCCGCCACGTCTTTTTCGCTTGAGTATCCAGAGTGCTCCACGGCACGTCACCTGCTAACCACGATCTTGAGTCAACGTATCGCCAAACCCCTCGTCCAGCTCCCAGCCCCGGTAATTTTTATTCTGAGTCAATACGACGTGGCGGTTGTCGGGATGCAATCATCAATTGCCTTGTCAAAATGAAATGATTTTTTCAAGATGCGCAGGAAGAAGAAAATATCATGACGCTCAAACGGCTTCGAATCATCAAAAAGCACGTCGCTGCCAACGCCGAGGCCGGCCTTGCCACAGAAGCATCCGTAACGCCATGAAAAATCCTTTACCGTATGAAACAATATTTATCTACAGTCCTCGCATTAGTGTGCACCGTGTTGGTCATATCTCTTATCGTGATGAAACGGAGTGATAATGCACAGCATGAAAATGATGCCGGTGCGATTGCCGGTTTTTCGAACCAGTTGACTTCGGCGCAGGTACAAATCGCCTCTTGTAATGGAACGATTCTCACATTATCCAACAGATTCGACGAAAGCCGGTCTGCGTCATTGACGTTTTCAAACCATCTGATTGAAGCCGAATCCACCATTGTTCTCGACACGGAACAAATCACCAACCTGAACCAGCATGTCGCAGAAATGGAATCGGAAAATCAAACTTTAGGCCGGCGCGTCATGGATTTGACCAACCAGATGGCCAGCCTCACGAGCCAAATCACTTTGACCGGGGCCAGTCTGGATCAGGCAAATACAAACTATGCTCTCCTGGAAAATCGTTTGCGCAGAGACGTGGCCGAGCGTATTGTTGTGGAACGAAAATTTAACAATCTTTTGGAACTGCAGGCTCAAATGCAGAAATTAAAGAAGAATCCAGCCGATGTGATTTCCTCCGAGAGCATATATGCGGGTTTGGGTGTGGAGGTGAAATCGAACGGCACGTTCCATGTCATTTCCCCGGACTGATGCAGATCTCTGCCTCCGTCACGAAATTTGCTGGAGACGCCAGATGCCTCAATCGACGTGCAATGGCAGACCACATCACGCAGGATTTGGAATTGCTGGCGGATTTTATCCTTCACATGCCGGTTGTCGGGATGGAGGTTTACGGCCGCTCGGAAAAATAGTTTACGCCGTTGCGGAAGCTTTTACCTGCCGGATCATATTTTCTCCGCCGTAAGGATTCGGCACGCGGAGTGTGCATTCGGGATCGTTGCACCACTCTCCATCCACGAAGAAACGGTAGTGATGCGTGCCGGGCGCCAGTTCCACCGTCGTCTGCCAGACGCCCTTGGCACCTTTTCCCATGCTGATGGGGTGTTTCTGCCAATGCGTGAAGTCGCCCATCAATTGCACGCTCACCGCGCCGGGCGCGGTGATGGTGAAGGTCTGTTTAACACCGATGCTGCCGTTTTTAGAACTCATTTTCTTTGCCATAATTGTCCTTTCCCAGAACCGCTGTAACAAAACTCCAATTCGCTCTCAAAATGGAAGGCGCTGGTGTCTGGACAAACACCAGCGCCCGTGGCGAGTCAGCGGAACGCTTATCTCTCTGTTGCACAGCCATCAAACCACACTTCCCTGATTCCGTCAAAGACGGGACGGAAACAAGCCGGTGACATTTCGGAAAACGACGAAGGTGGCATAATTTCGCTCCCTAATCGCCATCAGGCTCCCTTTCGTTCTTGATGTCTTCGGGCGTTGGCTGGGGTGGCCCGGGTAAAATAGAAACCAACTCGAGATCGTAGACGAGGGTTTCGTTAGGACTGGCATTCGGAGAAGTCAAGCCACGCACATGCACCTCTGATTGTGGGCGATTCGGGATTCATCGCTTGACGGCCAAAAGGGTTTCTGCCACTGCTCTGGCCCGCCAGAGTCGAATGACCATGAACATACCAGCCATCACAAAACGGGAGCCGTTGGCGGTGGAGGCCGGCGTGTCCAAGCTGGCCCGCGTGGAGTTTGCGCGGCATCCGTATCCCGCCTTGCTGAAGGAGCCGGCCCATTTCTGGGACGAGATTTTCATCGCCAACGAAGCCTATGTGCTGGGGGAGGTGACGCACCCGCGCATCCGCCGCAAACTGGCGTATGACGCCGCGGCACACCGGCTTTTTCTGGAATACATCGAGGGGGCGACGTTGCATGAGCTGGTGCAGGCGGGTGTCACCCGCTCGAACCCGGGCCGGACGCATCGTCTCCTGCAAAGCGTGGCGGAAACGGTGGCGGATATGCACGCCGGCATCTTTTGCGGACACCCGATCGTCTACAACGATTTGAAGAGCAAGAATGTGCTGGTGCCCGTGGCCACGCCCGAGGAAACGCGGCTCATTGATTTTTCGCACTCGTATTTCGAGGGGAATCTGCCGCCCTTCATCGTGGACAAGAAAAATAACCCGGCGGGCACGGCCAAATATTCGGCCCCGGAGAAATGGGAGGGAGATTTCACGAAGGGTTTCAAGGGCGATGTCTTCGCCTTTGGCGTCACGGCTTATTATGCGTACACAGGAAAACATCCGTTCGACGGCAACAAGGCGCAAATCGAGCGGGCAATCCGGGAGGCGACGCCGCCTTCGCCCCTGAAATTAGGACACGATGTGCTCCGCAACACCGTGGTCATCATCATGGCATGCCTGGAGAAAAATCCCGACCGCCGACCTACCATGGAACAGGTCGCCCGGGTCTATGCCGATGCCGATTCCTTGTTTAAGTAAACCTGCGCCGACAGGTGAACCAACTTTAGGCCTTCGCGTAAACCGCCAGAGCCGCGCACCGAGACACGGTGGCCCGTGCGGCACGCACCTCCCGGTGCGTTCCTCCCGCAAGGGCGGGACGCGTTCGGGATTTTCATCAGGTTGGAGTGCCGTCAGAAGAGGTCTTCCGTCTTGATAAGATGGTATCGTGTAACGACCGAACGAGTTGATGTCAGCCATATTGATCTATGTGATGATTTCGTGATACTGGATGCAACTCCTTGCCGCCCAACAATCCAAAGCCATCCCGCTGCGTCGAGATTCAAACCTTGAGTTGACAAATGGAACTGGCGCCAAGCAAGCCGCCAGCTCCACCGTCAAACCTCATTGAGCGTTTTTTACTACAG
>Ga0187853_10002705_pt1 | contig 14410 bp, 10 predicted proteins | sample June2016WEW_6_10_2_FD_132417 | JGI IMG/M metagenome (GOLD analysis project Ga0187853, IMG submission 132417) | Peatland microbial communities from SPRUCE experiment site at the Marcell Experimental Forest, Minnesota, USA - June2016WEW_6_100 | ecosystem: Environmental > Terrestrial > Soil >... | reverse complement strand
TCGTCGCCGGCACGCTGGTCGGGATGCACTGAGCCGGTCGCAGCCGGACAGGGGCCGCCGCCGCGGCAACTCCTCTCGTGCTGCTCACTCCACACCCCGGGCCGGCGATCCTGCCGGTCAGGGCAGGTCTGGTCGCCAGGGCAGCCCGGCCGCGTCGCGCAGCCGGGCCCGTCAGGGAGGCCCTGCTCGAGACCGAGAACTCACCTCAGACGGACTTCCCCGCCACCATCGGCCTGACCTCCAGGGCGAGCCGCTCAAAGGTCTCGCGGTCGTACGGCGCCGGCATCTCCACGATCGCCGTCCTGAAGCCCGCGTCGCGGTATTCGAGCAATCGAGCCGCGATCGTCTCGGGGGATCCGAAGACGGTACGCGAAGGTTCGAGTGTCGTCTCGGGAGGTGTCTGGTTCAGCTCCATCCACGCCGCCCACTCGCGCCGCGCGTCCGCTTCCGAATCGCGGATCACCATCCAGAGGTTTATCGACCGCTCGATCTCGCGCTCGTCGCGGCCGACTTCCTCGCAGTGGCGCCGGAGCACACCGTCGAGCTCGCGCACCGCCGCCGGCAACCCGAAGGCGTTCCACATGTCGCCGTATTTCGTGAGCGTCCTGAGGGTCTTCGTCCGGCCATTGCCGCCGATCAGGACCGGGACTCCGGCTGCCTATGGCCGCGTCCGAGGCTCGATCGGCGCGATCGTCCAGGACCACTCGTACGTGCCCGGGCCGACGAGGTACTCGGGCAGGGTGTCCGGGCCGCAGCTGGCCGTACCCAGGCCGCGGTGCGAAACGTCGAGGTGGATCACCGTCTCCGGCCGGGGGGTCAATTCCACGTCGTGTCTGGCCGCAGCCAGGTCCTCGGCCCGGAAGTGCGTCGCCGACATCTGGCGCGGTTCGTCTGTGGTGATGCGGAAACCCCGGGCGGTCTCATCGGAAAGCTCGAACCAGCGAATGCCGGCATGGCCGCCGTTCTCCTGGGGTCTGACGTAGGGAACGTGTTCCCGGGCCACGGTTGAGCGCCACCGCGAAACCGGGCTCCCATGCCACCGGTCGGGATAGCTCTCGACGGGCCCGCGCCCGAACCATTCGGTCTGCTCGAGCCCCGAGACGGCCTCCATGACGACGCCGACGCGGGCCAGGTCGTCGAGGTCGTCCGGGATCGTGACCGCCTCAGTGACAAGCACGCCGCCACCTTCGATCGCCCGGAACCTCTGCTCATGCAGGACGACGATCCCGCCCGCGGTTCGCTCTTCGCTCTCGACCACGGTAGCTTCGCCTTCTTGCCGCAACGAGCGAAGCGTCCGCGTAAGCCTGTCGACGCCCCATTCACGCCACTGCGCGGCGATGCCCAGAATCCGATCGTTGTCGGTGGGAGCGCGCCACAGGGCCAGGCGCGGCGGGGATGCCAGCAGCTCGTGGACGAGCAGCCCGGCGTCGTCCAGGGTGACGGGGAGCCCCGCCGGCACGCCCGGCTGGCGAGTCGGCTTCTTTGCCGAAAGCGGCGCCTGCGCCCAGCAGACTTCAAACCCCTCAGGCGCCCACGCCATTGCCTCCGCGGTGCGGAAGTGAAGCGTCAACCACCCTTCACGGCCGTCCGGTGCGGGTCCGATCCAGTCGGGCAGATCAAGCCTGGCGCTCTTGCCGGGCGCCAGGTCCGGCAGCGGCAGATCGCCTCGGGCGATCACCTCGCCGTCGGCCGTCAGATCCCACGAGGCGCGGAGCCAGCCGAGGCCCGTGAAGTGCTGGCGGTTCAGCAGCTCGATCGAGCCCTCGCGGGCCATCTCGGGAGTGGCCGAGACCGCGACCGGGGCGGCCAGCTGCCGATGCTCGAAGAGCGCCGGCTTGGGCCGCCGGTCCGGCCAGTTCAGGCCGTCCAGGCAGAAGTTGCCATCGTTCGGCTTATCCCCGAAATCGCCGCCGTAGGCCCAGCGGGCCGAGCCGTCCGGCAGCCGCTGGACGAGGCCGTGGTCCCACCACTCCCAGATGAAACCGCCCTGGAGGCCATCCGTGGACTCGATGGCTTCCCAGTACTCGGCGAGCGTGCCGTTGCTGTTGCCCATGGCGTGCGAGTACTCGCACATGATCAGCGGGTGGTTCTGCCGGCCGGACCGGGCGTGGGCGACCAGCGACGAGATAAGCGGATACATCGGGCACGTGATGTCGCTGACCTTCTGATCGCTGGACCAGTCCCGTCGAATCGCGCCCTCGTAGTGGAGTGGCCGGCTTGGGTCGTACCGTCTGACCCAACCGGCCGCGGCGTCGTGGTTGGCCCCGTGTCCGGATTCGTTGCCGAGAGACCACAGGATCACCGAGGCGTGGTTCTTGTCTCGGCGAACCATCCGCGAAACCCGGTCCACCCACGCATTGAGATATCGCGGGTCGTCACACAGCGTGTCGTAGAAGGCGTGCGACTCGATGTCGGCCTCGTCAACGACATACAGGCCGAGCTCGTCGGTCAGGTCCAGGAAGGCCGGGTCGTTGGGGTAGTGCGACGTTCGAACCGCATTGAAGCCGAACTGCTTCATCGCCACCAGGTCCGCTCGCATTGATTCGGCCGAGATGACGCGGCCGGTGTGCTGATCGAAATCGTGGCGGTTGACTCCGCGGATCAGCACCGCCGCGCCGTTGACCAGCAGGTGAAGGCCGTCGATCTCGACGCTTCGGAAGCCGACTCTCAGAGTCGCCTCCTCGACGACATCGCCTGCCGGCGAGCGGAGGGCGATCTCAAGCGGGTAGAGGTGAGGCTTCTCGGCCGACCAGGGCGTCACGTGGGGGACAGACGTCCGGAGCGTCACGGTGTCGTCCAGCGGCGGGTGGAGGATCGCCACCTCGGCCACCCGCGCTGCCCGCTCCTCGTCCGTCAGCTCGATCCCGGCCGCCACCTTGCCCACGAGAGCCGTTCGCTGGCGGCTGAGGGACGCGGCATCGGCTCGGGACGTGGCGGAGCCGGGAGTGCGCACCGTTACGGGCACCGGCGCGCGCCGCGGCTCGCCGCCGTCCAGCCGCGCTTCGACCGTCCAGCCGGGCTCCGGGTCGACTCCGTCGAAGGCGATGTCGGCCCGCAGCTGCAGCGCTCCCGTCGCCATGCCGCCGGTGAGCTCGTGGCCGCCGGTGAGCCCGGCGTCGACTCTCAGGTCGGCGAAATGCACCCGGGGCGTCGCATACAGGTACACGGAGCGAGTGATTCCGCCGTGCCACCACTGGTCCTGGTCCTCGATGTAGGTCGCGTCGGACCACTTCACGACACGCAGGGACAGTGCGTTGGTCCCCGGTCGAACGGTGTCGGTGACGTCGAACTCGGCCGCCAGGTGCGAGTCCTTGCTGATGCCGACCTGGCGACCGTTAACGCCGGCGATCAGAACGCTCTCAGCCGCACCGACGTGGAGTACGACGCGGCGACCGTTGAGCCAGTCTGCCTGGAGGTCGAAGTCGCGTTCGTAGATGCCGGTGGGGTTCGCAGGCGGAGGCTCCGGAGGCTGGCCGCAAAACGGCATCTGCACGTTGGTGTAGTGGGGCAGATCGAAGAAGCCCTGCATCGTCCAGCAGCCGGGGACGTCGACCTCGCTCCAGGCCGCCGAAGGCTCCTCATCGGGCGCGTGGAGCAGCTGGAAGCGCCAGCGGCCGCCCAGGTCGAGCCGATCGACATGAGGCACGCTGTCCATGGGCAGACGGCCGATCGATGTGAGCTCGGGCGCCGCCCACGGTTTCTCCGTCATCCCACCTCCGACCTCCGTATGGGGCATGCCCGCCGGCGCGGTGACCCAGCCCCCACTCACGCCCGGCCACGCCAGCGCGCAGTCTATTCCGCCTCCAGGTTGAAGAGTCGGGCTGTGAAGTCGCCCAGGTGTCGCGAGTCGGCCGGATCTTCCGAGGCGACCAGCAGGCCGATGCGCATCAGCTCGTCTCCACCACGGATTCCGGTATTGGCGGCAGAGACGGGATCGTCGCCGGCAGGCCAGACCGAGACGCGGTACGGGACGCCGGCGTCCAGGCCGCGCAGTCGCAACCGCGACGCTCCGCGGTTGGGCCGGTTGAGGACCCGGTAGTGACCCACCACCGCCCGCTGCGAGTCCGCTGAGACGGTCATCCACGCTGTTTCGTTTCCGTCACCGGCAAAGGGGCTCCGCAGCCGCAGCAGGCGGCCGCGCTGGAAGAGCTCGCGCCGCTCCTTGTAGTAAGCGATCTGGTCGGCAACCGCCTCGCGCTCTTCGTCGGTGAGCGCGCCCGGGTCGAGCTCGTACCCGAGCACGCCGAAGAACGCGACCGCCGCCCGGGTCGCGAGCGGTGACATTCGGCCCGTCTGGTGGTTCGGCACGGCCGAGACGTGAGCGGCCATTGCGCTCACCGGATAACACAGCGACGTGCCCCACTGGATTCGAAGCCGCTCGACGGCGTCGGTGTCATCGCTGGTCCAGGCCTGTGGAGCGAACGCGAGGAGGCCGGGGTCGAAGCGGCCGCCGCCGCTGGCACAGGACTCGAACAGGACCTGCGGGCATGCCCGGGTCAGCCGATCGTAGAGATCGTACATTCCCAGGATGTAGCGATGCGGGAACTCTCCCTGCCTGTTCGCCGGCAGTGACGGACTGAATGGCTCGGTGATGTTGCGGTTCATGTCCCATTTCACGTACGAGATCGGGGCGCGACCCAACAAGTCGGACAGCACGTCGAAGAGATAGTCGACGACCTCCCGGCGGGACATGTCCAGGACCAGCTGATTGCGCCCCTCCGTGCGCGGACGCGATGGAACACCGACAGCCCAATCGGCATGCTCGACGTACAGCTTGCTGCGCGGGCTGATCATTTCAGGCTCGATCCAGATCCCGAACCGGAGCCCCAGCGCCTCGATCTTGCGGGCCAGCCCCTCGATCCCACCTGGGAGCTTGTCCCGGTTGGCCGTCCAGTCGCCCAGGGAGCTGTTGTCGCCGTCACGTTGACCGAACCAGCCATCGTCGAGAACGAACATCTCGATCCCCAGGCGGCGCGAGGCGGCTGCGATCTCGAGCAGCCTCGCCTCGTCGAAATCGAAGTACGTCGCCTCCCAGTTGTTGATGAGGATCGGCCGGGGGGCGTCTCGCCAGACGCCGCGAGCGAGTCGCTCGCGATAGAGGCCGTGATAGGCATTCGAGAGGGTCCCGAGTCCGGAGTCGGAGTAGACGAGAATCGCCTCCGGAGTGCAGAACTCGGCGCCCGGATCGAGATTCCAGGAGAAGCCCTCCGGGTTTATGCCGATGCGCAACCTCGTTGTCTCGAAACCATCGACCTCCGCCTCGGCCAGGAAGTTGCCGGAGTACACGAGGCTGACGCCGTAGGCCTCGCCGCTCTCCTCTGTCGTATGCGCCCGCCGCAGGATGAGGAATGGGTTGTGCCCGTGCCCGGAGGCGCCCCTTACGCTGCCGATAGCCTGAAGACCGATCTCCAGGCGGCGCGTCCGGACATGGCACTCGCGGGCCCAGGCACCACCCACGTGAACGAGCTCCCATTCAGAGTCGGGAAGATCCAGCGATGCGCTCATGGCGCACCGGACCGTCAGCGGCACCGACCCGACGTTCCTGACGCGGGCACTTCGGGTGACGACCGGCCGATCGCCGTAGACGGTGAAGAAGAGGCGGATCTCGAGGCTGGCCGGCGTGTCGACCAGAAGGATCTCGAGCGTCTCGGCCTCGTCGTGGCTCTGAACATAGGTCGTGGGCATGCCGGGAATGGCCGGCTTGCCATCAAATACGCGGTGGCCGACAAAGCGCGGGTCGAGCGCAGTTGACCCATCCTGCTGCTCGACCGCCAGCGCCGGAACGCGGTAGTCGCCGATGCCCGGCGTCGGGCATTCGAGAGCAATCGGCTGGCCAAGGCGATTCGAGAAACCGAGGAATTCCCGGCCCGAGAGGCGGCCGTATGAGCCCGCCTCCGACAGCGAGCCGCCGAAGTACAGATGCCCGAGCGTGCCGTTCTCGAGGACGCGGATCAAGTAGCTGACCTGCGCGTTCCGGAGGTGGAACGTCCGCGATTGGGCATCGAAGTGGACCGGCATCTTGACTCCCCGCCGATCTCCCGGCGGCCCGCGAAGGGGCCTGCGAGCCGGCGACTGAAAGACTTCGGAGGCGGACGACCGGTGTCATCCGCCTCCGAGGATACTCGCTGGTCACGCTGGGCGCCCACCCCCGCGTGCGGCGAGTCAGCCCTTCGTGGATCCGAGTGACAGACCGCTCACGAAGTAGCGCTGCAGCACAAGGAAGACCAGGATCGTCGGAACCGCGGCCAGCAGAGCCGCCGCCGCGAGGAGGTTGTAGTCGGTGTAGTACTGACCGTTGATGGTATTAAGGGCACCGGTGATCGGGCGCTTGTCCTGCGTTGACATCAGAAGCAGTGCCCAGAGGAAGTCGTTGTAGATGAACGTGAACTCGAGGGCGGCCAGGGCCGCAAGCGCGGGTTTGCACAGCGGCATGACGATCGCGCCCCAGATTCGCAACACTCCGGCCCCATCGACGAGAGCGGCCTCGATTATCTCCTTGCCGAGCGTCTTCATGTAGTTGCTGAGCACAAAGACCACGAAACCCATCTGGAAGACCACGTTGATGACGATGAGCCCAATCCACTGGTCGTAGAGCAGGGTGCCGCCGTTGTCGGTGAAGGGCCACGGCAACAGGTGCGTGATGAACAGCCGGTACATCGGCAGGATGATGGCCTGCTGAGGGAGGAGATTGCCCGCCGTGAACAGCATCAGAACCACGAGGTTCAAGCGCCAGCTGAACTTGGAAACCGCGTACGCGACCATCGACCCCACGATCAGCACGACGATCACCGATGGTATCGTCACGATCAGGGTGTTCAGGTAGGCCTGGGGGAAGCTCGGCTCAGTACCCCCCCAGGCCTTTATGAAGTTGTCGATCGTCAGGCTCTGCGCAATGGAGAAGATTCCGTTCTTCTGCGTGTCTGCGTACGTGCGGAATGCCTCGTACACCGCCACCAGGAACGGGACCAGCCAGATGAACGTGATCGCGACCAGGAAGGCATAGAGGGCCACGCGACGGGGCTTTGTCCGGCGGCGCTTCGGCCTCGCGGCGGAAAGAGGCGCGGCCTGGGCGGCTACGCTCATTCCTTCTCCTCCCTCATCGTCACAGTGAGGAAGCCCACGATCGGGATCAGCGAGATCAACGTCAGGATCACCGCGATCGCGGAGCCGAATCCAATTCGGGTCGATTCGCTGATGGCATTGTTGGTGATGAGCGTGGACAGCAGTTCCATTGGGCTGCGTCCGTAGTTGATGATGTAGACCAGGTCGAACGCCCGGAAGGCCTCGATCGCCGTTATCACCACGATGACGATATTGATGGGCTTCATCACGGGGAACACGACCTGGAAGAAAGTCTGACGGGAATTGGCACCATCGATGGCCGCAGCCTCACGAAGCGCCGGATCGAAGCTCTTCAGACCTGCCAGATAGAGAATGCAGATGTAGCCCACGTGCCGCCAGCTTGCGGCGATAACGGTCGGGATGATGGCCAGATCGCCGCCCACCCAGTCGGTCCTTGACACGTCTCTGAACCATTGCCCGACGAGGGGAATGTCTTTGATGAAGTTCACGTGCAGGCCGAACAGGTTCGGGTCGGCATAGCCCACGGTGTGCAGAACGCCGTTGATGAAGCCGCGACCCCAGTCGGGGGCATATTGGAGTTGCCAGATGATGCCGATCAGCGCGAGCGAGAGGACTACCGGAAGGTAGAAGACCGTCCGGTAGAAAGCCATGCCCTTGATCTGGCCATCCAGGATCACCGCCATGAGGATGCCGATCGGTGTGGCTATGAACATCAGGAAGGCCAGCCAGAACAGGTTATGCAGGACCGCCGACCAGAAGAAGGGGTAAGTGCCGTCGAAGAGCTGCATGTAGTTCGTCAGCCCGACGAGCCGGTGGCCGACACCTCCACCGGCCATGGCCCCGTTGCCCTGCCAGTCCGTGAAGGACCACAGGAAGTCGACGATGGCCGAGCCCCAGATGAGGGCGACATCGATCACGAGCGGGAGGCCCACCATCAGGGACAGGATGAACTTGTCCCGGCGCGTCAGGAGGTGCCAGCGCTGGCGCCCGATGAAGGGTAGCCGGTTGAACGGGAACCGATCGAACCGGCCCCGGCCCGGGGTGGAATTGACAGCCGCCCCCGTCAGCCCGGACTCGCCGGGCTGGACGGGAGCGGCCGAAGATGCTGCTCTGGTCACCGGATTAACCGCCGAACACTGTGGACCAAGCGAAGTGATCGACGCGATCTAGTCTACGATCCCAGCGAATCCCAGAACTTCTGGATCTTCGCCAGGAATGTGGGCAGGTCCTGGTTCGGGTTCGAGAGGAAGTCGATCAGGAAGCCCTGCATGCCGTTCGGGCCGGAGAAGCCCGGGTTGGTGTCGCGATCGAGGAACTGCGTGAGCTTCTTGGCGCTGGCGATGATTTCAGCCTGCTTCTTCTGGAGCGGCGTGTACTTGCTCGTGTCGGCGTTGTTCGCCGTCGCGATCAGGCTCGTGTCGCCCCCGGCATAGATCACCTGAGTCGAGCCCTGGCCGAGGAACGCGAGCAGCGCCTTGGCATTGGTCTCGTCCGCGGTCAGGTTGGGAGACTTCGCGGTCAGCATGTAACCGTCGATCGGGGCATCGAGGGCGGCCTCGGCGTCGTACTGCGTTCCATGGTTCGGCCACGGGAAGAAGTCGAGGTCGGCCAGGGCTGCAGCGCCGGCCGCCTGGAAGGTCTGAACGACCTGCGGCTGGAGCATCATGCCCGTGGTCTTGGCAACGAGCCCGGCGGCGGCGTCCTGCCAGAGTCGTCCAGCGGCACCGGTCTGGTAGTAGGGCAGGAGGCCCTTCCAGACCGTGAATACGTCGACGACCTTCGGATCGGTCCACTTCTCCTTGCCGGCCATGAGGTCGACGTGGAACTGGTACCCGTTCTCACGCAGGTCGATGATGTCGAAGTGGCCCATCGCCGGCCAGCCGTCCTTGTCGCCGAGGCCGATCGGAACAAGTCCGTCCGTCTGCATCTTGGCGGCCAGGGTCTTCAGGTCGTCGAGAGTCTTCGGGATCGAGTACCCCTTCGCCTGCCAGAGGCTCGGGACGTAGTAAACGGTCCAGGCGTAGGTGTCGAACGGCACCATGTATAGCTTGCCGTCGTTGGCCGTGCAGGCGGTCTTGTAGGCGTCGGTGTACAGAGCGGCAAGCCCGCTCGCCCAGACGTCGTCGATCGCGGTGAAGAGGCCCTGGTCGACGAAGGCACGCATGCGGAAGCCGGAGAACCAGGTGATCACGTCCTCGGGCGTGGCCGCGAGGTAGCTGCTGATCTGGTTCTGGAACGTCGTGTGATCGACGGTATTGATGCTGACCGTGACTCCCGGATTGAGCGCCTGGAAGACGGCCATCGCGCCCGCCAGGGCCGTCTTCGGCACGGCGTCCGAGAGGTTGGAGCCGACGGTTACCTTGCCGCTGAGGCCCGGCGTCGGAGTCGGCCCGGTGACGGGGGTGGCGACAGGACCGACTGTCGGTGTGGTGGTGGTCGGCGAGGGCGTGGCCGACGAGCTGCAGGCTGCGATGACCGTCGGCAGCACGGTCAGTCCCGCTGCGCCGATCAATCCCTTCTTCAGGACTTCTCGCCTGGTGACTTGACCATCCATGAACGGTTACTCCTCCCTTCACGGCCGGGTGGCCGGCAGTGGTTCAACAGGAACCAACAGAACACGGCGATTGTCCGGCCGCGTTGGTCCGCATGTCAAGTGCGTTGACACCTATTAGTGGGGGAATATGTGGAAACGCGTTGACTTACGATTGAGACTGCGGCAGGATGGAGAGACTTCGAGCGGCCGAAGAGGCGCGCCGCAGAGCTGGAGAGAGGCTTGGATTCAGACCGGGTTCACGCGGTGACGGAGGAGGTAGCAGTCCTTGAGGGGGGGGCCAAGCGCCCAGCCCTGGCCCGACAGCGCCAGGCGTTGATTCTCGAGCGCGTGCGCGAGCAAGGGGCCGTTCGCGTCTCGGATCTCGTTCGCGCACTCGGCGTTTCGGACATGACCATTCGCCGAGACCTAGAGCTCCTTCAGGAACGTGGCCTGATCGAGAAGGTGCACGGCGGCGCGGCAGCCATCGAGGGCAGTCCCCTGTTCGAGCCGGGCTTCACGGTAAAGTCGAACCTGATGCAGGCGGAGAAGACGCTAATCGCCGCTGCCGGCGCGTCGCTCGTCGCCCCGGGCACCGCCATCGCGATATCGGCCGGAACCACGACCTTTGCCCTCGCCAGGCGGCTGATCGACGTCCCGGGCTTGACGGTCCTGACCAACTCGGTCCCGGTCGCAGACGCGCTGTACAAGGATGGCCGCCCGGACCAGACGGTCATCCTCAGCGGCGGTGTCCGTACTCCCTCGGACGCGCTCGTGGGCCCGTTCGCCGTCGAGGTCATCCGATCGCTCCACGTCGACACGGTCTTCATGGGCACCCACGGCATGGACGCTGTCGCCGGCTTCACGACGCCGAACATCCTCGAATCGGAGACGAACCGTGCCCTGATCGAAGCCGGACGCCACCTGGTCGTCCTGGCGGACAGCACCAAGTGGAGCACGATCGGCATCAGCTCGGTAGCGCGGTTGGAGGAGGCGGAGACGATCATCACCGACACCGGCCTCGACCCGGCCGCTCGCAGCCAGCTGGCCTCCGTTGTTCGAAGGCTGATGCTGGTCGACGTGTCCACGGGTGAGGTTCAAACGATCGAGGGTGATGACGGCCTTCGTCGGGCCCGGCTCAAGCCCGAGGAGCCAGCGTGACCGAGCTGGCGAAAGCTGACCTCGCCGCGACCCCGCTACTGTCGGGGCCGCACCGACGTTACAACGCGTTGATGGACGAGTGGCTCCTGGTTTCGGCCGAGCGAACGAGTCGTCCGTGGCGCGGTCGCGAGGAGACCCCACAACCTCAGGACCTGCCGACCTACGACCCGTCCTGCTACCTGTGCCCGGGCAACCTCCGGGCCAACGGCGAGCGAAATCCGAAGTACGAGTCGACTTTCGTCTTCACCAACGATTTCGCGGCGCTGCGGCCGGATTCGCCGGTGGCCTCAGTCAAAGACGGGCTGCTGCGGGCGCAGAGCGAACGCGGCACATGCCAGGTCATCTGCTTCTCGCCGCGCCACGACCTGAGCATCTCCCGCATGAGCGCGGGACAAGCCCGGACCGTCGTCGACCTGTGGGCGACGCAGTCAGCTGCCCTGGGAAGGAGTTTCGAGTGGGTCCAGGTCTTCGAGAACCGCGGCGCGGCGATGGGGGCATCGAACCCACACCCGCACGGGCAGATCTGGGCCGGAAACGCCCTGCCGCGCGAGGCGAAGAAGGAAGACGCAACCCAGCGTCGCCACTATGCCGATACCGGGCGGAGGCTCCTGCTCGACTACGCGGAGCAGGAGATCGACGGGCCCAGGGATCTCGGCCGCGACGACGAATGGCTGGTCGTTGTTCCGTTCTGGGCGGCCTGGCCTTTCGAGACGATGATCATCCCCAGGCGGCCCGTATCGCGCCTGCCGGACCTGGACGAGAGCCAGCGCAACTCCCTTGCTGATCGGCTGGTACGGTTGCTGCGTGGCTACGACGCGCTGTTCGGGGCTCCATTCCCCTACTCCATGGGCTGGCACCAGGCGCCGTTCGACGGCGTCGACAGGCCGCACTGGCAGCTCCACGCTCATTTCTACCCACCGCTTCTCCAGGCGACCATCCGGAAGTTCATGGTGGGCTACGAGCTTCTCTCCGAGCCGCAGCGCGATATAACTGCCGAAGACGCCGCAGAACGACTGCGGTCGGCCATCAAGGCCTCCAGTCCCTGAGCCACCCGTCCCGGCGACTGAGGGTCACGCGGCCCGCCGAAGAAGCGAACAACGACGAAGGAAGAGAAGAACGATGTTTGGCCTCAGCCCCCCTCACCTGTTGATAATCCTGGTGATCGCCCTGATCGTGGTCGGTCCGGGGAAGCTGCCCGAGGTGGGTGCCGCAATCGGCAAGACCGTTCGCGAGTTCCAGAAGGCCTCCGGCGGGATCCAGGAAACGGTGACGGGGGTCGTGGCTGGGGCGCTGACGCCGCAGGTGCCGCCCGCGCAGGTGCCCCAGGTGCCGCAAGTTGTGCAACCCGCGCAGGTCGTGCCGCAGGCCCCTGTCGAGCCCTACTATCCCGCTCAGTTCTACCCGCCCGCTCAGCCCGCGTACCCCGCGCCAACGCAAGCCGCGCCGATGCAAAACCCGCCAGTCGCAGGGGCGATCGAGCCCGTATCGGTCGTGCCCGCCCAGATCGTACCGGTGGACTACCCGCAGCCGACGTCCACCGTTCAGCAACCACCCTCGCCCCCGAGCGTCAGCTAGAGCAACGCTCGCGGGGCCGTCCTCTCCTCCCCCGACCCTCGGCCGCGGCTCCCCAAGCTGGGAAGGGAGCCGTGGCCCGGGTCGGCTCTCGGGAAAGGAGTTGCCAAGGCGGGCGAGGCCGGACAGCAAAGGAGCCAACATGATCGACGACCGCCGCACAGGGGGCTCGTCCAAGACGGCGCGCGCTGCGGCCCTGAAGGCGCGGCTCGAAGCGCTGGCCAATCCGCCAGGTGCCGGCCCGAAGCTCCTCGGACCCGCTCAGCTGGTGCGCGCCCCGGGCCGCGTCAATCTCATCGGCGAGCACACCGACTACAACGAGGGGCTGGTCCTTCCGGCAGCCATCGACCGCGAGATCTGGATCGCCCTCCGGCCGTGGGACCGGCCTGAGGTCGAGCTGACATCAGTCGAGTTGAACGAGACACGATCCTTCGGGCTCGACGGCCTGGCACCAGGAGCTCGGGGCGTCAGATCCTGGATCGACTACGTCGCCGGGATGGCCTGGGCGATGCGTGAGGCCGGCCTTCCGGTGCGTGGCTTTCGTGGCGTGATGGACTCCACGATCCCGATCGGCTCGGGGTTGAGCTCGTCGGCCGCGTTCGAGATGGCTTCCAGCTGGGCGCTCGCGGCCACGGGTGCGGCGCGGCCGGCCGCCGGCGCGATGGCCGCCATCGCCCAGCGCGGGGAGAACCGCTACGTCGGCGTCAACTGCGGGATCATGGACCAGTTCGCGAGTGCGGCCGGCCGAGCCGGGCACGCACTCCTGATCGACTGCCGGAGCAACCAGTTCACGCTCGCTCCCATGCCTCCCGATCTTGCGCTCGTCGTTTGCGAGACCGGCTCAACGCGCCGTCTAGACTCCTCCGCCTACAACGCCCGGCGCTCCGAATGCGAGCTGGGGGCAAAGCTGATCGCCGAGCGCGAGCCGGGTGTCAGGTCTCTTCGCGACGTCGATGAGGCGATGCTGCGGCGCAATGCCGACCGCCTGCCGGAGGTCGTCGCGCGCCGTTGCGAGCACGTCGTCCAGGAGGACGGTCGAGTGCTGGCGACGGTGGCCGCGCTTCGGGACGGCGATCTCGAGGCCCTCGGACGACTCTTCGCCGCCTCGCACGCATCGTTGCGGGACCTGTTCGAGGTGAGCTCTGCCGAACTGGACGCGATGGTCGAGATCGCGGTCTCGGTTCCGGGCGTGGTGGCCAGCCGGATGACGGGCGCGGGCTTCGGCGGCTGCACCGTCAGCCTGGTCGAGCACGGGGCTGAGGAAGCGCTGCGAGACGCCGTGTTGACCCGGTACCGCCGGCGTACCGGGCTCGAGCCCAGCGTCTATGTCGTCGATACCGTCGACGGAGCGGGCCCGCTCAACCAGGAAGAGTGACGCGTCCGGCGCTCCACGGAACCGTCCCGGCCGGGATCTCGAGCAGCACCCACCGCTTGAATGCCACCTGCTCCAGCCTCGCGGCAGGCATACTTGCGGCTGCGCCGGCGCACCGAGACCGTGAAGCGACCGGTCGAGAGGCGTCGCGGCGCAGCTTCACCTGGGGCTGACCATGGAACCCGAAGTCCAGCTGCAGAGCGCCGCCTCACCGACTGCCAGCGCGATGCCTCGCCGTTCCTGGCGCCGCCGGCTGCGGATTCCTTTCTGGCACCGGGGCGCATCCCCGGAACCGCCTGCCGGCGCTCCAGAGATGTCGCTGTCCGCCCACCTGGTCGAGCTGCGCAACCGGATCTTCATATCGGTCTTCGCGCTCCTGCCCGGCACGGTCCTCGGCTTCATTTTCTCGGGCAAGATCATCCATATCCTCATCGCCCCGCTCCCGAAGGGCGAATACCTCGTTGCCTTCGGGCTGACCGAGCCGTTCATGATCGACCTGCAGGTCGCCGTCACGGTCGGCACCATCACGGCGATGCCGGTGATCCTCTACCAGCTCTGGCGGTTTATCTCGCCGGGGCTCACGGACAAGGAGCGGTCGACGGCCCGGCCGTGGGTGCCCCTGGCCCTCCTCTTCTTCGTGCTCGGCGTCGGCGTCGCGTACTTCATCCTGCCCTACGCCTCAGGCTTCCTGT
>Ga0187853_10002688_pt1 | contig 14499 bp, 9 predicted proteins | sample June2016WEW_6_10_2_FD_132417 | JGI IMG/M metagenome (GOLD analysis project Ga0187853, IMG submission 132417) | Peatland microbial communities from SPRUCE experiment site at the Marcell Experimental Forest, Minnesota, USA - June2016WEW_6_100 | ecosystem: Environmental > Terrestrial > Soil >... | reverse complement strand
GGACGGCTGACATCGGCCCCCCACTCAGCCGTCCCTTCGGGACGCGTGACATTTCGGGCGCTCCTACCCAACGCTGAAACGTTGGGCTATTGTCGGATGTCCCTCCGGGACAAGAACTTGGCCGGGGCGCGCGTTTGACTTCGGCGTCAAGTGACTCTAGTGACATTGGACAGAAGGATAGGGTGAGAGGTGACGGGGGTTCTGAGCCTCGAACCAATGGACCGTGCCGAGAAGAATGAAGTGTGAACGATGAAGGATGAGCCAGAGGAACTCTGAACCTCGAGCCTCGGGCTTTCAATCCTGCGGACTGTGTTATATTCATAGGCAAGAGTTTTCGCATATTTCGGCGCGGGAGGGCAAGTGCTCCATTAGCTGCATTGGCTGTATTGGTTCTTTTTCAGGTAACTGGTGGGCAACCACCTCCACCTGCTGGTGGGGACGCCCCCAGGCCAACCTGGCGCCGGGGCTTGGACGCGCAGCAGCAGCCGAGTTGCGCCGTCTGCCGTGGCCTTGGTCCGCTCAAGCGATGCGTTGGCTATCGCATTTAAGGTCGTCTGATCCAGTACCTGAGCTGGTAGGAGGACTTCCCCGAGGAATTGTGGATTCGCGTCGAGCACCTTCAGATCAAAGAAGGCGACCTTAGCGCGAAGAACAGCCTGTTGATTCCCTGACTTGGCCCAGCACGCAACTTGGCCCTCGACGTTGACCGGATCGGCCAGACAAAAATCGTCGCAAGGTCCGATGTTCCCAATTTGATCTCCCGCCTGGAGGATATTTGACAACGGAAATTCCGCTGGGTCGGAAGCATCAAACAGAGCCGCCCAAACGCCTTTGAGCCCGGAAGCATCCGCTGCGGCGAATACGAGCAGGACGCTGCCATCCTGCGATTGCCGGTTGACACCGACGCGCATCGCGGCGTCAAATGAGGAAAACTGGGGCGTGCCGTCCGCGGCCTCCAGGCCGACGATACGCCGGATGGAGAACCCGCCCGGCGTTTGGCCGGCAAGGAATATGCCGGGACCCGGCGTCGTCTGAAGAGCGGCCGCGCCCGCAGCATTCAACTCGCCGTAAAAGGCAATGTATTGGCCATCGTCGCTTATACCAGGCGCGTTCCCTAAAGCGACAAAACCCATAGCGGCCGGTGCAACTGTTTTGGGCAAAGAAAGGTCCTGGCTGTATAATACTATCGGGGCTGACGCCGCAGGCCCTTCCTTGACGAGGATCTCCCCCGTATCCGCAATCATCGGCTGGGCGAGCAGCCAACTTGGCGGGAAGGCGAAATCCGCTCCCTTGCCAGGGATTGCCAGCACGTAGCTTGAGTTGAAACCAACTCCTGTGTCAGCGACGAATGCAGTGGCACCCAGATTGTTCACGGACACTGCCGGCCCGAGGTATGAGAACGCTCCGACCTTGGTATAATCCATGTAAGACAAGTAGTCATCCGAGTGCCAGTCGGCTTGGGCCACGAGCTGCCCACTGTTGGGGTTGTTGGCATCATAGAGCTGCACGAAGCTGAGGACATCGGAGGTGCCGGGCCTCACCAGAATCGGGCCGAGAATCGGGACATAGTCGATGATGGGGTCCGAGGTGATGGGTGGGTCAGGTCCCCGTTCGGCCGCCACCATGCCGGCGTTATTGATCTGGAGGAAAGGGTCAACTGCACCGGCGGTGGGTAGGGTCGTCAGGCTCCGTGGGGGCGAGTTTCCGTCCCCAACGAGAACAGAAATCCCATTAGCGGTTGTCGCGGCGAACGCCACCAAACCGCTATCGTTGATCGAGACATTTCGTTTTATGGAAACAAGGCCGTCTTGTCCGCTTTGCGCGACGATCTTGAAAATGCTGGCGCCCGAGGCCGCGTGGGCTGCAGCCGCCAAGAGGAACCAGAGGATCATTGCGCCCTTGGCGGGTCCGACATGCGAGTGGCGGACACGCGCATGAATTTGCCATGGGAGGTCCGGCTGTTGGAACTGGAAGGCATATTGATTTAGATTAGGCATAATGGATGGGGATTCTGGTTGTTAACTGGACTGGAAAAGCCTGTGGATGGTTTCTCGCCAGCCGCCGCGAAGCCGCGGGCATGTCAGAACTGAAGGGGTTTCTCCACCTGGATGTTCATTGGGTAACCTTTGCGCGGCAGAACTGGGCCACCGAATTGGCGCCGGACCGAGGCGTGAACGTTTGTGTCCCGGTTGGACCGAGCACATTGGTCAAGGGCGCCCAGTGCGAGAGGTCGGTGGAGGAATCGATTTCGTAGGGAGTGCCTGGTTGACCAAACAGCGTCAGCCGGAGTTTCGGTCCCGCCAAAGGCTGCAGAGTCAGGAGTGGCGGCGCGTTGGTGTTGGGAAGAACGGTGGTTACTAAAGCCGGGTCCAGAAGGGCTGTGGTGAGTGACGGATCACTGGAATTAAAGCGGATGGTCGCCATGTTAGTGAATGTTCCGGGCAGGAGCGGGACGCTTGAAATCCCGAGATCTACGACCGCATCCTGCGCCACCAGACCAAGGAAGAACATAACCCGGCCGTTGACGGCATCGTACGTCCAGGTGCCTTGCTCGGAAGTGGCGGAGATGAATTGAAAACCCGCCGGCAACTGGTTGGTCAGCGTCACTCCCGTCGCAGGGCACTCGCCGTTGAACGAAGCGCTCAACGTGTAGCTGACCACCTGCCCCGCTTCAACCACGGCATTCGACTGCACGCCGGTCAGCCCCACACCAAAATCGCCCCCGCCGCACAGGGGGCATTTCGTTAGCCAGCAGACGGCATTCTGAAAGAGAGCCTGCAGCGGGCCGGCCGAACCCGGCGAGCCGGGCGCCGAGATTCTGACACTCTGCAACCACAAGCCGGTAGGACTCTGGTCCGGCTGCTCCAGACCGGGGAAGGCGGCCAGGACGCTGGCCCCGAGCGTGGTCCCGAAAACCTCGGCATTCGTGTTAAGGTCGTTGGCCAAATCGATCTGCTTGAGATACGGTAAGTTGGTAACGACCCCGTAGGTCCCGAACAGAATCGGGTTGCTGGGACCTTCCGCGTTGGTGACCACAATGGTTCCGTCGCCGACGGTTCCGGTGGCGGGGCTCAAATGAGTCAAATTGGTCCACTCGACCTGTTGGGCTGGCGGCAGGAGCGCGAGCGAGGACGCCAGATGTTCTCCGGCGAGATACAGCGGCATCCCATTAGCGTAGAGCCGGCTCAACACGTCCACGGTGTTTGCCGTCAAACCGTTGGTGAGCAGGCCCAAGTCGTCCCAGATTACCAGTTTGAACCATGACAGATCGCCGAAGCTGAGGCCAGGCTGGTCGAACACCTGCGAACCCAGACCCATTTGGTACAGGTAAGTCTGCAGCGCCTCGATCTCGGGATCGGCTTGAGGCTGAATGATGGCGCTGTCCGCGCATTGAGCAACGACGCTCATGAAGACCTGGGCCGAGTCGGCGCTACGGCCCTGGTTGTCGGTGACCCGAGCCAACAGGGCATAGCTGCCGACCTGCGGCGAAGGCCAATCCCATTGGTAAGGGGCGGAAGTCGCGGGGCTGAGCAGGGTGCTCCCTGCGAAAAACTTCACTTCCACCGGACTTGCAGCGCCGCTCACTGCCGCCTGGATCTGGACGTCGGCGCCCAGACAGAACGAGGAAAAATTGGCCGGGCTGATGATGTCCACCGTCAGTGCCGGAGGCGCCGGATTGGTCACGGTGACGTTCACAGCCGCTGAAACGCCCACGGCTCGGCGACTGTCCGTTGCCTGCGCCGTCAACACGTACGAGCCCGCCGGTGCATTGCTCCAAACGACGCTGTAAGGGGCATTGGTGGCGACACCCAGCAGGTTCGTGCCGCCCTGGAAAAACTCAACTTGAGTCACCGTGCCCTGGGGATCGCTGGCGGTGGCGACCAGAGTGAGGGTCGCTCCCGCCGGGAAGCTTGCGCCGTTGGTCGGGTAAGTGAGCGGAACGCTCGGCCCGCTCAACACCAGCACCGTCAACGTCGCCACCGAACTGGTCACCGCTCCAAGCGAACCCGGAACACCCGGGTCGGTCACCAACACTGAATACCCCCCCCCCCGCATCGTCTGCCTGGACATTGGAAACCGACAGGCTGCCGCTGAGCGATCCTACAATCCGGCCATTGTCCGACAGGTTTGCCCCGTTAAACTGCCATTGGTAGCTGTCAATCCTGGAGCATGCGGTTACAACCGTGAAAGTTGCGGTTGCCCCGGCCTCCACAGGCTGGCTTTCCGGCTGGGAAAGAATGTCCAACCGAGGATACAACGCAAAGCTCCACGTCATCCCCTGCGCGAGTCCAGTAATTGCCTCCGTATCGTTTCCCCCAAACACAACGCGCAATTCTTCGATTGTCCGGCGGAGCAGTTTACGCAATATTGGCCGGTCTTATGGCATCTGGACGCAAGCAGTACCCGTTTGATTTGATCGAACCCAAGTGGCAGCGCCGTTGGGATGAGGAAGAGACTTTCCGCGCCTGGAACCCGGGCGAGGAGCCGCCTGCGGAGCATCCGTTTGCCCGGCGCCACGCGCCGGCCCGGCCCGAACAATTGCCCAAATTCTACATCCTCGACATGTTCCCCTACCCTTCCGGCGCGGGGCTGCATGTCGGTCATCCGGAGGGCTATACGGCCACGGACATTCTCGCCCGCTATCGCCGGGCGCGCGGCTATAACGTCTTGCACCCCATGGGCTGGGACGCCTTCGGCCTGCCCGCCGAGCAATACGCCATCAAAACCGGCCAGCATCCGCGCCAGACCACCGAGGCCAATATCGCCAATTTCAAGCGCCAGATTAAAGCCCTCGGCTTCAGCTACGATTGGAGCCGCGAGATCGATACGACCGACCCGCATTATTTCAAATGGACCCAGTGGATTTTCCTCAAGCTCTACAACTCGTGGTTCAACCCGGCGACCGGCAAGGCCGAGCCGATTGAGACCTTGCGCTATCCGCCGGAGCTGGGGCCGGGAACGGTGGAGCCGGAGGCCAAACGGCGCGCCTACCGCGATTCGATGCGTCTGGCCTACGTAACCGATGCCCCGGTGTGGTGGTGCGAGCAACTCGGCACGGTCCTGGCCAACGAGGAAGTCGTGGACGGCAAGAGCGAGGTGGGCGGCTTTCCGGTCTCGCGCCGGCCGATGCGCCAATGGATGCTCCGCATCACCGCTTACGCCCAGCGGCTCTTGCAGGACCTGGACACGATCGACTGGAGCGGCTCGCTCAAGGAAATGCAGCGAAATTGGATCGGGCGCTCGGAAGGAGCGGAGGTCGGCTTCACGGTCCTGCGCCAGGGCCAGCAGCAGGGCGGACCGCAGGCCGCGCGCGACGCTTCCGTCCTGGTCGTGTTCACGACGCGGCCCGATACGCTCTTCGGCGCCACTTACATGGTGCTGGCGCCCGAACATCCTTTCATCGATGCTTGGCTTGCCCAAGGGGTCGTGCCCGGGCAATGGCCGGAAGCGATGCCCACCCAATGGAGGCTGTCCAGATTGGTAGCAACTCCTCCGTGGATGCGCGGGCAATGGCCGGAAGCGGTGCCCGCCCAATGGAGGGGCGGCGCGGAGACGCCCCGGGCCGCGATCGAGCATTACCGCCAGTTCGCCGCCCGCAAGAGCGACCTGGAACGGACCGAGCTGGCCAAAGAGAAGACCGGCGTGTTCACCGGCGTCTATGCCCTCAACCCGGCCAACGGCCAAAAGATTCCGATCTGGATAGCCGATTACGTCCTGGCCAGCTACGGGACCGGGGCGATCATGGCGGTGCCGGGTCATGACACGCGCGACCTTGAGTTTGCCCGGAAGTTTCACCTGCCGATTGTCCAAGTGGTCCAGCCGCCCCAGGGCACAGATTGGCAGGGCTGCGTCGAGGACGGCATCGCGGTGAACTCGGCCAATTCGGAGATCTCGCTCGACGGCCTGCCGACGCCCGAGGCCAAGTGGAAGATTACGACCTGGCTCGAGGCGAAAAATCTTGGCCGAAAGACGATCAACTACAAGCTCCGCGACTGGCTCTTCAGCCGGCAACGTTACTGGGGCGAGCCTTTTCCCATCGTCTGGAAGACCGGGCCGGATGGGCAGCCGTATCACGAGGCCCTGGCCGAATCCGCCCTGCCGGTAGTGCCCCCGCCGCTCGAGGACTACAAGCCCACAGCCGACGGCCAGCCGCCGCTGGCCCGCGCGCGGGATTGGGTGAATCTGCCCGACGGCTCGCAACGCGAGACCAACTCGATGCCCCAATGGGCCGGGAGCTGCTGGTACTATCTCCGCTACCTGGATGCGCGCAACGACCAGCGGCTCGTTGACAAATCTGCTGAGAGATATTGGATGGGCCACTCGAACCTGCCCATCCCATCGGCTCGCAATATGCAGGCGGCGGGCGATGCCGCCATAGGGGCCCCGTCCGGAACGTCTGATGACGACCGCCTTAAAAACAACTTAGGTCAACCTCTGCCAACGGTCAAGTTGCCCACACCAGGCGTTGACCTTTACGTAGGCGGCACCGAGCACGCCGTGCTTCACCTGCTCTACGCGCGGTTCTGGCACAAGGTGCTCTACGACCTTGGCTATGTCTCCACCCCGGAGCCGTTTTACAAACTCGTCAACCAGGGCCTCATTCTGGGCGAGATGGAGTTCACCGTCTTTGCCTTTGCCGATGGCCGTCCGTGCAGCGCGTCGGACCTGCGGAACATCGAAGAGGAGGCTGCGCCTGAGGGACGGCGGATGATCGGTACTCAAAAACAGAGCGGCGAAAAGCTGGTCGGCCGGCGCATTCCTGAAGAGCAAGTAACCAAGGCCGGCGACGGCTTCTCACTCAAGTCCGATCCCCGGATTCGAGTGGATGCCCGCAGCTTCAAGATGTCCAAATCGCGCGGCAACGTCATCAATCCGGACGACATCCTGGCCGAGTACGGCGCCGATGCCTTCCGCTTGTACGAGATGTTCATGGGCCCGCTCGAGATGGTCAAACCCTGGAGCACTCGCAGCGTCGAAGGCGTCTATCGCTTCCTGGGGAAGGTCTGGCGGTTGTTCATCGAGCAGAAGAGCCAGACGGAATTCGAGCAGCGCGTGACGGTCGAACCGCAGCGCGCGGCGGAGTTTCTCGAAGAGATTCGGCTCAGCCCGGTCATCCGCGGCGTCGAACCGTCCGGCGCTCAACTCAAGGCCCTTCACACCTGCATCAAGAAAGTCACCGAGGACCTGGACGGCTTCCGTTTCAACACCGCCATTTCGGCCCTAATGGTCTTCATCAACGAAGCGATGGCGTGGGAAACCCTGCCCGCCTCTGTGCTGCGGGACTTTCTAATCCTCCTGCAGCCCTTTGCTCCGCATCTCTCGGAAGAACTGTGGTCCAGGCTCGAGGCGGCGCTGCCTGCCCCGCCCACCTCGCTGGGCTATGCGCCCTGGCCCCAGTTCAACCCGGCCCTGCTGGTCGAGGACACGCTCGACATCCCGGTCCAGGTAAACGGGAAGCTGCGCGATGTCATCACCGTCCCGGCCAATGCTTCGCCAGCCGACCTGGAAACCGCCGCCAAGAGCTCGGAGAAAGTGAAACCCTTCCTGGAAGGCAAGACTGTCCGCAAGGTGATCGTGCTGCCGCGGAAACTGGTGAACATCGTGGCGGCCTGAGGGAGCGTGCGGGTGTTCAGATCTGCCGGGTCAAACGTAATACGCGTCAATGCCTTCATGTTCATCTGACCCATTCGGAAACTGCTGGAAACCGGTTTGCGAGGGCTTTCTCAAGCGTGGCGAATTTGATGCCGTGATGTTTAGCAAGGGCGGCTAGATAAGAATCGGTTGTCTGCCGATGGCCCTCGCTTAGACCGGCAATGGCAGTCGCTGAAATATCGTCCGGAATAAGCCGGGAACGGTATTTGGAAACAAATCCTGCAAAGCCTTGTCAGCATCGGCGCCGCTTGCTCCTTTTTGCATCCAGACGCGAACCAAGGCCAATTCGGTCAGCGGGCAGGTGGCCACTTTGATATATTTTCGGAAAAAGTTCTCGGCGGCAACCTTGTCCTGATGGTTTGCCCAGGTAAAGGCTACCAGAACATTTGCGTCGGGCAGAATCACGGGAAATCCTCGAGCAGCGATTTGACCCCCTGCGTCGTAATCCGATCGCCGACGAATACCAGGCGACCTCTTCTTTTCACCAACCTGGGCCTGGGACGCTCAACCGACTTCATCCGCTTCAACACAACAATATCCGGGCTTTGCTTTTCTATTTTCAGCACGTCACCCGGCTTAAACGGAATCACCGCACGGTGGCGTCGATCAACGGTCGTCGTCATGGAGAAATTATGCCATACCGCGCGTGCTCCCACAAGCTTTTGCAGGGCTTTGAACTGTCTCCGTGAATCCCGGCAGATTCGATCTCAGCGCGAAACCGGCCAAGCCGGTCGTTCCGCGCTGCCAGGCCAGGCTCATGACCGCGAGCGCAACCCCTTCTAAAAGCTCCAGCGGTTTCTAAATTGCGCCCGCACTTCCTGGACGCGTTCCTTGGTGACAGGCTTCGAGGCCAACTTGATGAGCCGCGTCATTGTCGTTCCTCTGGCGCCCCCAACCCCGCTAATCTCCGCCACCGAGGAAATTTAACATTGTCGAAATAGTTACGATCCTCTTCATGCCTCGACGGAATTTGATTCGCTGTTGAATTGGGCCAACCTCCTGCGCCGGGTCCAGACCTCGAAGGCTCGGTGTTTGCCGGCGTTGGCCGGCGCCGCCAGCCGAACCAAGCCGCGCCGCAGGCAACCAGCGAGAGCAGCGAGATGAGGATGCCCCAGGCGAAGGCCCTGTCTTCATAGACCAGGTTCACCTCATGCTTGCCCGCGGGGACCTCCAGGGCCTGGAATGCATAATTGGCCCGCCAAAGCGGAACTGCTTTGCCGTCCACGTACGGATGCCACCAATGGTAGAACGCCTGCGCCACCACAACCATGGCCGGGGCGCCCGCTTCGACCTCAACTCGCAAACGTCGGGCGGAGAACTGCGTTGGGCCGAGCCGCACCTCAGCCGGGCCGAGCGAGTGGATTTGGCCCTGGGCCTCCAAGGGGAGGTACACCCGGCCAAGGGGATCAAAGTTGCTTGCCAGCATGGCCCGCAGCGTGTCAGGGCCATCGGCAAAGACCGGTCTTTGGCCCGCCGTGACCAGGGGAAGAAAAGAGTCGCGGGCGACCCAATCCACGGCATTGGTGGGATTGCTGGCATGGGAGATGCCGAGGAAATCCTTCAATTTCGGTGCCTCATTCGTGGTAAAATAAACGTACTTGAATACTTCGAGGAAATCCCTGAGGTCCAGCGAATAGAAGCCGTCGAATTTGGGGACGCCATCCAGGAGATTAAGATTCATGAACAGCGATAGCCTGCGTCCGGTTATGTCATCCTGCAAATTGGGGGTGCCGGTGGAGAGCAGGCGCCACAGGGAGGCCTTGCTTTGCATGGCGCGGGAAAGACCTGCTCCAAGCTGGCCGTCCCATTTGAAAAAGTGCCGGATGGTCCCTGGCTTCAAGGCCGAAGCGGCAACCGTTGGACTCAGGTTGGAGGAGTGCGTAAAGACATCGAACCAGAGCGCGACCAGGAGGCCGATCTGGAGCACCCGTTGCAGTTTTCGATCCGTTTCCGGTCGGAGCAAGGCAAGGCAAGCCAGCAGCATGGCCAGGAACAAGGCGCGGACGCAGGCGTTCCCGATAGTGACAGCCAGACTGGAGCCCGGGAGCGGATTCTTCCAGGCGAACCAGAGGATTGCGCCCATCAACCCAATCAAACCCAGTGCCAGAGCGCCCAGGTTGCGCCATCCTCGAGGCCGGCTTGGCGCCGGCAAGGCCAGCAGCCAACTCAGGCCCAAGGCAGCCAGGAGCGGGAGGGCGAAGGTCGCCAGGATGAGGAACTTGACCGGGAAGCGGATGAACCCGAAGAGCGGGATCGGGCGTTTGAGGGCGTCGTAGAGGAACCCTCGGTGGCCTAAAGCCATGAGCAGGCTGAACAACACCAGGGCCGCCAGGAGCCAGACTCGCTGATGGCGTGCGCGCCAGGCTGCCAGGGCCGCCAAAGCCACCGTGCCCGCACCCAGATAGTAGGAACCGATCCAACTCTGGCCGGCTTGGACAAACACGCCATGGTCATTACGCAAGCAATGAAAGAGCGGGACCAGGTAATTCATCCAACCGGTAATCGGCATGGCGGCAATCCCGGCCATGCCTCCGCTGGCATAGCCCGCGCCCCGTTGGGAATGGGCCAGCAAATCGAGAAAGGGCAGCAGTTGTGCCGCCGCCAAACCGGCGGCCAGAGAGCCGGCAGCCAGCGCCCGGACGCCCATTTTCCAGGCCGGAATGTCGCCCGCCAGGAGTTGCCGCAGCCATAAGACCCCGAGCAGGAGCCAGGTTTGGAGGATGGCCTCCGCCCCGCCTGAGAGCAACTGGAGGCCGCCTGCCACGGCCGCCACAACAATGAGGGACCGCCCCTGGCGCCAGGCAGATTCCATGCTTAGCACCACCCAGGGCATCCAGGCCAGCGCCGCCAGAATGTGCGGCCACATCAGCCCGTACCAGGTAAAGCCATTGAACGCGAAGACGGCCCCGGCGACGGCAGCCGCCAGGCGATTCCTGGCCCAGCGGTGCGCCAGAAAGTACATGCCCAGGCCGGCCAGAAAGAGGTGGCCGAGGCAAAACACGCCGAATGACCAAGGCAGCGGCAAAAGCAAATAGAAGAGTGACAACGGATAGAGCGTCAGCGTATTCCACTGCGCCAGGAAAGGGATGCCGCAACTGTTGAACGGGTTCCAGAGGGGGATCTCGCCGCGCCAGAAGCATTCCCGATGGTAAAAGGCCACGGGATAGGCAAACAGGCCGGCATCCCCGTAAGCGAAGGCCTCCGAGCCGGTGATGACCAAGGGGAAGCTTGCGACAATAAGGAGGCCCAGCAAGGCGGCAAACCGCCCGGGACTGAGCCACTCACTCTCGCCCTCTCCCGGCGTCCAGGAGCTTGCAGGCCGCCCTGAAATCATGGCCCGCAACCTACCATTGGCAGCCCGAATCAGGGAAGACAAAACACTCCGTCAAATGGCCGTCTTTGCCGGCGCGGCGGGATGGGTGACGGGGCGTATCTTGATCTCGCGCAAGGCGGCTGAGGTTTGCCAGCAGGCCACGCCGAAGGGTTTGGACAATTCGATCTCGCCCGGGCGCAGGGAGATGCGTCGGTCGGCGGTGTTGACGTTGATGAGTTGCTCCTGGTCGAGCCAGGCTTCGATTCTGCCCTCGGTGACGCGGAGGCGGATGCGGTACCAGCGGCCGGATTCGAGGTTGATAAACTTGGTGGTCTGGTTTTCGGAGGCATCCATGCCGTCGAGGCTGGAGATGCCGACGAGCGAGCCGCCCCAACCGCCGACGATGAGACTGCAGAACGAGTCGCCGACGGGCACGGTGAGGCCGCAAAAGAAATCCGAGCCCATGACCCGCGCGGCATCGAGGGCCACTTCGTAATTCATCTTGGGGAACTCGTTCGTATAATTGATGCCGGTGAACGGGTCACCCATCTTGAGCAGGACGAGGCCGGGGCGGCACTGCACTTCGCCGTGGCCGGCGAACTGGGTCTCGCGCCAGCCTTCGAGGTTTTGGCCGTTGAAGAGGGCTTGCCAGCCCTCGCCTTCGAAGGGGGCGGGCGGTTTGGCCAGGCCGGGCGGGAGGTTGTCCTTGGGCTCGGTCGCGGAGGGGGGAGCCGGGGCAGCGGCCTGAGATTGCTGCGGTTGGGCGGGCGTGACCGCCGCCTGCGCGGAGGAGGCGCCCTGTTTGGCAGGTTCCGAACTGCATCCCGCCAGCAGAACCAGGGCGGCGGGCACAAGACTGGGCCAGAAGGAAAAGCTCATCTTCATAAGCGGCATCGGCGAAAGGTTGAGGTTGCTCATAAGGTTCAGACGCCATAGCCTAGCAAGGTATTCTCGCAATAGCGACATGATTTGCGCCAATGACGACCCCCAGCTTTCTCCGGGAGCAAGCCGATGGAGTTTTGATATCGGTGAAGGTGCAGCCGCGCGCTTCGGCCAACGAGATCGGCCAGCCCTTGGGGAGCGAACTGCGCATCAAGGTCACCGCGCCGCCCGTAGATGCTGCGGCCAATGAGGCGCTGGTGCGGCTCTTGGCCCAGGTGTTGGATTGCCCGCGCAACCGTGTGGAACTGGCGCGCGGCCACACCTCGAGACACAAGCTGGTCAAGATATACGGCATCTCAGCCGAGGTTGCGGCGGCCCGGCTTGGTCGTGCAAAAACAAATTCCGAGGTCTGAATGCTCGGGGTGAAGCGTGGAGCGTGGAGCGTAACAAGCGCCACGATGCCCTCACGCTCTACGCTCCACGCTCTACGCTGCGACGCTCCGACGCTCCACGCTCCGGACGCCGGGCAAAGGGTGTTCACCCGGCAGTGGCGGACAAGCGGTTAAGCGCGCTGAGCACGGCGCGGACCGAAGCCAGTTCGATGTTGGTATCCACGCCTGCCCCCCAGCGGGAGCGGCCATCCTGCTGTTTGATCTGGATGTAGGCGATGGCGGCGGCTTCTTCGCCGACGCCCATGGCGTGTTCGCTGTAGTGGACAATTTCAAATCGAGGCACGCCCAGAATGGCGAATCCGTGAACCAAGGCCGCCAGGGGGCCGTTGCCCTGACCCTGTAATTCGAGCGGCTGGCCGTCGCGTAGCAGGCGGGCGCGGCAGCGAACCGTGCCGTCTTGGCTCTCGGTCTGGAAGCGTTCGAGTTGCCATGGAGCCGCAGGCTCGATGTACTCGCGCCAGAACATCCCCTTGAGCTCGGCCGCGCTGACTTCGCGCCCCAACCGGTCCACCTCGTTGTTGGCAATGGGCCCGAACTCACGCTGCATCTCCTTGGGCAACTGGATGCCAAACTCGGTTTCCAGCAGGTAGGCCACGCCCCCCTTGCCGGACTGGCTGTTGACCCGAATCACTTCGCGGTACCGGCGCCCGATGTCGGTCGGGTCGATGGTCAAATAGGGCACGTCCCAATGCTGCCGCCCGCCCGACTTGGACCATTCTGCCAGGCCCTTCTTGATGGCGTCCTGGTGCGAGCCGCTGAAGGCGGTGAAGACCAGTTCGCCTGCGTACGGCTGGCGGGGCGGCACGGTCATTCCAGTGCACCGCTCGTAGATCTCGCACAGGTCGTTGAGATTGCTGAAATCCAGTTTGGGATCGATGCCCTGCATGTAGAGGTTCAAGGCCACGGTCACCAGGTCGAGGTTGCCCGTGCGCTCGCCGTTGCCGAAGAGCGTCCCCTCGACCCGATCCGCTCCGGCCAGCAGGCCCAGTTCCGTGGCCGCCACGCCGGTGTTGCGGTCGTTATGGGTGTGGAGGCTGACGATGAGCGAATCGCGGTTCTTGATGTTCCGGCAGATCCACTCGACCTGGTCGGCATAAACGTTGGGCATGGCCACCTCGACCGTATCGGGCAGGTTCAGGATCATCTTCCGCTCCGGCGTCGGGCGCCAAACTTCCATGACCGCTTCTGCGACCTCCCGGGCGAACTCGACCTCGGTGGCGCTGAAGCTCTCGGGCGAGTATTGGAGCATGACTTGGGTGCCGGCAAGGCGGGGCAAGCGGTCCTGGATCATCCGGGCGCCACGCACCGCCACGCCGATGATTTCCGTCTTGGACATGCCAAAGACGGTGCGCCGCTGGGCTGGCGAGGTGGAGTTGTAGAGGTGGATGACGGCCCGCTTGGCGCCAACCAGGGATTGGAAGGTCCGCTCGATAAGGTCCTCGCGCGCCTGCACCAGCACCTGGACCCGAACGTCCTCCGGGATGCGCCCTTCCTCGATGAGGCGGCGGTTGAAAGTGAACTCCGTGTTCGAGGCCGACGGGAAGCCGACCTCGATTTCCTTGAAGCCGCACTTGAGCAGGGCCTGGAAAAGCTCGAGTTTTTGGCCGACGTTCATCGGCACGGCCAGGGCCTGGTTGCCGTCCCGAAGGTCGACGCTGCACCAGGCGGGGGCTTGGGTGAGTACTCGGCTGGGCCACTGGCGGTCAGGCAATTGGACCGGCGGGAAGGGGTGGTATTTGGCTGATGGGTTTTTGAGCATGGCAGTCTGGGTTTCTTAGGGCCGAGGGCGGCTGGGCAAACAAAAGCCCCACCGCCGTTCGGCAGTGGGGTTCAACAAATTCCGGTTACGACACTAGAACCCGACTGCCGCGCATTTCAGCAGCAGCGCGCTCGATGGCAGCAGGTTCTCAATCCTAATCACGCGCCCAAAGTAGCAGGCAGAGCGGCGCCTGTCAACTGCTTTCTGGCGGGCGAGGGCTCGAGGGGGCCGAGTGTCGAGGGGCGAGGGGCGAGAGGCGAGTGGCGGGTGGGGAGGCAACGAAGTGCCGCCGCCTCCCCCCTCGACACTCGACACTCGCCCCTCGACACTCGCCCCTCGCCCCCCGCCCCTCGACACCCGACACTCGACACCCGCCCCCCCCCACTCCGCCCCAGCCCGATGGCCTTAAAGCGCAAAATCCCCGGCGGGGTTCTGGCTGT
>Ga0187853_10002677_pt1 | contig 14519 bp, 14 predicted proteins | sample June2016WEW_6_10_2_FD_132417 | JGI IMG/M metagenome (GOLD analysis project Ga0187853, IMG submission 132417) | Peatland microbial communities from SPRUCE experiment site at the Marcell Experimental Forest, Minnesota, USA - June2016WEW_6_100 | ecosystem: Environmental > Terrestrial > Soil >... | reverse complement strand
CGCGGACCACCCGACCGGCCACCTCTGCCTCACAGTGGCGGAGAGCATACTCGGAAATATCCAGTCCGTGAACCTGTAGCCCGGGGCAGATGGCCATTAGGTCTTTTGCCAGAAAGCCCTTGGCGCAGCCGACGTCGAGCACACGGTCGCCAGGCTTAAGGCCGAAATGCTCGACAATGTCGCGGGCTATCGGCACCCACCGGCCATCATCGCGATAGCCCCCATACCCCTGCTCACGGCTGCCGTCGAAATATTCGGCACCGAATTTCAGCGCCGCCTCACGGTTGGCTGGATCGAGCGAGCGCGGCTTTCCCATCTTGCGCTTGGCCCGCGGATAATACCTGAGGAAGTTGATCTCGGCCATCACCCCTGCCTCAGCATCTCGGCGTGCGCCTTGGCAAGGCCTTTGTCCAGGGGCGTGAAGTTGAAGGTCGGGAACGCTTTGTGTATGGCGGTCACATCAAAGTGCCGGTGAGTGATTGGGGTCTGTCTCGACGTGCCGATGATGTCGATCGGCTTATCGAGCAAGACGGCGACCTTTTTGGCAAGCTCGGCGTAGGAAATAGACCGGCCTGTCGCTAAGTTCAACGTGCCGATGCTGCAGTGGCGCAGCACCAGCATGGTCAGTGCCGCCACATCGTCGACCAGGATATGATCGCGCGTCTCTTCCCCTTCGCCGAACAGCGTGATCTTCCCGTCCTTGTGCGCCATGCGGCAAAGGCGATTCGGGCCGTAGGAGTTGTGTGTGTCTTCAGCGCCATAGACAAGCGTAGAGCGCAGCACTGCCACGGGCGCCTTCGTCGCTGACTTGACCATCATCTCGCGGGCAAGATGCATCATCCCGTAAAGGTCATCAGGCTCGGCGCAGGAGGCTTCGCTGACCAGGCTCGTGGCTATCGGGTAGACCGAATCAGAACTCAAATAAACCACCTGGGCCGGCGTCACTTTCCCCAGCGCACCGCAGAGACTCGCCGCCATGTGGATGTTCGTGAGGAACGGCTGCAGACCACGCCCCTTGTCCGGGGTCAACGCCGCCAGCATCACGACTGCGTCGTGATGCTGGAGCATGGCGGCGAGTCGGTCAGCGGCACCGTCGGTCGCCAGGTTGAGGTCTGCGCTGCTGACCGGGAGCGCGGCGATGCCGGCACGTTGCAGCACGGAGACGAGCGTGCGGCCGATAAAGCCGCGCGCGCCGAGCAAGACGACTCGAGTGGGGTTCACCGGTTTCTCGTTCAGATGGTTCAGCATGACGCTACAATTGTCGCCGCCCTTCCTTTATTGAGGAGAGGCGCATGTTGAGCCGGCGGCACGCAACGGCGGAACGCCGAGCGTGAAATAATCCAACCCCGCCGCCACGACAGCTTTGCCGTCCAAGACATGGTACGGATCAATGACGGCGCGGCCTGCCATCGAGCGGGCGAGCTGATCGGCTTTTAGATCACGGAACGCCGGCCACGGCGTCATGATCACCAGCGCGTCCGCGCCCTGCGCCGCCTCGAGCGCGGAGGCACAGCCTGTCGCATCCGGGTGCGCAACGGCCGAGGCCGGTACCACGGGATCGTGAACCCGCAGGCGCCACGGCTTGAGCTGCGCGATCAACGCCAGCGATGGCGAGTTCTTGGTCGAATGCGTGTTTTCCTTGTATGCCAGGCCGAGCACGCCGATGACCGCCTTGGGATTTGCCGCCAGCACTTCCCCGTGCAGCGTGCGGAGCGCCCAGTCGCGGCGGTGGCTGCTGTTGGTCATCCAGGCCCGCACCACACCCGCATCGGTTCCATACGCGTCAGCCAACCGGCATACGGTAGCAAGATCGCGTTCCAGATTGCCTCCGGCCAGTCCCAGACCCGGCCCGAGATAGGCATGCGGGCCGATGCGCTTGTCGAGCTTCAGGGCCGGCGCGATTTCCGACCAGTCGGCGCCGATCCGCTCGCAGAGTTCGGCCAGCGTATTGGCGACGGTGACAGAGGCGACCAGGCAGCAATTGATGGAAATCTTGGCCAGCTCGGCGCTCTCATATCGCATGGGCAGGATCGGACAGCCAAACGTCGAGAGGAACGCGCCGTAGGCCGGAGGCAACGGCCGCTCCAGCGCGGCGCAGCCGACGATGAACCGTTCAGGGTGCATGGCGCGCTCCACCGCCCGTCCGAAGATCAGCGTCTCGACCTGATAGTAGAGCCGCTCCTTCGGCAGCGCGAGCGTGCGCGTGAAGCCCGGCGGAACCTGGCAGAGAATCACCAGGATCGCATCGCGGCCCAGCCCCGCCGTGATGGTGTCGATCAGCGCCCGGATGCCCGACAGATCGCTCTGACCCTGATCATCGGTCGGCACATCAGCGGAAATATAGACAACATCACAATGTTTTAGATCGATGACTTCGGTAGTGAATGCGAACCGTTGCTTGCTCCGTTCCAGCAGTTCCGGCAACCCCGGCTCCACGATGGACAGCTTGCCCGACTTCAGCTTTGTGATGATGCCGGCATCAGTGTCGAAACAGACCGTCTCAAACCCGCGCGCGGCGGCGGCGGCGGCGGAATTGATGCCGAGGTGGGTCATGCCGGCGAAGCCGATGACGGGCCGGATCATGTCGCGGCTTCCTTCTGCGCGTCCCGCCCCAGCCTGCGCAGCAGGCGGTTGAGCCACAGGTCGGTGGACAGGTCGGTGGTCGCCCCCCGCTCGCACAGGGCTTTGAAGTGGGCGTATTCGAGCGCCCACGTCGGATCGTCCTCCACCAGGGTGATGGATTCCTCCGGTGGACGCCCGGAGGGCAGAATGCGCGTGCGATGGATGAAGGTAGTGGGACCCCATTTGCACAGCGAGCGGATATGCGCCGTTCCTTTTTCGGCGAACACGTCGCAGGTGAAGTGGTTGCGCCAGGACAGGAGGGTCATTTCAAATTCCAGTTTGGGCCTGGCCGTCTTTGAGATCATCACCACATGATCGGGCGCGCGGTTTTCAAAGCAGTTCGCGGACACGATCTGAAAGTCCTCGCCGAGCTCGCCGAACCAGAACTTTGCCGTGTCCAGGAGGTGCGAGCCGAGATCGAGCAGGACGCCGGCGCCCTGATCGCGCCAAGCCGAATCGCGCACGAGCCGCGCGGTGCCGTTGCCGTAGAACATGCGGCAGCGGTAGATCGTGCCTAATTTGCCGGAGGCGACGAAGTCGTGCATCCGGACGTAATGCGGCTCGAAACGGTGGTTGTATGCCGTGTAACAGACCACGCCTCTGGCACGTGCCAGTTGCTCGAGCTTTTCGATCTGCCGATCATCCAAGGCCCACAGCGGTTTCTCCACCAGCACGTGCTTGCCGTTCTTCAATAGATAGGTCAGCGCCTCGACCTTGGGCTCGTCGGGAATGCACACGAGGGCCGTGTCGTAGCTGGACACCGGCACGTCCTCGACGGCGCGGTACTCCGCCTCTTCGTTGACCGGATCCACCGACGCGACGTAGTCCGCTCCGGCGAATTTCCGGCGTTTATGGCCCTGGATTCCGAGACCGACGACGATGGCTTTCATTAAGTTGGTGGTCGGTGGTACTTAGTCCTGCATTTCGCAAATACGGCAACATCAGAGCCGCGAGCGTAAGCGAGCAGTCAACGCTGCCAGCCACCGCTCCCTTACGGTCGCGGCTCTGTCATTACGTTGCCATACTTATGAAAACGCGTACTTAGCCTGCCGTTCGACGGTGTCAATCTTGCGGCGAACGTCATCCGGCGTGACCGCAATATTACCGTCATATTCGCACTCGCACGCCGCCGCCATGGACCCGAGGATGGTGGCCATCGCGTCCGATCCCGTCGCCAGCATGGACAGGGTCGCGTAGGCCAGCAGCGCGTCGCCCGCGCCCAGAGCGTCCGTCAGCCGCTCGACGAAGGAATCCACCACGACAAAGGAGTCCAGCGACTCGTGGTCGCTGCTGCGGCAGGTGAGCACTCCCCGCTCGCCCAGCTTGAGGATCAGCGTCTTGCACTGGGCTTCGTCATACAGGGTCGACGCCAGCGGGCGGATGCCGGAGTCCTGGTCCGCGAGCGCAAAGCGGGCTTCGCGTTCGTTCGGCGTGATCAGGTCGAAGTTCTTGAACTCGGTGATGTTGCCCCAGCGGCTGGCCACCTGGCTGTCAGCCACCTTATAGACGCCCTGAGGAATGGAGGCGATCAGCCGCGGGATCGTGCGGCGGTTGAAAATCCCGTGGCGGAAATCGCTGAAGACCACGGCGTCGCAGGCTGTCTCGGAGACGGTCTTGGCCAACGTTTCCAGAATGTCATCGGAAATGGATCGGTTATCCAGCGTATCGATCTTGAGTAACTGGTAGCCGCCCGCGACGATCGCGTTCTTATTGGTGGTCGGTCGTGTCGAATCAACGACAGGGCGGCACTGCACGCCGGACTTCTTCAACCCGTTCAACACGAAATCCTTCAGAGTGTCTTCCCCCAGCACGGTGGAAAAGACCACTTCCGCGCCGGCGGCCCGCAGGTGCTCGGCAACGACCGCCGCCCCGCCGATATAGTCATCTCGCCGCCCGTACAGGACGCTCATGGTCGGAGTCTTGGTCTGCCAGCCGATCATCGCCGTCTGGGTATAACTGTCCACGATGGTGTCGCCGACGACATGGACCCGCTTGCCCTTGAGGCGGTCGAGACCGTCACGGAGCGAATCAAACGTCAGCTTTTCGGCCTCCATGAACGTCAGCAGCTTCTCGATCTTGATCGCCGGCGGCGCCAGATCGATAAGCTTCGTGGAAGAGTACACGATGTCGCCCGGCGTGAAGATCATCTCGCCGCCATACGCGTTCAGGATGTCCGCTTCCTCCTGGGTCTTCTCCGGCAGGCCGCCGGCCGTGTATTCGTACCCCTTGGCGAAGAAATCCGGTTGCAGCTTGCTGATGTTCTTGATGGGTGTTGCATTGATATCGATGATCACGTAATCCACGACCTCGAACGCTGCGAGGTTGAGCGCACGCAGGTCCTGGGGGACGTGGGGCCGGTGCTGGCCCTTGCTGATGTGCGCGTCCGCCGTGAGGCTGGCGACCAGAATGTCGGCCTTGGTTTTGGCGTAGATCAGATGGCGCAAGTGACCGGGATGCACCACATCGAACACGCCGTGGCACATGATCACCTTCCGCTTCCGCGGAAGCGGGCCGATGATCCGGCAGAGTTCTTCGATGGTCTTGACCTTGTGGCGATACTGCTCGGTGAGGGATGGGATCATGGTACCCTACCTGTCTCCCAGATATTGAAACCAGGTTTTCGTCGCTTCCGCGATGGACTGCGGGCTCCACAGCGGCGCATCACGCCAGTACTCAATGTCGGCCAGGATGCGGCGGACGCCTTCCTCGAACGAAACTTTGGGCGCCCAACCGAGGTCCCGCGTGATCTTGCCGATGTCTGCCCAGGTGCAATCCGGCTCGCCGGGACGCTTCGGGAGATACACCACGTCGCCGCCGAGCAGCTCGACCAGGCGATTCACCGACTGCGGGTTGCCGGCGCCGAGGTTCCAGACCTCCCCGACCTTGTCGGTCTCGGCCGCAGCGAGAAAGGAGGCCGCCACGTCAGTGACATAGAGAAAGTCGCGCGTCTGCGTGCCGTCGCCGACCACGGTGAAGGGTTTGCCGGCCAGTTTCTGCCGCAGGAATACGCCGAACACCGCGCCGTAGGCGCCGGACGTGCGCGACCGCGTGCCGTAGGCGTTGAAGATGCGGATCGAGTTCGCCGGCAGGTGGTACACCTTGTGCCAGTGGAAGGCCGCCACTTCACCGAGGTACTTGCTGAGCGCGTAGGGATACTGCGGCGCGATCGGATGATCCTCGCGGGTCGGCACGGCAGCCAGCCCGTAGCACGAGGAGGAGGCGGCATACACGACCTTCCGCGCGCCGGCGTGCCGCGCGGCCTCCAGCACGTGCACCGTCCCCTGCACGTTGGCCGACATGTACTCGGCAGGCTGCTCGATCGAAGGCACGATGTCCCCGATGCCGGCGAAGTGACAGACGAACCGAGCGTCGGCAAACAGCCTGTCGTCCGGCGCGAGCGCGCGGACATCGCGTTCATCCAGCACGACGTGGGTGTTGCTCTTGTGGTGTGCCAGGTTCGCCGCCCGCCCGCCGACCAGGTTGTCAATGACGTGGACGCGGAAACCCCGCTCGACGAGCAGGTCCACCATGTGGCTGCCGATGAAGCCGGCGCCGCCGGTGACGACGGCCAGAGGACGCTTCACCATCACGTCGACCACTTCTTCTTCAGCATCTTGACGTTGAAGTACCGTTCATCGGTCATGCTGTTGGGCAACTTGCCCTCCTTGAAGGCCCTGCAGAGGTCCCGCACGGCGTCTTCGATGGTGCGTTTTGGTTTAAAGCCCAGCTTGGCTGCGATCTTGTCGGAGGTGATGCGGTACGAGCGCGTATCGTTGGAAGGAGTCGTCACGATGGGGATATCCCCTTTTTCGGGAAACGCCTCCTGCACCACTTTTTGGACGATCTTGGCGATTTCCATGATGCTCTGGTTTTGATAACCGGCGTTGAACGTTTCGCCCGCGATCTTCTCGTCCGGCAGCTCCAGGAGCAGCTTGTAGAGATCGCACATGTCCTGGATATGGAGATTCGGCCGTTGCTGCTCGCCGCCGTAGACCGTGATCTCATTGTTGTTCACTGCATGGTTGGTCAGGATGTTGACTGAGAGGTCAAGCCGCATGCGTGGGCTGTACCCACAGATCGTGGCTGGCCGGATGGTAACGCAGACGAAGTCTTCTGACTGGTGTTTGAACAAAAGCGGCTCGCATAAACCTTTGAACTTGTTGTATAGCGTCAACGGCACCAACGGATGCTCTTCCGTCACCCTGGGGGCCTCGGAATACCCATAGACCGAGGAAGAGGAGGCGTAAATGAACCGTTTGACCCCCTGCTGCTTCGCAGCAACCACCATTGGTTCGAAACACTGGTAGTTGATCTCCTCGCTTAGTGTCTCATCCAATTCGAACCCCGCATCATTGGAAATGCACGCGAGTTGGATGACCGCCTCCATGCCCCTGCAGGCATCCCGGAACTCGGCGGTGTCTCGGATATCGCCTTCGACGATCTTCAGTCGCGGCTGCGGCTTCAATTCGCAGCCGTAATACATGATGTCGTATACCGTGACGTCGTGCCCCGCTGCCAGCAACTGCGGCGTCAGCAACGTTCCAACATAGCCGGCTCCACCGGAAATTAGGACGTTTCTCAAAGCTGTTACCCTCCGACTGGATGTGAGGTCTGCTCAGGCCGACCCCGCGCGTTTTGCGCAGGAAATGGTATGGCCTGCCGCCGAGGCGTCTTTGTAGAACATTTCGACCGTTTCGAGCGAGTAGTCGACTGATATTTGCCAAGGAGCGACAGCTTGTTCAGGATGTCGTTGGTCGCGGTAATGATGTGACAGCCGATCCCGTTCGCCTGCACGATATTGAGCAGTTCGCCGGAAGGACCTCGAACTCCTCCAATGTCGCCGGGGGGCAAGACTTCCCGTCGCGTACCAGTGCGCGGTTGATCACGCCGTCCCGATCGAGAAAGACCGCACGCCGCTTCCCGCTCAACGCTCCGCCGCTTTGACCGTGGTCTCCCATTTCGTCCCGGAGGTTTGCAACAGCGGGTGCGACACCAGACAATGCCAGACAACGGCGTGGAACGCTTCGGTGTGCGGCGTGATTCGCTCAGGGCATACGGTCGGGATCACTACCACCGCATCCCCTACCTTCTTGGCATACCCGTTTTCGCGGCCAATGACACCGTAGATTTTCAGTCCACGCTTCTTGCCCTCATCCAGCGCGCGTACAATATTCACACTGATATTCTTTTCTACGTCACCACCGCCGACAGAGAAGACGAAAATCGCGTCCTTGTCATTGGCTCGACTGGTCGCCAGCCAGGCGGCAAAGACAGTGTCCCACCCTTCGTCGTTGGTGCGCGCAGTCAGTTCCGAGACATTGTCTACCGGGGTGTAGGCCTCGATCCCGCACAGCGTGCGAAAATCGTTGACTGCGTGGCTGCAATTTCCCGCGCTACCACCGACTCCAATCAGGAAGAGTCTGCCCCCTCGCATCCGTAATTCAGCAAGGCCTTCCGCGATACGCTCGATCATCCCGCAATCAATATGTTCAGTGATCTCGCGCGCCTCGGCAAAATATTGCGCTGCATGAATCATAGGAGGGTTCCTTTCTCTGTACATCTCTGCCCACGTCAGCGGCGCTCCTAAATAGTAACGCCGGGGCATGTACTGCATCGGTTCGCGCTTGTCAACGGAGAACCATTACCCCCTGCACGCTGTCCATACCTCCATCTTCACCGTGTCCACGACATACTCGGCAGCGCGTCGAGCGGCATTCCGCTCGCTTAACTACCCAAACGGAATCGGAGCGGGGCGGTCCCTTCGAACGACAGCCATGAACCTGGCGAGCGTGACCGGCAGAATATCCCACGGTCGCAGCACGACAAACAGCGCCAGCTTGCCGAGCGCGCGGCTAGCGGCACTTCCGACCAGCACTGTCCATTCAACCATCGGGCCGCCGCGTCCAGCGATGGCGCGGCGGAGGAGAAGCCGATCGATGGGGCGGTTGCGCGCTGCAGCGGCGGCTGCGACGAAACGCAACCGGTACTCGAGACGGTGGCGGTATTCAGCAGAAAAGAACGCCCGGTCCGGGCACGCCATGCGCTGCAACGTTCCCTCAAGGATCGTGAGAACTCGCGCCGGGTCGCGTATTGTTGTGCTGTAATAGGAGCTGTCGATCCTCCTCCAGAAGGCGAGATACTCGGGAATTACACAAGCACCGTGTTTGGCACCGAGCAATTCGGTCACGTAACCATCGGCGAATGACTGAAGCCTCTCATCGAAGCCGCCTGCCGCTCGGAGCAGCGCAGTTCGATAAATCGTGCCGACTCCGCCGAAGCTACTGCCGTGGCGAGTCAGTTCTCTCACTACGCTTCTCGGCTCGAGAAACCTCGCACTCCGACTAACTGATGCGGTGCGAGAACGCCCCATGTACCTACTCTGTTCATCAACTTCGATCACCTGCACGAGGCAGAATGCAGCCTGCGGATTACGATCCATCAGGTCGAGGCTCTTCGCGCAAAGCGTGATGTCGATGAAATCGTCCGAAGACATGAAGAGTACATACTCACTCTCAACAGTCGCCAACCCCTCATGCATTCGAGGTACCGTCCCCCGGTTCTGCTCATGCGTGACGACTGAGATGAAGTCATATCGTTCGGCGTACGCGCGAAGAATGCTCGGCGTCTCGTCAGTGCTCGCATCGTCGAGTACTAGAATACGATCCGGGCGGCGGATCTGAGCAACAAGACTGTCGAGCGCTCTCCGGATGTACGGTGCGTGATTGCGCGTCGGCATGACCACGGTAAGCCGACCGTTTCTCGGCCCGCCCGTGGAGAGCAAGGCGCCATCCCCAGGTGATTCGTCGAGCCCAGTGGAAGGGATCATCCGGATGCGCACATCAGGAACGCGGACTCGTCATAGTCAACTCGTTCCCCGGGAAACACTATGTTGCTCGAGAGATACACCGGCACTGGCATTGTATCTCGGAGCGCTTCCAACACTCTGATCATTCCATGCACATTCACAGCACGCGTGGCCAGCTCGTTGCGCTTGCATTCATCAATACCTCCAAACTGAGCACAACAAAACACATAATCCATCTTCGCGAGAGACTCTTTCTCAATGACCAAAACTCGGCTTCCATATCGCCGGCGAAGTTCCCTGGCGATCGATACGCCGATCACGCCGGCTCCTATCACCAAAAAAATCACAGGTGTTTTGCCTAGTCGCCCGTTCAGGCATGTTTCCAACTTCGCTCGCAAAACCTCACCTATTTAGTCCATTATCCAGTTTCTTTGGCTACCTGCAATTGGGTCTTGAGCTCACCTGCAGACCCTTGGCTATGTACAAATGCCGGATAAACTCTGCGATTGTCTCTCGCTCTTTTCCCTCCGCAATATTGGAAGCGATCGACACCACCGCTCTTCTCAATTGATCCCGAAACCCGAAGTCCCGTCTAAATTCACCATCCTTCGAGACAGCATAGATCTCGACCGCTGAGGACGTGGCCTCCTGCCAACAGGCCAGGTCTTCAAAGCGAACAATGCTCATCGCTCTCTCATCTCCGGTTTCGCGCGTCGCACGTGCATCGATGAACCCTTTTAGGGTTCGCGCGAGTGTTCCCGGTCGCGCCAATCGCGTGCCCGATGGGTACAGCTTCGCTCTCTCACTTACAGAACGTTCACTTCCCAGCATCTATTTTTCCGTCGGCGGTGGCCTTGGCAGCACCAAGGCCGCCCCTGACGGTCATGTGACAACCCGTTGAGGTACAGCGCCGCGACCTTCTCTCGCGGTACCCCGAACCAGACTAACCGTGCCTGGATCTTCTTTGCCTCCTCCAGGTGGGCAATCAATGCGGCATCAAATCCCCAGTTTGGCTAGGCCTCGATCGGCCACAAAGGGGAGGAGAGAAACGTCCCCTGATTCCCATCCACGAATCCGACCAGGGTCAAATCCATCTCCCAAAGGCTGATGTAAACCAGTTCGGCCAGTTCCCCCGTCCCGTAAATGACGATCCGCTTGGCGCCCGCGCTAGCCAGCCCTGTCAGCACCATTTTCAGTCGTTACCGCATGTCTATGCAAGGGAATACTGCACATAGCAGATATACGTGAGCCGGGTCTTCTCGGTCATCCCGCGAGGGGTCAGGAGATACTTAATGCGATACCTGGGGATTGTGGTGATCTTGATGCAGCCCTTACGGGCAAGGCGTTTGAGGTACAGGTTCGTCAGCCCATGTGCAACGCCGAGCTTTCGCGCCATCGTGCGCTGTGTGACGACAGCGTTCCGCTCGACCTCGTTGAGGAGGTGCAGATCGTGTTGAGCCTGGATATCCATTACATGTTTGGTCGGCCCAGGAAAAAACACTCAAAATTCGAACAGATCGGATCCGCGGGTCAAGAAAAATCAATTTTCCCGGTAATCAAGGGAGGCGGGAAGGCCTGGCTAGGGCTGCGCATGCCCCATAAAGTGGTTTATTGCAACAAGATCGAGTGCGTCTAGATCCCACTTCAAGTCGACACTTCCCGTTCGGGCCGGCAATGCGATACGTCCCGGCTTACTGGGCTTGGATTTCTTTTCCCGTTCACTATCGATGAACCGATAATAGGCTTTCAGTTCGTGCCGATTTCTTGCAAAGCAATCTGTATACGATGCCGACGGGTGCTGCGCTTTGGCGGTGGCGATCGGCCGGTCGCCTCTGCAAACTGGATGCTAAGTGGCTGCCTTTGGCTTGGACGCCTTTTTCTCAGCCTTCGTGGGCTGGACTGCAGCCAATGCACTTCTGAAAGGAAGAGCAAATAAAAAGAGAACAGCAGGGAAGTTTGCCCGGTCCAAATCGAGGTCGGTATCGGAATCGGGGTCGAAAATTAAACTTGTTTCGACCCCGATTCCGATACCGACCCCGACCGTAAGGGATGCTTGTTTTACTTCTCTTCTACCAGAATCCGCAATCCCTGCACCTTCGCGGGATTGATAAAAATCCCGCTTGCGGAGACGAATCCGAAAAGTCTGTATTTCCTCAAGAAGGCTTTTGCGCGATCAAGCGATCGGACTTGGAAGACGATCTCTCGAATCCGGTCCTGGCTTCCCTGAACAAGACGAATTTTCGGACCATCGCCGGCGCGCCAGCTGCCCGAGTCATTCGAGTGGCCAAACAGACGTGTCCAATTTTCCTTATCCTTCTCGACGCCGGTTGAGGAGATTACGATCTCGCTGACAGACAGAAGGCCAAGCGGTCCCCCCTCTTCCAATGTCAGACGGTTTCCTAACTGCTTTCTCCGCACTTCCGCTCTCAAGAACACGGAGCTGTATTCATAAAGAAACGTCGTCATCCCCGGCTTGGAGAACGAAGGCAATCCGACCGTAGTCCACGCCACCCCGCGCGATCCGTCGGGCAGGCTTGAAATGTAAGGTTCCGGCGGGCTATATGGAATTCCCCGGACCTGAAGCTCCTGGAGCGCATCCGTAAGAGGATAAGGTTCGAAGGCCAGCCCCGAATAGCGCGCCTCCGGAATGGCGGACGCCCGATTTTCTCCCCGCTCCGCATACCGGAACAATTCCAGATTTACGTTTCCTGCACTGATTCCTCCCGTGATAGATCCCTGGTTCTCGGAAATCGGCCAGGCTGGCGGAAGCTGGAGCACGTCTGCAAAAAAACTGAAGAGAGCTTTGGGATCGGTCGACTCCACGAGGATGCGGTCCACCTGACGAATAACGGGAGTTCTTCGCCTCGCTGTCTGCGGAGAAGCCTGTATCCCAATAATGCAGAAGAGCATTGCCCCTATTGCGATGTGCTTGCGGAGCATTTTATGCATCCTTTGATTCCAGATTCGAAATTCGAGATTCGAGATTCGAGATTCGATAGTGGAAATCACAATCCCTGCAATTTCGAATCTTCTATCGCCGCTTCACATCTGACGCATACATCCAGAAGAACCGGCATTGCGACGATGTTTTCAGCCGTCGCGCGGAGATTTCGAATGCCGCCGGGAACATGGAGGAGATAATTTTTCAATCCCCTGGTGCCTGCAAGAAAGCCGTAGGCTCCCAGCGCCTGCATCAGACGCTGCGCGGATGCTTCCCAGAACGCGTTTTGGAATGCACGCCAGTCAAGTTCCGGCTTTGACAACCCGTAATAGAACCGAAGCAGTTCCTTGCGTTCGCCTTCCGAAAGGCGAACGTAGGGATCGCATAAAAGAGATCCCAGATCATAAAACGGGGTTCCAAAACGCATACCCTGAAAATCGATCAAAAATGGTTCATCGAGGTAAATCATAACATTCTGCGACTGCAGATCTCTATGAACCAGGCTGCGCCTGTGGGAAGAAAGTTTTTCGGCCAAAGCTGCGAGTTCGGCTTCCATCCGGCGGCAAAAATCAGGTTCAAGCTTAATTCCGCAAAGCTCTTTAATAAAGTGATCTTTGAAGTATTCCCGCTCCCAACGATACAGACTTGGGCCGAACGCCTCTGTCAGCGTTACCCGGTTGAAGGGAAAAAGAGCCTCAGGATAGGAGTGAAGCTTGTGAACAATTTTCAAAGTCTTTTGATAATAACTTCTCCGAATTTCCCATGGTTCGTTCCGAAGAGACCACAAATCTGTGTCTCCGAGATCCTTCATGAGGATTAGGCTGCCTCCGCGGTCATGGCGAAATATTTGCGGGACCGGAATGCCATTCTCCTGAAGAAACAGAGCAATATCGGCATAGTATGCGTTCTCGATCCTGACTGGCCTGTAATGGACCAGGATTGCCGACTGATCCGGCTGCCACCGGATGCGGTAATAAGTCCGGTCGGAACCCCTCCCTTCCAATGGAAGGATCTCGACTGCATCATTCGGTGCAAGTCCGAGAGACTCCCGGGCAAATGAACACAATTCTTCCCTTGATTTCACTCCGCCTCCAGCATATCCGCCTGGGCCTTCAGTCTTTCATATTCGGCAACAGAACCGATATCGCGCCAATTCCCTTCGTCAATCACGATCCCCATCACTGATCCCGGATGACAAGTGATTCTCTCAGTGAATATAGAAATAATAGTTTCGATTTTGCCGGCTGTAATATGCTGGAGAATGGATTTCTCGATCGCGTAAATTCCGGTGAACAGGCAGTTCTGGACCCCAGGAGTATTCAGCCTTTGCCGAATATCACAGATTTCTCCCCGCGCATTGATGTCGACATTCAAAAGGGGGCCGGTGCTTCGCAAAACCAGAGTTGCCTCTGGCATCTTCTTTTCATGAAAGCTGATAAGCCTTTGCAGCGGAAAGTCGGCAATCACATCACCGTTGTAGCAGAGGATTGCCTGGTCGTCCGACAGAAGGTCCTCAATGTTCTTCAATCCTCCCGCAGTGTCCAGAAGCACCGGCTCATGTCGGAATATGACGGGTACGCCGCGCCATTCTCTTTCGGGAAAGTGTTGCAAGTAGACCTCGGGACGGTGATGAGTGTTTACAATGAACCGTTCTACTCCTACAGTGAGAAGATGGTCCATTACGCAGGTGATAACAGGGCGCCCGCCGAGTGGGAGAAGCGGTTTGGGACAATGTTCTGTCAAAGGCCGGAGCCGCAGGCCCAATCCTGCCCCGAGAATAAATGCGGTTTTGAATCGTCGTCCGGCCATCGCACCTTTTATTTAACCATGAAACACCTGAAACCACACGAAAACAGATTTCCGATTTTTCGTGCCTTGCGCGGGCGGGTAATGATTCCCTTATATTTCCTGTTTACGGGTTCACGCGTTTACGCGTTATTGAATGCGCACTCGCAAACGGGAAACGCGTAAACCCGTAAACGCGATTGCGGTTCCGATTCAAAATGCCATTGGGTAACATATGGTATTGACCGTTGCTAACAAAGGTGGGTGCCAAAGTGAACATTCTGAGTCAGCAGTTGCCGGACATGGATCCGGCGGAAACCCGTGAGTGGTTGGAATCGCTTCAATCCGTGATTCAGGAAAGCGGTT
>Ga0187853_10002670_pt1 | contig 14531 bp, 13 predicted proteins | sample June2016WEW_6_10_2_FD_132417 | JGI IMG/M metagenome (GOLD analysis project Ga0187853, IMG submission 132417) | Peatland microbial communities from SPRUCE experiment site at the Marcell Experimental Forest, Minnesota, USA - June2016WEW_6_100 | ecosystem: Environmental > Terrestrial > Soil >... | reverse complement strand
GTCCGGGCCGGCTTCGATGCCGGTGAACCAATGCACCGTAGTGTAATAGAGGCGGTATGTGGTCTGCCAGCCGTTCCATTTGTCATAGATATAGGCCTGAGCGTAAGGCACGGTCACTTCGCCGATCAGGCCCGCCTCGGGGACGGTGGTCAGGGGATCGTTGTACTGGAACTTCACCTTTTGCAGACGCGCTTGGTTCATATACCCGCCCCACACGCGGTACCAGCGCGGGTTAATGTATGGGCTCACCAGGGTGTGGGTATCCACCAGGTCGTAGACGTGCACGAGGTCATCCTGGTACCAGGTGGCGACGATCGGGCTTTTACCGGAGAGCTCCTGGTAAACGCTCACCTGCTTGGTCGCCACCCGTACCATGTCGATGTCCTCGAATTCTGTGATCTCCGGATAAAAAGGAGTAAAAGCCAGGCCAGCCAGTGCCAAACCGCCGAGTTTGAGAAATTCACGACGGGAAAGGGACTTTTTCATAGACACGAATTGTACCTGAAAAAAGGACATCCGGGACCTTACAGGCCCCGGATGTCATGGTTTGTCTTAAATCGGACCTCAGGCTTGCTGCGGTGTGGGGATCATGCCCTTGAGCACTTCTTCGAGGGCCATGGTATGCGTGCAGATCTTGCGGGCGTGGAAGTAATCGCAGTCACAAGTCCATTGATTGTCTTCGAAATGAACTGTATGGGAATTGTTTTCGCCATCGATACTAACCGTAAAGTTTTTAAAATGGAAGCGGTTTCGTTCCTGGGCATACCGTTTGGCCTTCTCGATCTTGCCAATCATTCCAGAGTCCATTGCACATCTCCTTGTGAAGATAGCGAAAGGCACGCGATAGGATTGCGTGCCTTTCATGGAACTGATTTGGATTTTGTGATTGAGACTCGCATAAGCGGGTACCCTAGGATGAGTATAGTGCGAATCGACCGTAAAGTCAACTTCTTTGCAAAACTGTAGAGCAAGAGTCGGGAAAGCGTAGGTTTTAATTGACGACCGGGCTGCTTGCTGGAGCTGGCTCGTCTCGGTCGAAGGTGCGCAGCTGCGGCCACTTGAGGGAGATCAGCAGCATGCCCAGGATGCAGCCGATCCCGCCGCTGATGATTGCAAAGGGGACGCCGAAGAGCTGGGCCACGATGCCTGCCTCCACTTCACCAAGCTGGGGCCCGCCCTGGAAGAAAATCTGGTTGACGCTTGTCATCCGGCCGCGCAGGTGATCGGGGGTCTGCATCTGGCGGATGGTGTTGCGAATGATGGTGCTAACCGCATCCGCGGCTCCCATCAGGATCAGGGCCAGGAAGGCCAGCAGAAAGACATGGGATATTCCGAATACAACCGTCGCCACACCAAAAACAACCACCGCCCACAAGAACAGCGGCCCCTGGCGTCGGATGGTGTGGAGTTGTGAAATGATCAAGGCAGCCAGAACCGAACCGATCGATTGTGCGGATGACAGAACTCCATATCCGACTTCACCTACTTTGAGAATATCCCGGGCGACGATCGGCATCATGGTGTTGGCCGAGGCGAAGAAGGTGGCCACAAAGTCAAGCAGCATGGTCGAAAGGATCATCGGTCGGGAGAGGATGAATTGAATCCCGTCGCGGATCGAGGAGAGATTGACCCCCGTCGAGGACCGGGTGCCCTGGGCGACGGGGCCGATCGCGATCAAGGCCAGGATCACGGCCAGGAAGGAGATGGCGTTGAAGAGATAGGTGAAGCCTAAACCCAGGGTAGCGATGACCACGCCGCCGAGCAGGGGCCCCACCACCGACCCGGTATTGGAGGCGATGGAGGTCATGCTGAACGCATTGGCGAGATCTTCGGTTGGCACCAGATTCGGCACCATCGCCTGGCGGGCTGGCAGGTCAAAAGAACTTGCGGCCGCCTGCAAGGCCGTCAAGGCATAGATGTGCCAGAGGACGATCTGCCCCCTGAAGGTCAGGATCGCTAGGACCAGTGCGATCAACGTCGATATGCTTTGCGTGATGAATAAGACGGTCCGACGGTTGAATACATCCGCGATCGGCCCTCCGATCAGAGAAAAGACCAGGACCGGCAGAATGCGGGCCAGTCCGATACCCCCCAGGGCCAGCGGGTTCGGAACACCGGTCAGCACCCGGATGTGCCAAAATATGGCCGCAATCTGCATTTGCGAACCGGCCAGGGAGATGAGCAGGCCGGCCCACAAAAGAAAGAAACGACGTTGTTTGAGCGCAGGGGGAAGGTGAATCGGCATGAAAGGTTACAAATAAAAGGAAGGTACCTGGATCAGGTTCCCCAATCTCGAAGGTAGAGAAAGTCGACCCCAACGGTGCGGCTGCTGAGCTTTGCAATGGGGGGGAGGATGCGCTTGTACTGGTTCCTGCGGACCCGTTCGACGACGCCCCGGACGTATTTTTCGTCGAACCCCGCTTCGACACACTCCTGGGGACGGGCGCGCTGATCGACCAGCAAGTAGAGTAGCCGATCTACGGATTCGTAGGTAAAACCAAGTTCACCTTCATCGGTCTGACCGGCCCACAGGTCCGCGGTGGGAGGCTTTGCAATGATCGCCTGCGGCAGGGCGAGCGCCTCGGCCAGTTGTCTCAACTGGGTCTTGTACAGGTCGCCGATCGGGTTTAATCCGCACGCCGCATCGCCATACAAGGTCGTGTAACCGAGCAGGATCTCGGTCTTGTTGCTCGTGCCGATGACCAAGCCCTTGAAAGCTTCCGACTGGTCGTAAGCTACGATCATGCGGGCGCGTGCCATGATGTTCCCAGCGCGGACCTGACCCATGTCCGGGAAACGTTCGATGAACGGGTCAACCATCTCGGTGATCGGGATGGTCACCGACGGGCAGCCGAACTGATCGATCAGCAGCTGGGCATGTTCAAGGGAGTCGGGGGAGGAATTCTTGTAGGGCAACCGGATGGCTAGCACATTCTGTGCACCGAGCGCCCTGACCGCCAGGGCACAAGAAACCGCCGAGTCGATCCCCCCGGACAGGTTGACCACCGCCCGCGAAAATCCAAAGCGGGTGATTTCGCTGTGGATGAACTTGGTCAGGATGTTGCAGACCAGATCGGTGTCGATGGATAGGTCAATCTCCATGGAGGATCCTTTGCAGTTCGCGTTCCACCAGTTCGGGTCGCTCGTCGCGCAGCAGAGGCAGGCGGGCACGCGTGTGCTGCAGCTGGTCCAGGTCGACCTCGGCCGTGGTCAGGGATTCTTCGAAATAGGGAGCCTGCACGACCAGTTTCCCGTTGGGATCGTACACGGTCGAACCGCCCCAGAAATTCAACCCGTCTTCGAACCCGCTCCGGTTGGAATGGGCGATAAAAACTGTGAACAAGCTGGCGTAGGCCCGGTTGATATGCTCCACCCAGGCGGACGAGACCAGTTGCGAGCTGTGGTTCAGCCCGCGGCCCGGCGAAGCGGATGAAAACAACAGCAAGTCAGCGCCGTCTTGCCAAAGCAGATAAGGAGGAGAGACATGCCAGAAATCTTCACAGATGAGGATGCCTAACCGACCGAAGCGTGTGTCGAAAGCCTGAACGTGATCGCCCGGAGCAAAAAAACGGCGCTCGTCGAAGAGACCGTAGGTGGGTAAGTAGACCTTGTGATGGACATGCAGGACTTGGCCTTGGGAAAGATAAGCCAAGGCGATATAGAAACGGTGCCGGGCATCCTCGTCTACGAAGCCGACGACCAGGTCGATCTTGCGGCTGGCTTCGAGCAGGGGGCGAAAGACCGGATCATCAGCCTGCGGACGGCACGCCATCACCGATACGAGGTCCTGTAGGACGTAACCGGTCAGGGACAGCTCTGGAAAAATGACCAGATCAGCACCCTGCTGCTGAGCCTCCTTGATCAGGGCCAGATGTTTCGCCAGGTTCGCCTGGATGTTTCCAAGCGTGGTGTTGATTTGGGCAAGGGCGAGATGGATTTTCATGTTCTTTTTCTATCTATCTTACCACAGGGAGATATATCTAGGATATTTGCGAATGGAGAGATGCTGGACACTTTTTTTACCCGTCCATCTCACCCGATTCTACTATACCCCTGTTTAAAATCAGCGTCTTGCGGACCCTTCAACCTGCTCGCGAACAGGCGTGCCTGTCTGTTCGGTTGGGAAGGGAATACTAAATACCGGAGCATCCCATCGGTCTAATAGCGACCAATAGTCGCTCTTGACGCCTTACGGAGACGGGCGTATATTAGTAGCGACCAAAAGTCGCTATTGAGAGACCTCTAGAGCACTTTCTCGAAAGGTATCCACGAATATGCCAAAAGGAATACCGCTGACGGAAGAGGAAATATATCGCCGCCGCCATGAAATATTCCGGTCCTCGGTGACCCTGATTTTCAAGCAGGGATTTGCTGCCACCTCCATGCAAGAAATTGCACAGGCTGCCGGAGTAGGAAAGTCCACGTTATACGATTACTTTCCGACCAAGGACCATGTCTTGCTTTTCATCTTCGAGGAAGAGCTGGGAATATTGCAGGAACATGCTGAGGACATCGCGGTCCAGGCCATCCCGGCGCAAGAAAAACTTACGAAAATCCTTGAAACCCATCTGGAGTTTCTGATTAAAAATAAAGATTTCAACCGGGAAATTTCTTTGCACGCCTCACATCTGGAGCAGGTTGGTCAACGTCGCATCCTGAAGAAACGGTATGCCTACCAGGATTTGTTGCGCGGCATTCTGGAGCAAGGCGTGCAGGAGGGTGTCTTCCGACCGGTCAATACCCGGCTGACTGTACGGCTCCTGATCTCGATGGTAGAAGTGCTGGTTTATACCACCAGGCCTACCGGAACCCCCCAGGATATGCTGGCAGACGCACTGGAGATATTCATGCACGGGATAAAACCTTAGGAACTTGGTGATCCGCTAAGCTCACCAGAATGAATTTCAAAAGGATGGAGGCAATCATGTCACCGCTCATACTTCCTCTCTCCGATCCTGGAGCCACACTTGAAGCCGTGGGGGGGAAGGGCATGTCACTCGCCAAACTTTCCCGGGCCGGGCTGCCGGTGCCAGGCGGTTTCCACGTGACGACCGAGGCCTATCGCCGCTTTATCGCCAAAAATGATCTTCAGAAAGACATTCTGGTAGCCCTGGGAACAATTGACGCGGCCAAGCCAGACACTTTCGAAGCGGCCTCGCAGGCCATCCGCGCCGCCTTTACCCGGGCAACCATCCCCGCCGAGCTGGGGGGGTCTATCTTTCAGGCCTACGCTGCCCTCCCAGGACGGGACCCGGCCGTGGCGGTTCGTTCCTCGGCGACAGCCGAGGACCTGCCCGAGGCCTCTTTTGCCGGCCAGCAGGAAACCTACCTCAACATCTGCGGTAAGGCGGCTGTGCTGAATGCCGTCCAGAAATGCTGGGCCTCGCTGTGGACCGGGCGCGCGATCGCATACCGCATTCGCCAGAAGATCACCCCCGAAAACGTAGCCCTGGCCGTGGTGGTGCAGCTGTTGGTTCCTGCCGAGGCGGCCGGAGTGCTATTTACCGCTAACCCGCTGAACGGCAGGCGCGAAGAGGCTATCATCAACGCCGCCTGGGGACTGGGGGAAGCGGTGGTCTCAGGGGTGGTCACTCCCGATATAATCGTGGCTGACAAACCCACGGGACGCACGCTCCGGTGCGAAACGGCCTCGAAGCAGGTCATGACTGTCCGGACGGAAACGGGCACGTGGGAGCAACCCGTCCCCGATTCTAAGAAGAACACTCCCGTCCTGAGTGACAGCCAGGTGGCCGAGCTGATACGCTACGGAGTGCAGATCGAGGCGCTCTACGAAGCGCCGATGGATATCGAATGGGTGCTGGAGGGGGGGAAGTTCGCCATCGTTCAGGCGCGTCCGATCACGGCTCTTCCCGAGCCGCAGGCCTCACCACCAACCCAATGGAAACTGCCCGAGCCCCATGGAAAATATATCCGGGCCAGCATCATTGAACAGCTTCCCGAGCCGCTCACCCCTTTGTTTGCCTCGCTGGCAGGGCCGATCATCGACGAGGCCACGCGCCGATTGTTTTCCTGGATGGTGGGTGTAAAGGAATGGAAGTTTAAGACCCGGTTGTTCGAGACGATCAATGATTATGGGTATATGAATTTGAATTTCGGCCGATGGGCGACGGTGCGAATGTCCGTAGGGATGATTTTTAAATTAAATTGGATATTTAAACAATCGGAACCACGCTGGCAGCAGGCACACCATCATTACAGCGAGGTGATCCAGCGCTGGCAAATAAAGCCGTTGGAAGACAACACCGCGGTGGAGCTGCTCCAGGGCATACGGGATCTGACCGGCGAGACGATGCAAATGTACACGGTCCTGCAGACCGGGCCTGTGGCCACCGCGATAGGCAGTGAGACCATGTTCACTCAGGTCTACGACCGACTGATCAAGAAAAAGGGAGATCCGGATGCGCCGGTATTTGTGATGGGATTTAAATCCCTGCCGATCCAGGCCGAGCTAGCGCTTCACGACCTGGCGGAGTGGGCGCAAACCTGCGATGGGCTGGCTTCGCACCTGATCGCAACACCGGCTGCCGAGTTGGCGGCTGAAATGAAAAGCGCCCATGTGCCGGTCGGCTTGAATCCTGGGGCATGGGGCGAGTGGCAGCGCCGCTTCCAGGACCATCTGGCAAAGTATGGCCATTTCACGTATGATCTGGATTTTTCAAAATCTGTCTCCGCCGATGATCCCTCCCCCTTGCTGGAGACCCTCCGGATGTATCTGTTGGGTAAGGTCGGCAGCCCTTACACCCGCATGCAGGCCATCGCCGAACGACGGGAACAGGCCACCCAAATGATGCTCAGGAGACTGCACGGTCCGAAGCTGTGGATCTTCCGCAAGCAGCTGCAAAGCGCCCAGAGATATGCCCCTCTGCGTGAGGATGGGCTGTCCGATTTGGGGTTGGGTTATCCGCGGCTCAGGCAGATGGTACATGAATTTGGACGCAGGCTGGTCCTGGCGGGCGCGGTGGAGCAGCCGGAGGATGTATTCTGGTTGTATGAGAAAGAGGTCGATCAGGCGGCGGGCGTTCTCGACCAGGGTCAGTCCTTGTCGTCCATGAAGGAGGCAGTCCGCCATCGTCGGGCGGTCTGGAAAGCCGAGCAACGTCTATCCCCACCGGTGATCCTGCCTGTCGGCTCAAAATACATCGGACTGGATGTTGAAAAACTCACCAGCGGCGGACCCGGCGATGACCAGAATGTGATCAAAGGATTCGGTTCCAGCCAGGGCAAGGTGACCGCGCCCGCGCGGGTCCTGCTCGGCCCGGAGGACTTCAACCAGATGCGTGCGGGTGATGTGCTGGTGGCTCCGATCACCACACCCGCCTGGACACCGCTCTTCGCCATGGCATCTGCCATCGTCACGGATATCGGGGGTCCATTGAGCCACAGTTCTATCGTGGCCCGCGAATACGGGATTCCGGCCGTGCTGGGTACGGCGGTAGCAACCCGCCGCATCCGGAGTGGCCAGATCATCACGGTGGATGGGAGCGCTGGAACCGTCACTTATGGGACATCCCCCGACCCCGAAGGACATGTTCAAAGCCCAGACCTTTGAGTGAAGATCCTGGCAGTAAAGGACCATGGCCGATAGGGGTAAAAGATGCGCCAAAACCAGTCCAGCCTGACCGCCATGGGCACTGCCGCTATGCGTGCCCTCGAAATGGAAAAGCCGGCCGATGAGCGCATCTGCAGCGACCCCATGGCGCGGAAATTTATTCCCACTTGGTTGTATGCTTTCATGAAGCGCCTGACCGCTACCCGTTACGCCCGGAGCCGCGCGGCGGGTGATCTCGGCTTCATTGTCGGCCGCTGCCGTTTTATGGATGACCTACTGGCTGAGGCCCTGGACCAGGGAATGCAGCAGCTGGTGATCCTGGGTGCCGGCTTCGATTCGCGCGCCTATCGCTTCGACCGGTTGAAAGAGGGGATCAAAGTCTTCGAAGTGGACCACCCTGCCACCCAGCAAGCTAAGGTGAAGAAGCTGGGACGCATCCTGGGGCCGGGCGGCCTGCCGGGCTATGTGACCTTTGTCCCCATCGATTTCACCCACGAGACCCTCGCAGCCCGTCTGCCAGAATGTGGCTACTCTGGCTGGCTGAAGACCCTGTTCATCTGGGAAGGGGTGACCATGTACCTGGACGCAGCCTCGGTAGATACCACCCTGGCCTTTGTGGCCCGCCATTCAGCCCCCGGCAGCGCCATCGTGTTTGATTATCTGTGTGAACAGCCTGCACCGCTGCCGAAGAGGGACGTTGTGATCCTGGTTGTCTTCCTCCTGAGAAGCCTTGCCCAGGAGGTACGCAGCTTCAAGATCGAGCAGGGACAGATCGAGCCCTTCCTGGTCTCGCGCGGCTTCAGCCAGGTACGTCCTGTCCCTGGAACGGACCTGTATGCGCGCTATTTCACGGGTAAGAACACCGGACGGAAGGTTACTTCGGGGTACGCCATTGCTGTAGGAATTGTTTGATGGATAGATTATTTATTGCCTGCCTCATCTCGGGTTCAGCGTGCAACTCGTGACGAGGTGGGGGATGTCTTCGCGAACCCCTTGACCATGCCTGACAAACTCAACGAGCGAAAGTAGGACATACTTTCGCTCGTTGAGGCCGGTAGCAGACTGGACTGAATAGAAGGCTCGCAGGATTTTACACTCTGCGGAGAGGGTGGGATTCGAACCCACGGTGGCCACAAGGGCCACAACGGTTTTCGAGACCGTCCCATTCAACCGCTCTGGCACCTCTCCGGTTTGCCAGCCCTTGGTGCACTGGCGGGGCGTATTATATCTTAAATATCCAGGGTTGCGTACAGCTCGGGATAGATCGTCCGCTCGAGGCCGTACGCCTGAAGCTGCGCCCGGAGGGCGGTCGCGGCCTTCGCCTCGCCGTGAACCAGAATGACCTGTTTGACCCTTCCTTTGAGAGCCAGCGCATACCTGGTGAGCATCTCCTGTCCGGCGTGTGCTGAGAGGCCGCCAATCGTGACCACTTCGGCCCGGCGGGTGTAGCTCTCGCCGAAGATCCGAACGGTCTTCTCGCGCTCGGCTAGTCGGCGCCCGAGGGTGTCAGGCGCCTGCCAGCCGACGATCAGGATTGCATTTTTAGCATCCTCGATATTGTTCTTCAAATGGTGCAAGATGCGTCCTGTTTCGGCCATGCCGGAGGCGGAGATGATGATCATCGGTCCTTCCTGGCCGTTCAAGGCTTTTGACTCTTCCACCGACTGGACGTACTTCAATCCAGTGAAGGTAAGTGCCGGGTGTTGACCGCGCTGGATGAAGTCTAGCGTCTCGGCATCATAACACTCAGGATGCTTTGCGAAGATTTCGGAGGCGTGGACTGCCAGGGGGCTGTCCACGTAGACCGGGATATGCTTCAGCTGTCCTGAACTCACCAGCAGGTTCAGGCTGTAGACCAATTCCTGGGTGCGCCCGACCGCAAAGGCTGGAATGATGACCTTGCCGCCCCGGCCGATCGTCCGCAGGACCGCTTCATGAAATTCCCGGTGGGCATCCATGGGATCACCGTGGGGCTTGTCTCCATAGGTACATTCCATCATGAGATAATCTGCGTCGTGTGGGAGGACCGGATCGCGCAGGATCGGCATGTCATCCCGCCCGATATCCCCGGAGAACCACAGACTGGTCCAGCTGCCCTTTTCTTGTATTTCAAGACGGATCGCGGCAGAACCAAGAATATGTCCAGCCTCGATGAATTCGGCGTTTACCCCAGGGACGACTTCGAACTTCTGGTTATAGCCGGTTGGTTGGAAGTGCTGGGCGACCTGTTCGGCATCCGCCAGGGTATAGAGGGGTTCTGCGGGAGCCTCCACCCCCTGAAGATGTTTTTTGTTGATGAAGGCGGCGTCTGCTTCCTGGATGTGCCCCGAATCCCGCAACATGATGTCCGTCAGGTCCGCTGTTGCAGAGGTGGCGTAAATCGGTCCTTGATAACCCTGCTTGACCAGGTGGGGGAGGTTGCCGCTGTGATCGATATGGGCATGCGAGAGCAGAACCGCATCAATGCGGTGTGGATCGAAGCGAAAGGTGCGGTTGCGTTCGTAGGTCTCGTCGCGGTGGCCCTGGAAAAGGCCGCATTCCATCAACAGTCGTGAACCGTTGATCTCGAGCAGATATTGTGAGCCAGTAACGGTTTGAGCAGCACCATTAAAATGAATGCGCATGCCGACTTTCTCTGCTGGCGAGCAGCTTCCGCCCTGGTCAGCGCGTCTTGGGTGGCGTTACCGCCAGAACCTTGAGCAACTCGGTACCATACGTCCCCAGCCGCCAGGGGGAATCCGGAAGAAACGCAGCCAGGTCCTTTAGGTTGTGCGGATTACCTTCAGCAATGGCATGCATGAAGGACTTCGGTAACACGATATCCGATTCCACACCCATCTTCGCGGCGGTCAGCTTGCGCCATTCGCTTAAGACTTCCAATCGATTCAAATAGGCTTGATTGGGGCGGGGCGTACGTAACCGGCGCAGCGGATTGGCATGCTGACTTTTCGCCACGACTTCAAGAAAGTCATGGCCGTACATCTCAAGTTGTTTTGTCGTCAGGCCGAGGGCTCTCAGATCATCCTGCGTCTTGGGGACCGCCTGGGCGATAGCTGCCAGACGCTTGTCGTCGATGACTTTGAATGGAGGCCGGTTCATGTGCTGGGCCTGGCTATCCCGCCAGGCGCAGAGTTCCTGCAGAATCACCAGCTGACGGTCATTGTAGTTCTGTGCGCCGCAGATGTGCTGCCAGGCAGGAATTTCTGTTTTGTTGTATCCGTTTCCATGAGAAAGCCGGATGAACTCCTCGCTCGCCAGCGCCCAGCGCCCCCTGGCTTCCAATTCGGGTTGAAGGATGTCCCGCAGCTGCAGGAGGAAATGGGTGTCCAGCCGGGCGTAATTGAGCAAATCGGAGGTCAGCGGTCGACGGGCCCAATCTGCCTTTTGGTAGCGTTTGTCGACCTTGACGCCCAGCTTCAAGGCGAGCATGCCATCCAGACCGACCTGTTTGTACCCCAGGATCCGGGCTGCCTGCATGGTGTCAAAGAGATTGGTCACGGTGATGTTGAAATCCCGCTTCAAACAAATGAGGTCATATTCAACCGCGTGGAATACTTTTTCGATCCGGGGGTTTGCAAAGATGGGGGTGAGGGGTGACAGATCGTCCAAAGCCAAGGGGTCAACGAGAAAATCGGCTTGGGCGGTAGAGAATTGGATCAGGCAGACCTGTTCGCGGTAGGCATGCAGGCTGTTGGACTCCGTATCCACGGCCAGGCGCTGCTGACGGGCGAGGACTTCGGCGGCCTGCTGCAGGGAGATGGGCGTGGCAACCCAGATTGGGGGTTGAAGTTTTTCAGGAGCCATGGATTGGATTATAACCCTGTCAGGGGGATCCTGTCGCCAATGCACCTAGCGTATTTTCTCCATCACCAGTGCATTTTCCTGATCGTTGTAATACTTCGACCAGGTATCGATCTCCAGATATCCTTCTTGCTGATAAAGATGGATGGCGGACGCGTTGGAGGTGCGTACGCACAATCTCAACCGCTCCTCGATCAGCTGGGCCTCGCAGGCTCGCAGCAGGGCCCGGCCGATGCCGCGGCGCTGATATTCCGGAAGGACGCCTAGGGTGGCGATCCAGGCCGTCTTCTCGGACGGGCGCGGGTTCCCGACGATGAAGCCGATCATCTGGTTGTCAGGCGACACGGCTTTCAATCGGACCACATCCGGCCAGGTCAGCACGGCGATCAGGTCGAGCAAAGGCCAGGCATCCTTCGGGAAGCAGGCTTGCTCCACTCGGCGCAGGCTGCCGAGGTCACGCAGGGAGGCTGACAGGATGGGGTAGTCCATCTTTTTTTGATAAGCCTCCCGCGAATTCCCCTCGCGGGAGGCCTCCAATTACCTAGAAGGGATTGATCCGAACCTTGATCTAATCCTTCCCTTTGACGAAATTCTCGATCATACTGGTGAATTCCATCGGGAAGATGAATTTGGTGGAGGCGCCGAGACCGAGAGACTTGAGCGTTTCGAAGTATTGCAGTGTCATGGTCTTCTGGTCAATCGTCTTGGCGGCTGCAAAGATCTTCTCGAGTGCGACCGAGAACCCTTCGGCCTTCAGGACCTGGGCCTGCTTCTGACCTTCGGCCTCCAGGATGGCAGCCTGCTTGGACCCCTCGGCCTGTAAAATGGCGGCCTGTTTATTGCCCTCGGCTACGTTGATGGCGGCCTCGCGGGTGCCCATGGATTCGGTGACCACAGCACGGCGGATGCGCTCCGCGGACATCTGCTTGTTCATGGCGTCCTGAACATCCTTGGGCGGGATGATCTCGCGGATTTCTACGTTGGTCACTTTGACACCCCAGCGCTCGGTCACTTCATCGAGCTTGGTGCGCAGGGTTTCGTTAATATGCTCCCGTTGAGACAGCACTTCATCGAGCGGGATACCGCCGATCACGGAACGCAGGGTAGTGGTTGCCATCCCGGCGGCTGACATTTCAAAATTGCCAACCCCCACCACGCTGAGGGTCGGATCCATCACCTTGAAGTATCACAGGAAGTCAATTGAGATGGGGGCATTATCCTTGGTGATGGACACCTGATGCGGGACTTCACGCACCTGTTCGCGCAGGTCGACCTTGACGGCGCGGTCGATCACCGGTATGAGCAGGACCAGGCCTGGCCCTTTGGTGCCGATGCAGCGTCCCAGCCGGAATACGACCAGGCGCTGGTATTCGTTGACAATCCGAATGGCACTGATCAAGAAGACCACCACCACCACTACAATGAAGGCGACGGCGCACAGTAAGGTTGTAGAAACTCCAGACATAGGTTCCTCCTAATTGGAACGGGGACTGATTACTTTTTCGACTGGTCATCGCGCTCGACGACCAGGGTAAATCCCTCACGGCTGACCACTCGCACCCGGCTGCCTGCCGTGATGGGTTTTTCGCTCCGGGCGCTCCATAGCTCTCCCGCAACCTGGACTGCTCCTTCCTGCTGGATCTGGGTCTTGGCCTGGCCAGTCCTGCCGATTAACGTCCTCAGGTCCTGAAGCGGACGGGCCTGTTGCGCCAAGAGCACTTTGCCGGTTACAAACCATACAAAACCGACCGCCAGTATCGAAACCACTACTGCTACGATCGGGTTGACCGCCGGGATCAAGCTGGTCGAAGGGAACAGATAGACCGATCCAATAATGAAGCACAGTAGGCTCACTGCCAGGAAAATCCGCCATTTGGGTGTCCGGAGTGCGTAGACGAATGGGGCCAGGCTCACCACGAGCACGATCAAGGCCCATAGGTTGAAACCGAGGTGGTAGAGCGCATAGCCTGCACCTGCCAGAAGGAGCAGCGCGGCTCCTTCCAGGAGGAAGGTGCCTGGAGTGAGGAGCGCCATCATCAGGGTGATCGTACCGAAGACCAGTAAAAGATATGCAACGTTGGGGTTGAGCAGAAAATCCATGGCTGTTCCTTTCCGGAGACGCCGAAGTCATTATACATCCGATTGGCGCTCCTTTTTCCACTAAAGACATACGAGGCTCAGGGGGTCATGGTTTTACGGGGCAGAGGTTTTAGGTTAGAATTCAACCCGTGCACCCAATTGCGATCCAGAGAGCCTCGATCAGGGAGACACCGTGATAATAAAAAAGATTTGTGTCCTCGGCCTCGGCTACATCGGCCTGCCAACCGCCAGCACCTTCGCCACCCATGGAATCCAGGTCGTCGGGGTGGATGTCAACCCGCACGTGCTTGCCACGCTGCGCGAAGGCAGGATCCATATCCATGAGCCGGGTCTGCGCGAAGCGGTTGAAGCCGCATTGCGGAATGGCAATTTGCGTGTCAGCGAGACGCCTGAAGAAGCGGATGCATTCATTATTGCGGTTCCCACTCCTTTTTATGAAGATCACTTTGGAGAGTACAATGGCCAGAAGTACAAGCTGGCCGACATGCGCGCCGTGACCTCTGCCACGGAGGCCATCGTCCCGCACTTGCGCAAGGGGAACCTGGTGGTGCTCGAGTCCACCTCGCCGCCGCGCACAACCATCGACCTGCTCGCCCCTATCCTGGAAAAGTCCGCTTTGAAAGCCGGAAAGGACTTCCTGCTGGCCTATTCGCCGGAGAGGGTCCTGCCAGGACAGATCCTGCGCGAGCTCGTCGAAAACGCCCGGGTCATCGGTGGGGTAACGCCAGAATCTGCTGCAGCCGGGAGGGACCTGTATGCGGCTTTCGTCAAGGGGGAGATCGTCCAGACCGACGCCACCACAGCTGAGATGGTCAAACTGATGGAGAATACCTACCGGGACATCAACATCGCCATCGCCAATGAGTTTTCCAGGCTGGCCGGGCATTTCCGGGTCGATGTGTGGGAGGCGATTCGGATCGCCAATTTACACCCGCGGGTCAAAATCCTCAACCCCGGCCCAGGAGTCGGCGGGCACTGCATCAGTGTGGATCCATGGTTCTTGGTCGAGGCCGCGCCTGAGCTCACCTGCCTGATCTATGCCGCGCGGCGGGTCAACGAT
>Ga0187853_10002658_pt1 | contig 14573 bp, 10 predicted proteins | sample June2016WEW_6_10_2_FD_132417 | JGI IMG/M metagenome (GOLD analysis project Ga0187853, IMG submission 132417) | Peatland microbial communities from SPRUCE experiment site at the Marcell Experimental Forest, Minnesota, USA - June2016WEW_6_100 | ecosystem: Environmental > Terrestrial > Soil >... | reverse complement strand
CTCTACAGCGTTTGCCGCACCGCGTTCCTGCCAGAACCCGAGTAAGCCGCTGACGAGAACAATGGTGAGAATAATAAAGGCATCGACAGGATCATGTAAAAAGAATGACAATCCCGTTGCAAATAAAAGCATGAGAATAATAGGACTCTTGAATTGAGCAAGGAGGAGGGTTACTACATCTGTCCGCTTTGGCGGCTTCAGAAGATTGGAACCATGCTGCGCGAGCCGCTGTCTCGCTTCATCACCGGTCAATCCTTTATTTGTTGTATTCAGTTGCTGGAGCATCTCCATCGTGGAGCAACTCCAAAAGGGCAGCCGATGCTGGTTCATACGCGATTCTTCATTTTATTCATAGCTTGCTCCATTCGGTGGCTCACCAATGCATCATTTTGTCAGGCGTCAGGTCCCATTCGCAATCAGCCATTCGATTGCATCTTCGAAAGAAGTGAACGCCCTGACTTGGAAGCCTCTGTTTTGGGCGCAGAGAGCGAAGAACCCTGCGTTGTCAAATTGTTCAAGTGGACAAAGAACGGCTATTTTGTTGTGAGAAAAGGCCTTACGAAGGTTGCTGAGTTCAGTCGTCAGATTCCAAAGGTCGGCTATAGACATTCCTATCTGCGCCTTTCGAGTGTCTAGGATTATTTCGTAGTCCATCATAGGGGCCACGGCTGAAGCGATCTCCATAAGCACTTTCTTAGACTCTTCGAAATCGAACTGTCCTTCTGGGGTCACTTTGATGAAGTCGTGTGCATGGATAATTCTGATATTAGTTGACATTACTTTCCCCTTCTGTATTTGTTGACGCCCATGACTATAATGCAATTATATTTTGCTTATAAAATATCTGAAGCAAGATTACATTATATCTAGATAATGAGTGCAAGACAATATGCAGTTAAATTAGGTCTTGGAAAAGATCCGGTTAGTTGACTCACACACACTTTTATGCATAAGCTCTTTTCCATGGCCATCTTAAGCACGGGTTTTTTCTCGGCTGCGCGTACGCTCCCCAGCCTATGCCTTACACACCTGGTTGACGGCCATCCCGCTCCAGACGCGGATATCCTCTCCAGTGCCAATCAGGAGATCCTCGACCAACTTTCGGTTTCGAGATCGGTTCCTGGCAATCATATCGAGGTTCTTGATCACGGCCCCTCGGCCTTTAACCGGTGGATCGATATCCTGCAATCGGCGAACACCTCTATTTTTCTGCAGACGTACTACCTGGAAAACGAAGGCAGGTGTGCCAACCTGATCAACATACTCAAGGATAAGGCGGCCCAGGGTGTGGCAGTCGCTGTGATCATTACCCGTTATTCGCAGCTGGGCAAATCTCCGCTGACCTTCCTAGAGCTAAAACGTGCCGGCATCGATGTCCTCTTGGTCGGCGATATCGGGTTTCCCAAGAACAGTACGCCACGGCAGGACTCCTGGCTCAATAGGATGCTCGAGGAGGACCGCATATTCAAGTCATTGCCCCGGGAAGCCCCCTTCCGCCAATGGTTTGAAGATAAGAAGAACAGTGATCTCATGGTGGATTATGCCCTGCATGAAAAGATGCTGATCGTCGATGGGAAATCCGCCATTACCGGCGGCCGGAACTTAAGCGACTGTTATTTCTTCTGGTGGCAGGACCTCGACATAGCCCTGGCCGGTCCGATCGTTACCGAGCTTGGAAAAGCCTTTGAACGAAACTGGCACGAATTCGGGGGAAAACCCCTCCCGCCGGCACCCTTCACACCAGAGACATTCCCCGGAGGTATAACCCTGCGGCTCACCCAGTCCCGACCGTGGGTCGGTGTTTACAACAATCTCGATATGCTCTGCGGTGCTATCGACATTGCCAAACAGCGGGTATATATTTCCTCACAGTATCTTGCTTTGCCGTCCAAGCTCAGCCAGGCCCTCACAGAGGCTGCCGCTCGCGGGGTTGATGTGCGCATCCTCACCAATTCGCTGGAGACCGGCCACGAAGTCAATCTATCCCTTTGCCACTTTATATCACTCAACTACTACCGCGAACTACTGCATGCCGGCGCAAGCATCTTCGAATACCAGTGTCCACCGGGACAGAAACTAAGGCCATATTGCCATGCCAAACAGTTCATCATCGACGGCAAATTCCTGTCGATTGGATCGTTCAACCTGTCTATCCGCAGTTCCTACCTGGAATCCGAACTAATGTTCGGTATTCTGGATCCTTCCTTGGCTCAGATCCAGGAAAGTAAGTTCCTCAAAGATCTTGATCAGCACGCCCATCAAGTCAACCTTGATGATTATACCAAAGAGGAGAAGGCCTACCGTGTGTTCATGGACATTGCCAGGCATCTGGAGATTCTTTATTAAAATGCATTGATAATTCGGTGGTAGATTACGCTGCCCCACAACCGCAGCCCACAATTTCGTCGCATGCCCCTTTATTGGATCAGATCGCTCCTTCTTGGTCTTGCCCGAAATTTAATAGCTCTCAGTGGCAACTTGATAAAAGATAAGTTTTAACATGAAAACGAAGGTTCCCAGGTAGCCCAATCTATTAAGCTATACACAGCGTCATAATTAATTGCGGTTTATGTACCGACCAAACGATGAACTTCGGCGTCTATGCGCAATATATTAAGACGCTATGTATAGTTCATTATTGATCATGTCATGATGTGTCTAATAATTTACTATCTCGGGCTACCTAGGCGCAGCTGGAGCTACGGCTGCCTTGACTAAACGTGCGAAAGAAGGAGGTAGTTACCACGTTAATGTTAGTTTGACGCGCAGCGCTATGTGGTATCAAACCTTAGGGCTCATTCCAGAGAGTGAGAGAGCTTCCTCACAAAACTATATGCAACGGATATGGGATTTGTCCGAAAAAGATATGCCAGCTATTGCTAAGGAACTTAAACTACGCCTTATCGATCCAGACACCTTTATTAAAGATACCCCTTTGGAAAGGGTTCGGCGACTAGCACCAGCCGTTACCTACTCGAAAACACCAGCTTATTGGAGTGATCCTATACTTGTACCACGAGGCTCTTCTATTGCTTCATGGAGGTAAATTGTCCGTTAACCCGGATTTCCCAGACCCAATGCCTAGACCTTGTAAAATGGTGGCTGAAAGTGACGGTTTTGATGCCAATGGCGATATTGGCTGTCTATCTGGAAAATCTCGGGTGAAGCGAGCCTGCAAGAGACACTGACCATAGACACCGAAAAGGGCGCCAGACGAAAGGAGGCCAATATGGCAATGAGAGCGATCATCGGCTGCGTAGGCAGGGAATGGATGCTGCGAGAGCAGGAACTCCCGCTTATAAGGCTTGGGCCGGTGCGCGGGTGCGTCGTCGCCGCGGGCCTTAATAGGGCCGACCTCTTAATGCTCGATGGAAAGTACGGCCTGAACAGCAAGATCAACGACCTATACGGGGCCGGCATGGAACTGGCCGGCATCGTCGAGACATCCAGTCCTCTGTCTCCGCATTTGCCTGTAGGAGCACGGGTGATGGGCGTTACGCAAGGCGCGTTCGTGGACTATGCGCTCTGCCACCCTGGCACGCTCATGCCCATTCCCGACAATGTCTGCCATAGTAAGACACAATAAAGGCAGGGTCGAGAATAACTCCACCTATGATCTCCAATTATTATGCTGTGTTCCTTTTCAATATTCTTCCTTAACCCTGCAAGTCCGAGCAGTCCAGACCCGATGAGTATCAAAGAAGTTGGGGGGTGACTCTTGTCATAAATTTAGAATGCTCAACCAGGGATTACAGCTGACAACCACTTCGTGGACTTTTAAATCCATTCTCATTGACACACAAAACCGCTTTCTTATACTCTGAACATTAAAAACAATGTCCTATCAATTTCAATCAGGTGAGGGTCAGGATGGACGACGATTCTCCTATGGATAGGATCAGAGTCCTGAAGCGGATTGGTGAAGTACACTTTTTGTAATCACTCATACCGCCAATTGGTGTAAAGTGTTTGAGGTAGAGAATGTCATCTTCAGGTGAAAATATCGTTGCCTGTCTCAACTGTGATCTCTTACAGCGAATTCCTCCACTTCCGACCGGAGCTACGGCATGCTGTAAACGCTGCGGCCATTCAATGGCCTTCAACAAACCAGATTCTCTTAACAGGACCATGGCCCTGACATTTGCTGCAGCCATCGTTCTCATTATAGCCAACGTGACACCATTGATGGGACTTTCGGTTTCAGGGCGGCAGGCAAGTACAACGATTATCGGCGGCGCCTGGCAAATGTGGCTCCAGGGTCAGCTGATAACGGCCATGCTCGTTGTATTCTGCACAGTGGTTTCGCCCGCCGTTTATATCGGGATCATGTGCATTATCCTGCTTTTTGTATGGCGGACTCAGGTTCCATGGTGGGTCTCTACACTTCTGCGCTGGTCTGAGTGGAATCAGTCCTGGGCCATGGTAGAGGTGATGATGCTCGGTATCCTAGTGTCGCTGATCAAGATTGGTGATCTTGCAACAGTGATTCCCGGGGTTGGCATGTTTGCAGCAGGCGCTCTTGTTGTACTGATTGCTGCGATGACGGTCAGTTTTGACCCGCATGAAGTGTGGCAGAGGGTTGAGTGGGTGGGCAATGAAATCCCACCAGATTTATCAGGCAGTCAATCCACTGCCTCAAGTGATAGAGCATCCATACATATACATACAGGCATGCTGACCGGAATCAACCTGGGACTAGTATCGTGCGAATCCTGCGGGCTTCTGACAACGCCGCTCGATATCAATGAGCCCGGCTATTGCCCTCGCTGCGGCGAAGAGCTTTCCCTCAGACGGTACGATTCAATCCAGCGTACATGGGCGCTCATCATCGCAGCGGTGATTTGCTATGTCCCGGCCAACCTGCTACCTGTAATGGTGACGACCACGCTGATTGCCTCAGAGGGGACTACCATCATGAGTGGCGTTGTGTGGTTCTATATGACTGGTTCGTGGCCTCTGGCGCTGATTGTTCTTATCGCGAGCGTTGTTATTCCGCTCGCCAAAATTATCGCTCTAGCCTATCTGCTCATAACTGTCCAGCGCCGTTCGATCAAAGGGCAGCATGATCGGCTGCGGCTTTACAAGCTGATCGAGTTTGTGGGACGATGGTCCATGCTCGACGTGTTCGTCGTCACATTCACCGCGGCCCTGATTCAGATGCAACCGCTTATGTCTATCAAACCTGGAGCTGGAGTCCTTTTTTTCGCATCAGTGGTCGTGCTTTCCATGATAGCAGCCAGAAGCTTTGATCCCCGCGTGATATGGGATTCCGGCAACGAACAAGGAGTTCAATATGACTGACAAGATCGATCTTGCGAATGTCCCGGAGGCCTCCACCATACCGATGAGGCGAATGAGGCTTTCGGTGGTCTGGATCATTCCGCTCCTTGCTGCAATCGTCGCCTTGGGGATAGCGGTTCAGCGGATCATGACAGAGGGGCCGACTATCACCATAATCTTCAATCAGGCCGAGGGTATTGAGGCGGGGAAAACCTTTGTTAAATACAAGGAAGTCAACATCGGCCAGGTGACGAAAGTAAAACTTTCAAAAGACTTCCGGAAAGTTGTGGTCACTGCGAAGATTGATAAAAGTGCGGCAAATCTCCTTGTTGATGATGCAAGATTCTGGATAGAGCAGCCACGCGCCACCTTGAGCGGAGTATACGGCATCGGTACGCTGCTGTCAGGCAACTACATAGGATTGGAACCCGGAAAGTCCAAAAGTCAAAGGCGTGAGTTCACAGGCCTCGAGGTACCGCCAGCGATCACAATTGATCAGCCGGGCAGACGGTTTGTGTTGCAGGCTGACAGTTTCGGCTCGATAGGGAACGGCTCCCCTTTGTATTACCGGCAGTTGAATGTGGGACAGGTGATCGACTATGATCTTACGGAGGGCGGGGGGGCAGTCAAGATGGAGATCTTCGTGCGCGCGCCTTACGATAAATTCGTCACAGATCAGACTCGTTTCTGGCAGTCCGGCGGCATCGACGTGTCTCTTGGGACAGAGGGTTTTTCCGTTCATACTCAGCCGGTATTGTCGATGTTGATCGGCGGGATCGCCTTTGAAACGCCCCTCTCTGCTGTTAATCCCAAGCCTGCAGCCGAGAAAGCCGTCTTTAAACTCTTCAGCAACCGTACCGAGGCACTGGCGAATCCCGAAACGATTGTTTCGTATTACGTCCTGTATTTCAACGAGACGTTGCACGGACTCAATGTTGGTGCACCCGTTATGTTCCTCGGATTACCAATAGGCGAAGTCACAGCCGTGGGTCTCGACTATAACCCAGATACGAATATTATTCGACCACGTGTTGACATAGTAATATACCCAACACGGTTCCTGAAACACGTGAAGAACCCATCTGATCTTTATGCAAGGGTCCAGAGCAAGACAGGGCGACATGACTTAATTCAAAATGCGACAGACCGAGGCTTCCGGCCCCAGTTGCGAAATGCGAATCTGTTGACAGGACAGCTCTATGTCGCATTTGACATCTTTCCGGATGCACCCAAGGTGAGTATTGACTGGACCAAGTCTCCAATTGAGCTGCCGGTGGTGTCGAGCGGTATGCAGGATTTGCAGAACAAGATAAGCAGCATTCTGGCCAAGATCGATAAAATCCCGATCGATGCCATTAGCGAAGATATGAGGAATTCCCTTGCAAGGCTCAATGGGATGGTTCAGCGTATCGACGGAGAAACCCTCCCAGAGTTTAAAACCACGCTTGAAGAACTCAAGCGGGTACTCTCAAATACCAATGCCACGATGGTCGGCAAGGATGCGCCGACGCAACAGCAACTTCGAGAGACTCTCCAGGAGATCACAAAAGCTGCTCAGGGTGTCAGTGGACTCACCGAATATCTCGAGAGAAACCCCGAAGCCCTCATTCGAGGAAAAGCAGAGGAGAATCCACGATGAAAAGACCAGCACACATACTAACATTTATAGTAATTGCTTATCTAATCACGGGATGCGCATCGTCTTCACCGTCACGTTTTTATACACTGAATTCCACTGTAGCACCGTCCGTGTTACCGCAGACTAAATACTCGGTTTCAGTAGGTCCCGTCTCAGTACCGGCCGCCATCGATCGACTGCAAATAGTTGTTCGGACCGGTCCGAATCAGGTGTTCATCAACGAGTTTGACCGTTGGGCCTCACCGCTCAAGGACGATATCGGGCGTGTCGTGGTTGATAACCTCGTTTCACAGCTTGGAACTACGCAAGTATCCACATACACCCAGGCGACGGCCGCAGGTGCATCATATCGCGTCATGATCGACGTTCTGCGTTTCGATTCGGAACTCGGTAAAGCAGCTACCCTGGATGCTCTTTGGACTGTGAGTTCCGTGAAGGATGGTAAGTATTATTGGGGTCGCACAACGCATACCGAAGCTACGCAAGGTGACGACTATGCAGCCCTTGTTGCGGCGCATAGCCGCACACTCGGTCAGTTGAGCACTGAAATTGCCAAGATAATCGAGGAGATGGAAGCCCAAAAGCCTTGACACATTCTATTCTGAGCACTTCGCTGATCACGAGAGAGGATTAAGGGCCAAGATATTTTTACTGGTTAAGATAGAAAGACCGACATCATCAATGTACTTACAACCATGACAATTTATGATTCAGAGTGGAAAGCGATATCTCTTGATAAAATTACAGAAAGTCAATCGATGAGAGTGAATTACATTATAATTAAAGAAGGGTTCCTAGTAGCACTATCCTTTAAGCCTGTTTATTTGGTTATAAGCAAAAGGTTTTGTCTCAAACACCCTTCCACTTAGCCATTATTTCAGTATAGCAAATTGTTCTCTATGATATTCCAAGTTGTCTAGTAGAAGTCCTACTTGATTTGAAATTTGTTGAGTGATGTTTGGATCTTGTGTCAGAGGCAACTAACTGAGTTGGGATTTTAAAACCATATATAACATTTGATACATTAATATGGAGTGCCTAGCTGCATAGGTTTCAACACAAGATTACCAGTTTTCAGAGATTTCAAAACCGTGATGAGATCGAAGAATCTTCAATCTTGGCTAATCGTAATGTGTGGAACTAAATCTTCACATAGGTATATTATTTCAAAGCCTCCAGGTTGGCACATGATATATGATTTCGTGATATGGATATGCGCTATTCAGAGGAGAACTAATTATGGGAACGATACCATTGAGGTATTTGATGATAGTCCTTCTCGTCATAAACTTATTTCTTTCGTCTTGCATAACAGAGCATGAGCTCTATCAATCAGCAAGCGGCGAAAAGGAGTTGCCTAAATGGCGCATCCTGTCAAGGGCTCGAGAAGAATTCGGGCCATATACTCAATGGAAGGAAGCCCTGATAAAGGAGCTCATAGACGGCAGCCGGATTGTTTATACCAAGATGGGTCCTGTAGAATATTCCATCAATGGAGAAAGCGGGCCATACCTTATCGTCATGCACGGAGCCCCGGGCGGATATGACCAGACAGCTGCCCTGTTCAGCGATATGTTCGGTAAAGGGTTGCGTATCCTCAGTTGGTCTCGGCCCGGCTATCTCCGTACCCCCTTACAAGACGGGAATATGTATGAAGAGCAGGCCGACGTTGCAGCCGCCCTTATGGATAATTTAGGCATTAAGCGGGCTTCTGTTCTCGGGTATTCTGCCGGAGGACCGGTGGCTGTCTATTTTGCTACCCGGTACCCCAAGCGTATCTGGGCGCTTATCCTTGAATGTGCAGTGACCCAGAAATGGGTTGTCAGTTCCGAGAATCTGGAGGAAAAGATCTACTTCGGATACCTGATGTACAATGATCCTTTCCTCTGGACTTCCGAGATCACCGGACGGATTGCACCACGGCTCATCGGTATGTCGACTATCGAGATGGAAAGCACTCTTGATAAAGCGGCAGCACAGAAGCTGATGGATGATATTATGCATGATCCGCGAAGGGTGAAGGTGCTCAAAGACCTTATGAACAGCATGAGCCCTGGAAACCTCCGCAGAGATGGCATGGAGAACGATGTGGAGCAGCTCAAGAAGGTGAAAGACCTTCCTCTCGATAAAATCAAGGCGCCTACCTTGATTATCCATGGGACCGACGATGCAGATGTCTCAGTTGCAGATGCAGCGCTTGCATCCAATACAATACCCAATGCGAAGTTATATCTCGTGCATGGTGGGTTTCATGTCATGGCCCTGACAGATACGATTGATGAGATAACTGAAAAGAGGGTCATGTTCTTAAAAAAATACTCCCCTTAATGAGAACCTGGGGGAGAGATGAGTATCATTTCTGCAGAACTATTCACCTTGGTTAAAATTTATATTTAACATGTATGTTCATGTGGTATATCGCTGGGTTCAATCTCTAACTATCAACTGTAGATCCCTACGATAACTTATGGGTTTAACAAGACCTGAGAAACCGTAGATTTTGCCAAGGCCAATAGTTATTCCAGACCATAGCTTATTTTCCATAACCTACGAAAAAGAGGGGCATGCAGAAGTGAAGATTACATACCAGATGTCACGCTCTGATATAGAGCGCCTTGTAGCATAGGTTTCAAAACAAGATCTTCAGTTTTCTTTCATCTTAAAACCTTGAAGAAATCGCATTTATCTACAATTGACCATCAAAGATTGAGACCACCGCAGGATGTGTGGTTTAGCTGTTTCATGAATAACTCTTTCATCATTCTGTAATCTGCCCATCCTTACACCACTCTCTTAAAGTCTATATATCCACGTTCCACATTAGTATGGACCAGTTTCACGCGGATCCGGTGGCCGACATCCAGGCCTTTAAAACCACTCTCCAGTCTTCCCTCGATGGGTAGGTGCAGAAGACGGACCCACGTACCTTTTTCCGCTGCGCCGGTTACAATGGCATCAAACTGTTCCCCAATCCTCGATTCGAGCAATATTGCTGCTGCGGATTTTGTGACCTGCCGTTCTACTTTTTTAGCTGTGTGTTCTGCTTCGGTGCAGTGCTTGGCGAGTTCAGCCAACTCGTCGTTTTCGTAAGGTCGGGCACGTCCCGAAATAGCCGCTTTCAGCAACCGTTGGGTAATAACATCGGGGTATCTGCGGTTCGGTGCGGTGGAGTGTTCGTAATCCTTGACTGCAAGACCGAAGTGCCCGGCGACACTGCCTTCCGGAAGTTGGATGACATATTCACCCGGACCAAGGAGTTTGATGACGCTGAGAGAGAGATCGGGAAAGCGGAGAGGATCAGCAGCTTTCGCCGATACTAAGAATTGCTCCAGTGCCTTTGCGTTGGATTCCTTGGGCAACGCTAAGCCCCGCTCTGCGGCAAGCTCGATGATCCGATCCCAGCGTTTGGGTGTGCGAACCGCACGCCTCAGCGACGGGAACTTTTTAGAAGCGAGGTATCGTGCGGTAACGCCGTTAGCCGCGATCATGAACTCCTCAATAATTTCTGTGGCCCTGTTCTTCTTTTCTGCTTCCAAGTCCTTTAGTTTATCTCCATCAAAGACCGGACGTGCTTTTATTGTTTCGAGGTCAAGCGCACCATGCAGGTGCCTAAGTGCTTTCAGTTTCTGGGCCACGAGGTCCTGAAGTCGAAGGTTCTCGTCAAGCCCCTTAACCGCGTCGATCCCTTGCGGCATCGGGCCATTACCTTCAATCCAAGCAGCAACACTATTGTAAGCAAGCTTGGCCCGATTACAGACTATCGCACCATAGAGGTCTGAACTCTGGAGCGATCCATCCCCTGTGAGAACCATTTCAATGACCACGGCAAGGCGGTCTGATTCATAGTTGAGAGAGGTAAGATCCGTGGAGAGTTTCTCTGGCAACATCGGAAACGTCCCGCCAACGGTATAGACCGAGGTTGTGTTTTGCCGTGCATGATCGTCAAGTGCCGATTGCTTCTTGACGAGTGCATCCACGTCGGCAATGGCGACATAGATCTTTGCGGACTCATTGGGCATGGATTCGGCAACGGTAAGCTGGTCCAGATCCAGCGAATCATCGTTATCGATGGAGCACCAGAGAAGGTTCCTGAGATCACGTGTCGATTCCTCAGTTCGCATCGCTGGAGCGTTGATTCCATCGAGTTCGGCGATTGCCTGGGGCGGAAAATCTGGAGCAAGGCCTCTTTCAAGCATAGCCCAATGGGCAATTCTTTGTAGGGTCGAGCGGTGTTGCCTGTCGTCGGTATTCGTCATAATCTCACCTTTCTGGAATAATAGCTAATTGGGCTCAGCCGTTGATTATGTACCATAATCAACGCAAAAGGTGGGCATGGAAAATCATAGATAACATACCAGATGTGACGCTCTGGCATGAAGTGATAAGTTTCGTATGTTTCAACACATGATCTTCAGTTTCCAGGCATCTTAAAACCGATATGAATCGAAGAAAACTCAAAGTCTTGCGTCGATGATGGTCGCAAATAATTTGCCTTAGAGTGAAAATTTGCACCAATGTTCTTAGTACACTTAGTGGGAGGATTTGAATATATTATACGTATCCGGATAGGTCGAGTTCAGTAGTTTCATTCCAGATTCAAACCTCTTTACCCATCCTTTTCCTCGTGATCGTAATGATTCCATCGCCATCGGGAGATCTCCAGGCCTATCTTCTATAAGGAGTTTTATGAGTTGAGATGCCTGGAAGAGATCTTTTGTGGCTTTGATGCTGCTCGAAACCGGACGCTCCCCGGAAATCAGAAGTTTATGGACAGCGAATCTTGCAGGATCTGGTATGCTCACTAAAATTCCTCCCCCGTTTGTCACAGCTGCCTGTATCTGAGATTCTATGAGATAATCGAGGTACATGAGAGGTTGTGCTGCAGTCTTTAACCTCGGGATAAAAATAGGTGTTACCTGGTCAGGTTTTTTTGCAGGAGTGAGAACATCAACTCTGAGTTCCTTACCTCGGATATGAAATGACGTTGAGGGATGTTTATGATTCAAAGGGGGAATAGGCAGAAAACCCATCTGGAGGCTCTCGAGAACCCCTGGAACGTCAGTTGAGAGGTCAGGGACAGCAACTTCCATATGTAATGATCCAGCGATGTCAATATCCTGAGTACGGAGAGAAGGCTTCTCCCATTTAACTCCGAGGGTATTGCCCATGATTAGAAATGCATGGGTACCGATAAGAACACCGCCTAATTTGAAAAAACCACTATCGGATAATGCCTTCAATACCCTGGCCGTTTCTGGATCAGTGATATTTGCACCGCCAATGCGAAGCTGACTGCATAGCCTATTGATGTTATCGACTTCCTCCTTAACATTTTGGCGATCGCTGATATAATTTTCAATAAAGCTGTCAATTACAGGACTGCGGGGACCTATATAAATCTGGCGTGCCACACCTCCTGGCTCGCTCGACTGGAAATAGCAATACTCTTTTCCCTTAACAGGTTTAACAGTAAAACAGCCTGATAGACTCCCAATCGATCTATGCGCTTCCGCGATAATGAGTTGTTCTACAAGCTCGGCATAAAGTGTTTGAGTAACCAGGGGTATTCTATTCATAGTTATACGTAGAGTGTCATAATTCTATGTATAACTCAAGGATGAAGTTTATTCTTTTCATTGTGTGTGCTTGCATTTGTATATCCTTATGCCCGCAATCATTGTTTGTTCTCTGCTCACATTAAGTGATTTTATCCGAGTTCTATGCTCAAATTAAATGCGAATAGGAAAATATAAATTATCAACATAGGCATCATAAAGGGCATGCCAAAACACACGCTCTGATGTAGTGCATTGCTGGATATGTTTCAACTCAAGATCTTCAGTATTCAGACCTCATAAAACCGAAATGAAATGCGGTTATGTTTTCTTAGGCTTGTAGATAAGTTTTCTACTTCAAGGTATTATTTAATTTATTATAGTTACCTTATTCCGCCCCATCTGGCGCTAAACCTTATCTCAAAAATACAAAAAGTTCTGGGTAGAGCTTCTGGAGGTTTATCAGGTCTTGCCATTTACCCGGTCTCTCATATCTTTGCCGGTTTTAAAGAAGGGCAGGGTCTTTTTCTTAACCTGAATTTTCTCGCCACTCTTTGGATTTCTCCCGGTATAGGGTTTGTAATCCCTCATGACAAAGCTTCCGAACCCACGAATTTCGACCCGCTGCTTGCCCTTCATGGCAATAATCATGGCATTGAGGGTGGAGTTCACCAAGGCCTCTGCCTTTTTCGGGTGGAGAGCCATTCGCATGGAAAGTTCTTCAATCAGTTCCGATTTGTTCATGTATCTCCTCCAACTTTTGTATAATTATTCATAGATTATAAAGACATCCATGCACATGTCAAGGAATTATGGCTGACCCCCCAGGAACGGATGAGGGTAAAGGTACCCAATATTTTTTACAGAGAACATTCGACAATACTAAAAAAATCAAAGTTCTCATAATTTGAGCTAGATCGCATTCTTTGTGAATGAGATTGCATCTCCAAATTGACCTGAGAGAAATGCAGTGAGCAAATGCATTAATAGCTATACAAAAGGTATCTTTCCTATAGCGATATGTGTTATAGTGATTATCTGAGAGGGGTTGGAATGGGTGAAAATCAGCATCAAATCGCTATACGAAATAATTCTTATGAGATCAGCATCCCTGAAGGTGATCAGGACACCTTATACTTCTGGCTGAAAAATTATCTCGAGCATGCCGTCACTACCGCAGAGAACTCCCGCAAAGTTCAGGTGAGGGACCTATCGCTCTTCATCCGGTTCGCTGAAAAAGAAGGCGCTCTCATGAGATCGGTGTGGACTCCCAGGTTATCCCGGGCGTTCATAGACTTCCTGAGGACAACCCTCAGGTCCGGAGGACAACGGTACTGGGCAGACAGGACTATCAACCGGATCCTGGCGCACGTGAAGACCTTTGCGAAGTGGATCCACAAGCTTGCTCCTTTTCCGCTTGGGAACCCCATGGGGAATATCAGGCTCATGGGGGTAGGGGAGAACCTCGATATCGAACGGGCATTCTCCGATGGCGAACGTCGCAAGCTGCTCGATGCTGCAGACCTTCTGCCTTCGGTCTGGGGGAAGAGTAGGGACCGTAGGAGAAATAAGAATACTGAACCTGTGGCCAGGCCCAGGAGGAAGTACGCACGCCCATGGCGCAACCGGGCCATGATGTATACCTTGATCGAAACCGGCATGCGCAGGGCTGCATTAGTGAATATCAATATCAGTGACATTGACTGGGATCATCATCTTATCATTACAGTAGAGAAGGGTGGGTATTCCCATTCCTATTCAATCAGTGATCAGGGATTGAAGGCGATCCTAGATTATCTGGCCGATGAGCGTGAAGTGGATAAAGGAGAGGGATTGAATGCTCTGTTCCTGCCGGCAAGTACCATCCGGAACAGCAGTGGCCGTCTTACACCCCTCGTGGTCAACCATGTATGGGACGAGGTGTGCACTCTTGCCCAGGTCTCAGGTAAAACACCGCACTCTGCCCGGCATGCTATGGGGAGGCACATTATTGAGAAGACCGGGAACATTGCTGCAGTCCAGAGGCAGCTTGGGCATAGGAATGTAGCTTACTCGGTGCAATATGCGAGGGTGTCAAATAAAGAGTTGAGGGATGTGCT
>Ga0187853_10002655_pt1 | contig 14579 bp, 8 predicted proteins | sample June2016WEW_6_10_2_FD_132417 | JGI IMG/M metagenome (GOLD analysis project Ga0187853, IMG submission 132417) | Peatland microbial communities from SPRUCE experiment site at the Marcell Experimental Forest, Minnesota, USA - June2016WEW_6_100 | ecosystem: Environmental > Terrestrial > Soil >... | reverse complement strand
GACGGCGTACCCGTGCATGGGGCCCCACGACAGCGTCTTGAGGATGAGCACATCGAGGGTGCCGTACAGGAGGTCGCTGGGGTGACGCGGCATCGGCTCTCCACTAACCCGGTTAGTGGAACGTGCGAAGGGGCGCGCAACCTGTCAAGATGATGACCGCTATGCGACCTATTGCCGCGGCGCGCCGGCGGCGGCGATGAGGTCGCGCAGCGGGGGCACCACCGTAAGCCGCAGGTTGGCCTTGGGCTGCGCCGCCCGCGCGACCAGTGCCATGCGGTCCGTCACCCAGCTCTGTGGCGCCGGCGTCCCTGCCGCGAGATACGCCAGCGCCTCCAGCCCCGCCTGGCCGAGACCCGCCAGGTCCATCGCGACCGGCAGGACGTCGCTCACCAGCGGCGAGCGCTGGGCCTCGGCCGCGATCGCCTGCCCTGCATCGCGCCAGTCGCTGAAAGTGCGCTCGAGCTCCCCGCGATAGGCGCCGTAGCGCGGCGCATCGGCCAGGAGCGCCTTGATCTCGTTCCCCACCTCTCGGCCGCCGGCTGGGTCCGGCACCGCGGCGTCGGAGAGCGCCGTGAGCGGGATGTACTGCATCAGCGTCTGACTCGCGAAGCGGTGCATCCCCAGGCTGGTCGGCGACGCCACGCCGAGCAGCACTTCCAGGGGCTGCCGGTCCAACCCCGGCACGAGCCGGCTCAACATCCGCGCTGCATGGCTCGTGGTCGAGATGCCCAGCTCCTCCAACTCGTCGCTCACGATCGCCAGCCGCCGATACATGTCGTCCGGGTCAACAACGGTCTTGGGCGACCAGAACCGCTCGGCGATCGCCGCCGTCCGCGGCCAGATGCGCGAGTCGATCGTCTCCGGCGTGATCACCTCGCCCCACATGCACGCCTCGCCGCCCAGCACCAGGCGAGCCTGATCGGGCGTGAGTCCGAGGCTGTCGGGCAGCGGGTCCACGCGGTAGTGATCCGCCGCCGTGGCCATCGCGTCGAGGTAGTAGCCGCTCGAGAGGATGCCGCTGTAGCCCTGCCGCGCTGCGGCGGCGAGCGAGGCCACCCCGCGCCACGACTGGATCACGATGCTCTTCGGCAGGTCGGGGTGCAGGATCTCGTCCCAGCCCACCATCCGCTTCCCGTGCTTCGCCAGGATCTGCAGCAGCCGCTGGTTGAAGTACGCCTGGAGCTGGGCGTTGTCCTTGATGCCGCGCCGCTGCATGAACGCCTGGATCTGCGGGTTCGCGCTCCACTCCTTCCCGTTGTTCTCGTCGCCGCCGACGTGCCAGTAGGCGTCGGGGAACAGCGCCGCCATCTCGCCGATGAATCCGTCGAGGAACCGGTAGGTCTCCTCGCGCGTCGGATCGAAGACGGGGTCGTGCACGCCGAAGGCGCGCGGGATCGCGTACGGGCCGGGCGCGCTGGCGTACTCCGGGTAGCCGACGAACCAGCTGGTGGCGTGCCCCGGCATGTCGAACTCGGGCAAGACCCGGATGCCGCGGTCACGCGCGTAGGCGACGATCTCGCGGATCTGGTCCTGCGTGTAGTACTGGCCGTCGCTCCCCAGCGCCTGGAGCCGCGGATAGCGCTTGCTCTCGACCCGGAAGCCCTGGTCGTCGGAAAGGTGCCAGTGGAGGACGTTCAACTTCACCGCCGCCATCGCGTCGAGGTTCCGCTCGATCACGGCCGGCGGTTCCCAGTGGCGCGACACGTCGATGAGGAGGCCGCGCCAGGGGAACCGGGGCTGGTCGCGAATGGCGACCAGCGGCAGATACCAGCCCGACGCGTCGCCTTGGGCGAGCTGGAGGAAGGTCTCGAGCCCGCGCAGCGCGCCGACCACCGTCGGCGCGTCGAGCTGCACCTGCCGCGCGCCGACGGTGAGCGCGTACGACTCGTCCTCGTCCACGCCCTGCACCGCTTCGCCGGGCCCGGACACGTGCACCGCGAGCTGGACGGCTCCCGCGCTCTCGGCCGCGACGGATTCGCGCGGCAGGATCAGCCCGGTGCGCCCCTCCAGACGCCGCATCGTGCGGCTCATCGCCCGCACGAGCCTGAGATCGGTGTACCCCGTGGACGCGAAGGTGAACGTCGAGTCCAGGGCCAGACGCCCGGCCTGGACCGAGAGGGACTCGGGCGCCGGCAGGACGTTGGAGCGCCACGCCGTCCCGGCGACGACCATCGCGCCGCCCGGCAGCTGCTGCGCCGCCAGCGGCGCCGCGGCGAGAAGCGCTAGGAGGAAACCGCCAGCGACTGCCCGGCGCTCACCGTCACCGGCGCGCCGAAATCCAGCGCGCGATACCCGCTGTCGTCCGAAACCGTACACGGCATCCTCCTGCCATCGAGCCGCGCCGTCAGGGCGCGGGAACGCAAGTTGAGGCGCAGCCGCCGGAACGTCTGGTCTCCCGAGCGGCACGCAAGTTCGAACCGGCGGGCGGTCTGCGTGAACTCGCCCCACGCCGTCGCGCTGGCCCACGGCGCCCGGACCTCCGGGACCCGGATGACCGGTGCCACTGTCAGCACTGCCCCGGGCACGTCCACCTTGAAGCCGGTCGCCGAGAGCAGCGTCGCCCAGCTGCACATCGCGCGGTAATAGTGATCGCCGCACTCCACGTGGTTCCAGATCCGCCCCGCCCGCGCATAGCGGTCTCCGACGGCGCGCACCACCGCCACACCCTCCTCGACCAGGCCGAAGTCCATCATCATCGAGGCGATCGCGTATTCGACACCGGTCCAGTTCCCCGACTGCTGCGGGTTCTCATACGCGGGGAAGCGCGCCTGGGCCCCCGCCGGGTACGTCGCGTTCATCAGCCCCTGCTCGGCGGAGAAGTTGTGGCGCACCACGGCGCGGAGCGCCGCGACGATCCGCTCGCGCGGCAGGCTCTGGCCCAGCCCCATCAGCTGCGTGTACCACTCCCCCGAGAGCTGGTCGGTCATGCAGCACTCGTCGCGCCGGTCGCCGTCCACCCAGAGGCTGTAGTACTCGCCGTTCCAGAGCTTGGCGTCGAACGCCGCCGCGCCCTTTCGCAGGATCTCGCGCCACCGCTGCGCCGCCCTGTCGTCCTTCATGTCCTCCGCCAGCCGCACGCCCGCCTTGAGCCCCGCCAGCCACAGGCTCGCGATGTACGACGGAATCCCGGAGAAATCCCACTGGTCGTACGTGTTCCGGCGCGTGTCGTGGTCCGGCAGGCCATCGCCGTCCGAATCCAGGAGGGCGGTGTTCTCGATCGCGCGCTGCACGTGCGGGTACATCGCCTCCAGGTAAGCGCGGTCCCCGTTCCAGAGCCAGTCGCGCGTCACGATCAGCACGAACTGCGGGTTCATGTCCACCCGGTCGAAACCGTTGTCCACCGACGAGAAGTCGGGCGTGAAGAAGTGCGGGATGCGCCCGTCGGCGCGCTGGAACGCGGCGCTCATGGACATCTGCGTCTGCTGCAGCTCGGGGAAAAGGGCGGCGAGGCTGTGCGTACCCTGATACGACACGTCCGTCGTTTCGAACCCGCAGCAGCCGAGGCCCTCCCAGACGGCGAACTTCCCGTCGCGCGTCCACCACGTGCACTTGGCCAGCGTGCTGAGCTGCGCGCTCCACGCCTCGGCAAGCTCCGCGCCGAGCGTGCTGGCGCCCAGTACCTTCGCAAAGCCGAGCGTCTGCTCCCGGTGCTTCGCATAGTTGCCGACGAGGAACCGGTTCACCTCTTCCGAGTCCTTGAACCAGTGCTCGTACATGTGCCCCAGCTCGGGCCCCTTGGGGCTCAGGTGGTGCGGGAAGAACCAGCCCAGCGTGAACCGCACCTCTTGAGCTTCGCCCGGCGCGAGCTCCAGGGTGGAGCAGAGCGCGGCGTCGCCCCACGCCGCAGCCTTCCGGTCGCGCCCCGCCAGGGAGTCGAGCCAGGTGCGGGCGAACTTGAGGTAGCGGCCGAGCGCGGCGTCGGAATCCATCGCCCCCCCTTCCACCCGCGCGCTCCGCTCGTACAGCAGCGCGAAGGAGGCGATCTGCCGCAACTGGCGGGTCGTGGCCCGCTTGTCGTCCAGCGACAGCGCGTCGATCTGCTCGTCGGTCAGCTTCAGCATTCCTGCGGGCGTTGGCTGCGCCGGCAGGCTCGGCAACCGCCCGGTCTCCCGGAACGGCTGGAGGAACGACGCGAACATCCGGCGCCAGATGCCGTTCCCGACGTACTGCCCGAAGTCCCCGGCGATCCAGCTCGCCTCGCCGCCCGTGACCGAGAGGCCGATGCTGCCCACGGTCTCCGGAGCCTGCATCTCCGCGTCGGTGCGCAGCGTCAGGTACGTCGTGTCGTCCGCACGCGTCACGTCCTGACGCAGCTTGCGGTCGTCGGCGCCCCAAGCCAGCGGGTTCCTGAGCTTCGCCGCCAGCGAGACGCTGACCTTCTTGCCCGACGTGTTCTTCACGGTGAAGGCGGCATTGAATCCCGGCGTCCCCGACGTCCGCGCGTCGTGTGGGGCGATCGGCGAGAACATCGTCGCGCTCACCGCCACCGGCAGCGTGTGGTCGAGATAGCGCAACGTGGCCGCCGGGAAGGTGGCGTCGTACTCGATCGCCTCGACGCTCTTGGCCCAGCTCAGCGAGTAGAGGTCCTCCTGATCGCTGCGCGTGCCGAGCCGGCGCACCTGCGGCGTGCCGCCCTCGGGCAGGACGCGGAGGAAGAACGCCAGCGCGCCGGGATCCATTTCCGGCTGCGCACCGGCGACCGTCCCCACGCGGTTGTCGTCCGAGGCCCACTCCCCGAGGTTGAAGATCATCCACTCGTGGAAGTAGCCGTCGGATCGGACTTCGACGGACCCCGTGCCGATCCCGCCGAGCGGGATCCCGCTGACGTCGGCGATGCGGTGCGTCTTGACCCGCTCCGACGTGTCCGCGCGTCGTGCGGCCGGCCGCGGAGCGAGGCTCGGCTGATCCACGAGGCCGCCTTCGGCCTCGGCCTTCACGGGGGCCACCGCGCCGCCCAGCGCGACCGCCGCCGAGCCCAGCGCCAGCTCCTTCACGAAGTTCCTGCGGGACGACGTCTGCTTCGCCATGAGTTCTCCCTGTGTCAACCGAGCGTCGCCAGGACCACGATCCCGGAGAAAACCGCCACCGCGCCCGCCAGGCGGCGCGCGCCGAACGGCTCGCCCAAGAGCAGCCATCCGGCCAGCGCGGCGATCACCACGCTCACCTCGCGGATCGCTCCGGCGTAGGCGAGCGGCGCCATCGTGTAGGCCCGCAGCACCAGCGTATACGCGAACAGCATCAACGCGCCAGCGACGACGATCCGGAGCGCACCTTTCCGCAGCTCCTGGAAGACATGCCGGCCCCCGTAGCGGGCCAGGATCGGCGGCCCAAGCAGCACCGACGCGAGCACGAGGACCTCGACCGTGTATGGCACGGGCGCGGTGCGCCGCACGGCCACGCCGTCGATCAGCGAGTAGACGGAGGTGCAGAGCGCCACGCCGAAGGCCGCGATGACGCCGCGCGAGCGGAACTGCGGGCCGCTCCACCGCCACCAGACGTCGCCGCCACCGACCGGCACGAGCCCCACGACGATCAGGAGCATGCCCACCCCGCCCCCCACGGAGGGCACCTGGCCGAGCAGGACGATGGTCCAGATCGCGAGGAAGGCCGGCGCCGCGCCGCGCGCCAGCGGATAGACCTGCGAGAAATCCGCCTGCCCATATGCGTACGCCAGCAGGAGGTAGTAGACGCACTCGACGACGGCGCTGGCGGCGACGAACAACCACATCCCTCGCGGCACCGGCGAAGCGATGAGCGCCGGGAGGAAGAGCAGCGAGCCGACCGTCAGCGCCAGCCAGGTGACGAGGAGGCGGTTCTCGGCGCGCTTGAGGAGCAGGTTCCACGCCGCGTGCATCGCGCCCGCGGCGACCAGCAGACTCAGCGCGAGCGCGCTCAGGCGACCGGCTCGGCTTCCAGCGTCAGCACCTCGAACGGCTGCAGAGTGAAAGCGTGGGGCGCGCCCGCCTGAAGTCTCACGGGCATCTTCCCGCGGTCGGCAGCCCACGGGCTCTTCGCCGCGTACGTCTCGCTCGCGCTCGCGGGCAGCTCGAAGGCCGCGCCGACGTCCAGGGTCAGCGTCTGCGGCCTGTCGCTCGGATTCCGCAGCACCAGGATCCCGCCCGCCGGCGACCACGCGGCGTGCCCGTACGGCTCCAGCGCGAACGGGTCCCCGCCCACCCAGTGGGTGTCCACGAGCGTCGCGGCGTTCTCCCGCGCCCACTTCGCCGACTCGGCCAGCACGTCCCAGTTGTCGGTCGTGAGCAGCGCGGGAGTCACGTACATCTCCTGCAGCTGCGTGCCGGTGCCGAAGTACGCGCGGATCTCCGCGTCGAAGTCGTTCCCGGGATCGCTGTGGAGCCTTTCCGCCTGCTTCGCGTAGATGAGCCCGTGCAGCATCAGCGAGTTCAAGGGAAAGAGCGGCCCGCGCCCGGCGACGTTGTGGAAGGTGTCGCCGTCGCGGTAGGTGATCCACCGCTGCCGGTCGGTCCCGACGCCGGCGTAGCCGTCGTCCTCGCCGCCGCGCCAGATCGAGTCCGCGTACCGGAGCCAGAACGGCGAGGGGAACGTCCCGGTCGTGAGGTTGACGTACAGGTCCGGCTTCTCGGCCCTGAGCTCGCCGATCAGGTGGATCATCGCGTCGAAGTCGGAGTCGAACTGGCTCCCGGGGATCGCGTTCCGCACGTTCCCCGTGCCGTCGAACTTGAACTGGTTGACGCCGTAGGTCCGGATCATGTCGAGGCAGACCTCGCGGAACCGCGCGAAGTACTTGGGCCCCGACAGCGCGAAGCCGCCCTGGTTGGTCTCGAAGCCCTGCTCGTTCCCGTACTGCAGCCGCTCCTGCCGCGCCTGCCCGTAGCCGCCCCACGGGCTCATCCAGACGCCCGGATGGGAGGCGTAGCGGGCCGTCGCCTCCTTGAGCGGCGTGAAGCCGTGCGGGAAGCCGGAGTTGAAGTGCCAGAGGGTCCTGTGGTCGTCCCACCCGTCGTCGAACAGGAACGAGTCGAGCGTGACGCCGCGCTTGACGTGCAGCTCCTGGCCGTACGCCTCGATCACGGCCAGCGCCGAGGCCTCGTCGAACGGGTTCCCGTAGCCGATGTCGTACCACGAGTTGTAGTGGAGGAAGGTGCGGTACGGATGCGCCCGCTCCCGCTCGACGTACGTGAGGAAGTCGCGGCGGAACTGCCCGGGGCGCGTCGTGCCGATCACCGACGAGTACTCCGGCGCCGTGCCCGGCCGGATCGGCAGCTCGCGCGGCAGGGCCGAGCGCGCGCGGGAGCCGCCCACCGCGCTCTGGGAGAGCGGGTGCTCGAAGCCGAGGTACAGGTTGCCTGCGATGATCGGCGAGCCCCGCACCTGGCCGTCCACGACGGCGCCCCGGAGGTCGAGGTCCACCAGCGCGATCTCGCTCACTGCCAGGTCGCCGCCGGTGGCATGGATCACCACTTCCTGCCGCACGTAGGCCGAGCCGTCTCGAAGGATGCCGCGCCAGTCCACGCGCAGCCGGCCGCCCGGATCCACGAGGGTGACGGTGACCTGCTGGCCGCCCAGGCGCTCCACGTAGCGCGAGGCCCCCGGATTCCCCTCCAGGCGTTCGACGCGCGGGGCGCCTTCGACCGTGAGGTCGGTCGCGCGCACCGTGCCGCCGCCCTGAAGCACCAGGACGAACGCGTCGGGAGGCAACGTGATGGTGGTGTGATTCCGCCGGTCCTCGAACCACAGCGCCTGGAAAGCGTTCGCGCCGACGGCCCACGCGGCGACGACCGCGTCGTTCGCGAGCGTGAAGGCGCCGCTCTGCACGAGGAACCGCGCCCAGCCTGCGTCGCCGGTCGCGCGCGCGGACGTCAGGTCGCCGAACAGCCGGGGGAGCGCCGCGGCGCTCGCCCCGAGGAGCGCGGCGCGCTCCACGAAATCGCGGCGGGTGATCATTCCTTGACCACCTCTCCGCCCTTCATCACGAACCGCACGTTGCGCAGGACCGAGATGTTCTGCGTGGGATCGCCGTCCACCGCGATCAGGTCGGCCAGCAGTCCCGGCGCGATGCGGCCGCGGTCGTCCAGCTTGAGGATCTTCGCGTTCCCGGAGGTGGCGGCGATCAGCGCCTGCCCCACCGGCATCCCGTAGTCCACCATGATCTCCAGCTCCCTGGTGTTCTCTCCGTGCGGGAAGACGCCGACGTCGCCGCCGAAGCAGATGGGCACGCCGGCCGCGAGCGCCTCGCGGAAGGTCTCGCGCTTGTGCGTAATTGAGGGCGGCTCGGGATCCACGCCCTTCCGCCACCCCCGGTACTGCGCCACCGCGTCGCCGGCCGCCACCGTGGGACAGAGCCCGATCCCCTTCTGCGCCATCAGCTGGAAGACTTCGGGCGTGCCGTCGTCCCCATGCTCGATCGTCGTCACGCCCGCCAGGGCCGCGCGCCGCATCGCCTCCGCGGTGTACGCGTGCACCGACACCGGGCGCCCCGCGCTCGAGGCCACTTCCACGATCAGGTTCATCTCCTCCTGGGTGAAGGTCGGCTCGGTCGCGCCGTTCGGGCCCCAGCGGTAGTCGCCGTAGAACTTCACCCAGTCGGCGCCGCGCCCCATCTGGTCGCGCACCACGCGGATCAGGTCGTCATGGCCGCCCGCGGCTTCGGCGCCGAAGGCGAGGTCGCGCTCCGGCGCACCCTTGGGTCCATAGCTCCCCTGCGCCACGATCGCGCGCGTCACGACCAGGAGCCGCGGGCCGGGGATGATGCCCTGCCGGATCGCGTCCCTGAGGCCGACGTCCGCGTACCCTGCCCCCTCGGTGCCGAGGTCCCGCTCGGTCGTGATCCCCGCCATGAGGGTCGTGCGCGCCGCCACCGTCGCCCGCGCGATCCGCAGGGCCAGCGGCTCCTTCAGCACCTGATCGTCCCAGCTCGTCTCGTTGTACGGATGCAGCAGCAGGTGCGAGTGCCCCTCGATCATCCCGGGCATCAGCGTCAGGCCGCGCAGCTGGATGACGCGGGCACCCGCAGGCCGGGTCACGCTTCCCGCCGGGCCGGCCGCGACGATCCGGTCGCCGGTGACGACCACCTCCCAACCGCTCTGCAGCTGGAGGGTCGTGCCGTCGAAGACGCGCGCCGGCACCAGCACCACGCTGGCCGGCGGCTGGACGGGCGTCCGCGGCGTCTGCGCGGTAAGGACAGGAGGCAGGGACGCACCGACGCACAGAGGCACGGCAATGGCCAGTGCAAGTCTCTTCTGTGCGTCGGTGCGTCCGTGCGTCCGTGCGTTGGTCTTCATAGAGCCTCCCTTGTCTATTCGCATCCGAGTTTCTTCAGCATCTCGGCCTCGCTCATCTTCACGCGCGGCCGTCCACCCGCCTTGCCGCGCTCGCTCTCGAGCGCATCGAGCTTCTTCCAGTCGTCGAAGGTGATCAGGCACGGCACGCGCTCGCGGAGCAGCCGCTCCACCGCTTCGGCGGAGGGCTCCGCGGGCTCGGCCACCTCGCCCTTTTCCAGGTCCTCGAGCATCGCTTCGGAAGTTTCCGCGGCATCGGGCTTGTTCGTTCCGATGACGCCGGAGGGTCCGCGCTTGATCCAGCCGGCGACATAAAGACAGGGGTTAGGGGTTAGGGGCGTAGGGGTCAGGGACGGAGAACTCACGACCCGGCCCCTGATGTTCGGCACGATGCCGCGCACTTCGTCGAACGGCACGCCGGGGAGCGGGACGCCGCGGTAGCCGACCGAGCGGAAGACGAGCTCCACCGGCAGCTCCTCGAACCACCCGATCGGCGCCGCCTTGAGCGCGCCGTTCGGCTCCTTGACCAGGGCGTTCCGGACCAGCCGCATCCCGACCACGCGGCCTGTCGCGTCCCCGTGCAGCTCCACGGGCGAGACGAGGAAGCGCAGCGTGAGGAGCTTCGGCTTTCCGGTGCGCGCTCGCGTGGAGAACTCGCGCAGCAGCTCCACCTTCTTGGCCAGGGTGCGGTCCTGCGCGCGCATCAGCTCCGCCTGGCTCCACGGATCCACGGCGACCTCTTCCGGACGCGCGGTGACGTCGGCGCCCGCCAGCTCGCCCAGCTCCTTCACCTCGGGCGTGGTGAACGCCGCCTGCACGGGGCCGCGCCGGCCGAGGAGGTAGACCTCCTTGATCCGGCTCCGCCGGAGCGCGTCGAGCGCGTAGTCCGCGATGTCCGTCCCGGCCAGCTCCTCGGGCGTGCGGCAGAGGATGCGCGCCACGTCCACCGCCACGTTCCCGACGCCGACGACGGCGACCCGCTCGACCGAGAGATCGAAGCTGAGGTGCCGGAAGCGGGGGTGGCCGTTGTACCAGGCGACGAACTCGGTGGCCGCGTGGCTGCGGAGGAGGTCCTCGCCGAGGATGCCCATCCGCCGGTCGGTCTGCGCGCCGGTGGTGAAGCAGACCTGGTGGTAGTGGCGGGCGAAGTCGGCGAGGGTGACGTCGGCGCCGTACTCCACGTTGCCGAAGAAGCGGAAACCGGGGCGCCTCGCCACGGCGTCGAAGGTGCGGGTGACGTTCTTGATCTTCTCGTGGTCGGGCGCGACCCCGAAGCGGACGAGCCCGTACGGCGCGGGGAGCTTCTCGTACAGGTCCACCTCGACGCCGCCGGCCAGGAGCCGCTCCGCGAGGAAGAACCCCGCGGGCCCGGCGCCCACGATCGCGACGCGCCGCGGTCCTCCGGTGCCCGACGTCCCGGCCATCAGCGCTTCATCCGGTGCGAGACCCTCGGCTGGATAGCAGGACCAACTTACCATTGAGCAGTTGCGAGACGCCAAGTTGCGAGTTGCGAGAACGGGCGGGCCGCCTGCAACCTTTTCTGCCCTGAACACGTCCTACAGGGGTAGTCGTACCATTCCCAGAACAATCCGGGGGACGGGATCGTGCGTCGCGCCATCCTCGTCGGGACCGCCCTGAGCCTCGCTCTCGCCGCACTCGGCGGCACGCGTGCCGACGCGCAGAACGCCCCGCGCGACAGCGTGCGGAACACCTCGGTGCACCCGACGCCGCCCCCACTGGCGATCGCGGCGCGCCGCACCGGCCCCATCACCGTCGACGGCAAGCTCGACGAGCCCGACTGGCAGGCGGCCACGCCGGCCAAGGACTTCCGGCAGGCGCAGCCGCACGAGGGCGAGCCGGCGACCCAGCGCACCGAGGTGCGGTTCCTGTTCGACGACGACTACCTCTACATCGGCGCCCGGATGTACGACACCGAGGGCGCTGCGGGCATCCGCACGCGACTGGTCCGGCGCGACGCCACCTTCAACAGCGACTACATCGAGATCATCTTCGACACCTTCCACGACCATCTCGGCCGCGTGGACTTCATGACGAACCCGTCCGGGTCGAAGGAGGACTCGTACGGCCCCAACGGCTCCAACCTCGATCCTTCGTGGGACGCCGTGTGGGTCGTGAAGACGCGGGTGGACTCGCTCGGGTGGACGGCGGAGTTCCGGATCCCGCTCTCCCAGCTGCGCTATCCCACGACCGACTCCACGGAGACGTGGGGGCTCCAGGTGTGGCGGCAGGAGAACCGGCTCAACGAGCTGTCGCAGTGGGCGTTCTGGCACCTCAACGAGACGGGCGGGCCGGCCAAGTTCGGGCATCTGGAAGGGCTGGCCCTGACGCGCGCCCCCGGCCGCGCGGAGCTGCTGCCGTACGTCGTCGGCCGCTCGACCAACGACCCCAGCGTCCCGCCCGCCGACCCGTTCGCGCGCTCCCGCGCCTACGACACCCGCATCGGCGGCGACTTCAAGTACCTGGTCTCGTCCAGCCTCACGCTCAACGGCACCATCAACCCCGACTTCGGCCAGGTCGAGGTGGACCCGGCGGTCGTGAACCTCAGCGCCTTCGAGACCTACTATCCGGAGAAGCGGCCGTTCTTCGTGGAAGGGAGCGGGCTGTTCGACTTCGGGAACTTCAACTGCTTCAGCTGCAGCAACGTCAGCTCCGTCGGCCTGTTCTACCCGCGCCGCATCGGGCGCGTGCCGCAGGGGGCGGACAACGCGTACGCCGCGGCGGCCGACGGCGGCTACGCGGACGTCCCGGACAACACCGCCATCCTCGGCGCGGCCAAGCTGACGGGCAGCATGGCGAAGGGGTGGACGCTGGCGGCGCTCGACGCCGCGACGGCGCGGGAGACGGCCGGCATCCAGGATTCGACCGGCGCGCGCTCCACCCTCGAGGTGGAGCCGTTCACGAACTACTTCGTCGGGCGCATCTCCCACGACCTGCCCGGCGGCAACTACATCCGCGCGATGGCGACGTCCGTGGTGCGGGATATCCGGGACTCCACCCTGCGCACCCAGCTCAACGCGCACTCCGAGGCCGGCGGCGTCGAGACCGACCTCTGGTGGGGGAAGCGCACCTACCAGCTGATGGCGAACGCGACGATGACCTCAGTCTCCGGCTCGCAGGCCGACATCCTGCGGGTCGAGGACGCGAGCGCCCGCTACTTCCAGCGCCCCGACCGGCGGAACGGCTCGAACGGCCTGTTCAGCGACGCGTTGGACTCCACGCTCACCTCGCTCAGGGGCTACTCGTTCTACACGCGGCTCGCGAAGGACGCCGGCGACTGGATGTGGGAGGTGCAGACGAGCGTCATCAGCCCCGGGTTCGAGGCGAACGACGTCGCGTTCAACACCCAGTCGGACCGCATCTTCATGGGCGCGAACCTGGTCCGGCAGTTCACGAAGCCGACCGGTTTCGCGCGAGGCTCGTTCTTCATCTTTGGCGGCCAGCAGATCTACAACTACAGCCACGACCTGCTGAACCGGCAGGTGCAGGGCTACGCACAGGTCCAGTTCCTCAACTGGTGGAGCGTCTCGCTCTACGGGCAGGCCCGGACGCGGCAGATGAGCGACAACCTCGCGCGAGGCGGCCCCGTCCTCGCGCAGGCCCCGTCGTGGTACTCTTTCGCCCAGCTCATGACCGACGCGCGCAAGACGGTGGTCCTGATGGTGATGCCCGACCTCGGGTGCGGAGACGCCCGGTGCTCCTGGGACCTGAGCGTGGACGCCGTGGCCCACGCCGCGTCCAACGTCTCGGTGGAGCTCAACCCGTCGTACAGCTACAGCACCACGGCCAACCAGTACGTCACGACGGTGGCCGACCCGACCGCGACGCTGTTCTTCGGCAATCGCTACGTCTTCGCGAACCTCGTCGAGAAGACGCTCTCGATGACCACGCGGCTCGACTGGACCTTCACGCCGGCGCTGACGCTCCAGCTGTTCGTGCAGCCGCTGATCGCGAGCGGGCAGTACACGCAGTTCAAGGAGTTCACCCGGCCGCGCACGCTCGAGCGGAGCGTCTACGGCGTGGACCAGGGCACGATCGCCTACGCCGGCGGCACGTACACCGTGGACCCGGACGGCGCGGGGCCGGCGGCGCCGTTCAGCTTCGGCGACCCGAACTTCACCTTCCGGTCCCTGCGCGGCAGCGCGGTGCTGCGGTGGGAGTACCTGCCGGGCTCGACGGTCTACTTCGTCTGGACGCAGACGCGGAGCGCGAGCGATCCCTTCGGCACCCTCGAGCCGTCCCGGGACATCAAGGGGCTCGTGGGGCCGGCGCCGGAGAACATCTTCCTGGTGAAGTTTTCCTACTGGCTCGGTCTCTGACTTGACTCGCAGGACCTGATTTCCGTATAACCCCCGCCATGCCTGCGCCTGTCCTGGGAGCGGTTCGCCCCGTGTTTCGAGCGCTCGCCATCACCTTCGTCCCCGAGGCGAAGGACCTCGACGAGCGCGCCTGGGTCGAGGCGGATGCGATCGTCGAGACGTTCCTCGCGTCGCGCCCCGCCGCGATCCGCCGCCAGGTCGTGCTCCTGATACGGCTGCTGAACCTGCTCCCGCTGCTGCGCTGGGGACGCCCCTTCACCGCCCTGGACGCCGAGCGGCGCCTGCGCTTCCTCGCCGCGCTCCAGGACGCACCCGTGCTCCTGCTCCGGCGCGGGATCTGGGGCCTCCGGACGATCACCTTCATGGGCTACTACTGCCGCACCGAGGCCGCCGCCGCAATCGGCTACCGGGCCGACAAGCGCGGCTGGGAGGCCCGGTGATCGAGCGCGAGTACGACGTCGTCGTGATCGGCTCGGGCGCCGGGGGCGGCACGGTCGCGCAGGAGCTCGCGCCGCTGGTCAAGGACGGCGTGCGGGTCCTCGTCCTCGAGCAGGGCCCGCGCCTCGCCGACCGGGAGTTCACCGGCCGCGAGCTGGAGATGGCCGACGCGCTCTACGAGGACGGCGGCGGCTTCCTCACCGCCGACGGCACGATGACCCTCGCCTTCGGCCGCGCGTACGGCGGCTCGACGGTCGTCTACACCGGCACGTCGCTCGTCGCCCCGCCGCGTGTGATCAACCGGTGGGCGGTCCCGGACATCGAGCCGCGGGACCTGGCGCGCCGCTCCCAGAAGTTCGCCGCGCAGAACAACGTCCACCTCCTGGCCGACGACCTCGTCAACGACAACAACCGCCTCTTCGTCCAGGGGTGCGAGAAGCTCGGCTGGAAGGCGGAGCAGTTCCCGCTCAACATCCGCGGGTGCCGCGGCTCGAGCCTCTGCAACCTCGGCTGCCCCAACGCGGCGAAGATGGGCGTCCACAGG
>Ga0187853_10002632_pt1 | contig 14650 bp, 10 predicted proteins | sample June2016WEW_6_10_2_FD_132417 | JGI IMG/M metagenome (GOLD analysis project Ga0187853, IMG submission 132417) | Peatland microbial communities from SPRUCE experiment site at the Marcell Experimental Forest, Minnesota, USA - June2016WEW_6_100 | ecosystem: Environmental > Terrestrial > Soil >... | reverse complement strand
TCCGCCGATGGTCTTGGCTGCTCGGGCGGGCTGGTAGGTGAGCACGTCTCCCGGCTTTCCCATGCAGCGGAGACACAGAAGGTAAGGTCACTGAGAGATCCGAGGCCTTTGTTGCGACCCAAACCCGACAAGATGGTCTACTTGAAAGCTGAGCCGTATATGTTCAGGTTGCAAGCCTCCACAGGAGCCCTTGCCGTTCAACTCGGAGGCCGGATGTGGATGGAAATGTGGATGGACGGGACTCTTGGTACTCTGAGGTGGTCCGTAAGTTGTTGACTGGGTTGGCGGCCCGTAGGGGAATCGAACCCCTGCTTCCGGCGTGAGAGGTGCGAGCGTGCAAGGGGGTCTCTCCCCGGGGGACCCCGTGAGGGGCTTTCTTGCCCGATTCGCGCGACAGGGGATAGCAACGGCCAGAACTTGACTGAAGTAATTCATGATGATGGAGGGATCCCAATGGAGCGCGCACGATAATAAGTCCGCGATGAAGATCGTCCTCCTTATCGCTGGCATCGTTGTCCTCTACCAATTGGCCGTCCTGCTCGTGATGATGGTGGGTTGGAGAAATCCCCGCGCCCCCCATCGCCGCGACCCGTGGTCGCTGGGCTTCGGCTTCGAGCCGGTCCGCTTTCCCACCGCCGGAGGGAAGACACTCTACGGCTGGTGGATTCCGTCTGGTGAAACCGGGGCCCCGGTGCTGATCCTCGTGCACGGTTGGGGCCGCAACGTGGCGCGCATGCTTCCGTACGTGGCAATGCTTCACCCGGCGGGCTTCGACCTTCTGGTCTTCGACGCCCGCCACCACGGCTCCTCCGATGTCGACAGCTTCGCCTCAATGCCAAAGTTCTCGGAGGATATCCGCGCCGCTGTGGACCAGCTCGCCGAGCACCGGCACCCCGCACCCAAGGCCGTGGGGGTCCTGGGGCTCTCCGTGGGCGGGTCGGCGGCCATCCACGCTTCGGCCCACGACTCGCGCATCGCCGCCGTGGCCACCGTCGGGGCCTTCGCCAACCCCCGCGATCCCCGTGCCACCCTCGGGCGCTTCTGGTGGGTCCTGGCGCCGGGCCTGCCTCTGGCGTTTCGCTTCGTGGAGTGGCGCATCGGCGTCAGCTTTCTGGCCATCGCCCCTGAGAACGTCATCGGCGAGTCCTGCGCCCGCTTCTTGCTCATTCACGGTACGGCGGACACCGTCGTCCCCGTTGCCCATGCCCGGTGCCTCGCCTCCGCCGCAGGATCCGCCGCACGTCTCTGGATCCTCCCCGGTCGCGGGCACTCCGACACTCATCTCGAGGGCGGCATGGGCGAGACACTCACCGGCTTCTTTCGCCAGGCGCTCGTTTCCTCGCCCGACCCCGCCGCTGAACGAACCCCGTAAGGCCGAGGTTCCGAAGAACACTCCGACTGCTTAGCGCTTCGTGAACCCGAACGGTGGGGAATTCGCGAAGACATGGCAATGGCCGTAAGCGATCTAAAGAGGGAATTGGTGCCCGTCTTCAGCTGAGGTAAGCCAAGACCCGGAAATTGGTTCACGTTGAAAGCTAGGATTGAGGCAAACTTCTTCGGGGTGGGGTGTTGACACCTTCAGTCTATTCATGTATAACCAACTAGCGATGGAGGCCCGGATGCGCTACCGAAGACTGCCACTCCTGGTGTTGTGGCTTGCCACCGCCCCCGCAATGGGCGGCGAGCGTCTGACCCTGCTAGAGGCCATGCAGCGAGGCCGGGAGAGTACTCACGAGGTTGGCGCCGCCAGGGCCCGCACGGAAGCTGGCGGCGAACGGGTACGGCAGGCTCGTGGCTTCCGGCTTCCCGCCCTGCACCTCGAGGAGAACTTCATCCGGACGGACTCGCCTGCCGAGGTCTTCGCACTCGAGCTCAACCAGCAGAGGTTCTCGTTTGCCGAGTTCATCGCCTCGGACCCGAATCACCCGAGCCCCCTCAACACAGCGGTCACTCGCGCGGAGTTGACGCTGCCGCTGTACACCGGTGGCGAGCTGAGCGCGCGGGTCGGCCAGGCGGAGGCCGGGGCGAAGGCTGCCAATGACTCTGCTACCTGGGCTGGCAACCGGTCGGCATTCGAAGCAGCGCAGGCGTACGTAAACCTCGCGCAGGCGCAGGAGTACGTGGGCCTTCTCGAGGAGTCCCGGAAGACTATCCAGGCGCACGTGGAGCTGGCCCGGAATTACGTAGAGCAGGGGATGCTGGTGCGGTCGGAGCTTTTGCGCGCCGAGGTTGAGATGGCGCGGATCGAAGACATGCTCGCCCAGGCCCGCGGAAACGCACGGATCGCGGCCGCAAATCTCGCGTTCCGGGTCGGTGCCGATCAGAGCACCGAGTGGCAGCTCGCGACGCTGGCTTTTCCAGCGGCTCCGCGGGAGGACCTGGCCGGCTGGCTGGCCTCGGCCTCAGGCCGCCCGGATCTGGCGGCAGCGCGGTCGTTGATCCGCGCGGGTGAGCTGGAGGTGAGCACCCGGCGAGCGGCGTTTCTTCCCCGGGTGGGCATCGTGGCTCGCGGCGACCTGGTAGATGACCACGTGTTCGGCCACCACGGCGAGTCCACGGCGATCATGGCCCAGGCGAGCCTCAACCTGTTTGCCGGGGGCAGCGACTGGGCGGCGATTCGCGCCGCCGAGTGGGATGCGAAGGCTGGCCAAGAGGACGTCGCCCGCCTCGGCGAGGGCGTGCAGCTCGAGGTCCGGCAGGCCTGGGAGGAAGCAGCGACGGCCCGCGCCAGGCAGGCCACAGCTGCGCGGGCGGTCAACGCGGCTCGCGAGGCTGAACGGATCGTCTCCGAGCGCTTCTCGACGGGCGTTGTGAAGATGCTAGACCTCTTGGACGCCGCGGCGGCACGACGCGAGGCCGAAACGCGAGAGCTCGTGGCTCGGGCCGAGGCCAACACCGCGGTGCTGCGGTTGGCGTTGGTCGCCGGGCGCAGGCCCGAGGAAGCGTTGCCTTGATCACGAGGCCGGCCTGGAAGAACGGAAGGCAGAGAGAACAGCAAATGGGAGCATCGGGGAGTAGCCGGGGCTGGAGGAGCCAATGAAGCTCGCAACGACAGCAATCGTGATTCTGGGTCTCGCGACGGTGGCGTGTGGCGGCAAGACTGAGCCGGCTGGAGGCCAGCAGGCCACGGTGACGTCGCGAGTGGGCAAGTCTGAGCTGATCAGCGTCCCGAAGCTCGTCGAGCTCTACGGCTCGGTCGAGGCGGAACGCCAGGCGGCGGTCTCCTCCCGCGTGATGGCGACGGTGATTGTGGTGCGGGTGAAAGCGGGAGACGCGGTGAAGGCGGGTCAGGTGCTCCTCGAAATCGACCCCCAGACTGCGCGCGGTCAGGAAGCCCAGGCCCGCGGCGGCCTCGCGCAGGGGCAGGCGGCGCTTGCGCTCGCCACCCGAAACTACGAGCGGTTCAAGGCCCTCGCCGCGAAGGGCGCAGCCGCGGAGCTGGAGCTCGACATGGCGCGGATGCAGTACGAACAGGCGAAGGGGGCCGTCGAGCAGGGCCAGGGAGCGGTCGACGCGGCGGCCTCAGTCGCCAGGGAGTCCCAGGTCGTTGCCCCGTTTGCCGGACGTGTCACCGCCAGGCTCGTGGAGGTTGGTGATCTCGCGGCTCCCGGCCGCCCCCTGGTGATGGTCGAGGCGGCAACCGGCCGGCGCCTGGCGCTCTCAGTGCCCGAGAGCGTCTTCACGGCGGCTGGCCTGCACGTCGGAATGGCGCTGCCGGTGAAGATCGACGCCCTCGGAGAAACGGTCGAGTTGAGCGGCGCGATCGAGGAGATGACTCCGGGCGCCGACCCTGCAAATCACACCTTCCTGGTCAAGGTGCGCCTCCAAGGGCATGAGGTTCCGGCGGGCCTCGCGGGTCGAGCCTGGGTGACCGTCGGATCGCGCAACACTGTCGCGGTCCCGGAGAGCGCCGTCGTGACTTCCGGGGGGTTGGCGATGATCGCGGTTCGCGACGCCACCGGGCTGGCACGGACGCGGGCCGTTGTGACCGGTGAGCGGCTTCCGGACGGCCGGATCGAGGTGCTGTCGGGGCTCGCCGGGGGCGAGGACGTGCTGCTCGAGCCCGGGACGATGCCGCCGGATGGCGCCGCGGTGCAGGAGTCCGGCCGATGAGCGATCCCACTGACCGCGTTAGCGTCGAGGAGGGCCGTCGCGAGGCGCTGCGACTGAAGATGTCCCGGCGTCCGCTGGGGGCATCCGGTCGGGTCGCGCGGGCCTTCCTCACCTCGAAGATCACGCCGCTTCTCGTCGTCTTCTCATTGTTGCTCGGCGGCTTTGCCGTCCTGGTCACGCCCAGGGAAGAGGAGCCGCAGATCAAGGTGCCGATGGTGGACGTAATGGTGGCGCTCCCTGGCGCTTCGGCTCAGGAGGTGGAGCGGCGGGTCGTGTCGCCCGTCGAGAAGGCGATCTCCGAGATCCCGAACGTCGACTACGTCTACTCGACGACGCAGCCCTCCGGGGGGATGATCATCGCCCGGTTCCTGGTCGGCACCGACCCTGATCAGGCGGTGGTCCGGGTGCACACGAAGCTGGCCGAGTTGACGCCGACACTGCCTACCGGGGCGCTCCCGCCGGTGGTCGCCCCGCGCGGCATCGACGACGTGCCCGTGGTGGCCTACACGTTGTGGTCCCGGGACGCGACGCCACTTCAGCTACGCGCGGTGGCCGACGAGCTGAGAGTCGAGCTGACGCACCACCCGCGGGTCGCCCAGGTGACAGTCCTCGGCGGTCAACAACGAGTGGTTCAGGTTGTCTTCGACCGTGAGCGCCTGGCCAGTCACCACGTGTCGCTCCTGCAGGCATACCAGTCGCTCTCGGCCCTCAACTGGCGGCTCCCTGCCGGCAGTTTCACGGCGGGAGGGACCGAGACCGCGGTCGAGGTCGGCTCGTTCTTCCGCTCGGCGGCCGAGGTCGGTGAGGCGGTCATCGCAGTATGGGGCGGCGGCCCGGTCTACCTGCGCGATGTCGCCACGGTGTCCGACGGTGCGGAGGAACCGACGCAGTACGTCTGGATGATGGCCGGTGCGGCCCGCGATGCCAAGGGGCTGCCTGCCTCACTCGACGTGCCGGCCGTGACGGTTGCGGTGGCCAAGAAGCCCGGCACGAACGCGGTCGAGCTGGTGCGGAACCTCGACGCACGAATCGCGCGCCTTCGGGGCCCGGTACTTCCGTCGAACGTCGAGGTGACGAAGACCCGTGACTACGGGTTCACGGCCAATGAAAAGTCCTCCGAGCTGATCGAGCACATGGGTATCGCCACGCTGGCGGTCGTGCTTCTGATGGCGTTCGCCCTCGGGCGCCGCGAGGCTGTGGTCGTGGCGGTGGCGGTTCCGACCACCCTGGCTCTGACGCTCGCCGCGTCGTATGCATTCGGCTACACGCTGAACCGGGTCACGCTGTTCGCATTGATCTTCGCCATCGGAATCCTCGTCGACGATGCCATCGTGGTCGTGGAGAACATCCACCGGCACTACGAGCTCGGATGGGGACCTCCGCGCCAGGCGACGTTCTTCGCGGTCGACGAGGTGGGCAACCCTACGATCCTGGCGACCTTCGCGGTCGTGGCTGCACTGCTTCCGCTCGCGTTCGTCTCGGGCCTGATGGGGCCGTACATGCGGCCGATCCCGATCAACGCATCGGCCGCGATGGTCTTTTCCCTGCTGGTGGCGTTCGTGGTCTCCCCCTGGTTGACGCACCGACTGTTCCGCCGCTACGCCGAGGAGCATGCCCGGTCGGGGAGCGCGAGGCCCGACGCCGAGACCCCGGAAGAAGGACGGCTCCACCGTTTCTACGAACGAATATTCACACCGTTGCTCGAGCGTGCGTGGCGACGCTGGGCGCTCTTGGGAGGCGTCGTCGTGCTGCTGCTGGCGGCTGTCAGCCTCGTGTTCCTCAAGCTCGTGACGGTCAAGATGCTGCCGTACGACAACAAGAGCGAGATCCAGGTCGTGGTGGACATGCCGGCGGGGACCACGCTCGAAGCCACTGCCGCCGCGGCGCGCGAGCTCGCGGGTGCGGTCCGCACTCTGCCCGAGGTCTCCGATGTCGAGGTGTACGCGGGGACTTCAGGCCCGTTCAACTTCAACGGCCTCGTGCGCCACTACTTCTTGCGCTCGGGCCCGCTCGTGGCCGACCTCCAGGTGAACTTGCGGCCGAAAGGTGAGCGCCACCGGGCCAGTCACCCCTTCGCGATCGCCGTCCGCGAACTGCTCGCGCCGATCGCCAAGCGGACCGGTGCCAACGTCAAGGTCACGGAGGTGCCCCCCGGACCGCCGGTGCTCTCGACCCTCGTGGCGGAGATCTACGGGCCGGACCTCGAGCGGCGCGTGGACCTCGCCAAACAGGTGAGGGCGGTCTTCGAGAGCACGCCGGGCGTGGTGGACATCGACTGGTACGTCGAAGCGCCCGGGCCACGGTTCGACGTCGAGGTGGACCGTGAGAAGGCGGTACGTTCCGGGGTGACGCCCGAGGTCGTGGTGCGCACTCTTCGGGTCGCGCTCGACGGCGCCCAGGCCGGTCTGCTCCACGACCCGTTCGCCCGTGAGCCGGTGCCGCTGGTGCTGCGCCTCGACCGTGCCCAGCGGTCGAGCCTGGACGGACTCCTGGACGTCGCGGTGCAGGGAGAGCAGGGGCGTCTCGTGCCGCTGCGCGAACTCGTGCACGTGACTCCGACCGTGCGGGAGAAGTTCATCTACCACAAGAACCTGCGGCCCGTGACGTACGTCGTCGCGGAGATGGCGGGAGCGGCCGAGGCGCCGGTCTACGGGATCCTCTCGATGGCGAAGCGGATCGAAGCCCTCAAGGGTCCCGACGGGCGTGCGGTGCAGGTGATCTCTACCCATCTCTCGGAGGACTCCGCGCAGTACGCGATCAAGTGGGACGGCGAGTGGCAGATCACCTACGAGGTTTTCCGGGACATGGGCGTCGCCTTCGGCGTCGTGGTCGTGCTGATCTACCTGCTGGTGGTGGGGTGGTTCCGCTCGTTCGTGACGCCGCTCATCATCATGGCGCCGATCCCGCTCACGCTGATCGGCATCATGCCGGCCCACTCGCTCGGCGGTGTCTTCTTCACCGCCACTTCGATGATTGGCTTCATCGCCCTGGCCGGCATCATCGTCCGCAACTCGATCCTCCTCGTCGACTTCATCAACCTGGAGCTCGAGGCGGGGGAGCCGCTCGCCGACGCGGTGATCAAGGCCGGCGCGGTACGCTTCCGGCCCATCGTACTGACCGCGGCGGCGCTGGTCGTCGGGGGGCTGGTGATCCTGCTCGATCCGATCTTCCAAGGGCTCGCCGTTGCCCTGATCTCGGGGGTGGTCGTATCGACGGCCTTGACGCTGATCGTGATCCCGCTCCTCTACTTCATGTACGTCAACGCGACGGGAGTGGAGCGGGTTGTCGAAACGAGGAGAGAAGAGGCCTGACGGCCGGAGGGAGGCGGTATGCGGCTCGAGGAGATGTTGCGTGGCATTGCCGGGTTCTTCGTGCTTGGTTCTCTGGCGCTCGGGCACTGGGTGCATCCGGGGTTCTACTGGTTCACCGCTTTCGTCGGCCTGAACCTGCTGCAGTCGGCGTTTACCCGCTGGTGTCCGATGATCTCATTGCTGCGGGCGCTGCGCGTGCGGGAGTAAGCATGGCGACGAAGCTGCTGATGCTGGTCGTCGAGGAGTCAAAGAAAGAGCAGGTCGAGGTGTTCCTGGACCGTGCGGGGGTGCTCGGATACACGGAGATCCCGCACGCGCTGGGGGTGGGCGCCACCGGGCCGCGCCTCGGGTCCCGCGCGTTCCCCAAGACCTCGGCCGTCATCTTCACCGTGCTCGAAGAGGACGCGCTCCAACGTGTCGTCGACGGGATCCGCGCCTACTGCGGCGAGTGCGGCGAGCGCCTGAAGATGCTCGCGTGGGACGCCCAGGACATCCCGGTCACCGTGGGCATGCGGGGCGCTGCGGACGCGTCGGGCACCGAGAAGCCCTGACGGGCCATGGAAGGGTCTCGCCTGACTTGGCAGCGTGGCCCGGCATAGCGGAAAGCTGAGGCTCATCCGTCCTTACGTCCGGTGATCAGGAAGACCGGAAAGTCCCGGTCTCCCTTCCGAGTGACAATGGCCGTCGTGGCGCCAAGATCGACGAAGCCTGCACCGGCCAGAAGCGCCCGGAGTTCGCTCCTCTCGAAGCCAAGGTGGACACCCCTCGGGTCCTCGTGGAACGAGCCGTCTTCCCGGTCTAGGTCCGCCAGAGCGACACTACCACCTGGGTGGAGCTGCTCATGGAACCACATGAACAGCGGCGCAAGGTCGGCCACGTGATGAAGCGCCATGCTGCTGATAATCACGTGAAAGCGTGCACTTAGCGAAAGGGGCTCCTTCGGGTCGAGCAGGATGGTTCCCACGTGGGCCAGCCCCTGGGCCTGCGCTTTCTGTCGGAGGACATCGAGCATCCCTGAAGAGCTGTCAGCGCCGGTCACGCTGCGAACCAGGGGCTGTAGGGCGAGCGTGAGCAACCCGGTGCCGCAGCCGAAATCGAGTACGTCAATGTCGCGCGAGAGGTGGATCCTACGCTCGATCTCGTCTGCCACGGCTCGGGCCAGTTTCACCCGCCGCGGCTGCTCGTCCCAGGTGGCTGCGGCCTGATCGAAACGGTTGGTATCGGACACGTGTTGCTCCCACGCCGGCCCATGCTCAACGGCGACGGAGCCAGCGAAATGTGCCATGCTACCTCTGGGCTGCACGACACCACGTGCATGTGCGGTGTGCTCCCTGAGGAACGGTTCGGCGTCTGACCATGTTGTGTGCCGAGAAGGAGAGAATCCATGCTCAAAGCCAACATTCATCCGATCGAGCGCGTGATTCGGGGAATCGTGGGTCTCGTCGTGCTGAGCCTTATCGTGTGGGGGCCCAAGAGCGCCTGGGGCCTGCTGGGCCTGATCCCGCTTGGGACCGCGCTCATCGGCTGGTGTCCGCCATACGCCCTTTTCGGGTTCAGCACGTGCCCGAAGAAGGCAGAGAACTAACGGTTCGGTCTCCGGCGGCCTGGATTACGAACTCCTTCCAGGCAGGCCTCGACCAGGCCGCGTCTCCGGCGCGCCTAGTTGAGAGCGGCTTGTTGTGACGGGCACAGACTACTCTGTTGGAGGGGATCCTGTCATGACGTCATCTCTGGTCTTTGCTGTGATCGGCATTATCGGCGGGATTGCGGCCGGTTTCTTCGGCGTCGGCGGCGGTATCGTGATCGTTCCCGCGCTGATCTACTGGGCCGGGTTCTCGCAGCACAAGGCGACGGGGACGAGCATGGCCGTCCTCCTTCCCCCGATTGGCCTCGCCGCTGCGATCGAGTACTACCGGCACGGCAACGTCGATGTCCGGGCGGCCGTGATTCTCGCGATCACGATGTTCCTGGGTGCGTGGATCGGAGCGAGATTTGCAGACAGCGTGACGGGCCCCCACCTGCGCTTGGCGTTCGGCATTTTCGTGTTCTGCCTCGGCGTTTACTTGATCTTCGGCGCGTGCAAGAGGCTCGGCTGGATCTGAGCCCAGTACCTGGGAACTGACTTACCCACTTCGTCCTTCTAGGGCAAGCTCAAGGCGCCCAGGACCATTCAAGTGCCCCAAAGTCCGAGAACTGGTCCAGTTGAAAGCTGGATCCGAGGCGGTTTGGAAGCCTCGCCGTGTGTCCAAGAAGGGGGGAGCACCAGTCTCCTCCGGGATCGGTGACTGGTCGGTTCGCGTAACTATCGGCCCATGGTGATCCGTGCTGAGTCGATTTGTGTGGCTACTGGAATAGTGCCGCGATGGTGGACATGCCAAGGTCGTGTATGTCGAAGTTGCAAGCCCCCGCAAAGGACTTGGTCGTTCAACTCGGAGGCCGGATGTGGATGGAAATGTGGATGGACGAGACTTGGTGGTCTCGTCGTCCTATGTAAGTTGTTGACTGGGTTGGCGGCCCGTAGGGGAATCGAACCCCTGCTTCCGGCGTGAGAGGCCAGCGTCCTAACCTCTAGACGAACGGGCCGACCGCGGACGGGGAAAGTAACACGGAACTCCAAGTCCTGTAAAGCCCTCGCGCTCGCGCCACGCCGGTCGAACCCCCAATCTGTCGCGATCAGGAGTTCGGCGAAGCGACCGGGCGTGACGCGATCCTCGCGATGCGGTCCCGTTCCTTGCGCAGCTCCGGGTCGCCCTGGGAGTCGAGATCGATCGCATGGTCGAGGGCCCTCAGTGCCTCGGCGGTGCGGCCGACGGCGGTCAAGGCCTTCGCATGCCAGCTCTCGGTGTAGCTGAGGTAGTACCGGCCGACCGCGTGGTGGGGTTCCACCTCGAGCACCTCCCCGAGCGCCCGGATTGCCTTGTCGAACCACGGCAGCGCCTCGGCGGGGCGACCGGCGCGGGTCTCCAGCTCACCGAAGTTGGTGTAGCAACTCCCCAGAAACACCCTGTAGTCGATGACCCGGGGGTGGGTTTGACAGAGGTTCTCGCGCGGCTTGACCTCCTTCGAGTACTCGACGCGGGCCTGATCGAGCCGGCCGAGCAGCACGAGCGCCCCGGCCAGGTTCCCGTGGCTCGACGCCTGGGCGTTGATGGCGACGGGATCGTCGGGGCGCTCGGTGAGCAGACGGTCGATCAACTCGACGCCCCTCCCGAAGTACACCTCCGCGTCCGCCGGGCGCCCAGTGCCGGCGTAAAGCGTCCCCAGGTTGTTGTAGCTCTCGACCAGAGGGTATCGGTTCTCGTATTTTGGATCGTCGGCGGCCAGATCCTCCCGAAGCGCGATGCCGCGGCGGCACCATTGTTCGCTCTCGTCGAACCGGCGCGTCCGCATGAACAGGATGCCCATCCGGTCGCTCAACGTCGCCGCGAGGGAACGAGCGCTCGTTGATTTCGGGTCCTTGGTCCGCAGAGCCTCGTCGAGCGCCAGGCCTGAACGGTATGCGCTCTCGGCGTCTTTCCAGCGCCCGACCCCCGCATACAGGAGGCCGAGGTTCGATTCGAGAGTTGCGAGGTCATGCCGGTAGTCGTCGTCACCGGGCCGGCTCTTGACCAGCGCCTCGAAGACCGCGATGCCCTTCTGGTACGCGGCCTCCGCCGGCTTGCTCTCGCCCATTGCGAAGTGGACATCCGCGATCCTCCAGTGCGCAAGGCCGAGGTCGGCTCTCAGCTCGGGGGTTTCGCCGCCGCGTTCGGCGAGCTTCCGGTAGAACTCCTCCGCGGTCGCGAGCAGGTTCCGCCGCAGGGGTTCAAGGCCCTTTGACTTCAGGTCGGGGCTTTCCACGAGGCGGTTGAGGTAGCGGTCCACCGAGTCACGCGCCAGGGTGAAGTTCTTCCGGGACTGCGCTTCGGCGTCCAGCGCCCGTGCAAGGTTCGCCTCGGAGCGCCTGTAGAGGACGGCCATCGTCCCCGAGAACGCCACCAGCATGACCGCCATCGCGGCGAGAGCCGTCACACCCACACGGTGCCGTTGAATGAACTTGTGCGCCCGGTACGCGCCGCTCGGCGCCCGGGCCACGATCGGCTGCGCGCCGAGGTATCGCTCGATGTCCTCGGAGAGCGCCGCCACACTTCCGTACCGGCGATCCGGCTCCTTCTCGAGCGCCTTGCCGACGATGGTTTCCACGTCCGGGTCCAGCTTGCGGGTTCCGTTCCACGACTGCGCCATCGGCCGGGGCCGCTCCTCGCAGATCACGCGCACCGCCTCGGCGAGAGCCGATTTTCGTACGTCGTACGGGCGCCGCATCGCCAGCATCTCGTACAGGATCACACCGAGCGCGTAGACGTCCGTTCGCACGTCGATCGCGTCCGCATGCCCGCGCGCCTGCTCCGGGCTCATGTACGGCAACGTCCCCTTGAGCATCCCCGTCTCTGTCAGGATCGAGGCCCCGTCCGCCTCCACATCGGCGATCAGGCGGGCGAGGCCGAAGTCCAGGATCCTGACCACCGGAAGAGACGACCGGGAGGACGACGAGCCCGCGCCAGTCTCGGCCTCGTCCATGACGATGATGTTCGCCGGCTTGAGGTCGCGGTGGATCACGCCGCGCTGGTGCGCGTAGTGCACCGCGTCGCAGATGGTGCGGAACAGCTCGAGGCGCAGCTCGAGCTCGCCCGGGGTGATCTCTTTTGGGCGGCTCGCGAGCCAGGCGTCGAGGGTCTCCCCGCGCACGAGCTCCATGGCGAAGAAGTCGTGGCCGTCCTCGGTGTGCCCGGACTCGTAGATCGCCGCGATGTTGGGATGCTTGAGGCGCCCGAGCGTCTCCGCCTCGCGGCGGAACATCCGGGCGTGGACCTCGTCCACGAAGTGGCCCTGGCGCATGACCTTGAGGGCGACCTCGCGGCGCGGGCTCTGCTGCTCGGCCCCATAGACCACGCCCATGCCGCCCTCGCCGAGCAGGCGGACGATGCGGTAGTCGCCGATCCTTTCGGGCATCGGGCGGGACGGCAGCGGTGCGGATGGGGCCGAGATCGTCCTCATGAACCCCGGGGCGACCGTCGGCGTGTCCGAGGGCGACAAGGCGGCTTTCTCACGATCAAGCGTCAGTGGCTCATGGTCGGAATCGGTCATTGTCTTCCTTGTGGGCAGGCCTGGAGCACAGGCGTCCTTCTCAGTCACCGATGTTCACGTGAGCCAACCACCACCGGGCCGGTACCATTCCGCCGGCCTCCCGCGGCTCTGAGAAATATCGGCGATGTCGAGGAGTAGCCACCTGGCGGGGCTGCCTGCCGGCAGTCTGCGGCGCCGCGGGAGTTTCGGTTGCACCAAATGCGGAGTTCGCTATACTTACACCCGGCGCAGGGCGCGCTGATAGCTCAATTGGATAGAGCATCTGACTACGGATCAGAAGGTTGGGGGTTCGAGTCCCTCTCGGCGCGCCAGTCCAAGCCATTCATTCATAGATAGTTACCTTTAATCATATGGCAATGGTTGTCAGAGCAGTTTGTCTTCGGTAACACCCCGGTAACACCGCGGCGGTGTTTCGACCTTCTCTTGAATTGTGGCAGTCCTCCTGCCCCTTGATGATCCAGGCGAACTGTGCAAAGGGCCGAGGCTCTCGCCACTCTCCGAAATCTCGCTATCGACCTGGTTCGGTACAAGGCGGGGTGGGGTGCCCTCCGTGAAGCTCGGCCTTCTTCGAAGCCCGTCTCCCAGTGCGTACGATGGTCCCTGGAAACTCGTGCGCTGTGCTCTGCGACCTTCGGGCTGAGAACACTCTCCAACTGTGCGTGCTACTGTTTCGGCGGCTCAGTTATTGTTCCGGGAGGATCGCGCATGCAGCCGATCTTTGAAACGTGCGTACCCCGTGAGGACGTGTTGACTGGCGAACTGCGCGACGAGATGTTCGCCGCCAGGCTCAAAGACGTTGTGGACGGCGTCGGCGTCCCCGTGTACAACGACGCCAAGCTGTTCCTGGAGAGCACCTACTACACCGAAGGACTGAAGACTCTCATCCGGGAGGTCATGGGCCGGCTCTCCGGTGGCAGCCCCGCCAACAGCCCGTTTATCCGGCTGGAGACCTCGTTTGGCGGCGGCAAGACCCACAATCTCATTGCCCTGTTCCACTTGGCGCAGGGCCACCACGAAGGCCTACCGAAGGACTTGATTCCAACCGAGTGGATTCCAAAGAAGCCTTGGCCAACCGTGGGCCTCGTGGGCTCGGACATGGAACCCGCAAACGGCATCGACCACGGCTCCGTCCGTACCCACACACTGTGGGGTGAATTGGCCTGGCAGCTCGGTGGCAAGGTCGGTTTCAAGTTGGTTCGGGCAAGCGACGAGGAGGGCAGCGCACCCGGCACCGGCTGGTTGGACGACCTAGTCGGCCAGGGACCAGCACTCATCATGCTGGACGAGGTCGCCCGCTACCTTCGGGTCGCCAAGGCCGTGCCCACCGCTAACAAGAAGAGTGACCTAGCCGAGCAGACCGTTGCCTTCTTGATGTCGCTCATCGAATTCGCGGCCAGCAAACAGCAGGTGGCCGTGGTTATGACCCTGGCCGACTCCTCTGATGCCTTCGGCAAAGAGACCGAAACCCTGAAGGGGGAGTTGGAGGAAACACGCCATATCTCCGCCCGCCAGGAGCGCGTCATCACGCCGACCGGGGAGACCGAGATCTCAGCCATTGTTACGCATCGGCTGTTCGCTCGTGTCGACCACAGGGCCGCCGGTGAAACCGCGCAGGCCTTCGCCAAGTTCTACGGCGAACTCATCAGCCATGACGTGGAACTTCCGGGCCGAGCTGCGCGATCGGAGTACACCGCGGAGATCGCCCAGGACTACCCATTCCACCCGGAGCTGCTCACCGTCCTCAATCGCAAGACTTCGACCATCCCCAACTTCCAGAAGACGCGTGGTGCCCTCCGTATCCTGGCCCGTGTGGTGCGGTGCCTGTGGGACAAGCGGCCTCCCGGTACTTTCGTCATTACCCCCTATCAGTCGCTCTCGGGCTCGCCACCGCAGCCACCGTGCGGGCGGCGGTGCCGTCGCTGCCGACCGACGTGCCTCTGTGGTCGCCGCTTGTCGGGTTGGGCGTGTCGATGGGGGTGGGAGTCCTCTTCGGCCTCTGGCCGGCGGTCAAGGCCTCGCGCCTCGATCCGGTCGAGGCGCTTCGCTACGAGTGATTTGCCTCGATTCGCCTTACCCCTGGGCCCGGGTGCAACCCGGCGATG
>Ga0187853_10002627_pt1 | contig 14671 bp, 13 predicted proteins | sample June2016WEW_6_10_2_FD_132417 | JGI IMG/M metagenome (GOLD analysis project Ga0187853, IMG submission 132417) | Peatland microbial communities from SPRUCE experiment site at the Marcell Experimental Forest, Minnesota, USA - June2016WEW_6_100 | ecosystem: Environmental > Terrestrial > Soil >... | reverse complement strand
CGGCTCCGAGGAGGTCAAGGACCTCGCGGGTTTGATCTCGAAGCGCCTTGGGCGCGCGCTCGAACCGTTCGACATCTGGTACTCGGGGTTCAAGTCGCGCGCTGCCCGTTCCGAGGCCGAGCTCGATCGCATTGTGCGCGCGCGATATCCGACCGTCGCCTCGTTCCAGCAGGACCTTCCCGGCATTTTCGGCCGGCTCGGCTTCGACCCGGAGAAGGCGCAATGGCTCGCCGAACGTATCGTCGTGGACCCCTCCCGCGGCGCCGGCCACGCCATGGGCGCCGTGCGGCGCGAGGACAAGGCCCACCTGCGCACCCGCATTCCGGCGACCGGGATGGACTACAAGGGGTACAACATCGCGATCCACGAGCTCGGCCACAACGTCGAGCAGACATTCTCCCTTGGTGGGATCGACCACTGGTTCCTGAACGGGGTGCCGAACAGCGCGTTCACCGAGGCGCTCGCGATGACCTTCCAGGACCGGGACCTCGAGGTGCTCGGGGTCGCTGCGCCCGCCGACTCTCGCGATGCCGAGGCGCTGGGCGCGTTGTGGGCGACGTACGAAATCGCCGGCGTCGCGGTCGTGGACGTGAGGGCGTGGCATTGGCTGTACGACCACCCCGATGCGACGCCGCCGCAGCTGCGCGAGGCCGTGCTCGCGGCCGCCCGAGAGGTGTGGAACCGTTACTACGCTCCGGTGTTCGGCACGAAGGACGTCGAGATCCTCGCGATCTACTCGCACATGGTCTCGTACCCGCTCTACCTCGCCGACTACCCGCTCGGCCACGTCATCGCGTTCCAGATTGGAGAGAGGCTGCGCGGTGCGTCGTTCGGCGCCGAGTTCGAGCGCGTCGCCCGCCAGGGCCGCCTCACCCCGGACGCCTGGATGAAAGGGGCCGTCGGGGAACCGATCTCGACGCGACCTCTCCTCACGGCAGCGCACCGCGCTCTTACGCTGACACACTGAGCAGAGGCGGCCCGCAGATACAAGCTCTGGCCGGCAAGCAGGACGTACGACCGGTCGTGTTAGCATCCGACGATGAGACTCGGTCGTCGCGGAACCATCGCGGAGTCGTGCGCTGGATGGGCCTTTCCCGGCTCGGTTGGAGGCCTCCCGCCGTTCTCCCGGGCGCGCGGCGTCACGCCCGCACGAGGTGCGACCCGGACCGCAGCGCCATGAGAGAACCCGAGCGACCCGCGGGTCCGCCGCCGACCGGCATCGAGGGACCCGAGCAACCCGGCCCGGGCCGTGACCAGGAGAGCGAAGCCGGTACGGGCCGCCCGGCGGCGGCCGGCACAACCCGGCGCATCGTCGCGTTCGGCGGCGGCAAGGGGGGCACCGGCAAGAGCCTCGTCGCGGTCACTCTCGCCATCGAGTTGGTCCGGCGCGGCATGCGCGTGGTGCTCGTGGACTGCGACCTTGGCGGCGCCAACCTGCACAGCCTCCTCGGCATGGAGTACCCGAAGGAGACTCTTTCCGACTTCGTGCTCCGCAAAGCGGGCTCTCTGGCCGAACTGGTGGTTCCGACGCCGGTGGTAGGCCTCGGTCTTATCTCCGGGGCGCGCAACGCGATCCAGGTCGCCAACCCGATGTATCAGCAGAAGATGCGCTTGATGAGAGCGCTCCAGCACATCGACTCCGACGCGGTGATCCTCGACCTCGGCGCTGGCACGCACTACAACGTGGTGGACTTCTTCCTCCTCGCAGACCATGGCGTCCTCGTGGTCGTACCCGAACCGACATCGGTTGAGAATGCGTACCGATTCCTCAAGGCCGCGTTCCTACGCCGTGTCAAGGCGATGGACGCAGGCCTCGGCATCCGCGAGATCCTGCAGGACGTCGTGCGGCCCGGTCGCCGGCACCCGTTGGTCCCCGCCGAGATGGTCCTCGCGGTCGCGGAGCGCGATCCCGCCGCCGGAGCCGCGATCGAGCGCGAGCTGGCCACGTTCAGGCCACTGCTGATCATCAACCAGGTGCGGGAAGCCGCCGACCTGACTCTCGGCGACGGGATGTGCGAAGCGGCCAGACGGCTCTTCGGAGTGGACCTGATCTACCTCGGCCACCTCCATCACCGCGAGCAGGTTTGGCGCGCGGTTCGAGCCCGCGAGCCCGCCTACTTCGAGAGGCCCGGCACGCCGTTCGCCCTCGAGCTCTCCGCCGTCGCGGGCCGGCTGATCGAGGTGCCGACGCCCGGGGGAATGCGCCCGTGAAGCCTTTTGACCAGCTGGATCCGTGGGAGATGCTCGGGCTCGATCCCGGCGCAAGAGCCGACGAGATCAAGCGCGCCTACGAGCGGCTCTCATCGCGGCTCGCCCCTGGTTCGCTGCCTCTGTACTCGATCGCCGACAAAGAGGAGCAGCTGGATTTTCAGCAGCGGCTCCGGGCAGCCTACGTCGAGTTGCTCTCTGGCCTCGGCCCGGAGGAACCTCCCCAGGACGCTCAGGTTTCAACAACGCTGCCGACGCCGAGCCCGAACGAGGTGGTCGCGCCTGCATCCGTCCCACCCGCCGATGGGGCAACTGCTACCCAACCGCCAGCTGTCGCTCCCGAGACGGAGTTCAATGGCGATCTTCTGCGCCGACTTCGGGAAACCAGAGGCCTGACGCTCGAGACTCTCAGCCATCGCACGCGGATCAGGCGCACGCTCCTCGAATCGCTCGAGGCCGAGAGGTTCGAGGCGCTGCCAGAGCGCGTGTTCGTGCGCGGTTTCGTGCTCGCCGTCGCGCGCGAGCTCGGGCTCGATGCCGAGCGCGCCTGGGCCGGCTACGGAAAGCGGTGGGAGGCCTGGGCCGCGGCGAGGCGTTAGCTCGTCGCTCTTCCCACAGGCCTACCGTTGACTGGAATGGACTCTAGGGCCTCGTCGGTCAGGTCAAGGCGCTCGACATGGCAAACGTCCACGTCGAGGTCGCCAAGCAGCAAAACGCGGGCGCCCCGGCCTCGAGTTGACGGCATCTCTTCGCCGACTGTACCGTTCCTTCTACGGGGGAGGCCAGGAACACCATGGCAGATGCCCAGCGTCGTCGCAGTCTCGGGGTGAAGGTCGGACCGCTTCAGATCGGGGGCGGTGCCCCGGTGGTGGTGCAGTCGATGACGTCCACCGACACCGCGGACGTCGCGGCGACCTCGAAGCAGGCTCTCGAACTGGCGAAGGCCGGCTCGGAGCTGGTACGCGTCACCGTCAACCTGCCCGAGGCGGCGGCGGCGGTCCCCGAGATCCGCAGGACGCTCGACGCCTCAGGGTGCGACGTTCCGCTCATCGGCGACTTCCACTACAACGGTCACATTCTGCTGACCCAGTTTCCCGAGTGCGCACGGGCCATCGCAAAGTACCGCATCAACCCGGGTAACGTCGGCCACGGAGCGAAGCGAGACCAGCAGTTCGCCACCATCTGCCGGGTGGCGGCCGAGAACGGCAAGCCCGTCCGGATCGGCGTCAACGCTGGGTCGCTCAACCAGGAGCTGGTGACGGCGAAGATGGCCGAGAACACCGACCGCAACCTCGGGAAGACGTCCGGCGCGATCATCGCCGAGTGCATGGTGCTCTCGGCGCTGCAGTCGACCGAGCTGGCCCTTGCCTCGGGGCTTCGCTCCGACCAGATCGTCATCTCGTGCAAGCTCTCGCAACCGAACGAGTTGATCGCCGTGTACCGGGATCTCGCGGCGCGCACCGACCAACCCCTCCACCTCGGCCTCACCGAGGCGGGCATGGGGATCAAGGGACTCATCTGGTCCGCCACCGCCATCGGGATCCTGCTGCACGAGGGGATCGGTGACACGATCCGCGTTTCGCTCACGCCGCGACCGGGAGGCGACCGCCGCGACGAGGTCTATGCCGCATGCGAGCTCCTTCAGTCGCTCGGCCTGCGGTCGTTCGCCCCATCGGTCACCGCCTGCCCGGGGTGCGGGCGCACGACGAGCACGACGTTCCAGGCGCTCGCCGAAAGCGTCCAGTCGTACGTGCGCGAAAAGATGCCCGAGTGGAAGCGCGAGTACGTGGGGGTCGAGACCATGCGACTCGCGGTGATGGGTTGCGTGGTGAACGGGCCGGGCGAGTCCAAGGCCGCCAACATCGGGATCTCGCTTCCCGGCACCGGTGAGGCGCCGGCCTGTCCGGTCTTCATCGACGGGCAGAAATTCACCACTCTCAAGGGGACCTACGACGAACTCGCGGCTGAGTTCCGCAGCCTCGTCGACGAGTACGTGGAAACGAAATACCCGAGGGTCGGCGACCGAGGCCAGGAGCCGCAGGTCGGATAGGGTCGGGGCGGTTCCCCGCCGGGGCGCCGCCCCACGAGGTTCCCACCGGCCCCCGGACACCCGAAACGTCGGCTACCATTCGGGGCGGAGGATCCCATGGTCCATCTCGCCGTCCTCGCCGCCATCGCCCTCTCGTCCCCCCTGCCGGCCATGCAGCCCGTCGCGTTCGACGAGGTCTTCGTCGACACGACGCTGCGGATCGACACGTACCACGTCGGCAACTCCGCCGAGGAGATCGTAACCCTCGACCGGGTCGTCCTGCAGGGGAGCTGGGCGGGCAGCCGCAAGCATCTCACCGACCCGTTCGGCGTCGGTCGCTACCTCGCGACCGTCGCCGATCCGAGCACCGGTGTCGTGCTCTTCTCGAAGGCGTACGACAGCTATTTCGGCGAGTACCGCACCACCGCGGCGGCCGGATCGGGCGTGCGCCGGGCGTTCCACGAATCGGTGCTGATCCCGTGTCCGAAGAAGACCGTGCGGTTCGCGCTCGCGGTGCGCCAGCGCGACGGCTCGCTGCGGGAGCTGTTCGCGACCGACATCGACCCTACCGCGACGGCCGTGGTCCGCGCGCCCCTCGACAAGGGCATTACCGTGGTCCCCGTGCTGCACAGCGGCGACCCGCATGCCATGGTCGACGTGGCGATCGTCGCGGAGGGGTACACCGCCGCCGAGGAAAAGAAGTTCCGCAGCGACCTCGCGCGGTTCGTCAAAATCTTCTTCGACCAGGAGCCGTACGCGAGCCACAAGGACCGCTTCAACATCACGGGGGTGTTCAAACCGTCACAGGACAGCGGCTGCTCCGAGCCGGGCTGGGGCGAGCACCGCAACACCGCCGTGGGAGCGACGTTCGACTCGCTGGGCTCCGAGCGCTACCTCCTCACCGAGGAAAACCGCCGCCTGCGCGACATCGCGGCTGTCGTGCCGTACGACGCGCTCTACATCATGGTGAACTCGTCCAGGTACGGCGGCGGCGGGATCTACAACCTCTACTGCACGTTCACTGCCGACAACCAGTGGTCCCCGTACGTGTTCCTGCACGAGTTCGGCCATCACTTCGCCGGTCTTGCAGACGAGTACTACACCTCGTCGGTCGCCTACACCGACTTCTACCCCAGAGGCGTCGAGCCCGACGCACCGAACGTCACCGCGCTGTTGAATCCGGAGACCCTCAAGTGGAGGTCGCTCGTCACCCCGGGCACGCCCGTGCCGACGCCGTGGGAAAAAGCGGACTTCGACACCATGGACCGGGCCTACCAGAAGGTGCGCGAGGAGCTCAACGCGAAGATCGCGGCCGCAAAGCGAGCCGGAGCCCCGCGCGCCGAGGTGGAGAAGCTGCAGGAGGAGTCGGAGCGCCTTTCCAGGGAGAATGCGAAGAGAGTGGACGCGTACCTCTCCAGCTCGCGGTTCGCTGGCCAGGTCGGAGCGTTCGAAGGCGCAGGCTACGCTTCCGAAGGGCTGTACCGCGCGGCGATCGACTGCATCATGTTCACGAAGGGTGTCAAGCCCTTCTGCAAGGCCTGCCAGCAGGCGATTCAGCGTGTGATCGAGCACTACGGCGAGTGATCGAGGGCCCCACGGATTCGGGCCGATCCGCGGGGGTATGATGAAGCGAGAGAGTGCCGTGGGGGTTGAACGCGCTCGGGCCCACCGGCCGGGCCGCAAGACAGGCAGCCATGGATGATCCCTTGTCCCCACCGACGTTGCCGCCGGAAGCTCCCGACGAGCGCGGGCCGGCGGGCTCCATCTCCGAGCCGGCCGATCTGCATGGTCAGGATGACGCGTGGGTCCCAGCTGCGCCCGCCACGAGTCCTGCTGCCGCTGCCGGCGAGGCGCTGCGTGCACTGGCACACGTTGCACGCTCCTTCATGCTCTACGACGCCACCAACGAGAGGATCAGGGGCTTCCTGGAGGATGTCAGGGCGAAGATCGAGCACTTCCTCGGGACGCACGGCGAGATGCGGCTCGAGATCCGTCCCTGGGATATCGTCCTCGGCGGTGACGTCGTCTCCTCGGACAGGGATCGCGAGCGTTCGCTGGCGTTCCGCCTCTACCGGGACGGGGTCCGGCGGCTGACGTTGCACCCCGAGCTCGAGTGGTCCGAGCTGATCATGCTGATCGGCATCCTCTCGGTTCGCTACAAGGGCGTCCGAACGCAGGAAGACGATGTGGTCACCTTGCTTTGGCGCGCGGATTTCAAACACATCGATGTCGTCGCCGTCGAGGGTCTCGTCGCGAGCGAGGACGACGCGGTGGACCTGCCTTCGCTCTCCGACGGAAAGGCCGCCGGTCCGCGCGACGCGATGCAGGCGATGGTCTTCAACGCTCCCTACGGATTCAACTACCCCTGGCCCAATTGGACCGAGCGAGCCACGGTCGAACGTCGATCGGTGCCCCCTCCCCTGCTGAGCCGGATCGCCGAGGAGGAAGGGGCTCACGCGCTGCCCCTCGAGTGTCTGCAGCTGGTCCGAGAGCTGCTCGCGGGGATCTCGGATCCGCACGATCCGCTCGCGCCCGGCGAGGTGATCCCCGTGCTGTACGAGCTCCGCGGGTTTCTCGTCGGCGATCTCTGCCTCGACGCCCTGCTCGGCATGGTGCGCATGGTCCGCGCGATGCCCGGAATCAGCGACGAGACGCGGAAGGAGCTGCTCGCGGCCTGTGTGGCCGAGGACGTCGTGCGCCGGTTCGCCGTTGCGCTCGATCCTGCGGACGAGGGCGCGGTTGCCGCGCTGACCGAGCTCGTGGAGCTCGCTCCCGGCGACCACGTCTCCACGCTCCTCGACCTGTTCACCGGCTCCCCCCGACACCAGGACTCCCAAGTGGTGCGCCGACTCCTGGAGACCCACCTCAAGGGACGGACAACCGCCCTCGTCGAGCGGCTCGGCGCTCTCGATCCGGCGGTCGCGATCGAGCTCTTCCGCCTTCTCGTGCGGGCCGACCCCGCCGGCTCGATCGATGCCGCCGTCGTCCTCCTCGGGCGAGCCGAGCCTTCCGCACAGTTGGAGGCCCTCCAGCTCCTCGAGACGGCTGAGTACAGCGGAAAGATCGGCCGCGCCCTGGTCGGGGCGCTGGGCTCGGACTCCTCCGATGTGAGGCTGCGCGCGCTGGCGACCCTCGTGCGGCGGCACGAGAGCCGAGCGTTCGAGCCGATAGTCAACAGGATCAAGCTCGGCACCGCCGAGCTCGAGGGCGCGGAGACGAAGGCCGTCGGGGAGGCGATGGCGCGCCTGGAGCCGCAAAAGGCGCTCTCGGTGTTCAAGGAGTGGGTCCGGCCCTCCGGCCTCCTCGGCCGCCTCGGCCCCGGACAGACCGCGCTCCGCCGGGCGGCGATCGAGGGCCTCGCGCTCCTGCCCGGACGGGAGTCCGAAGAGCTGCTTCAGTGGCTCGCCCGCCACGGCGGAGACGATCTGGGCCAGCAGTGCGATCGAGCACTGGCGCGCCTGAGGGGCCACGAGGGGGATCACCGTGGCTGATTCGATCAGGATGGCGCAGGAACAGCTGGGCCAAATGCTCGAGCACGCGCGCGTCGAGGAGGACCGGGAGCTGGCCACGCGTGTGCGAGAAGTCGGAGCCCGGCTCGCTCACCTGCTCAATGGCCTCTTCCGCATGGCCAAGACGCACGCCTTGAACAACACAGCGTTCGACGTCCCGGTGCGGGAGTTCGGGACGGCTCTCCACCAGCTGATCGACCTGCTCGGACCGGTCAGCCTGCTCTGCGTCGAGGACCAGGTCTACGTCAACGATCTCCGGATACGCTTCGACAAGGTCATCGAGAAGTCGATCTCGCTCGGGGACGACCTGATCCGCCACGGCGTCGGAGGCCTGACCTTCAACGGGCCGCTGGCCGACGCCGAGATCCGCGCCATCGTGCGGCTGTTCGCCGCCCCCCCGGCCCCGGGGAACGCGCGCGACGCCGTCCAGGCCGGGCTCGTCGCCAAAGGGATGAGCTCGATCCAGGTCCACGGCCCGTTTCGTTTCCGGGTCACCGGCGAGGAGCTCGAACAGGCGACGGCTGCATTCCGCGAGGTCTACCTTTCCAGCGCCGGCACGGTCGCGACCGTTTTCGCCAACGTGGGTGCAGACCGGCTGCCGAGCCCGCTACCGGCGCGACGGTTGATCCACCAGCTGATCGACGCCTCCCGCACCGGTGACATCGTCGAGTCGGCACGCGGCGCTGAAGGCGCGCTGCCGCCATTCGCGCGGCACACGCTGATGGTGACCAACCTTTCGTTCCTGATCGGGAGAGCGGCCGGCCTCTCCGACGCGTCTCTCGCCGATCTCGGCGTCTCCGCGTTGTTCCACGACGTGGGGTTCTGCATGCGCGAGGACGGGTACTCGGTGCCGTTCGAGCGCCACACGAGAGCCGGGCTGCGCGTTCTGCTGCGCCAGCGCGGCTTCCACCGCGCCAAGCTCCGCCGACTGCTGAGCGTCCTCCAACACCACGCCGCATTCGACGATCCCCGCGGCGCGCCGTCGCTGCACGCAAGGATCATCCACATCGCCGACGATTACGACATCCTCACCCGCCACCGGGCTGGACGCGGTCCGATCCTCTCGACGCCCGACTGCCTCGCACGCCTCGCGGCGCAGGCCGGCAAGGCCTACGACCCGCTCCTAATTCAGCTGTTCTGCAATGAGATGGGGAGGTTTCCGCCCGGTGCGATCCTCTCCCTCGCAGATGGGCACGTGGTGCTCTCCTTCTCGACGGTCCGATCACCGGACACCTTCGACAAGCCGCTGTGCAAGGTGATCCGGCGTCCCGACGGCACGACACCTTCCGGCGAGGAGCTGCTCGACCTCGCCGATGGAGGCCGGGTAGTCAAGGTGCACCATCCACGAGAGTGAGGTGCCGCCGTTCCCGGCGCGGGTCAAAGGGGAACGCGTTCGTGGAGGAACTTCGATGGCGGATCGCTTTGCCGGCAAGGTCGTCCTCATCACCGGCGCCTCGTCGGGGATCGGGGAGGCGCTCGCGCGTGAGTTTGCCAAACAGGGTGCCGCGATCGCGCTCCTCGCGCGGCGCGCCGACCGTCTCGACGCTTTGGCGGCCGAGCTGCGGACCGCTGGCAGGCGCGCACTCGCAGTGCCGTGCGACGTGACGCGTGACGGCGACCTCGAGGCCGCCGTGGCCCGGGTAACTTCCGAGTTCGGCCGCGTCGACGTCGCCGTCGCCAACGCAGGGTTCGGCGTGGCGGGGCAACTTGCCGATCTGAGCCTCGACGATTACCGGCGCCAGTTCGAGACCAACGTCTTCGGCGTGCTTCGTACCGTCTACGCGACCTTTGACCCGCTTACCAGGACCGGGGGCGCGCTGGTGCTCATCGGCAGCGTCAGCGGCCATGTCGCTGCTCCAAGCGCATCCGCGTACTCGATGAGCAAGTTCGCAGTCCGCGCGCTCGCCGGGGCGATCCGGGGCGAGCTGGCGCCCCGTGGCGTCGGCGTCGTGCTGATAAGTCCGGGGTTCGTCCACAGCGAGATCAGCCGCGTGGACAACCTGGGACGGTTTCACCCCGAGGCAAAGGAGCCCTCTCACCGACGTTTTGAAATGCCGGCCGAGATGGCAGCGAGACAGATCGTCCGGGCCGTCTCGCGGCGCCAGCGGGAGCGCGTGATCACGGCACACGGCAAGCTTGCCGTGATGCTTGCGCGCCATACACCCCGCCTCGTGGCGTGGCTTCTCGACCGCAGCCGGTGGTCCCGCAGCGAGCCGGGACATGACGGGCACACGATTCGGGCGGGCCGAAACTAGCGCAATGCCGTGATGAAGACCGAGGCCCCCTCGCGCTTGAGCGCGATCTCGGTCGCGCTCCCGTCGGGCTTGAAGACGCCCAGCGCCTGTTTCGCCTCGGCCGCCGTGCGGAAGGCGCCGGTGAAGGTCGCGAGCTCGCCTTGCTGCCAGACGACCACGGTGTTGAGAAACCCCTCGGACTTCGGCGAGATCGCCGCGCCTGCATGGCTGAGCTCGAGGGCCTTATCGGCGATGGAGTCAAGGAACTTCTCGTCCGCCGCGGCGCGGAACGGGGGGTAGACGGCGACGACGTAGGGCTTCCTGGCCGACGGTTGCCACTGCACCGTGGTCTGCGTCTGGGCCGAACTGCGAAGACGGTCGGCGCCGGCGACGATCGCGTCCGAGAACGTGTCGGCGTTCTTGCTGCTGCACGCACCCAGCAGCAGCACGACGGGCAAGAGTGACATGGGTACCAGCGACGAGAGCTTGCGCATCATGGTTCCCCCAGGATCCGTTGATGGCGCCAGTGTAGCCGGACAACCGACACCGAAGTCAAGAGTGCGGCGTGGGGCACCGTCACTCCCCGGTCCGCCACAAGGGCGAGAAGTCCGGAGCGCGCACTCTGCCGGCAGCCACCGACACTTTGTGCGCGGCGTCACCGAACGTCTGCGACCTGCCCGGGAGGGCGTCAACGGTGCGACAGGCGGTTCGTCTGTCCGGGCGAAGGGAGAAAGTCATGAACCGGACACAACTGAGCTTTGCGGTCGGAACGATCGTGGCGGTCCTCGGCGCGGCGACGGCGGCTCGGGCCGATGGTCCGATCCAACAGCGCAAGGACAATCAGCAGGAGCGTATCGCGCAGGGTGTGGCGAGCGGCCAGCTCACCGCCGGCGAGACGGCGCGCCTCGAAGGCAAGGAGGCGGCTCTCAACCACGAGGAGCGTGCGATGCGGCAGGCCAACGGCGGGAAGCTGACCGCCGGCGACCGAGCCGTGATCAACAAGCAGCAGAACAAGCTCTCCGGAAAAATCTACCAGCTCAAGCACAACGCGCGCCGCCGTCCGTGAGGCTGCCGAACTCCGGTGCGCAGACCAGGCGCCCCCGGTCCGCCGGGGGCGTCTGCTTGTATGGGAGCGAGACCCAGTCTATATTCGCCCCATCGGGAGGCGACCATGAAGCGCATGCACGTGCTGTTTGCGATCGGGACGTTCGTACTCGGTGTCGTGGTGGGGATTGCGGGCTCGGCAGGGAGCAAGGTTGACAAGATGATGTACGCGGGCCAGAGCCCCAAGGATGCAGCCCTCGGGCTCCTGACGGCCGCCCTCAAGCAGGCCGGCAAGGGGAGCTGGGAGAACATCGCGGTCGGGCGCGTCTACTACCTCATGGGGGACAAAGCCCAGGGGCAGGCGACACTTGACCGCGTCATCGCCGCCAAGGTCAAGAAGGACGATTGGATGCGCATCGGCCGGATCTACATGGAGGCCAAGGAGTGGGACAAGGCCAAGGACGCCTTCGAGAAGGCGCTGGCGCTCGACCCCAAGGACGAGGGGAATCTCTCCGAGGTGGGCGCCTGGTACAACCTGCGCGGCGACCGCGCGAAAGCCGAAGAGTATTTCGGCCGCGCCTTCGCGACCAAGCCGGACGAGATCTGGTACACGGTGAACGCGGCCGGTTCGTACGTGGGCGTGAAACCGCAGTGACGACCTGATTTGCACCGGCGAGGACTCGCGCAGGAGACGTGTCCCGGCAGGCGAACGCAATCCCTGACCGGCCCTACTTCAGGAGCACGCTCTCGATGCTGATGCCGGTCTTGCGGCGCGCATCGCTCGCCTTGAGCGCCAGGGAGAACACGACGCCGACCAGGCCGAGCGCCGCAAACATCAGCATCGTCGAGGTGTAGTCCACGACCGGCTCGCCGTTCACCATCGTGGTGTGGGCATCGGCTATCTTCCCCGCGAGGTAGGGGAAGAGCATCAGGCCGACGTTCTGCACATATCCGACCACGCCGAACGCCGTGCCGAGACGGGACTCCGGCACCATCATCGGGATCGCGGCCCACAGCGCCGCCGGCACGAGGGAGAGCGCGATGCCGACGAAGAAGATCGGCACCACCGGTGGGAAGTGCGTGTAACCGAGGAGCAGGTGGCAGGGCACGAGGAGTAGCGCCCCGAGGACCATGAGCGTCGCGCGCTTGCCCCGCTTGTCGACGTACAGTCCGAGCAGCGGCGTGAAGATCATGGTGCCGAAGATCAAGGCGGAGGTGTAGTGACCGGCCGCGTTGACCGAGTAGCCGAACCGCTGCACGAGGATGTCCGGGGCGTACGACTGGAACGGGAACACCGCCGAGTAGAACGTCACGCACAACAAGGTGATGAACCAGAACGAGGCGTCGAACGAGAACGCCTCCTTCAGAACGAACTTCTCCTCGGGCGCCACCCCGCCTTCGGCGGTCATGCCCGGCGCTCCCGCACGGCCGCGCGCGATGTGCTCCATCGCCAGGTAGATGAAGTAGGTCGCAAAGCCGACGCCCATGATCGCCGCGGCAAGCCAGAGCGACCCGCGCAGCCCGAACCACCCCGCCGCCGGCGCCTGGAGGTTGAGGGCGAGGAACGTCCCGAGCCTCATGATGGTCAGGTTCATCCCGTAGGCGAACGCCAGCTCCTTCCCCTTAAACCAGCGCGCCAGCACTTTGTTGTTGACGACCAGGATCGCCTCGGCGCCGACGCCGTAGATCATGCGTCCCAGCAGCATGATCTTCAGCTCCGGGCTCCACGACGGGAGGAACTCCGTGTGCAGCCACCCATACCCCCCTCCCAGCAGCCCCGGCAGCCCTTTCCACGCGCCCAGGGCCGTCAGGACCGCGCCGAGGAAGCAGAGGAAGCCGTAAAGGATCCCCGACACCTTGAGGCCGAGCCAGTCCACCAGCACGCCGGCGAACAGCAGCATCAGGAGAAAGACGTTGGCCACGGCGTAGAACGAGAAGAGCAGGCCGTACTCGGCGCCCGAGAAGCCGAGTTGCTCCTTGATCATTGTGCCGAGCGGCGTGATCGAGTCGTAGATGTAGTACTGCGCAAAGCAGATCAGGCTCATGATCGCGAGCACGATCCAGCGGTAGGAGCGCGCCAGCGGCTTCGGCGCTGCGGTGGATTCCATCGGGTCTCCTTGTCTGCGGCGCCGGCAGCCGGCGACGCACGAGCGTCCCGCGGATGATGCACGCCCGGGTGGCGCGGGTCAAACCGTCGCCGCGCGACGGTCTGAGCACCCGCCGCATCTAACCGGGTGTGATGCCTGATTGCCCCACAGACTGCAGGACGGCCGTAAACCTTGGCCCCTCGGCGCCCGTATCGCCTTTCGTGACAGCGATCGGGGTCGTGAGCCGAGCATCGTTCGCCGTTTCGGTGGACGAAATCCTGCTGGCTCGTGCCAGGGCGGGCGAAGAAGCGGCGCTGGAAGAGCTCTTCCGGCGTTTCGAGGCACCCGTCTACTCGCTGGCTCGCCGGCTCACGCGCTCGACCCATGACGCCGAGGACGTTCTCCAAGAGACTTTTCTGGAGATCGTCCGCAGCATCCGCCGTTTCCGGGGCGACGGCTCGCTCGCCGGGTGGATCCGGAAGGTCGCGGCCAGCAAGGCGCTCATGAAATTGCGCCGCAGACAAGGGCGCCCATTCGAGGAGGCTCTGCCGGAAGATCTCGGCGATGATGGCCCCGCTGTGGTCTCGCACGTGCCCGCGGCATCGTCCGTCGTCGAGAGGGTCGATCTGGAGTTCGCTCTGGGCCGGCTGTCCGATGCGGCGCGGGCCGTGATCTGGCTTCATGACGTCGAGGGGTACAGCCACGAGGAGATCGCGGCAATGGCCGGCAAGACAGCCAGTTTCTCCAAGTCGCAGCTGGCGCGCGCGCACGCCCGCTTGCGTGATCTGCTCGCCCCAGGGGTTCGGGAGGAACCATGCACCTGAGCCTTGAAGACCTCATTGCAGTTCGGGACGGCGAGGCGTGCGCCGACTCGGCCCTGCACGTGTCCTCCTGCCCCGAGTGCACCGCGGAGCTGAATCGTTTGCGGTCGCTGCGCCAGCTGCTAGCCGCATTGCCCGACGAGCCTCCGTCCCGCGATCTGTGGCCCGCTGTGAAAGCGAGGGCCGCGGCCGAGCGCCAGCGTCGTGCCTGGATCCGCGTCGCCTGGGTTGCGGCCGGTCTTGCCGCCGTGTTCACGCTGGCGATCGGCGTGCGCGGGGCGATCGAAGCCTACGCCGAGGCGAAGCTGGCCCGCCAGGCGAAGACCCTCGTTGCGGAGTCGCAACGGCTCGAGCACGCGCTGCGCGCCTCCGAGCGCCAGGGCCAGGTGATGACCGGCCGTACCGCCGGCGCGGTGGTCCAGCTCGAGGACCGAATCGCGTACGTCGACTCCCGGCTCTCTCGCGCCGGAGGCGAGCGTTTTCCGTCGCAGGAGATTATCGGACTCTGGCAGGAGCGTGTACGCCTCCTGGATGCGCTCGTGAGCGTCGAGACTACGGGCACTACGTACGTTGGACTCTAGAAGAAGGGAGATGACGATCATGAAACCGAGTTTGTACCTTGGCGTTGTGGTCACCTTGATGATTGTGGGAGCACCGCTGGCCGCCCAGACCGCCACGCCTCCGGCTGACCAGAAAAAGGTCGAGCAGCAACGGCGTGACGCCGAGACGCAGATGCGCG
>Ga0187853_10002604_pt1 | contig 14796 bp, 13 predicted proteins | sample June2016WEW_6_10_2_FD_132417 | JGI IMG/M metagenome (GOLD analysis project Ga0187853, IMG submission 132417) | Peatland microbial communities from SPRUCE experiment site at the Marcell Experimental Forest, Minnesota, USA - June2016WEW_6_100 | ecosystem: Environmental > Terrestrial > Soil >... | reverse complement strand
TTACAGGGCTTATCGCCCTATCAGTATGCTTTAGATCATGCCTGATCTTTCCACTTCCTGGTGGTACTAACTTTGGGATGTTGACATTAGTTCCATCCCCAATTATAAAATCAACGTTTTTAAGCCCCCCCCAATAACCTTTCGCCATTTTTATATAAACATCTGACACATCAATCGCATATACATGTCTGAAAAGCTTAGCAAATGTATGTGTCATCCGACCACATCCACATCCGATTTCCAGCATATCAAGACTTTTTGTTCTATGAAGCTGTGCTTTTTTTAAGTTGTTTTCTACATTCAATTTACCGCTAGCCCAATACGAGTCAATATTTATAGAGTCAAGATCAAGAAACTCTTTATGAGCAACCGAAAAATAATATGGGTTTTTTTGTGCCATTGCGTTCCATTCATTTTTAATTGTAGTTCCATCTCTGTGGGTCATTTCAGGAATTCCTTTGGTTACAATAGGGTTTTCTATAGTTTTAGGATTTTCACAAAAGTACATCATACCCAGATTTCATTCCTATTTGAATTTTCTCAATTCCTATCAATAAGACAAGAAATCAAGCTGGCCCTATAATAATTTTAATCTTTCTTTTCATAACCATTTACTGTTCGATTCCCATATAATCTTATCAACCAGGCCGCAAAATTCTGGTCCTTTAATATCCCAGGATAAATATTTTACGATATAGTCTCTTGCTTTCATACCCAATTCGTCAGCCTTATCCTTATTTGAAAGTAATTCTTTGATTGCTTGAACATATTCAGCCGGTTTGTTTGCAATCATCACGCAGTCTCTGACATCGTACTTCATTCCTTCAATCGCAAGTTCAGTACATACGATGGCTTTCCCCATAGCCATCGCTTCAAATATTTTAGTTTTTGTTCCTGCACCTGAAATCATTGGTGCAACATATATTGAACTTGACCATACATATGGTCTTACATCTGAAACCTCCCCTGTAACTATTATATTGGGTGATCGCAAGTCAAGAATTCTATTTGGGGGTCTTCTCCCTACGATGTACAATTTAAATTCCTTTTTTTGTTCAATTAAAGATGGAATCACTTTTTGAGCGAACCATATAATTGCATCAGAGTTCGCTTTCCAACTCATTGTTCCAGTAAATACAAGAGTCGACGGAAATTCATTGGATGTATTTGGAAAAAAGTAAGATGTATCAGTGCCCCGCTCAATCACTTCAATGTTATTTGCTTTTGGGATCACTTTATGTAAATGAACTGCTTCATCAATTGAAACTGTAGCTACCTTATGAACTTTTGGGTACCAAATTTTCTCGTAGTTTTCAATGATTTTGAAAATCCTATAATGAATTATTTTATTTAACAAACCTTTCCTGGCTTTTATGTCTCTTTTCATATTTAAGGAATGTAAATCCTCAATTCCAAGTAAAACTGGTGCCATTTCCCTCAGTTCATATGCTAATTTCGGAAGAAGGAAATTTTGGTCTATATATATAAAATCGAAACGGTTGCGGGAAGAAATCTCTTTTACTTTTTCATATATTACATCTGAAACTAGGTCTGATTTTTCAATGAACGACCAATTGCCTCTGATAATATCCGCTAGAATAGAATAACGATTCAAAATCGATTTTTCATTGGTCTTCTCTTCAACCGTTAATTCGTCCTGAAGGTATTTAATTTCTCCACTTACATTTTGGTTTATCAACTTGAAATCAAAATCTGTAGGGATATCAGTAGAAGATGATAGTGATAGGATTCGTACATTATATTTATCAGAAAGATATTTCATCAAATAAAATAGATCAACGGAATCTCCACTTCCTCCCTTATTGTATGGAATATTACCTAATATGGCCAATATATTTTTACGTTTTTCTTTGGATAACATGGTTTTCTCTTTATTTCCATTTGAATTGGTGAATAATAGAAATCGGGAATTTTGTTAGTTTTATATCGTATATTCCAATTTTCACACTAATTCTTCTATTGCAAAAAGAACTGTTTTTGAACATTTTTCATAAAATTATCAAAGGTAAAGGATTCTTCAACAAATTTTCTCCCACTAAAGGATACTTTTTGGTAATCTTCCCATTTCTGTAAAAAAGGATTAAGACTCTTTGACAAACCATCTTTGGATCGTTCGAGAAGAAGTAGAGGGGCTTTTAGTTCGAATAATTCCTTGCTTCCAGGGTTATCAGTTGAAATGCACGGTGTTCCACTAGCCATCGATTCCAAAGGAACACGGCTAAATGGTTCATCCCAAATAGATGGAAACACCGTAAAATCAGCTTGATGGTAATACTCAAATAATTTATCTCTTCCAATTTGTCCCTTAAATATCATCATACGTTCCAAACCTAACCTGACAATAGTCTCCTCAATAATGTTTTTCTCATCATTATTTTGGGTTCCTATAATAGTAAGTACAAATTTCTTATTTGAATTTGAACGGAGGTAATCCAATTGATCAAGCAGCAATAGGAACCCTTTTTCTTTAGAAATTCGTCCGATATAGAGTAATCTGATAATCGAAGGATCAATATTCTTCTCATAATACGGAAATTCTTTTGGATCGATCCCGGTAGAAATAACCTTGAATTTTTTGCACTCCTCTAAATATTCAGTATGAAATTGTTTATTCCAGCGACTGGTAAAATACCCATCAGCGTTATGAAGATCCAGATCATATTTTCTTTGAATCGTGTTTAGACTGACAAATGGCAATAATGACTTTAAGAAAAATATAAATATTTTATTTAAATATTCTTGATGATTTCCCTCGATAATTCTATAAATAGGTCCATGTTGAGAAGAGACTTTCAGAAGCCATGTAGAGGATACATCAACAATTTTTCTTACTTCCGAAGAAAAAATATTGGGAATCAGGGATCTGGATATACCCGTACAATTCCATACATATATTATGTCTGGCTTTGACCTTCTTAATACCTTCTTGAAAATCAAATTGTCTCTTATGGCAAAAAAAATCTTTTTGCCAAATGTCCAGTTCGAAGGAGTTGCCCCCAGAGGATATTGCATGAGCAGTCTGTGAACTGGAAAGGGGCATTCTTCATCTGCCTCTTGAGATTTTGTGGTCAGTACTTCAACCTGATAGCCGTTTTGGTTGAGCCACCGGCACGCCTCTTCGCAGCGCAGTTCATAACCCCCTTTAACATCCGGTGGAAAAAGATCACAAATGATTAGAATTTTCATAAACGGATGCTTTTTTATGAACTTTCCAATTTCTTGAAGACAGTGGTCATTTGGCCCCAATAATCTAATTTTCTTAAGAAAATATCGAGATAATTCGATATATACATATCTAATTTCGCTAAATTATTTTCTTTTTTGAATTTTTCATTATAAATTATGAGTAACGTTTCAGATTGGCTTCTTCCTAAAAAAATTGATGTGATATATTGTAAAGAACCAAAAGAACTCCCATTAAAAACCGTACAACGAGTGTTGATTCTCTCAAATCTATACCCAAATTTTTCTATATAGGCGATTAATCCTTTAGAAGTAAATGCACTCAAATGTCTGGGAACATCTTCATGTAATAATACCTTACCAGTGAAGCTATTATATTTGGGTACTTGAATGATTAATCTGCCCCCGGGCTTCAAGATTTTAAAAAAATACTCTAAGTAATCATTGGGATGATATAGATGCTCTAATACAGCCCACAATGTGATTACATCATATTCATTTTTATCGAATTGATACAAATCCTTATAAAGAATTTTGCAGCCAAAGCGATTTTTTATTGTCTCGCTATATTCGAAACCTTCCGCCTGCCAGCCAAATAATTCCATAAACTTAACAAATGAACCATCGCGGCAACCTACATCCAATAATTTACCTGGCTTTAATTCCCTTAAATACAACTCGTATTTTTTAGTATTTTTCTTGAACTCTTTTTTCCAAACTTCACCTGAAGTATTTTGATCAAGATAAAATTCTTTTGGATAGTATTTAAAAATGTACTCTTCTTTTACCCTGGGAGATAAAAAATATCCTCCACAGTTAATACATTCGTTCATAGTATAGATATTATCATCAAGAAAATATCGTGCGTCAATACGAGAATACAAAGGTGTATATTTATTTGATCCACAAAATATGCAATTCACTTTTTCTAGAATGTTTTTCATACATATCAAATCCTATTGAGTAATATTCAAGTCCACCAATCAAATTGAAGAAGGGGCTTCCTAATCAAGCAAATCGTTTGTTTTCATATTTATCATAAATATTTATTATAATCTCCTCAATAGAGCAATAGCAGATGATGGAACTGCACATAAGAATAATTAGGGGAAACAGTACCTAAGATTAAAGACAGTTAAATGACATTACTTTTCCGCAATAGCTCCAATTATGACGGGAAATTTAATGTTTTTTTCTTTTCTTAAAAGAATGTTTCTATCTACATCAGCCGAACTTATCCCTAAGGTTGCTAAAATAAATGATGTAGTATTTCCAAGATTAACAATATCTGTCGATGAGAAATCTGACAGAAGTTCTCTTAATGCATATTCTGTAAAGCGCCAATAATCATGGGGTTCCATATGATAAGAATTCAGGAATGGTACTGTTAATAACAATTTTCCGCTTGGTCGTAAAATTCTGTAAAACTCATTTATAGCATTGTATGGATTTTTTACATGCTCCAAAACCTGGGTGCATACAATCGAATCAAATGTATCATTTTGTATCTGTGGCATAGATTGGATGTCTGCGATAATATCAATATCGGGAAACATCTCAATATCTAAACAATGATAAGAATTTATTTGTTTTCTATTTATTTGACTAAAATATATACTTCGTCCGATCTCGAGAATGTCGCCATGAATTTCACCTGTCTTCGATTCTATAAATGAATCGACATAATATCGTAAAATGGTTTGTCCTTTTCTATTTCTGCTTGAAAATGGGATTCCTCCCTTTCTGTCCAAACGCAGGATAAACATTAATAAAAAACTTGATGATATGTCTCTTTTAATCTTCCAAAATATCTTCTTATAGCTTATATTTTTCATGGTAAGATCCGCCACCACTACAGTCTAGAAAAATTAGTATACAGGTTCACTAATCCATGATCATTTTCATCGCCATACATTGTGAATGTTATAACATCTTGAACTCGATCATAATATTCCGAAAATTTGTTCCCCTTTCCTTTGGGATGGATACCAACAGTTAATTTGTAAATACCATTCTTGAAGGGCATGTTCTTTATTGAAAATGTATATCTATTTTCTGTACCACTTAGTAAATTTAGGTTTTCAATTCCTAAGAGTTCTGTATTTGTTGCAAAAACAATATCATTACTCATGTTCAATATTTTTATTCCAATAACACAATCACTCACGTATTTATTTACAATGATTCCTATTAAAATTTGAATAGTATCAAACAATTTTATATGTCTCACAATTTCATTATTTAATAATAGTTGAACTTCACTGATCCTTATATCTCCATTACCTTGCCTATCAAAATCTGAATCAGAGCCAATAATTGAAGATAGGTAATGATTTATGACATCTCCAGTTTTCCCACTATAGCAAACTTCACCTTTAGATATTAATATGGCGATTCCACACAACTCATTCACCGCTACCATATTATGACTCACAAACAACACTGTCCGCCCCTCTTTGGCCACATTTCCCATTTTTCCAAGACATTTCTTCTGGAACTCCGCATCTCCCACCGCCAGGACTTCATCCACTACCAGGATCTCGGGGTCCAGGTGCGCCGCCACCGCAAACGCCAGCCGCACGTACATGCCACTGGAATAGCGCTTGACGGGAGTATCAAGAAACTGCTTGATCTCTGCAAACTCCACGATCTCATCCAGCTTGCGCCGCACTTCCTGCCTGGTCATTCCCAAAATTGCCCCATTGAGATAAATGTTTTCCCGCCCGGTCAGATCCGGATGAAAACCGGTCCCCACCTCCAGCAGGCTGGCGATCCGTCCTTTCACCTTCACGCGCCCGCTGGTGGGCGCGGTCACGCGGCTAAGAATTTTAAGCAGGGTGCTTTTTCCGGCTCCGTTGCGGCCAATGATGCCGAGCGCTTCGCCCTGCTCGACGGTAAAACTGACATCTTTCAGCGCAAAGATGGTTTCGCCATCCCGGTTGCCGTGATCAGTCTCGCCAAGGCGGAGCATGGGGTTGGGCTTGCCGCGCACCTTGGCCCACCAGATATTAATGTCGCGACTTAAGGTGCCGGTACCGATCTGGCCCAGGCGGTATTCTTTGGAAAGATGTTCGACGGAAATGACGGTAGTCATACGGTATCCATAAAGGTCTGCTCAACGCGATTAAAGATGACATTACCCAGGACGACAATGATCGGCATAAAACCAAAATTATATAGTAGATGGTTGCCATCTTTATTACCATGCCAACCAGACCTTCAAGTTGTGCTGAAGCGTCCTGTTACCAATATGCTCTGGAAGGGAAGATTGAGTATTTCTTCTACAGAGATTACAACGGAAAGAAATCTCTCTTAAAATAGTATTAATGTTATTTCTTAAAAAATGATTTAGTCGAGATCAGATAGATATCTGTCCTAAAATTATGGTTTCACTTATTTTTTTTTTACAGAAAAATAAAATGTCGTCTCTTAATCCATAATATTCTCGCTCTTCTTCTGTTGCGATATCACTTGCGCAAAACTCATTTACATAGAAACCATTATTTTCTAATCTTTCTTTGTAATCTAGACCACATCGACGAACGTGATCACTTTGCCCAAAAACTTCTAGTCGTTTCTCAGGAGTTATCACGGTTCTTTCTTCATAAGTATTTTTCGTGGTAATTGGCACAATAATTAAGGCCCATCCATCATTTAATAGAACCCTCGACAATTCGCGAATCGCCTTAACATCATCAACGATATGTTCCAGGACATGGCTACAAAATATGACATCGAATGAATCATCCGGGAATTGAATATTAGTTATATCTATCTTTACCATAGCAGTATTATATAAATCTGCAGTGATATATCCGGTTCCTAAGTATTTTGATAAAGGTCTTACAAATGCATTTTCTGGAGCAAAATGAAGCATCTTTTTAGGCTGATTATCAAAAAGGTTTGTTTTTCGCTGAAAGAATAACCAGACTAATCGATGTCGTTCGAGGCTATCGCACCAAATACATCTGGCATTTTCACGTTTATTAATCCCAGCTGGTGCGAACATATGAACGTAATGATGACATATTGGGCATTGCCTACCAAAACCCAGATAGGAAATATTATTTTTAATGCGATAAATGAAATTATAAATTTTTAAGTAAGCTTTAGAATTTTTCATAGAATTTCTATTTTGATATTAATATCCTGAGGCTCTATAAAGGTCTCACCAACCCGGTTGCTGAGGTCTGTTTGAAAGATCTTTCGGAAGGGGTTGGGCAGGCCGCGTTGCCGCGCCCACCAGATCTTCAGGTTATTGGCTAAGGGTCCAGTGCCGATCTAGCCCAGTCGGTAGACTTTGGAGAGGTTTTCAACGGATATGACTGTGGTCATACCGTATCCATAAACGTGGCTTCCACCCGGTTGAAGATCACCGTACCGATTACTACCGCCGCCAGCATGAAGCCGAAGCTGTACGCCAGGTCGGGCAGGTTGACCGATCCGGATCCCCCCAGGTAGGCATACCGGAAGATCTCCACGATCGGGGTCATCGGGTTGGCCAGCACGATCCAGCGGAAGCGTGCCGGGAAGGACGAGAACGGCAGGATCACCGTCGTGGCGTACATCAGCAAGGTCACGCCAAATTGCACCAGGAAGCGCAGGTCGCGGTACTTGGTGGTCAGCGAGGAAATGATCACCCCGAAGCCCAGCCCCAGCCCGCCCATCATAAAGAGCAGCACCGGCGTCAGCAGGATCCACCAGTTGGGATGCAACAGGCTGCCGGTCAAGGCAAAATAGCCCATGAACCCCAGGAAAAAGACGAACTGGATCGCAAATGCGATCAGGCTGGAGATAAGGATGGAGACCGGCACCGCCAGGCGCGGGAAATATACCTTGCCGAACAATTGCGAGTTGGTGATGAAAGTGTCGGAAGTTTTGGTGATGCAGGTGGCAAAGTAGGCCCAGACCACCGTACCGGACATATAGAACAGGAACTGCGGCAGGCCGTCCGTGGGTAATTTCGCCACACTGCCGAAGATGAACGTGAAAACCACCGTGGTCAGCAGCGGCTGGATGATGTACCAGAGCGGGCCCAAGATGGTCTGCTTGTAGACCGAGACGAAGTCGCGCCAGACGAACAGCATCACCAGGTCACGGGCGCGCCACAGCTCGCCCAGGCGCAGGTCCAGCAGAGTACGCTTGGGCTCGATGACCATGTCCCAGTGTTCGTTATCGAGAGGCAGAGTTTCATTCAGGGTGGAGTTCATATTATTTATTGCCCAGTTTGGATGGAAAAAGCCTATTCCTGAAAGCATTCATTCTTGCGGCCATTGGCCTTTCATAAAATCGCTAATATAGGAACGAAAGATATTGAAATCGATCTTCCAGATGTTTACGTCCTGGTGCATATCCTGGTCATAGATCCAACCATACACGTAATATTTATCCGGTATTCCCCTAAAAGTTAAATCGGTTTTGCCCATCATTTTTAATAAACATACCATGTTCTCGATTTGCCTGGGACTTAGGTCCGTCAACCCTGCACCCGTAAATGCCTGCAACAACTTGGGTATCTTGCCAATTACTTCAGGGGAACTCAATTTGGTAAAAATGGCGGTGAGGATAATGTCTTGATTGCTATCCCGAACAAGCGTGGAATATTTTTCCCGAATGCGGGCAAGCTCCAATGCTTGGGTACCGCTTAAGTGCTGTTTGCCTGCATTGAAAAAGGGCAAATCGGGGGTTCCGTCCACAGGCGCAGGCAAATTTACGTCAATCCCGCCGAGTGCATCGACCATTTTCACGAACACAGCCATGTCAACAACAATATAATTATCGACATCCAGATCAAAATTCTTCTTTAACGTTGCAGCAAGAAGCCCAGCCCCGCCAGCGGGTCCATCATAATAGCCCATGGCTGGAACCCCATAAAAATAAGCCTGGTTAAGCAAGCCATGCGTGATCCCATAATGATCAGAAATCCCGGGGATCTCAACCCAGATCGCTCGATCCAGTGTAAGAACGGAAACTTTATGTTTGGTAAAATCAATTCGAACAATCCTGATCACATCGGCCAGACCATATAAATAATTATCACCTCGAAAATCAATGCCAACTGCAAGGACGGTAAGGGCTGGCACATTTCCACATAATGGAGGTAATTGGGTTGCCTGATCCTGTGCAGGGGATTGAACCGTTGTTGCAGGCTTAACGGGCGTTGAAATTGGATTGGAATTGGGTTGTGCAGAAGGATTGCCTTTGAGGGATGGGCCCAGCGGTTTATCCATCAGAGAACTACAGCTTGAGATCCCAAGAACCAATCCAAGGATCGCAAAAATGGAGAAGAAGATAATCGCAGGTCTTTTTTTTGACATACCTGTTTCTCTTTCAGCCATCTGGGCGAAAGAGCGGACGGCCATTCCAGACAACCAGGATCAATCCAAGCTGATATCCCTGGCCCACTGATGCTCGTCTTCGTACCACTCCACCAGCCTCCCAACACCTTCCTCCAGCCCCACCTGGGGCCGCCAGCCCAGCTTGTCCCGGGCCTTGCTGACATCCGCCTGGCTGGTCAGCATATCGGCCTGGTTGGGCGGGTGCCGCTCGATCAGCGCTTTCCTGCCGATGCGCCTCTCCAGCATGCCGATCAGGCCATTCATCGAAATCACCTCGTGCCCGCCCTGGTTGATGATCTCGTACCCCAGCGGCCGCAGGGCCGCCAGTGTGCCACGCGCAATATCATCCACGTAGGTAAAGCCGCGCGATTGCTCCCCGTCGCCGTACAGGTGGACGGGCTCGCCCTCGCTGATCCATTTCGCAAAGCGGAACATGCTCATATCCGGGCGCCCCGCCGGGCCGTAGACCGTAAAATAGCGCAGCACGCTCACATCCAGTCCGTACAGGGCATGGTAGCTGTGGCAGAACGCCTCGGCCGCTTTCTTGCTGGCCGCGTACGGCTGCAGCGGGTGGTCGCTGTCGGCAGTCTCGGGTGTGGGATGGGGCGCGTTCGCCCCATAGATGCTGGAAGTGGATGCCAGGACGAACTTCCGGATGCCCTTTTGCCGGCAATACTCGAGCAGGTTCAGTGTCCCGGTGACATTCGTATCCACAAAGACCCACGGATTCTCGACGCTCGCCCGCACTCCGGCTCTGGCTGCCAGGTTGATAACCGCGTCGAATTTTTGATTGAAGATTGTTGATTGCGGATTGAGAAACTGGCGTTCCGAAATATCAGCTTTGACAAAGGCGAATCCGGGCAGCCCCTTCAGTTTGCGCAGGCGGTACTCCTTCATGCGCACATCATAGGCATCGTTCAGGTTGTCCACGCCGGTAACGGCATGTCCCTGTTCGATCAGCATTTCGCTGACCCGGCTTCCAATAAACCCGGCTGCGCCAGTAACAAGGTAATTAGACATAGGAGTTATTTATTAAGTGTTTTAAACACGAAGAATCACTAAGGAAACGAAGAAATACTAATGGTTTTAATTCTTTTCTTTAGTGCCCGCCTGCCCCGCGGTGCTTTTCCGCGGGGTTGTGATCTTTGTGGTTAATTCTTCAAGATTGTTTTGATCCATGGTCGTTGACTTGGTGGGCAGCCAGGGCATTGCGCACCTGTCGCAATCGGGCAAGCAGCGGAACATTCTCCGGGAGGGCCAACCCTTCCAGTTCCGTCAGCCACTTCACCACCTCCGGGATCGGCACTTCACCATCCCAATCTGCGGAGACCACCTGCTCGGTCAATAGATCCGGAGCGAATAAACATCCTGAGAGCATCTCCAATAAATCCGGCACCAGCACAATCCGTGCCTTGGTTTGACGGCAGCGGTTAAGAATGCTGTTGCGCTTTTCAAGCGGGATATTCCCGATCGCGAACAGGATCACGCCGATGTTCCAGCGTTCAACCAGCTGAGGAATCTGCTCGCTACTCCCGATAACCTTGTTGCCATCGAAGGTTAGTCCTATCTTCTTGGAGTTGTCATCCACCAACCCGATGATATTAAGAACTTTTCCAGGTTCGCCCAGCCGAAAAAATCCGGCTGCCAATTGCGCCATCTCGCCCGCCCCAACGATCAGCACTCGTTCTCCCAGGCGGGCCGCTGCGCCTCGCCATTGCAGCCAGCGCGTGGCCAGCCCGGTCACCAGCCGTGTCCGGTAGCGCACTACCAGGAAACCCAGGAATGCCAGCAAACTGATTGTTATCCACATCCCAATCGGGAGATCCAGTCTGAGGCGGGATGACTGATCGACCAACTGGTCGATAAAATACAAGATCAATATGGTAAAGACATCTGATACAGCCAGTCCCAGGCCGTCCAAGGGGCGTGCATACGACCATGAGATCCGGTTCATCCCCAGCGCGGCATTGACCAACCCAAAAAGGAAAGCGATAACCACGGCCAAAAAGATGGATGGTCCCCACCCCAGATTAAGCGGAGCCACGCTTCGCCATATCAGCCCGGAAATTCCCACCACCACAAATGCGGTTGGCACATCGATCAGGAATAAATTGACATGCCGGGAGAATATCCGCGCAAGCGGCCCCCAGGTGAGTAGATTCTCCGGGATGGACCGGTTGCGCACGCCCGGAAAGAGCGCAATCATGGTTAAGAAAATAATATCCAGGTCCCCCAATAAATTATGCTCTTTGGCATAGATCTGATCCAGGCGCATTTTGGAAGGGACAATGCTGCTCAGATACTTTTCCATGACGGTATCTGTTTCCAATAACTGTTCCTCGTCCCGAAAAGAAATGGAAGCAGGGCTGGTAATTCCCGGCCGTATAGAAAGAATGCTCCGGCGTTCGTCTTCCGTCCAGGTGGCAGCGATCCCGGGATCCTCCGGCCGCGGGCCCACCAGGCTCATCTCCCCCTTGAGGACGTTCCATAATTGCGGGATTTCATTCAGCTTGGTATCCCGCAACCAGCGCCCGACCGGCGTGACGCGCGGGTCATCTTTTGCGGTTATCCGTGGACCGTCCTCGGCATCCGGGCAGTCGATCATCGTGCTGAACTTCAAGATGTTGAAATTCTTGCCTTGTCGACCGACGCGCGCTCCACGATAGAAAACGGGGCCGGGACATGTCCGCTTGATATAAATAGCAATAACAGCAAATACTGGCGAAAGGATGATTAATCCCATCGCCGAGATAACAATATCGAAGAGGCGCTTGCCGTATTCACCGGTCCAAATCTTGATACTTCTTGTGGATGTCACTTCTTGATTGATCGTAGCCATACCATGTAACCCATTCCCTTGCTACTGCATTCCGCCATCTGCTTTACCGAATAACTCTATTATTAATCCCAACATCCAAATCTTCCCATGCCCAGTCGGCAGGTATTGCACTTACCCATGCCCCGTTTCATTCTTCTGCGCCTGGATCAATGTATCCAAAAAACAAAGTTCCCTTAGGCACATATTGTCGAACGGCCTTTTATGCCAGGGTTACAGCCTGACGCAGAGGGATTATGCGTATGGAACCATTCTCAAGCCGCATTAACACTTCATTGCCAGCCTGTATTTCCAAAGCTTTTCGTAATTTGGTTGGCAATACTATTCTGCCATTTTTACTTATCTGAGTCCTGATTTCCATTATATGCCATTTTCTTGATTTGAGCCTTGACGGGGGAACAATAAACGGGGGACTTAATTGGGTGCCGTTCCCGTGTCTCCGCCTCACACCTTAACCAAGCATGGATCGTCACGGATAGCGGCAATCTGTTGTCCCAAATAAGCGAGGGGTAAGAGGCCATGCCAACGTCGTAGGAGATGATAAGTCGGGGAAGTCAACAAGCGGCAGGCTTCTACTGCCGGAGCCCAATCTGCCCGTCGGATTTCTTTAAGCGTGGCTGGATCTGGTAACACGCCGAAATCCCAGGAAGCGCATAAGCGGGCGAGAAAATCTACCCGGTCAGGAATTGTTTCTAATGCGACGGGAGGGGAATCCAGATCCGGGTATAAAGCGCCATCCAACCAGCCAGAGTTATTCATCCTGCGCCTGCAGAAATTCACTTAAAAACCAATCCCGCAAATGCCGCGCCTGTTCTCGTGATTCCAAATCGGCAATTTGCTCCAGGGGGCGCTGCAAGGCAATGCGTTCCAGGTGGGTTTCAAATTGCCAGCCGGGCGCGCATGGCATCTGTATCACTGCCTGCCATGGTCTGGCGCCTGCGCCAAAGTGACCAGCACTCATTCATGCTCAACAATTCAGCCTGGCAAACCGTGTAAACATCCAAGAAGTCCCGCGGCGTTCCTCGTTCCACCAAAGCATTCATTTTGCTTGCCAACAGATCAGCCAGGCTGTCCAGGGGAACATCGATCCAGCCAGCCAAAATGGATTCTTCCAGGCGCACCGTCCGAGCGGCAATTTGAAAACTAAAAACCGTCTTGCCATCCTGAGATAATTCCACGCTGACCACATCCCCCCAGGCACGCACGCGCACGCTGCCAAAACCGGATAAGCTCGTTTCAAGCTCCTGCACCACGGCGTGCTTTTGCGCTTCCGTTGCGGATTCTGACCACCAGGCATCCGCGTCATTCGTTGGACGATAATCAAGGTAATGGAACAATCCCAAACCTCCCCCAAGGGAAATTCGATCCGCAAGGTTTGCCTTTACCAAACCTTCCAGGCAAACCCGTGCATAAGGGGACATATGAGATGGTTGTTGTGGACTAATCTTTTTCATATCCGTAAATATACTGTAATCACAAAACACTGTACAACACGGTTGAAATTGATACACACAGGATTACCACCCACAGCATAAATCTAAAATGATACGCCGGACCGGTCACTTCACCGTCTACTGCCCTTTCCAATGCTCCGCCCTTCCGACATCGCTATGGGAGTCAGAACATTCGTTCAATATGACCGGCCTGCCGTCAGGGACCTTACCGGGTCGAAGAGCGGGGGCTATTTTTGCGGGCGAACGTACCCTGCCGGGAGTTCAACCGGCATCTTCCGGTTCCGGAGCAATTTCAATAACACGCGTACACGTTCCGTTCCGGGCAGGCGTACGTCAAATATCGCTTCATAGCCTGCGAATGGCCCCGAATGCACCAGAACCGTTTCGCCCGATTTCAGAACATCGAATAATTCCCCCCCGGAGGAGTTGATCTCATCCACTCGCTGTTGGATGGCATGGATCAATCCATCCGGAACAAAAGCCGGTTCCCCGCCGAATGTAATCAGCCCGGCTGAACCAGGCACATATTGCAAAACAGACAGCCCCAAATTTTCCAAATCTGCACGAACAAATATATATCCTGGAAAGTAAGCTCTGACCTTGCGGGCGCGCGGGTTGACGACTTGTACTCGAATACGCGGGGCGAACATTTCGATCCTGCGGAGTTCGAGCTGTTCAGCCAGCATTTCTTCCTTATGGGGCTTGCTATGCAGGACATACCAACTGGTTGTCATCATTCATCGTTCTTCTGGAGAGGGTGCACCCATTATCGGGCCTCTCCTTTGTTTCCAACCAAGCGAAGTTACCATTATACCAAATTCTCATTTTCTTTTAAGAAACACGCATTGCATCAAGTTGAATCTTACTATAGACAGTTTCGTTGCATCACGAAGAATGTTACCCTACGGCAGAAGCATTTGCAATGCCGGAGGAGAACATGATGAGTCGACGAAGCAAGCGAGAG
>Ga0187853_10002596_pt1 | contig 14828 bp, 17 predicted proteins | sample June2016WEW_6_10_2_FD_132417 | JGI IMG/M metagenome (GOLD analysis project Ga0187853, IMG submission 132417) | Peatland microbial communities from SPRUCE experiment site at the Marcell Experimental Forest, Minnesota, USA - June2016WEW_6_100 | ecosystem: Environmental > Terrestrial > Soil >... | reverse complement strand
TCCGTCACCTGCTGCCCCTGGTCGGTCAAGCCGCCGCCATGGCCGCAGGGTTACCCGAGGTGCTGCTGGCCGCGCTGAGTTCATCACCCCCACAACACCCCGGGGCGCGCCTCTCCCGCCTCGTCGGCCTGGCAGCCGGGGAGCTCATCGCCCCAAACGAGCACGAGGACGAAGGGACGCTGGACACGAACCCTGTCCTGACGACGGCTCTCGCCGCCGCACGCAAAGCGGCCGCGCGCGCCGCCCGGTCCAGGCCAGAACAAAGGTAGAATCCTGCCATGCAGGTGCTGGTCATCGGGGGCAGCCGGTTCATCGGCCTCTCAGTGGTCCAGCGGCTGCTCATGGACGGGCACCGCATCACGCTCCTCAATCGAGGCCACACGCCCGATCCATTCGGCACCCGCGTCAGCCGCGTAATCGGCGACCGCTCCGACCCGCAGGCGCTCCAGCGTGCCGTGGCACGACGGGATTTCGACGTCGTGGTGGACGTGATCGCTTTCCGCGAGGACGACACGCGGGCCGCGGTCGAGAAGCTCTCCGGCCGTATCGGGCACTTCATCCACATTTCCACCGCGTCCGTCTACCTGATCCGCGACCGGTTGCTGGCGCCGTTCCGGGAAGAGGACTTCACGGGGCGTCTCGCGCCGAAGACAGAAGCTACCGCCTCTTCGTGGACCTACGCGTACCACAAACGCAGATGTGAGCTGACGCTCGCTCACGCGTGGGAGAACGATCAGTTCCCCTTCACCACCCTGCGCCTGCCGATGGTGGTCGGCCCGGGCGACTACACGGAGCGGGCGCAGACGTATCTGGAGCGTCTTCTCGACGGCGGGCCGCTCATCCTCCCCGACGGCGGCTTGAACTCATGGGGTTTCCTCTGGGTCGCGGACGTGGCCGAAACCATCGCCGCCAACCTTATGAACGCGAACGCGTTCGGCCGTGCGTACAATCTCGCGCAGCGAGAGATCGTTTCGCTCAAGCAATTCGTCGAGACCGCCTCCGGCGGCCTGGGGCTGCGCCCGACACTCGCGTCCATCCCCATCGAGTGGCTGAACCGCCTCAACCTCGGCACCGCGTTCTCCCCCTACACCCACGATCACGACATCGTGCTTGACACCTCGGCAGCCCAGCGGGATCTCCTCTTCGAGCCGACGCCTTTTCTTGCCTGGTGCGAGCAGTTCGTTGCGGACTTCCGGGCTCACTGGAACGGCGTTCAGTCACGGCTCTACGCCACTCGGCCTCTCGAGTTGAGGCTCGTGCAGGAACTCGCCCAGCTCCGCATCCCAGGGTTGGGCCCAGCGAAGGTCACCGCCGCCCGCTAGGTGCCGGCCACCCACCCGGTTTACAGTCGACAGTTCAAAGTTCTCCCCCACCCCCCACACAGGAAAGAAGCACGACGATCCAATCACCCGGTTCACGGTTGCCAGCCTTTCCCGCCACACAGAAAGAAAACGCTACGAGGAGGCGTCGCTGGGAGAAGGTCCGGGGGCGTTGAGCGTGTCGAGGGCGTTTCGGGCAGCTGCCTGCTGGGCCGCCTTCTTGGAAGGCCCATCACCCCGGCCCAGTACGCGGCCTTCGAGCTCAACCTCGAAGACGAAGATCTGGCGGTGCGCAGGGCCCCGGATCTCGACCTGGCGGTAGGCGGGAAGGGAGAGACCGCGACTCTGCGCGAACTCCTGAAGAGTGGACTTCGGTTCCTCGAGCGATAACTGGGAGCGGTCGAGCGAGGCGACGAGCGGCGCGAACCATCTGGCGACTGCGGCCTTGAAGGCCCTCCAGCCCCCGTCGAGGAGAAGCGCTCCGAGCACTGCCTCCAGCGCGTCGGCGAGCACCGCGGCGCCAGGGTTGGCGCCGTCGAGGCCGCTTCCGAGCTCCACGGCCGCGGGCAGGCCGAGGCGCTCGGCGAGAGACGCGAGCGACGTCTCGCGAACCAGCGAGGCGCGGGCGCGCGTCAGCTCGCCCTCGGTTGCCTCGGGCCAGCGCGCGAACAGGAGTGCGGCCACGACGTGAGAGAGAGCAGCATCGCCGAGGAACTCCAGACGCTCGAAGGATGGGACGCCCTGCTCGTGAGCGGCGGAGGAGTGTCGCAGAGCCTGCTGCAAGAGCTCCGAGCGCTCGAACTCGTACCCGAGAGCCCGTTGGAGCTTCAGCAATACCGTCGTGCGCCGCATGGTCACACCCCTTCCGGCGGCGGCCACAGTACCTCGGGATCCCGCCGCACCCGCACGAACCGATGGTAGGGCAGGAAGGTGTCACCCGCCAACGACACGCCACGCGGCAGGATAGCGACCACCGACTCGTAGTCGATGAGCTGCAGGCGTTCGATCCCTTCTTCGCGGGTGCGGATCTCGATGACCACACCTCGCCGCTCAGCCGCGGCGTCCCACCGCAAACGGTTCAGCAACCCGCGCACCGTCGTCACGGCTCGATTGTAGGGCCAGCCCGGCCAGCCTTGCGGCACCCTTTCCGCCGGTTCGCCTTGACGAAGCCTCACGAGAGGGCGACACTCCCCGCGCCATGGAGAAGTTCCGAATCTGGGGCGGCCGGCGCCTGACGGGCGAGGTGCGGATCTCGGGATCCAAGAATGCGGCGCTGCCATGTCTGGCGGCGACGCTCTTGACCTCGGAGCCGGTGACGCTTCACGGCCTCCCGAGGGTGCGGGACATCGTCACCATGGAGCGGGTACTGGCGGCCTTGGGTGAGTCGTGCGAACACGTAGGCGGCGCCACCCGAGCAGTCGCCGGGCGCGGCGAAGCATTCCATGCGCCGTACGAGCTGGTCCGCACGATGCGCGCCTCGGTGCTGGTGCTGGGGCCGCTGCTCGCGCGACGGAATCGGGCCCGGGTGGCCCTTCCAGGCGGGTGCGCGATCGGCGCCAGGCCTGTGGATTTCCATCTCGAGGCGCTGGCCCGACTTGGCGCGGATCTGAGGATCGAGAGCGGCGACGTGGTGGCCGAGGCGCCGAGCGGCCTGCGCGGTGCGGAGATCGTGTTCCCGCGCATCACCGTGACCGGGACCGAAAACCTCTTGATGGCGGCGGTTCTCGCGCGGGGACGCACGATCCTGAGAAACTGCGCTCTCGAGCCGGAGGTCGAGGATCTCGCGCAAATGTTGGCCGCGATGGGAGCGCGGATCGGCGGCGTCGGTACGTCCACCCTCGAGGTTGAGGGCGTCGAGTCGTTGCACGGCGCCAACCACATCATCATCCCCGACCGCATCGAGGCGGGCACGTACGTCATCGCAGCGGTTCTCGCAGGCTCCGGCGTAACCGTCTCACAGTGCAGGCCTGCTCATCTCGCCGCCCTGCTCGAGGTCCTCGGCGAAGGAGGCGTCGTTTTTTCAGTCAAGGCCGACGCGATCGAAGTGCCCGAGCAGGGGGTGCGACCGCGCGCCGTTTCGCTCGAGACCGCCGAGTACCCCGGGGTCGCGACCGATCTCCAGGCGCAGTTCCTCGCCCTGGCGACCCAGGCGAAGGGCACGAGCTCGATCACCGAGGCGATCTTCGAGAACCGCTTCCAGCACGTGCTCGAACTGAAACGCCTGGGCGCCTCGATCGCGGTCGAGGGCCGCACCGCGCACGTCCACGGTCCGACGCCCCTCGACGGCACGATCGTGATGGCGTCCGACCTCAGGGCTTCCGCGTCCCTCGTACTTGCCGGCCTGGTGGCCGGCGGCGAGACGATAGTGGACCGCATCTACCACCTCGACCGTGGCTACGAGGCCATGGAGGTCAAGCTCAACGCGCTTGGCGCTCAGGTCGAGCGGTTCAACCCCGGACCCTACCTGTAATGGAAAGCTGTGTCTTTTGCCGAGTAGCCGACGGGACAGCCCGGGCACGGATCCTTTTCGAGGATGAGGAGGTCGTGGCGTTCCACGACATCACCCCGCGCGCTCCGGTCCACGTATTGGTGATCCCGAGGCGCCACATCATCTCCCTCGCCAGCGTGGGAGATGACGATAGGGCCGTTCTTGCAACCCTCTTTGCGGCGGCGGCCGAGGTGGCCAGGCGCACCGGGATCGCCGAGACGGGGTACCGGGTCGTGACCAACGTCGGCGCCGGGGCAGGGCAGAGCGTCTTTCACCTCCACCTCCACGTGCTGGGCGGCCGCCCGATGGGCTGGCCGCCGGGGTGATGCCGGCCGCACCCCCGCCGCCGAGCCCAGCGCTGGCCGAGTCGGTGCGGGGAGGACGTTGGGCCGAGGTCCGGAAGGCCACGGCCTCACTTCCGCGTCCACTCGAACCGGAGGTGGCGCTTGCGGCTGCCCGCGCTGCTCGAAGCATGGGAGAACCCGCTCGGGCGCTGGAGATCCTTCGCAGCTCGATCCCGCGCGCGGGAGAGCTCGCCGCCGCCCTCCGCCTCGAGGCCGGACAGGCTGCGATGGCGCTCGGTCGGGACCCATTCCCCTTCCTCGCTCACCTTCTGTCGCCGTCGGGGCCGTCGGCTCCGCGACAAGCGGCCGCGGCCTGTCTTCGGACAGCCTGGGAAACACTGCCCTTGCCGGCGCTCGGAAGGGTGCCGCGCACCGGGGTACCGAGGGCTTTGCGGCGCGATCTTTCGGCTCTCCTGGCCGTTCGCGCCGGGGACGAGGGCGGGGCGTTTCACATCGTCAACGAACGGGTCGGAGACCAGGCAGCGCTGCGGGCGGCACAATGGCTCACGGGCGCCGAGGGGCTGTCAGCTGCCGGAGCTCTCGCGGTCGCGGAGGCCCTGCTGGCCGGTGGCGCCTGGCGTGAGGCGGACGCCCTCCTTGTCGCGCAGGAAAGCCCTTCCGATGCCGCGTTGCGGTGGCGTTGGGCTTTCCTGCGCGGCCGCGCTGCGTACCGCCTGGGGGATCTGGGCCGGGCGGCGAGTGCGTTCGACGAGGCCCTGGCGGCAGCGTCCTCGGACGGCGAGCGGTTCGAGGCAGCCGTGCAACGCGCACGGAGCACCCAGATCGCAGGGGATCCCGGGGGCGCGATCCCGTTCTGGGACATCGCGCGCACAGCCGCACCGCACGAAGTCGAGGGGTGGGACGGCGGCACGCGGGCGCGCGTGGCGGCGGATCGCGGCGACGAGGCGGTCGCGCTTCTTCAGCAGTGCCCTGCGGCGGTGACGCGGGTGGCCGGGCCGCGCCTCGCAGCGACGCTTCTCGCACGCGGCGACCTCGCCAGAGCCCGGGGAGTTCTCACGCGCCTGCCCGATCGACTGCCGGTGGTGCGGGTACTCTGGGTCGGCCTGTTGGCAGCAACCGGCGACAGCGAGCGCGCTCGGACGCGGGCCGCGGAGGTGTTGGCAGACCCTCGCGCAGGCCCGTGGCGCGAGATGGTCCTCGACCTGCTTCCCGGCCGCTCGCCGCCCCCGCACGATCTCCCGGTACCCACGCGCGACCTGGCGCAACTGGCGCGCACCGCCGCGTCATACGGTGTGGCATCGGCCCGGACCGCTCTCGCGGCAGCGCTCGTCGCCGACCCGGAGTGGGCCCGGTTGCTGGCGGGAGCGCCCTTCGAGCCGGCCGACTGGGCCGGACCGGCGCAACGGTTGGTTGCGGTCGGCCTGGACCACGAGGCTGCGACGCTGTTCCCGAACGCCTTTCCACGCCGCACCCCGGAGGAGGTCGCCTGGACTGCAACTCGGCTGGCGGCGTGGGGCAACCCTCCGGCCGCGCTGACGGCAGGGGAGCTCCTCTGGGGGCGGATCGGATCGATACCCGCGGTGCTACTGCCCGAACCGCTGCTCCGTCGCGTTCTGGCAGCTCCGCTGGTCGCCGGATGCAAACGCGCGGCGCACGAGGCTGACATACCCGTCAGCTGGCTTGTCGGCATCGTCCGGCAGGAATCGCGCTTCGACGCCGAAGCGTACTCTTCGGCGGGCGCGGTCGGCGTCGCGCAGCTCGTGCCCGAGGCGGCGCTGCGGCTCGGCGCCCTTCCGGCCGACCTCCGCGACCCTGACATCGCGTTGCGCCTTGCCGCGTGCGAGGTCACCCGCCTCTGCGGGCGCGTGGGGCGGCGCCTTCCCGCAGTGGCAGCGGCGTACAACGCCGGTGAGAGTGTTGTGGCGAGCTGGCTCTCGGAGCTCGGAGGCACCCCTGCCGATCCCCTTTTCGCGGCCTCGATCCCCTACCGGGAAACGGCGGGATACGTGCTCGCCGTCCGCGAGGGTGCCGAGCTCGCGAGCTGCCTCGAGGACGGCATCCTCAACGACAGGCAGGGGGACGATGGTTGTGCCGCCGCGCCCGGCACGCCGCGGCCGACGAGTCGGTGAGTTCGATCTAATTCGGGTGCGCCGTCGGGGCCGGGGGGGGCGAGCTTTCCGTCTGCGGCGCGGCGGGCTCGGCCGGACGAGGCAGATAGCGGACGATCTCGCCGCGCTTCGCGAGGTCGGCCGTCCAGCGCTCGATCTCCGCGGAAAGCTTGCGCTCGCGGAGGAGAGCTTCCACTTCACCGCGTACCTCGGCAAGGACGGGTACCGGCTTGCCGGCCTTCTCGAGCTGCGGAGCCAGCTCCTGCCGCCACACGGCCTCGACCTCCTGCGGCGTCGGCCGCACAAAGGGCGCAAACCGGGACGCGACGTACGCCTGGACAACGGCGGCGTGGCGCAACAGCTCTCTCAGCTCCCGTTCGCCGAGGCCCATCTCGGCCAGCTTCCGGTGCAACGCATCCTCGCCGCCGGCCCGTTGGACCGTCGCCCGCCACGCCGCGTCCGGGTCGATCTGCACCCTCGCCGTGATCCCGGCCGCCGTGAGGTCCTGCCAACGCAGCTCGAGGTCCACCAGCGCTTCGACGACCGCGCGCCGGTATTCGGCGTCGCTCTCCTCGACTTGCCTTGGGACGAGCACCGCGGCCTCTGCCAGCTCGGCATCGGAGGCGATGATCGGCACACCGTTGACCACGGCCAGAACCCTCTCCACCTCGACGGCCGTCATGACGACGAGCGGGAAAAGCAGCGCCAGCACATCATCATGTTACACTTGCAATGGAGGGCCGTGTGGGGAAGAGCGCGCCGCAGCAAGGCGATCTTGTCGTGGCCCTGGCGCAGATCGCGACCTGCCCGGGTCAGCTCCGACGAAACCTCGACAGGCACCTCGAAATGGTGGCAAAGGCCCTTGAGGCTGGCGCTCACCTCGTTGTGTTCCCCGAGCTCTCCGTTTCCGGCTACCTGCTGGCACACGGCGTCCTGGAGCATGCGCTGCGGCTCGACGATCCGCTCCTCTCGCCGCTGCTCGACGCCAGCCGGCGCGCAGCGATTCTCGTGGGCTTGCCGCTGCGAGAGGCTCACGGAGGCATCTCCAATGCAGCCGTGCTGCTCGAGGGCGGCGAGATCCGCGGCGTTCACCGAAAGTTGTACCTGCCCACCTACGGGATGTTCGACGAGGGGCGGTACTTCATCCCGGGACCCCGTCTCGAGCCGATCACTTGCTCCCTCGGGCGTTTCGGGGTCCTCATTTGCGAGGACGCCTGGCACCTCTCGTCCTCCGCGATCCTCTCCCGGGCCGACCTCGACGCGTTCATCGTGATCTCTGGGGGACCCTCTGAGCTTGATCTCGGCGGTGAACCCGCCAGCGGCCGGCGTTGGCACTGGATCCTCGGCGCAGTCGCGATCACGACCGTGACGCCGGTGTTCTTCACCAACCGGTGCGGTTGGGAGGAGGGCGTTCTCTTTGGCGGCGCCTCATGGGCAGTCGACCCCCGCGGCGCGACCATCGCCGGCCCGGCACCCGCGCTCGAGGAGTCGTTGTTGGTCGCTCGCCTGTCGCGTGCCGCCGCAGCCCGCGCCCGCACGCTGACACCGATCCCTTGCGCAGAGCGCCTCGAGCTGTGGTCGACCGCCACGGAGCGCCGCGATGCTTGAGCTGCCGCCCGTCAACGTTCAACTTCTCGCCCGAGCGCTCGAGGTGTTCCTCGTGGAGGAGCTCCGGGCGTCGGGCCTTGCGGGCTACCTCGTCGGCCTCTCCGGGGGCGTGGATTCCGCGGTCTCGGCCGCGCTCGCAGCAGCCGCGGTGGGTCCCGAAAAGGTCCGTGCGCTCGCGCTCCCCGGGGCGACGAGCTCCCTCGAGAGCCTGCGAGACGCCCAGGCCGTTGCGAAAGCGTTCGGTCTGGCGCTCGACGTCGTCGATCTCGCCAGCCCTGCCGAGATCTTGGCCGAGACGCTGGGGGCCCGCGCCGACAGGGTACGGTTCGGGAACATGATGGCTCGGCTACGGATGGTCGCGCTGTTCGACCGCGCCCGACCGGTACCCGCACTTGTCCTCGGAACCAGCAACAAGTCGGAGATCCTGCTCGGCTACTCCACCCTCTTTGGTGACGCGGCTGCGTCCGTGCAGCCGCTCGGGGACGTCTGGAAGACGCACATTTTCGCGCTCGCACGGACGCTCGGTGTGCCCGACTCGATCGTCGCCAAGCCGCCGACGGCCGATCTGTGGCCGGGTCAGACCGACGCCGGGGAGCTCGGGTTCGACTACCCGACGGTAGATCCCGTCCTCTACTGGCACCACGAAGGCGGTTTGGGGCGTGACGAGCTGGTGGCCTCCGGGTCTTCGCCGGCGCTGGTGGACAGTGCTCTCGCCGCCTACCGGCGCAATCGGTTCAAGTGGCGCCCGACCGTCGTCGCCCGCGTGTCCGCCAGCTGCATCAACGTGGACCGCATCCTGCCGCGCAATCCAGAGCGATGAGGGTCAGGGCGCAGGACACAAGGCTGAGGGCTCCCGAAACCCAGGAGGGCGAACTGCCGGCCGGAGAGCAAAGGCCTCAGGCCGAGGCATCAGGGGGAAAGCTCTACGTGGTGGCGACCCCGATCGGCAACTTGGGGGATATGTCACCGCGCGCCAGGGAAGTCCTTGCGAGCGTCCGGCTGGTGCTCGCCGAGGACACCCGTCACGTCCGCAAGCTCCTGAACCACTTCGAGATTTCCACGCCGACGCGCGCTCTGCATGAGCACAACGAGGCGCGCGAGGTCTCTCGCGTGCTGGCGGATCTCGCGACGGGCGCCGAGTTCGCCCTTGTCTCGGATGCCGGCACGCCGCTCCTGGCGGACCCCGGATACCGCCTGGTGCGGGCGTGCAGGGAGCACGGAATCCCGGTCCTGGCGGTGCCGGGGCCGAGCGCTGTGGCCGCGGCTCTCGCAGTCTCCGGGCTGCCGGCGGTGCCTTTCGCCTTTGCCGGCTTCCTGCCGCCGAAGGTCGCCGCGCGGAGCCGCGCGCTCGACGAGATGGCATCGCTCCCGCAAACCCTTGTCGTCTTCATCTCGCCGCACCGACTTCGCCAGGAGTTGGAGGCGTGCGCCTCATCGCTCGGTGCTGCGCGTGAGGCCGCACTGCTCGCAGAGCTCACCAAAGTGCACGAACGGTGCGTGCGCGGCACTCTGAGCCAGCTGGCCTCCTGGGCGGCGAATGCCGAGGTCAGAGGCGAGTACACCCTCGTCGTCGGCCCGCCGCCCGCGGCCGCAGCGGCCGCGCCGACACCGGAGGCGGCCCGCGACGCGTTCGACGAGGCGGTTGCGCGAGGCCTCGACCTCGCGACGGCTCGCCGGGAGGCGGCACGAACTCTGGGTATCTCCCGGAAGGAGCTGTACGGTCTGCTTATGCAGCGTCCAGCGCCATGAGCCGGAGCACAATCGAGCTGATGGAGGAGAGGACGGCCGGTCCCCGTGAACGTTCGACCTGGGCCCCCGAGAGGCGCGCCAGCGCTGCGATCAGCTCCTCATCCCGGTAGACCGCCCCGAGGCGGAACGCACGGTGGAGTTGCCATGGGGTCATCCCCGCGAGAGGAGAATCGGAGGTTGCTTCGATGTCCTTCGAGAGAGGCCCCAGAATTCGAGGCTTGAAAGCGCGCGGATACCAGTCCTTCCCCCCGCAGCGCTTTGCATCGAGCTCACGGGCGAGGCCGGCGCGCGCGGCGTGCCCGCGCACCGCCAGAGCCTGCCTTAGCAGGCGTCCGACCGTCGAAGCCAGCACCCTTCCGAAGCCGTCGGGCGCCACTGCGGCGCCGCGCCAATCGGTGAGCGTCGCGCCGGCGTCGAGCGCGCTGGCGAAGCGAACGAACCGGCCCGGATCGCGCTGCTGCAGCGCCTCCTCGAGGTCGCGCAACTGACGCTCGCCCGCGCCTGCTTGTGTTCGGACCGCAGTCGCGGTCGCTTCTCCGGCGAGAGTCAGGCGCTCGGCCGCCTGTGCCAGCTCACGCGGTCGGAATCCGTAGACCTCGCACAATGCGTCGACAACCTCGTCGTTGTCCGCCAGCGCCGGGGCGACCTTCGCGACGAGCCCCGCCAGGGTCCGACGTTGGGGCCCCGAGATGCGGCCTTCCTCCCATGGTTTGGGAGCCTCCGGAAGAGGGAGGAATCGAACCTCACCGCGACCCGTCACGGCGTCGACCAGCGCACCCTTCAGCGCGGAGCTCGAGACGGCGCTCAACAGAAGGGTCACACCGGCAAGGGGCAGTGAGGCGAGGCCCCCTGCCAGGTCCTCGGCTTCACTGCGACGCCCGGGTGCGAAGTAGGCGGACGCATCGGTGAGGACGATGAGTCGATCGGAGGCGAACAGCGAGGGGCTGGCGAGCTCCTGCACGAGTCGCGTCGCGGACGGCGCCTGGTCGAACGACACGATCTCGCCGTGAGGGTTTGCGGACTGCCAGACGTCGACGACTTCGCGGCGCTCCAGCTCGAGAAGGAAGTCGTCGGGCGAGGCGAGCAGCAGAATCCTCGGGAGGCTCACGGTTTTGAGGTCCGCCGTCATTACGGGCTTTGGGATCGTTCGCTCAGCGTAGCCGATTCCGGCCCATCGTGTGGACCGGTTACATCTCGCCGCGGTCCTGGAGCTCCTGGCAGGCGACGCAATGGCGCGCCCACGGCAGGGCTTGGAGGCGCTGCTTCTCGATCGGCTTTTCGCAGTGCACGCACAGGCCAAAGCGCCCGTTTTCGAGACGCGCGAGCGCCTCATCGATCAGGCGCAGCATCTTGCCCTCGTTCTCCGAAAGCGAGAAGGAAAACTCTCGCTGAAAAGCGCTGGTGGCGCGGTCCGCGATGTCGGGTGCCCCGGACTCGGTCTCGACGGATCCCATTTCCCGCGCGCGGGACACACCCTCCAAGACCTCCTTGCGCTTCGTCTGGAGCTGCTTTCGCATTGTCTTGAGATCAGTTGCGTGACTCAACCACACCTCCCAATCGGGCATTATACTCGAATATCTAACCCAAACCGCCACGGTGATATTGCCCACCGGCGAGGAGATCCGAGGCGCGGTAGAGCTGTTCCAGGAGCAGAAGGCGCACCAGGTGGTGAGGCAGCGTGAGGCGCGACAGGGCAAGCCGTTCCTGCGCGGCGGCTTTCAGTTCCTCATCCAGGCCGAGGTCGGAGCCGATCACGAACGCCGTTCGCCCGGTCTGGCTCCGCTCGTCGAGCCAGCGCGCCAGCTCTGCGGTCGTCCGTTCGCGTCCGCGCTCGTCGAGCGCCACGAGGGTGTCCGAGGGCTCCAGGTGTTTCCGGATGGCGGCGGCCTCCCTGGCCAGGGCGCGGTGGGGGTCGCCTGCGCGTCCCTCTGCCGGCGGTACGCGCACCTCCGAGAAAGGGAAAAACCGGGCCACCCTCCGAGCGTAAACCTCGGTCAACGCCTCGAGCGGCTCGGGCGCGCGGCGTCCCACCCACACCAGCAGCACACGGCTCAGCTGTCTCGGCGCCATCGGATGAGCGTCCGTCGCGATACCCCGAGGATCCGCGCGGCCCGCGACACGTTGCCGCCTTCGAGCCCGAGCACCCACACCGCGTAGATGCGCTGGATCTCCGCGAGCGGCGCGGCGCGCTCGGCAGCCATCTCCATTACCTGCGGCCAGGCACCTGCAGGAAGACCAAGATCGCCCGGGCGAACCGTCCCGCTGTCGGCCTGGACCACCGTCCGGATGAGCACGGTCTCGAGCTCTCTGAAGTTGCCTGGCCAGGGGTACGCGAGAAGCAGTTTCTCGGCATCCGGATCCAGGGCGAAAGCCATGCTTCGCTTCCTCGCAGCGCGGCGCAGAAAGGCGGTGGCGAAAGGCAAAACGTCTTCCGACCGGTGCCGGAGGGCGGGGAGCGTGGCGTGAAAGCCGGCCAGCCGGTGGTAGAGGTCCGGGCGAAACTCGCCCGCGGCCACACGCTCCCGCAAATCGGCACCGGCAAGGGCTATCACGCGGGCCCGGAAAGGCCGGGGCGCGGCGGTTCCGACCGGCAAGAACGCGCGCTCCTCGAGGACCCGGAGCAACGACGTTTGCCCCTCAGGCGGAAGTGCTTCGACATGGTCGAGCACCAGCGTGCCGTCGTCCGCCCTCTCGAGCAACCCGGTGCGGTGTCGCGTGGCATCCGTGAAGGCCCCCGCGCGGTGGCCGAAGAGCGCCGAGGGAATCAGCGTTGCAGGTATGGCACCACAGTCCACGACGACGATCGGGCGACCGCTCCGACCGACCCGGTGGGCGCGGGCGACGACGAAGCTCTTGCCGACACCGGTCTCGCCCTCCAGAATGAGGGAGAGGTCGGAGCCGGCGAACCGCTGGAGGGCCCGCGCGAGCTCCCCGGCCTTGCGGTTACGGGTGACGAAAAGACCTTTCACGTCAATGCGTTCCGCAAGAGTCCAGTGACCTGGGGGGCGTCGCCCCAGAGGCGTTCCAGCGCGTAGTACTCACGTCGTTCCTCGAGGAAGATATGAAGCACGAAGTCCCCGAAGTCCATCAGGATCCAGCCGGCCTGGGAGTAGCCTTCAACGGACAGTGGCCGCGCGCCGTTCGCCACCAGCGTACGGTCGACGTAGTCTGCTACCGCCTGGGCCTGTCGCTGAGAACCGACCGAGCAGATGAGGAAGACCTCCGCGATCGAGGTGCGCTCCGAGACGTCGAGCGCCAGCAGGTGGTACGCTTTCTTCTCCTCGAGGGCGGCGACCGCCAGGCGGAGGCGTGCCAGGAGGTCAGCCTGCATCGACCGGTTCACTCCACTGATCGTACAGGCGATGTTTGACTATGTAGCGATGGACCTCGGGGGGGACGAGTCCGTGGATCGTCAGGCCGAGCCTCAGCCTCTCCCGCAGGTCCGTGGCCGAGATCGGAAAGGGCTCGTGTGCGAGCAGGTAGATGGAGCGCGACGCGTCGACCGGGTCGGCCACGCCCAGGAACGGCTCGACCGTGCGCATGCGCGGGCGAAGGCAGGCGGGCACCTTCACGTTGAGCTCCTCGCCCCAGGCCGTGCCCCGGTGCAGCACCACGAGGTGGGCGAGATCCACGAGCTCCTCCCACCGGCTCCACGTCGCGATCTGCGAAAACGAGTCGCTCCCCATCAGGAAGAACATCTGCTCCACCGCGAAGCGCCCCCGGAGCAACCGCAGAGTGTCGACGGTGTACGTCGGTCCCGTCCTTTCTGCTTCAATCGGTGAGACGAGAAAACGGTCGTACGGTTGGGTCGCGAGGGCGAGCATTGCGAACCGATGGGAGAACGGCGTCATCGGATCGCCGACCTTGTGCGGCGGCTGCGCGGCGGGGACGAAGACCAGGGCGTCGAAACGGAAGGTCTCGAAGGCACGCACCGCCGGCACCAGGTGCCCGAGGTGCACCGGATCGAACGTTCCCCCGAAGAACCCGACCCTCTTCACCCGCGCCCCGCCAGAGCGAACACGGTTTCAAGCATACCCTCGATACCCTCGCCGCTCACTGCCGAGATCACGGTCCAGGGGACGTTCATCTCGTTCGCGAGGCCTTCGAGCTCGCTCCGGCGCGCCGGATCACTGATGGAGTCTGCCTTTGTCCCCACCAACATCGACGTGCGTTCGGCGAGGGCGGGGTCGTGGAGCGCGAGCTCCTGACGCAGCACTCCGACCTGCCTTCGCACCGGTTCCTCGCTGGCCAGATCGACCAGGTGCAGCAACACGCGGCAGCGCTCGATATGCCGGAGGAAACGGTGGCCGAGCCCGGCACCGGCGTGCGCCCCCTCGATGAGCCCCGGGATGTCGGCGAAGACGAGCGATCGCGCCCCGCCGTCGCGGCTCACGACGCCGAGGTAAGGCTCCAGGGTCGTGAACGGGTAGTCTGCGATCTTGGGCCGGGCGGCCGAGACTCGGGCGAGGAGCGTCGATTTGCCGGCGTTGGGGAGCCCGACCAGGCCGACGTCCGCCAGCAGCTTGAGCTCCAAAGAAATGTGGCGCTCCTCCCCGGGCGTGCCCGGTTCCGCGAACCGAGGCGCCTGTCGTGTCGGGGTCGCAAAGTGCTGGTTGCCGCGCCCGCCTCGCCCGCCGTGGGCCACGACGGCTTCCTCGCCGGCCGCGACCAGATCAGCCAGCAGCTCGCCGCTGTCGAAGTCCCGGACGACGGTCCCGAGGGGGACCTCGATCAAGGCGTCGTCGCCGCACGCCCCGCTCTGGTTCGAACCGCGGCCGTGCTCCGCGCGGCCCGCCTTGACGTGGTGACGGTTGTAGAGGTGGGCGAGCGTCGCCCAGTGTGAGCTCGCCCGGACGAGCACGCTGCCGCCGTTACCTCCGTCACCGCCGTTGGGGCCGCCGCGCGGCACGTATTTCTCTCGTCGGAAGCTGACGCAACCCCGCCCCCCGTCGCCGGCCTTCACGAAGATGTGGACCTCGTCGAGGAACATCAGGGTTTGTGGGGGAGCGCGTCAGGCAGCGGGTTCGATCTGTACGAACCGGCCGAGGCGCCCGCGGTCGCGGAAGCGAATGCGTCCATCGACCATCGCGAAGAGCGTGTCGTCGCCGCCGCGCCTGACGTGAGTGCCTGGCTTCCAGCGGGTGCCGCGCTGCCGAACGATGATCGTGCCGGCCGTGACCAGCTCGCCGTCGCCGCGCTTTACTCCCAGCCGCTGGGCGTTCGAATCGCGCCCGTTACGGCTCGATCCTTG
>Ga0187853_10002583_pt1 | contig 14871 bp, 29 predicted proteins | sample June2016WEW_6_10_2_FD_132417 | JGI IMG/M metagenome (GOLD analysis project Ga0187853, IMG submission 132417) | Peatland microbial communities from SPRUCE experiment site at the Marcell Experimental Forest, Minnesota, USA - June2016WEW_6_100 | ecosystem: Environmental > Terrestrial > Soil >... | reverse complement strand
ATGAGGGTGGCAGTGTCAACCTAAGCGAACTCGGAGCTGTTCGGTCTCGGCGAATACTCGCACTTCGGACAGCGACCTGACTTGTCGAGAGGCTCTCCACAAGGAGCGCTGTGAATCATGATGAGAGGCATGAGAAACCTAGGCTAAGGTTCACCTGAAATCCTCACCTAAGAACTGAAACGACCCTTTACAACATCCTCTCGACCGTCGTCATAGCCATCGGTATAGCCAGCATCGTAACCAAGACGCCATTTGTGACGGCATTTGCCTGCACACCTCGATTGAGGACTAAGACGAACCTTCTTGAGCTTCATTTTGGACTTGGTTTGTTTAGTCTTCATGAATCACCTTTTGTTGCTCGCGTGCTACCTTGATTTCTGTCGAGGTCCGCACGGCTCTCACGACATCATCGTAAGCAGCATCTCGAAAATCGACCATGAAAAACGGCTTCAATGCCGTAGAATGAAGCAAGGTTCGCAATTTCGGCAAAACCATCTCCCGCTCGTTCGCCAGGAGATCTTCACCTCGGGCGATTCGTTTCAAAGCTTCTGCCGCTTCTTCTTCAAAGGTCTTCATCGGCATCTGCAACCTCCTGTTCGAAATCTTCAGCTTCGATACGGCGATCTTCAGCCGTCTCCATCCGGTAGCCCACGAAGCTCATCTCATGATACGTCCAACACGAGCAATCCTCGCAGACGTACACAACTCGAATGTCCATCGGACTGTCACAAATCACCCCGACAGCTTTCCAGGTATGCGCGGTGCTCAAGCTCTTCTTCGAGCACTTGTTCGCAGCTACCGTCGAAGGTGCAGCTGTGGTCGGAGCGGTCATGAGGTAAGCAAGGCATGTGGTCTTTTGCAATTGCCATCATGGAGCCACAAGGCTCCCCGTTTCTGGTATTCGTCGATCCATCGAGATGCTCGATCAAATTTCACAACATCCTCCATCGCTTGACAAACATCATCAGCTTCTTGAATGAACTCTCCGCCATTGCTAGTATCTCCGCACCTCCCAAACAAGAGCGTTTCGGCCGGGGGTGTCCCCTAGACAACGCTCATAGATGGTCACCTCGAACACGTGACCATGGTATCGGTCGAGGAGCAAGAGCCAATCTTCATAGGACGACGGTGTCATCGCCACTCGAAGCATCATATCGGAGCGAAGCCCTTGAGCCAGTTCTGGAGCCTCCTTCAAGGCATCCCGCATCTGCGCCTTCACCCGACTATAGTGAAAGTACCCCCAGTACGAAGGACCACCTAAGTGAATGTCGTTCAAATACTCGCCCTGCAAGAGCACCGACTGATCGGGCGCGGCCTCGTTCACCATGATTCGATCAAGTGGATGCCCATTCGCAAACCAGCGTCGAGCGGCCTCCTCGGCCCGCTCGCACGTGAGATTGTACTCGCACGGGCCACCGCCTTCCATGAGCGAGCGCAAAACGACCAATCCGGCAAACCCGCTATCACGCCACTCATCCATCGAGCGCCAGGCGCGAAGCTTGTTTCCGAACGCTCCGGACTGCCACAGGCGGTAATTCGTCCGTTTGTTCAAGATTGGGGGAAACGCTTCATTCACCGTCACGCAGGCTCTCCTTCGTAGATCTTGTTCTCATGGGTCGGACCTTTCGATATGATCGAAAGTGGACGATCTAACAGTTGGGAGATCGTTAGCAGCATGCTATGCACACCTGTTCCACTCGTTGACTATCGTGTGAATTGCTGCGTTTCCAATAACTCGTCCTAGGTGGACGATGCTCCTGTCTTGTCGTCCACCAAATCCGCCTTGGCCTGCGCGACAGCCGCCTCGGCCGCCTTATTGGCCGCTTCCACCTGCTCGGCCGTCACCGTGGCCTTCGGTTCGGTGTCTTCAACCTGCTCATACATCGACTGACCATGTGAATTGCCACCCATGGCAAACCTCAAATCCATCTGCCTTTGAGCTACCACCTGACGATGCGACTCCTGAACCGAAGAACCAGTGGTCAGATCGCAGAGACGGTAATGCCACAACCGACCTTCGGCCACCCGTCGCTTCTCGACTATGTACCATCGACGAAGCACTCGCATGCGGCGCAAGCCCTCGGTGGCAGGATGTCCAGGATGTCCCGCCACTCGACAGATTGCCTCTGGAGAGTGCCACTGACCATCACACATGAATCGGTAAACCTGCAAGGTGCCCGCGCCTAGCTCGGCGATGTCCTTATCGGTCAACGTGGACTCGCCACCGAGCGCCTGACGCTCCTTATCGACCCTCGGATCTACTTCTTCGTGCATCGTCACTCTCCCCTGTTGGTTGACTTCAATCCATGCCTATCCGGTTGACGACCATTACTGTGCCTTCTTTAATACGTTCACTTGATTCTTTAGGTCGGCCACGTCCCGTTCAAGCTGCGATACGTTGATACAAACATCCCAACGCTCAAAGTACCACCCATGATCCACAAGGCGAGACACATACTCGCCGCCTTTACATGGATTGTCAGCTTGCGTAGGCCCACATCCAACGAATGCAAGGACAACTAGAAACAGTAGTTCTTTCATGTCTCTCTCCTATCGAATCGGTGGTGTGCGTGAACCGTATAGGCATGCTTCAATCGCTCACGGGCATAGAAAACGCACGAAACGCAGGAGGCCCATACGCCTCCTTCAAGATCGCATCGAACTCGGCGTACACATCCTGAACCTCGGTGTACCGAGCCGACGGCCGCGCTAACGTGCAAGCCATGAGCAAGCCAAAAACTCGCCGAGGCAGCTTGTCAAGATTGCCCGGCCGCTGGATCGCGAGCAGATCCATCATCGACCTTGCCGACATATAGATGTCCGTAGCCGGTGTGACGGCTTCCTTGTCCAAGATCTCCGGAGCGTAGAAAGCTCGATACGCCGATGAGATTGCCTTGACTCGGCCCCCGATCTTGACGGCATAACTCCAGTCCAGCAGGCGGCCGAAATGAGCCATCGGATCGAGGGACTGATACACCATCATGTGAGGAGGCAACACAGCCCCATGGACATACCCATGCCCATGCACCCAGGAAAGGATTTCAAGATTGCGCCGCCACATCCAGGCCATGTCGGCCGCATCGAGCCCCTCCGGATTCGCCTTCCGGATCTCCTCCAACGTGAACGATCCCTTCGTCATCGACAAGACATTGACCGGCCTGTTCACCGAGCCCAACTTCACCGAAGTCGACTCGATGACCCTCGGTAGATACCGCTGAAAATGAACAGCCTCCTTGTCGGTCTTTGAGTGCAAATCGGTGAGCACCTTCATCTCGTTCGCCAAGAGATCTGCATCGCGCGGCACTCTCGCGATCTTGAGAATCGCACGCTTCTTCTCCCCCTTGGCGTTCGTGAAGGTCGCCGCATAGATGTCGCAGATATCCCCGGCCGCGAGCGGTACCACATTGGTGTACGTATGCTTGGCCTCGATGACGATAGAAGTCAGCTGACCATACGTACCGGCAGCAATCTTTGTCTCGGCAGCCTCTCGCAAAACATTCAAAGCCGCCATCACCTCCGAGGCTTTCTTCCTGACAGAAGTCGCTGCCTTCGGATCGCGATCTGGATGGAACACCCGAGCCAGGTGCTGGTAGCAAGTCCGCAACTGCTCAGCCCGACTCCGACCAGCCTCGTCGAGCGGACCGAAAACTTGCTCGGGCATGGTAGCCTTCAAGATCTTCGTGGCAGACACCGTGAACATTTGAGCCATTCTCCTTCGCCGAGAACAAGGAGTCAAGTAGTAAAAATGAAAAAGACAACGGACTGTCAGAAGACAGAATCACACCGTTTTGACCGAATCTCGACCGAGGCTGTCAGCAACCTCATCCAATGTCAAGTCACAGAATTCGTCGTCCCAGTCACCCACGTAGTAAAGCCGACGCCTGCCCTCGATGACCCCAAACAAGACCGGATCACTTTCGCGAGTTTTGCGCTCGGCTTCCGTCTCGGCCCAACTCTTCCCCGTCGGATCGTGGTGCATGACCACGTAGTTGTCGAAAATGCCGAGAGCATCGGCACTCCTCTTCAGCTCCCGAATGTTCTCAGGTATCAGGCGAACGAAATTGGCGATCCAGTCGAGTCGAATAGACTTCGACGATTTCTTGGCGAAGGCCACCACCGACGCCTCCTCGATGTACTTGCCGAGACCCATGGCTACGAGCTGGGCCTCAGACCGCGTAGCCAGAAGCCCCTTCTGCAACTGCTCCTTGAGCGCCGTCTGTCCCATCCGGACAGCATCCGTCATGGCCTTCTCGTATCCAGCCGCACGCTCGTCCACAATCGCAAGCTGAGCAGTCGTGTTCTTCATGGAGCGAAAGAACTCCGTCACCGACATCTCAACCGTCGGCGGTTTCTTGCGGCGAACCCAAGCCCAAAATCTCTCCCTTCGAGACTTCGGAATAGTTCTCGAAACCGAGACAATCGGAGACTCGCTTCGGATCGTGATCGTCCCGTTGTTGAACGAAAACATCTCCTCCGTACCAACCTCGGAATCGCCGTCAATGTCGGAATCGCCTTTGGACTGGCTTCGTGAAGGTTTACGTTTGGGTTGCACAAACTTCAAGAGCTGACGGTCTACCCGGAAGTTCTCGAAAATATTCAGGCGATCTTGAGCAGTGAACATGGAACACCTCACTCCAAAATACGAAAATCCCTACTCCAGAAACGCTTTCCAGTTGGTCGTCTGCAAAGTCGATAGACACAATCTGGCATCGTCCTCGGTCTTGAAAAAGAAAAACTGATGCCCGATATCGAGGCACCACCATCCAACATACCGAACCTGATTCAAATCTTTGCAGAGATACGCCGAGCGCAGCATCGTAGGTTCTTTCAAAGGACGCTCCGCCATATAGCGGTCGCTTCCATCTTCAATGAGCTGGGTCTGAAGGAATGTCACTGCCGACTGGAACCTAATCTCCGGCCCAACGTAATAAACCGTTATGTCGGGACCGACATAGATCGCACGAACAAACCAGCTCTCTCGCTTGCACACCTTACACGCCTGGATCAAAGCCTCTTCGAGAATCCCATGCTCGAACTCGGACGCCCCCATGCGATCTGCCTCGAAGAAACGGAAGATACTGTCCGCTTCCGGGTGCGGAGCTTTCCGGACAAGCAAGCGCTGAACCAAATAAGGCTTAGGCTCGTCCATCTGCAACCGCAAGAAATCGTCGGACGTACTCATGGCAATCCCTTCTTGAGCACCTTGAAAGTTTCCTTTGCCGTCACCCGAACCACCCGCCAGCCAAACCGAACCCCCTGTTTCCAGTCCGGCACCGGATCTGGAGCTTCCATGGAAAAAAGCAGAGGATACGCAGCCGTCACCCCCAAAGTGATAGCCTTGTCCATATGCTGAGCAAAACGCACCACTTGCTCCTTCACCCAAGAAGGTTTCACGGATCTCATCTCCTTCGTCATGAACCCTCCCTCTTCATGCTCAAATCTTTCCCCCGACGAACAAGACCATCGGGAAGCGGATCGGAAGAGGTTGCAACCTCAGGCTGCTCTTCTTCGAGATCGTCTTCCAACCCACCCTCCGAATTCTCCTCCTCTTCCTCAAGATCGTCTACCGGCGCATCGAGAACCACCTTGGCAGTCTCGCTCGACCCCGAAATATCGCCTGCATCACCCTCCACAACAGCTGCAAACTCAGACCTCGCACTCCGATCACCCTTCACATGAAGCTGCTCACCTCTCGCCAGCTTGGCCATAGCAGTCGGCTCCACCACACTAGCATCCACAGTCGCCATGGCCGCTTCCTTCTTTTCCGCCTGCAACGTCCTGGAGAAGATCTCATGCTCGGCAATGAGCTTCTCAACCACCTTCTCGTCGTCCGACATCAAACGCTTCATGATCTCGGCTAACGACGTGTCGAGATCTGGCTTCTTCATACGCAAACCCTGTTGCAAGGCAATGTACTTGGAGCCTGACCCGAACACACGCACCGAAATCTTCTCGGTGTGCATAGATCGCTGCTGATAATGCTGATTGAGCCGCATTGCCCAGATCGGCTCAAGCGCCTTGTAGAATCCCCCCATAGGTGTCGACTTGTTCGATAGCGGCCACTTCCGCCATTCGAGCCCATCCACCACCGCATCCTCGTCCACCAATCGCCAGGCCGTCACCAACATCACCGCCGCAAGCCGCCCCCTGGGCGTGTAGGCTGTGTAAAGGGGCTCGATGAAACTCGGTATGGGCCAAGTCAACACTTTCAAGAGACCGAGCGCCCGCTCCGCCGCCATCCTCAAGGTCTCACCCGGTATTACCGTCACCCCCGGCAAATCCAAAGATCCTTCCTCGTTCACCTGCATCACAAACTCATACGAACTCGGCAACAATGGATCTGCCGGACTATGAACTTCCGAACCATCGGGCGCGAAAGTGACATTCGTCTTCCCCAGCTTGGGAATGAGTACGTATACCTTCGACACCTCCGTCTTCGCCGATTCCGGGTATTCGGGTGGCACTTCCCCCGGTGCTTTCCGCCACAGATAGTGGGCAATCACAGCACAAGTTTCACAAACTCCAACGTTCTGTCCGCCCCGAACCAACATCGGCGTATCGGACTTCAAACAGAAAGCACACTTCACAGAAGGGTCCATGATGTGGCTGAAATCCCACCCCGGATGGTACTTCTCAGACGCGTAGTTTGCCATGGATTACCAAACCGGATCTGAATCCTTGCCCCGCCTCGGCTTGTTGCTCTTATTACGACGACGATTCTCGTCCGAAGGATACGACGACTTCTCGAATCGAGGAGCTTCGTGGAACCGTCCCCCTCCACTCGACCCACCACTCGGTCGATTGTCCTTAGCCTCGTTCGCGAACAATGTTCGCCCCTCGCAAACCGTCCCGGTCAACTCGGCTATCGCCTCGCTGGCTGCCTGCGGAGTATCGAATTCTACGAAGGCAAATCCTCGCGACCGCCCCGTATCCTTATCCTCGATCACTTTCACCGAGCGATAAGCAAACCCCAGCTCAGTCAAAAACGTGCTGAGAGCATCGGTTCGGATCGACCATGGCAGATTCCCTATAAATACCTTGTTCGTCATAGATTGACCCCTGTAATTCCTTCGTTCACTTTCGTCTTTTTTGCCTTCACGACTGTCCTCGAATCCAACTTGCGACTACATGCCACACAGTCGTCAATACTTTTCGTCTTCGACTGGTTGTCTACCTTCGCTCCAAAGAACATCCACTTTCCACACAGAGCTATGCCCTGCTCGAAAAAGTGACACTTCCTCGAATTGACCGGCCACCCCCAACCAGCCCCCGATGCTAGATCTCCCATGCGTCCTATCCTTTCGTCTCAGAGGCCAGCACAGCTACGCCCTTCGGAGTCAGATCCCAGCGCCTTGTGAGCCCATCGTCAATGTCCCGGTAACTAACCAATCCTCGTCGTTCCAAGGCCCGCAAGGTCCGACCACCCTCGCGAGCCGAAGTCTGATGGCCAAACGAAGAATGTCTTTGCGTCAGCATGGCACCCACGATGGTACACGTGTGTCCACTATCTGGACGACTCAACCACACCAGCGCTTTCAACTGCCACGGTGACAACGAAACCATCATTCATCCTCATCGTCATCACGCACGACAGGCGACAGTCTTCCAAATCGCGACGGCATGATCGGGTTAGGCCGAAAACCAACCCCAGGACGCATCGCCCTCCGTTGCCCCGGCCGAACAACAGGCACCGTCTCATCCGGATCTGGACCAAGCTTGTTGGCGCCCGATACTCCCCTCAAGTGCTGCTTGAACCGCCTGGCAATCTCTTCCCGATCTCTATTGCCTGGTCCAGCTATCGAAGCCGGTACTTTGAACGGTCCCGCCCGCCGCGCACGGGGCGTTCGAGACGAAATCGCCGATCCCACATTCGGCGTTGCACTCAACTCCGACATCAACTCGCCCATAGTAGGTGGCTGATTAGGCTCCTCGCGCCGTTTACCGCCGGACATCCGCTTGACCCTCATGAACAACCTCTACATTACACTGGAACGATGTGACTTTTCCGCACAATGAATGGGGTTTTCTTCCCACGCTGCACGGTAATCTCGCCAGTCTCAATGATCGACTTGATCACCAACGCATCCAGGAAATCCGGATCGTCTTCTAGCACGCTCTTGAAAGCTTGCACATACTTTTTTCGATACTTGGGGGCTATCGCTACAGTCTGACCTTCAACGAAAACCGCCGCCGCCGAACGCTTTGGCGGAACGAAGTCGGATCCTACCAAGGCGTCGACCTCGACTCGCAAATCGTCGATAGATTGCATAATGCGAGCAATATGCTCCACCGACTTTACTAACGTCTGATCGCCTTCCGTCAACCAGGACGACAAACGATTGAGAATGAGCCCCGCGTTCCTTTCGAGCTTGGCAATGTTACGTTGCAACCGAATGACCGGAGTGCTTCGCTTGTATTGGACCTTCTTGGATCGACTGCCGGGCATAATGCTACACCCTCTTTCGAGCTGGAATGCGAGCGATTAGCTTTATCACCTCGACAACCGAGAACGGAGCTGGTTTGTCACATCCAGCCTTGAGAAATTGTTCTTCATCCGAGTAGTCCTTGGCCCGCTCAAACAAAGCGCGAATCACCGTTTCGAGAGTCAGATCTCGACCGGTGCGGTCGCAGACAACCTGAACATCGTTGTCCTTTACGACCCGATCAGCCAATTCCACCATCGAAAGGTATTTCGTATCGCCCTCGGCAAAGAGCTTTCTGTTTCCATACTTCTTGATTCGGAGGGCCATCTATACCCCTTCTTTCGACAATGGATCTGAGGCGATCTCTTTGATCAACAACAGGCGATCTTCTCTTGAGACGGTCCCCAGCAAATAGTGAACTGCCTGCCGAACCGGATCTAGCCTCGCATCCAGAAGCTCTCTCTCGTGTCGCTTATCGTACCAGTAATCCACGATCTCATTGACCTTCATGCCCACCCGAGCCGCAATCTCGATGCTGTTGTGCTCGGCGATCACCTGGACATCCACATCCGGCGTCAACCTCGCCTCTTTCCGCACCAGCCTGAGCATGTTCGAGGCAGCATCAGCCACCGTCATCTGAACAGGAATATCGTAAATCACCGTTCTCATCCTTGAGGTCCTCTCCGGCTTTCGACTTCCGCTTGAATATCAGTCGCCAACACTCGACACTGCCGAATCACGCCTCGAAGCGAATCGGTCAGCTGCCAAGTCTTAGTCAGATTCCAAGCTTCGATTTCACCCTGAAGATCTGTCGCCAACAAACGGATCTCCCGTATCACCTGGCGAGTGGACTCCATGAAACCCTGGAAATGGTTCATCCGCTCGGCCATCCGGTGCAAGATGACCACAAACTGCCCCATCTCGTTTATCACCTCAACCACAGTCGGACCTCGCGCCTGGGATACCTGCGCTTGTGCTGGAGGAACCGTCAAAACTGTCTCAGTCGAACGCTCCATCCCCATACGAGACGCTTCCAAAAGCGATGCCGAGATATGACTGGCTATGGTATGAGCCACCACGACAACTTGTCCCATCTCATTCATGATCTCGACATCGAGAGACGGGATCGTTACAGTGGCCGTCACCCCAAAACGACCTGCACTATATTTCTCGGTCACTACCATTCGGCCCACATGAGCAGGTAGCCCCGGCAAAACTGCCGGAGCTGTCCTCGGAGCAACGATAGAGATCGCCAAAGGCGGCGGAGGCGGCATCACTGGCATGGAAGCATGTGAAGACGATGGCATAGTCGAAGACGCTCTCGTCGGTACCAATTCCGACGATGCCCTCCCTCCCCGTGGCTCACACCCACACACCGAAGCTCCACGCTGTACCAGCTTGCCACACAACCCGCACACCAATTGAGGCGCAAAGCCCGCCTTGCAAGCCACACAGTGCCCGAATCCTTCGGGCACCTCGTTTTTGCAAATCGAACAGAAGAGACTCATGGGAATTACAGAGTACGGCTTACAGACCGGCTCCAGGAAGTTCACTTTTCGTTGACTCGTAAAGCTCCTCCAAATAGTCCACCGCTTCCGAATTGTCGGCAACCACCACGTAGCCTTCGGCAGTCGTCGCCATCACCGAACTGATCGTAAACGCCTTCCACCCCCCCATGGCTTCCATGACAGCTTTGGTCAACGCGTCAACATCGAACGAACACTGTTCAATGAGCACAGCCATGGTGGAAGCTAAATCGCCTCCCTGAAGCTTCCAAACAGCCGCCACAGGGTCTTTCAACCAGCGGTCGAGCAATGCTGCCTGATTGGCCTTAATCTCGGGAATCGTCTGGGCATCCCCCACTCTCTTGTCGACGACTTCCAGATCGTCCTCCTCGTTATTCGGCATCGCCCAGCCTTCGCGGGCCGCCGTCGTCAGAAACGGAGTCAAATCGGACAAGTTGCACATCCTAACAACGGCATCGAGCACGGTCTTGTCCATCACTTCTGGCGCATCGAAGAATTCTCCGATGACCAAATTGTCATGGATCATGCTCAAACACTCGCTCTCGGCCTCCGCTTCGTTACGATAAACGAGCAACTCCATGTTGTTAGACTTGCCAGTGACCATGTAGACACGCGGTACCACCTTTTCATCCCACTCCACCTCCAGATCGTCCCGATTGTAACGCAACTCAGCCGCCACTGCTGAAAGCACTGCCTCTGGACTGAAGTCTTTCTGATCGGTCATGAGCCAGCTCCTATAGCTTGAGACGCTCCCAATCAAGAGTAATCGCACTCGTGATCGATGGATTCGTCGAGAAGGTTTCGAGAATGAGGTTATGAGTCTCGGGTGTAACCTTGCCAATATGATGGCGCGAGCGCACCCACAAAAGCGCCGTCTGGATCGAATCCTGTAGACAATAGCGAGCAACATCTCGCCAGATTCCCTCGACATCGAGACTTAGATCCGCCACCGTGGAATTGTAGATCCCTTCGATGCTCGCCCCAGACATGTCCGTCTTGCCAGGCAACCCAATCAGGCGGGCCGCATCATGCAGCTTCATGGGACGACAAGCTCCATAGTCCGACCAGTAGTCCATCAGGTCGAGGTGACGCTCGTCCGTGTAACGGTATCGAACATTCTTGTCGCCGTAATACCACTTGCAGGCAAGCTTGTGTTTGAGAGAGCGAAGCGCGATCACGGGCAGGTCGAATGTGCGACCGTTCCATGAAACAAAGTGAACGTCATCCGTCATCGCCGCGCCAAATGCCGAGAGCAACTTGTGCTCTTCGATATCGAGACTCTCCTCGGTCAAGCCCCATCGACAATCGGTATAGCAACGCAGATAACGATACTTCGGCGTCGCCGCCGGATCGAACTCCACATCCACGTAGCTTATCGACACCACCCGCTGCGCCTGGGGAGGTGGAAACACCTCAACCTCCTCGACACCCGCCGAATGACCACGCTTCACACCTTTCCGAACGTCCTCGAAGACCTCCGGACCCAACGCCAACTTGTAGGTCGGTGGCCCCGGTGTGAAGACACTCGGATCTGGAATCGTTTCAATGTCGAGAATGCGAAAGATCATGTCACACCGTTTTTCACTTTTTACCAGATGGCTCGTCGTTCAGTGAAGTCCATTAGTATGTTTTTACACTGAAAAAACCAAAGTGTCAACCGGTGGATTTACGTGAACCATCGACATGTGATGCGCTGTGTGAAGAATCGTCGTTTGGCAACACCAACCGTAGACGCACCGACTCGTACCCGCGCCAGTAGGCACCCTCATCGACCGCATCTTCCAGATGCAACCTCACCTGCCTGGGCGCATATTTCGACTTGACCTTCGCCTTGTATTCGTCTTCACCACCTTCCTCGCCTTTGCCTGATTTCTTGGCTATCACCACCACCAAAGCTTGCTCAGGTTGCTTCTCTACGGCCGCCAATACGGGCCTCTTCCCCCAAGGCCAGATCTTCGAGATCCAACTCGCACGCGTTGCCGTCTCCTCGACAGTCTCGGTTGATGGCGAAACGGTAGAAGCAGGTGATGGAACAGGAGAGGCCGGAGAAGGAGCTGTCCAAGAAGCCTCGGGAGACGAACCTGAATCCTTCCGTCGCCGCAACCCAAAACGCGCAGGCCGCATCCGCTGCATCAGTTCAATGATGGCTACCGTAGAGCCCTGCCGAAACGAAAGTGCATAATCCTGAGGTTGACTGTAGATAAGCACGCTCGGATCTGAAATCCACGCGGCTTCGATCTTCTCAAGCTCCGTCAACGACCTAAGCAACGACAAGAACAACTCTGCCGCCCGGTCGACATTCTCGCGCTCGCCCACGAGCCGAACCTTTCGACGCTTCCCCACCAGAAGTGAGATGGCCTCGCAACCGCAAAAACGCGCCGTGGCCGTGATGAGCGAGAACTTCCAGACATGCTCGAACCCCTTCGAGCCCATAGGACGCTCATAGAGACCTGCCGGAGCATAAGCGGACACATCGGCCCTCGTCAACTTGTGCTTCTTCATAAGGCTCTCCGCCATCTTCTTCGCCGTGGCGGCCTCATGACTATTCGGCGAACCGGCCAATGCCAGAAGCTTTGTCAACCGATCCAGAATACGCTCACGTTCCTTCATGCGATCCTTGATGAGACACCACTGCGACAAATCCATCGCAACTATCGCAGGTCGAACACATGTGACCACCAGGAACCACCTTGAAATAGTGACTGCCCCAAAAGCACCCACATACACACTTTGTCATCAAATCCATCCTTGAAAACGTCACCTGACATAGTGGATGTGGTGCTGTCGGGGTGCGCGAAATAGACATCAATACACCTCCTCATCATCCAATAAAGAGCTTCGCGTACCCCACCACCAACCCATCACAAACAGCAACGTCGCCACACCTCCCAAGAAGTAGTTCATGACGATGCACAAGATAGCAATACGCAAAGCCGACCAGGCCACCGCATTGCTTTCTCGCCGAACGAACCTCCCGCGAGCCATCCCTCACGCCTCTTGCTTAGTATCGGATGCCACCTTGCCATAAATCAACGACCGGGATCTCTTCTCCTCGTACAAGTCCGCCGCAGCTCGATTCAGCTTGGCTCGCAAATCGTCAATCTCTCGGGACTTGGTGGCCAATCGAGACCGCAAGGATTTAGCATCCGAGTCGGCCATCTTCACTTCAGCCAACTCCCGTTCGAGAGACGCCACCCGCCCGGTAAGCGTTTCCTTGTCGAGTTCGAGCCTCTTGACCGTAGCATCGGCCTCCGTCAACTCTACGCGGAGCCCATCCAGGAGAACCGTCAACGACATGTTCTCGCGCTTGACCTCGGCCAGCTCGGTTGTCACCAGCCCATGCTCGGAGCGCAAACCCGCCACCTCCTTGCGTAGCAACTCCTTTGTCCGCTCTGCCGATTCGACCTCTAACCTTGCAGCTGCCAACTGACCTTCGGCTTGCCTGCCCAAGTCTCGAAGCTCCTTCGCCTTTTCCTTGCGACGCTTCTTCGCTTCTTTCTGAGATGTCGACTTCATGATCTGTTCCTCCTGTCAAGACAAGTGTTTCGTATCGCTAACCAGCACGCTCAGCTTGTCGATATGAGTTTCCGTCTTCAACTTGAGACGTTCAATCTTCTTTTCGATACGCCGGATGGCCTTGAGATCGCCACCCGCCATCTTCGATCCAATCAACTGCAAAGCCAGCCCTAGCAACTCGGTGCTCAAATCGCTCACCGCCGAAACCGACTCATCGAGTGCCTGCTGTACCTCCTTCTCCAACCCCTCCGAACCACCGAATAGCTCGTCAGCTCGACTTTTCATCCCTACCAAACGCTCCTTACTTCGGACAAACCAAAGTGCAAAATCGCGAATTGAAAACCTAGTCTTGCTCATGATTCTTCGGCTGATGCAGATCGCCCACGCTTGCCCGAGTGCTTAATGCCCCTCCGAGAAGTGCCTTCCCGCCCAGCATACTTCATGGGAACACTGGTGCCTCGAAGAGGAATCAGAAACGTGACTCCCCGACCGGCAATACGAAGAGCTTCGTCATCCGTTGTCGCCGACACTCCGAAACGGTCGAAAAGCTCCGCACACATCTCGAACGCCAGCTCCTTAGCCACAGCCAACGTAGCCCGATCATACTTCTCATTCGCCTCCAACGCTTCCCAATGGTCCAACCTGAACATGTCAGTTTCCTTTCGACGTGGGAGAAGATCCGGCCACGCACGTAGCCACACCAATAGCATCATGGATTCGATTGTGAATGGCAGCTCCCAACTCAGCCCAGGTCTTATCATTCGAGTCCGTGGGCACCTCGGCCGCCAACCCCATGTGAAACGCTATACTCGACAGATCCGAACGCATGCGCAACGCCTCATCCACCAAGGCCGTCAGATCTTCTGCCACACGACCTATCGAGGAATTCAAGCTGTAGAGCTTGATGTCGACGTTGTCGTTTGCCTGAATCCGATAGACATGCCCAGACATAGACTCGAAGGTCGCACTCACCCGTCGAGAGCGAACCTCTTGCACAAATAGCGCCTGGGGAACAAGTTCCTCGGGCAATTGCAAGTAGTAAGATCTGGGCATGTCCTTTCTTCCTTTCGCAACTACCTCCTTGAATCGCCCCTATGCAGTCTCCTCATCGAAAAGACTGGCAAACGTGGAATCCCCCTCGTTCAACCCTCCTCCATCCACCTTCTCATCCACCTCTTTGACCACCTTCTTGCCGACCTTCTTGGCCACCTTCTTGTCCGTCTTCTTGTCCACCTTCTTGACCGTCTTGTTGACCGTCTTCTCGTCCGCCTTCTTGGGCGCCTTCTCGTCCACCTTCTTGCCCGACTTCTTGTCCACCTTCTTGTCCACCCTCTTGTCCACCTTCATGGGCGCCTTCTTGTCCGCCTTCTTGTCCGCCTTCTTGTCCGCCTTCTTGTCCGCCTTCT